>Ga0207683_10005486_pt1 | contig 10868 bp, 9 predicted proteins | sample KBSM73metaG_FD_184333 | JGI IMG/M metagenome (GOLD analysis project Ga0207683, IMG submission 184333) | Miscanthus rhizosphere microbial communities from Kellogg Biological Station, Michigan, USA - KBS M7-3 metaG (SPAdes) (version 2) | ecosystem: Host-associated > Plants > Roots > Rhizosphere >...
CGCGCTGTTCGTCTTCTTCGTCGCAGGCGCAGCGGTCAAGGCGCGGCGCCGCCCGATCGTCACCGGCCACGAGCAACTGATCGGCAGCATAGGCGTCGCGCTGGACGACCTGGAGACCGAGGGCTGGGCGCGCATCCACAGCGAGCAGTGGCGGATCAAAAGCCCGGTGCCGGTCAAGCGTGGCCAGCGCGTGCGCGTGACGGCGCGCAGCGATCTGTTATTGTCAGTGTTGCCCGTCACGGAAGCCGATCAAGGAGCGTGAGCATGGCCGTCGGAGTGGGATTCGGCACGATCGTCATCATCGTCATCCTGGTGATCCTGATGTCGTTTCGCGTGCTGCGCGAATACCAGCGCGCGGTGGTGTTCATGCTCGGACGCTTCTGGAAGGTCAAGGGACCCGGCTTTTTCCTGCTGATTCCCGCGATCCAGCAGATGGTCCGAATAGATCTTCGAACTGTCGTGATGGACGTGCCGCCGCAGGACGTGATCACGCGCGACAACGTGTCGGTCAAGGTCAACGCGGTCGTGTACTTCCGCATCCTCGACCCGGCCAAGGCGGTAATCCAGGTCGAGAACTATTACCAGGCGACCAGCCAGCTGGCGCAGACCACCTTGCGCGCGGTGCTGGGCAAGCACGAGCTCGACGAGCTCCTGTCGGCGCGCGAAAAACTCAACCTCGACATCCAGCAGGTGCTCGACAGCCAGACCGAGGCCTGGGGCATCAAGGTATCGACGGTCGAGATGAAGGACGTCGACCTGAACGAGACGATGATCCGCGCGATCGCGCGCCAGGCCGAGGCCGAGCGCGAGCGGCGCGCCAAGATCATCCACGCCGAAGGCGAATTGCAGGCGTCGGAAAAATTGCTGCAGGCGGCGCAGATGCTGTCGAGGCAGCCGCAGGCGATGCAGCTTCGCTATTTGCAGACGCTGGCCAACATCGCCGGCGACAAGAGCTCGACGATCGTCTTCCCGTTGCCGATCGACCTGTTGAGCGCGATGGCGAGCAAGCGGACCGAGTCCTCGGCTCCCTAAAAGCCGGGCCCGCGAGCTTCCGGCGCCCTGCGCTTTCGGCGCCACCGCGCCCCGCGCCCTGCGGCACTTGCCGACCCGGGCCGATGCCGCCCTCATCATGCGCCGGCCACCGAATCATCCCGAATCAAGGCCTTAGACCAATGGCATATCAGTTGCTTGCCTTAGCCCCGGGGCGGCCCTGGCCTTGGCACCAACTCCCGGGACCGCGGCAAAATGATCAAAAGTGGGGGAGTTCCTATGATGGTTTCCGTGTGGTGGCTGGTCTGGGTATTTCTGGCGGGCGGGTATTCCGGCTTCCTGCTGCTTGCGTTGCTGCGCACCGGCGACGACCGCGACGAAGGTGCGCACGAAGCGCTGATGGCGCACCGCGCCCTTTCGTGGCGTCACGGCCGCGAGCGCCGCGGCTTTATCGCGCCTACGCCATAACCCGCGCGACGGCGGCGTTTTTCGTCGCCGGCCGCAAGGCTTGCCGTTCGACGCCTCAGGGTGTGACGACCCGCACGGCGTTGCCCAGGATTTCGTATAACGCGTAATAACTTCCCTGCAGGCCGCTGATGCCGGGCAGGTAATCGAGCACGCGGGCCGGCCGGTCCGATGGTATGCCGGTTGCCGCAGGCACAGTGGCGATCCCGGCCGCGGCAAACTCCGCCGTGGCGCGCCGCATATCGAAAGCGTGCGCCACCAGCACGACACGTCCGATCCCCGCTGCGCGCAGCATTGCTGCCGAGTATTGCGCGTTCTCGTGCGTCGTACGCGAGCGGTTCTCCGCCCAGCGCACCGGAACACTGAACTCGTGCTGCAGCGCCTCTTGCATCAGCTCAGCCTCGGTGGTCCCGCCGTAGGTCGATCCGCCGGTGACGAGCACAGGCAGACCGGTGAGCCGCGCAATCCGGGCGCCGTAGCGCACGCGCTCGAGCGTCAGCGTTGCGAGCGTATCCCCACCGTAATCGGGCGCGTCGCGGCGCGTGCCGCCGCCAAGGATGACAATCGCCTGCGCTTGGGCCGCGCGACTGCGATCGAATGGCGGAGCGATATCGAGACTGCGTATCAGCAGCGCCGCAACCGCGGGCAGCGAAAGCACCAGTAGCGACAATACTCCCGTCCACGCCAGGCCCGCACCGAGCCGGGGACTGCGCCGCCACAAGGCGAGCCCCAGCACTGCCAGCAGAAGCGGCCCGGTCGGAGGAAGCACCAGGCCCTTGAGCACGGCCTTGACCCAGATCGGATCGATCACCTGCGATGCTTTCGCGTAGTGAGGGGGCCGAGTGCGCTTCAGCGTGCCTGTTGCAGCAAAGCTTTTAGATGGCTTGCCGGAACGGCGTAGGTAATGCCCGACGGCTGCGTCAGCGCAGCCTCCTTGGTCCCCTGGACGAACACCTTGTTGATCACGCCGATCACCTCTCCCGAGACCGGATCGTAGAGCGGACTACCGCTATTCCCGGGATACGCGGTCGCGTCGAGCTGGAACACCGGATATTGCCCGGCGGAGAGCCGGCGTATCGTCTGCGGACTCAGTTCCCCCGCACGCGACAACGGGATCGCGATCGGCGTCACCGACGCGATGATCGCGCGATGCGTGGCCGGATGCGGTCCGAGAACCGCGCCTATCGGATATCCGGTGAAGAGGACTTCCTGCCCTTCCTTTACGTCTGCGGATTGGCCGAGCTTCAGCGGCGACAGCGCCGGGCCGGAAATCTTCAGCAGCGCCAAATCGGAGTCGGCATCGGTCGCCACCTGCGTCGCTTCCCGGACTTGCGCCTTATTGGGGTCGTCCTTGTCAGGCAGCGGAATCAGGATCGCATAGGTCTCGCGTTGCGCCGGGTCGAGCAAGCGCGCCACCACATGCGCATTGGTGACGATCAGCGAGCCGTCCTCGACGGCGAATCCGGTGCCGAGGAACTGGAACTGCGGCGAGCGGGTGCGTTCGAACGTGCCGACGGCGACGACCGATCCCTTGACGCGCTGGATCGTCTCGATCACGCCGCCCCATGCCGGCATCGCGGCGGCCAGGGCGAGCGCGCAGAGAAGCAACACGGAGAAACGGCGCTGCCAACCGGAGCTGCGATTCGCCATGACGTTCTACTCGGCGTCGGATGCGCGAACCAGAATCGTCGACGAATCCGCGACGCTTGGATCGTAGGGATGCCACTCGTCGCCGAAGAGTCGTTGCACGCGCTGCACGTAGGCGCGCGTTTCCGCGTAAGGAGGAATGCCTCTGTAACGATCGACCGCTGCCTCGCCGGCATTGTAGGCGGCGACCGCGAGCGAAACCCGGCCCTGGTAGTAGGCGAGCAGCCAGCGTAGATAGGAAAGGCCGCCCTGCACATTGTCCTCGACGTTGAAGCGATTGCGAACGTTGAATCGCGTCGCGGTCGCCGCGATCAACTGCATCACGCCCCGCGCATCCTTGTCCGAACGCGCGTCCGGCTGGAAGTTCGATTCGGCCGAGACGATCGCCAGCGCAAGTCTCGGATCGATGCCGTATTGCGAGGCGGCCTTGACCACCACCTCGGCGATCCTGCGCTTGTCCGGTGGAAGATCGGCGTAGGCCAGGGCGTCCAGCGCCTGCGCCGTCTGGACGGCGTCGCCCGACGCTGCGTCCGGCGGCGGCATCAACATGCATTGCGGAAAGACCACCCGGCCCGCATCGACGAATTTCAGCATTTCCCGCGCCTGCGCGTGGCCTTCCCGGGCAGCGCGCGTGAAAAAGTAGGCGGCGAGCGCATCGTCACGCTCCACGCCGCGGCCGTTGGCGTACATCCATCCGAGATTGAACATCGCGCCGACGTCCCCGGAGCGCGCCGCCTCGCAATACAGCGCGGCGGCCTTGCGCTGGTCCTTCGGCACGCCTTCGCCATGCTCGTACGCCAGCGCCTGCGCGGCCAGATCGCCGGCCGCCGGCGCTTCGGCGGCGCCGGCCGCGCTGGCCAGCACCAGCGCGATCAGCGCGATCAGCCGGCGAACGCCGACCGCCGTACCACCGACGAGGGCCGCTTCAGGCCGTACCTCGAACACTAGGTTCCCTTTCGGCGCGCGCGCGCGCGGCCGTCCGCGAATGCGCTTCGTACCAGGGCAGCGCTTCGCGCAGGCCTGCTTGCAGCGAGTGCGTCGGCGCGTAGCCGAACGCCCCGACCGCCTTGCCGATGTCGGCCTGCGAGTGCCGCACGTCGCCGGCGCGAAAATCAGCGTAGATCGGCGCCTCGACGCGCAAGCCCGGATGCCGCTCTGCGACCAGGTCGCGCAACGCCGCATACAGATCATTGAGCGATATGCGCCCGCCGACAGCGATGTTGTAGACCTCTCCCGAAACGGCTGCCGCGGGCGCCGTCGCAGCCAGCAGATTGGCCTGCACGACGTTGCCGACGTAGCAGAAATCGCGCGTCGTCTCGCCGTCGCCGTAGATCGTTATCGGCGTCCCGGATAGCATCGCCGCCGCCCAGCGCGGGATCACCGCCGCATACGCGCCATCGGCATCCTGGCGCGGACCGAATACGTTGAAATAGCGCAGTCCCGTCGCCACGACACCGTAACAGCGGGCGAACACCTGGGCATAGAGCTCGTCCAGGTATTTGGTCACCGCGTACGGCGACAGCGGCCGGCCGATCGCATCCTCGACCTTCGGCAGACCGGGATGGTCGCCGTAAGTCGAGCTCGACGCTGCATACACGAAGCGTTCGCAGCCCGCATCCCGCGCCGCCACCAGCATGTTGAGGAATCCGGTCGCGTTGGCGGCGTGCGTGCGCAGCGGATCCTCGATCGATCGCGGGACCGAGCCGAGCGCCGCCTCGTGCAGCACGATATCGATTCCCTGGCACGCGCTCCGACAGGCGTCGGCGTCGACGATGTCGGCGTCGTGAAAACGATGCTTGCGCCACGCCAGCTCACCGACCGACTGGCGCACCTGCTCAAGGTTGGCTTTGTATCCGGTGGAGAAATTGTCGAGGCTCACGACCTCCTGCCCCAGGCCGAGCAGCGTCTCGAGCAGATGCGAGCCGATGAAGCCCGCGCTCCCGGTCACCAGCCAGCGCCTCGGTCGCGCCCGCAGCGCTGCGCAGCATGCAATAAAGGCTTCCGGCGCGCCGCGCGTGTCCACGATCACAACCTCCAAACGTTGACGCCTCGCGCCCGAAACTGCGCGGCGTCGGCCTGGCATTTGACGTCGACGTACAGGCCGCCTTCGTCGAGCTTGCTTACATAATCGTCGGTCGGCCGGCGCTTGAAATCGCTATGGGCGACCGCCGCCACGATTGCGCGGGCCCGCGGAAGCGCATCCCACGACTTCAGGTCGATGCCGTACTCGCGTCGCGCTTCTGCGGGGTCGGCTACCGGATCGTGCACGTGCACGTTGGCACCGTATGAGGCGAGTTCCTGCACAACGTCGATGACGCGCGAGTTACGGATGTCCGGGCAGTTTTCCTTGAACGTGAGGCCGAGCACGTTGATATCGGCTCCCTTGACCGTCGAGCCCGACTGGATCATCTGCTTGACCGTCTGCTCGGCGATGAACTTTCCCATGCCGTCGTTGATGCGCCGCCCGGCGAGGATGACTTGCGGGTGGTAGCCGAGCTTGTCGGCCATGTGGGTCAGGTAGTACGGATCGACGCCGATGCAATGCCCGCCAACCAGCCCCGGCCGAAAGGCCAGGAAGTTCCATTTGGTTCCGGCGGCTTCGAGGACCTCGAGCGTATCGATGCCGATCTTGTGGAAGATCAACGCCAGCTCGTTCATCAGCGCGATGTTGAGATCACGCTGCGTGTTTTCGATGACCTTGGCCGCCTCGGCAACCTTGATCGAGCTCGCGCGGTGGACGCCCGCCGGAATGATGCTGCCGTAAACGGCGGCGACCCGCTCCAGCGTGGCCGGTGTGTCTCCGCTCACCAGCTTGACGATCCGCGGCAGCGTGTGCTCCTTGTCGCCCGGATTGATGCGCTCGGGCGAATACCCGACGAAAAAGTCGCGCTTCCACACCATGCCGGACGCCTTCTCTATCACCGGCACGCAAATCTCTTCGGTCGCACCCGGATACACGGTCGATTCGAAGACCACGGTGGCGCCGCGCTTGAGATTTCCGCCAACGGCTTCGCTGGCCGAAAGCAGCGGCCCGAAGTCGGGCTGGTGCGCATCGTCGATCGGCGTCGGCACGGCGACGACGACAAAGTCTGCGGTACGCAACGCCGCCGCGTCGGTCGTGCAGCGCAAGCCGGTAGCCGCAGCCAGCTCGGCGCCGCTTACTTCGCCCGTCGGATCGACGCCCCTGCCGTAGGCGGCGACCTTGGTCTCGGACAGATCGAATCCGACTGTCGGATATTTCTTGCCGAACTCGACGGCGAGGGGAAGCCCGACGTAGCCCAGCCCGACGACGCCGACGGTGGTGACTCCGGTTCCTGCCATGCTCAGAGCCCGCTCAGCAGCTTGTCGGCTTCTACGCGCACCGGGGACCCCTCGGCGAGCTTGGAAAGCGGCTCGAGCGCTTTTTTCGCGCCCGCCTTGTCGCCGGTCTTGATCAAGCCCTTGGCCAGATGCAGCCGAATACTGATGCTGCCGGGCGCGAGATTGGACGCCGCCCGCAGCAGCTCGACGCCCTTTTTCGCGTCGCCGATTTGCACTTCGGCCCAGCCCAGCGTGTCGATTACATTCGGATTGAACGGCGCCTGCCGGTACGCCGCTGAGGCATATTCGCGCGCCTTCGGATCGCCGGTCTCCGTCAGCGCCCAGGCGAGGTTGTTCAAGACCATCGGGTTGTCGGGGTCGAGCTTCACGGCCGCCTGATATTGGGTGATCGCCGTACGGTAATCCTTGCGGGCGAGGCTCTGCTGCCCGAGGAAAGTCACCAGCGTGACATCGGTCGGATGCTCCCTCGTCCATGTCGCGGCGAACGCGCTGGCGTCGGCCGCGCCGACTTTCTGCAATGCCTCGTAGCGGCGCACCGCGAGTATCGGGATCGGCTCGCGGGCAAGCGCATCCCGGTACGCGGCGGCTGCCTGCTGCCACTTCTGCTGTGCGGCCAGCACTTCTCCTTCGAGCGCATAGCCCATCGCGCGCTTCGGCCGGTCTTTCTGCAGCTTGCGCGCCTCGGCGATGGCGTCTTCAGGATGACCGGACATGACATAGGTCTTGGCCAGCGCGACCAGCGCGCGGTTCTGATCGGGTTCGGCCGAGATGACCGTGCGCAGGGTTGCGATGGCGGCGCTATAGTCTTTCTGCGCGACTTGCACGTCAGCCAGTCGCATCAGCGCCATGGCGTTCTGGGGCTGCAGCTGCACCAGGCGCTTGAACGTGGCCAGCGCCTCGTCGGTCTGGCCAGCGGCGCGCTGCGCGGCTCCTACCGCCTCCAGGATCTGCGCGTCATCGGGGAAAGCCGCCTGTGCCGCCTTGGCGGCTTCGAGCCCAGCCTTGGCATCGCGAAGGTTGCCGTAGTAGTTTATCAACGCCAGACGCGGCCTCACCGACTTGGGCGCTGCGGCAATCGCACGATCGATCGTCGCCTTGACTTCGTCCGGGCTGTGGCCCGACATGACCAGAAGCTCGGCCAAGCCCAGCAACAGCTGTTCGTTTTTCGGATCCTTGACCAGCATCGCCTCGTATCGCTTGCGCGCGTCCTCGGCTTTCTGCTCCTGCACGTCGAGCAGCGCGAGGTTGCGCGCTGCGGGAAAATATCCGGGCTGCACGTCCAGCGCCTTCTCGAAGCTTGCCCGCGCATTCTTTTTGTCGTGCATGCCGGCGTATGCCGCGCCCTTGACGTTATAGGTCAGTGGGTTGTTCGGTTGCTTTTTTTCCAGCGTGGCGACCGCGGCCAGCGCCTGATCGAATTCACCGCGGCGCAAATGCGCGGCGATCAACGCGAGATCCGCCTGGTATTGCGTTTGATCGGCGCCGGACAGGGACTCGAGCTCCTTGAACGCCTGTCCCGGTTCCCCGGCGGCGTACTTGACCTGGGCCAGACGAACCTTGCTCGCCATGTTGCCCTTGTCCAATGCGCTTGCCCGCTCGTAGTACTTCGCGGCCTTGGCAGCGTTTCCGGCGGCGAGGTTGGCCTCGCCGGCTGCCTGCAGCAGGACCGGATTGTCGGGCGCGCGGGTCAGCGCCGCTTCGAGCGTTTCGATGCCCTGGGCGGTGCGTCCGGTGCGCATGTACAGGGCCGCAAGCGCGCGCAGCGGGGCCACATCGTCGGATGCGCGCGCGGCCACCTTGCGCAGCGATTCCTCGGCCGAGGCATACGACCCCAGCCTCATGTCGATGAGCCCCGAAAGGTAGATGCTCTGCAGGTTGTCGGGGTTGACCGACAGGACCTTCTGGATCGCGTCCCTCGCGTGCGCCGCATCGCCGCGCGAATACGAGATCAGCGCATCGGCATAGAGCGTTCGGAACTCGAGCGGGGACATCTTCTTCATCGCGTCGACCTGAATCGCCGCATTGTCCAGTTGTCCGATTTCAATCAGCATCGACGCCAGCGCGTAGCGCGCGCCCAGCGAGCCGCCGCTGATCTCGACCGCGCGCTCGAGCGTCTTGATCGCTTCGCCGCGCCGGCCCTGGGCGTTCTCGAATCCAGCCTTCACTACCAGTGCCTGGGCGTTGTTGGGAGCCGCCGCGATGGCCGAATCGATCAGCTTCAAGGCCTGCGGCAGATCGTTTCCGAGGGCGGCGAGGCGAGCCTGAATCGTAAGTGCGCGCGCGTCTCCGGGAACCGCGACAAGCGCAGCCTGGATCGCTTCATTCGCTTTCGCGACTTCGCCGAGCGCAAGGTAGGCGCTGGCTACCTGGGTCTGGAGACCGGCCTGCGCCTTGGGATCCCCGAGCTTGCGATCGGCGAGTTCCGCCACCACTTTTGCGTAAGCGTTCTGGTCGACCATTGCACGCGCGAGCAGCGGATAGGTTTCGTCTGCCGGATATTTGAGCTCGATCGCCTTGCGGATCTCGGTCTCGGCCGCGGCCGGACGACCCGTGTCGAGCAGCGCCTTGCCGTACAGGATTCGCGCCTCGCCATTGTCGGGTGCTATCTGCAGCGCGCTCTTCAGCTGGATGATGCCGGCTTCGTATTCGTTCTTCGCGAGATACGATTTCGCGGACGTGACAAGCGCGGTCGGATTGTCCTTTCCGCAGCCGGCAAGCCCAAGGGCTGCGAGCGCTACGAGGGTTGTGCAGATACGGTGCCGGAGCTTCATTGTCGTCGCTTCTTTCGCGGAATCGATCGCCGGTGCGCTCTACTTGAGGCCGCAGCGATGCATCAGATCGTAAAGTGTGGGGCGGCTCACGCCGAGCAGCTCGGCGGCCTTGCTGTAATTACCGTTGACTCGTCCCAGCACCCGCAGCACGGCGTCCTTCTCGGCCTCCTCGCGCACGCGACGCAGGTTCAGGATCGCCGGCTCCGCATCGGCAGGCCCGAGACCCACGTCGGCGGCGCCTATCGTCAGGGCGTCGGCCATGATGACGGCTCGCTTGATTACATTTTCGAGCTCGCGAACATTGCCCGGCCATGCATGCGCTTCGATCGAGGCGATTGCATCGGGCAGAAGCGTCATCGCCCCGCGCCGCTGCTCGGCGGCAAACTTGTGCACGAAGCTGTGCGCCAGCAGCGCCGCGTCTCCCTTGCGGGCGCGAAGCGGAGGAATCTCGACGACGATCTCGGCGATCCGGTAATAGAGATCTTCACGGAAGCGTCCGGAGACAATGTGATCCTTGAGGCTCTGATGCGTCGCGCAGACGATGCGCACGTCGATTGCAATTTCCTCTCTGCCGCCGATGCGCTCGATCACGCGCTCCTGCAGAAAGCGAAGCAGCTTCGCCTGCAGCGCCATCGGAAGGTCGCCGACCTCGTCGAGGAACAGCGTGCCGCCACTGGCCATTTCGAACTTGCCGAACGTGCGCTTGGCCGCGCCGGTGTAGGCGCCCTTTTCGTAGCCGAAGAGCTCGGTTTCCAGCAGCGTCTCCGGAATGGCCGCGCAATTGATCGCCACGAACCTTTGATCGCGTCGCGGCGACAAATCATGCAGAGCGCGGGCCAGCAATTCCTTGCCGGTTCCCGATTCGCCCTGGATCAGCACCGTCGCTGACGCCGGCGCGACCTTCTCGATGGTGCGGCATACGCGCAATGCCTCCGGGTCACGCGTCATGAAGCCCGACATGCCGCCCGCCGCGCTCGCCGTTTGCAGGCGGCGATTCTCTTCCTGCAACTCGTGCACCCGAAACGCCCGGTCTATGGTCCACGCCAGAATCTCGGGCTCGAATGGCTTGGTGCAGAAATCGTGCGCCCCAAGCGCGATCGTCTTCAGCGCATTGACCCGGTCGTTCTGCCCGGTGAGCACGATGACCTTGGTGTCGGGCGCAAACGCATTTATTTCCTCGAGCAACAAGAGTCCCTCGCTCGGATCGTCCGGATGCGGCGGCAGCCCCAGGTCCATCGTGACGACGGCGGGCTCGCAGCGGCGCATCTGCGCGATCGCCGATTCCCGATCGCTGGCCACGACCGTTTCATACCGGTCGAACGCCCAGCGCATCTGTTTTTGCAACTCCGGATCGTCCTCGACGATCAGCAGCGGTCGGCGGGTTTCGGTCATGCGGTTCCCCCTGCCACCGCCGTCGCAGGCGTTCTGGCTTCGCCGCGCGGCAACAGCACGCGCACACACGTACCCCGCCCGGGCTCGCTGTCGACCTGTATCCGTCCGCCGAGACCCTCGACGTACTGCGCGCTCTCGTAGACGCCGATTCCCATACCCGCGGGCTTCGTGGTCTCGAATGGCCTGAACAACCGCTCGCGGATGAACTCCGAACTCATGCCTGTTCCCGTGTCCTTTACATCGATCAGCGCGAAAGCGCCGTCGTCGTGCAGCTTGACCGTG
>Ga0207683_10005487_pt1 | contig 10865 bp, 11 predicted proteins | sample KBSM73metaG_FD_184333 | JGI IMG/M metagenome (GOLD analysis project Ga0207683, IMG submission 184333) | Miscanthus rhizosphere microbial communities from Kellogg Biological Station, Michigan, USA - KBS M7-3 metaG (SPAdes) (version 2) | ecosystem: Host-associated > Plants > Roots > Rhizosphere >...
CGGCGATGGCCGCGCGAACGCGCTCGTTGATCTCGGGGTCGCGCTTGTAGGCGCCGCCCGGCTCGCACGTGCCCTCGAGGGCGCAACGGGTGCCGCGCTCGGCCCGTACATGCGCTTCGGTGCGCAGCTCGTCGGTCGAATAAAGACGTGGCTTGAACTCCGGGCAACCGGCGAGCCCGTGCGTCGCCAGCACGAAAGGATCGAGCTGCACCAGGTCGTCCGCGAAGGCGGGCGACCACGCGAGCAGAAGCGCGAGCAACGCGGCGACGTGCATCCTTCCATTGTCGCGCGATCCGCGACGGGTGCCCGCGCGCGTTCGAGCGTCCCTTGACTCGCACGGGGGACAGGCGACAATCCGCTCTTGCTTCCAGGGAGGTTTCGATGCAAAGAAGCACCGATCGGTTCCTGACGACCCACACGGGAAGTCTCCCGCGCCCCGATGATCTCGTGCGCACCATGTACGCGAAGGAAGAGGGCGTGCCCGTGGAGCGCGAGGCGCTGGCCGTCCGCGTGGCACAGGCCGTGGCCGAGGTCATGCGAAAGCAGGCCGCTGCCGGCGTCGACGTCATCAACGACGGCGAGATGAGCAAGCCGAGCTACGCAACGTACGTCAAGGATCGGCTCGCGGGATTCGGCGGATTGGGCAACACGTTCGTCTACCAGGATTTGGTCGATTTCCCGAATCTCGCAAAACGGGTCTTCGGCGACCCCGGACGCTCGCGCCGCAAGACCCCCGCATGCAACGCGCCGATTGCGGTGCGCGACCCCGGAGCCGCGGAGGAGGACGTAGCGCACGTCAAGGCCGGGCTCGCCGACGCGCCGGCACGGGAAGCGTTTCTCACCGCCGCGTCGCCGGGCGTCATTTCGCTCTTCTTCCGCAACGAGTACTACCCGAGCGACGAGGCCTATCTCTTCGCGATCGCCGACGCGATGCGTCACGAATACGAGACGATCGCGCGCTCGGGATTGTTGCTGCAGATCGATTGCCCTGATCTCGGCATGGGGCGGCACATCCAGTACGCCCACCTGAGCCTTGCCGACTTTCGCCGCAAGGCCGAGCTGCACGTCGAGGCGCTCAACCATGCGCTCGCCAACATTCCGCCCGAGCAGATCCGCATGCATCTCTGCTGGGGCAACTACGAAGGGCCGCACCACTGCGACGTGCCGCTCGCCGACGTCGTCGACATCGTCTTCAAGGCGCGGCCCATGGCGATCGCCCTCGAGGCGGCGAACCCGCGCCACGCGCACGAATGGAAGGTGTTCGAGACGATCAAGCTGCCCGAGGGCAAGATGCTCATCCCCGGCGTCATCGAATCGAAGTCCAACTTCGTCGAGCATCCTGACCTGATCGCGCAGCGGATTGGGCGCTACGCCAACCTCGTGGGCCGCGAGAACGTGATGGCCGGCAGCGATTGCGGCTACGGCACGTGGGTCGGGCAGGCGGCCGTCGATGCCGACGTGGTGTGGGCCAAGATGGCCGCCATGGCGGAGGGTGCGCGGATCGCGTCGCGCGAATTCTGGCGCTGACCGCGCAATCCCGGCCAATCAGCGCTGGCGCCTGAACAACCCGAGCGCCGCGATCCTCGCCACGGCGTGATCCACGACGGGCGCGGGATAATCGCGTCCGATCACGGTCTTTTTCGCCTTCTGCTCCGCCGGCGACAGCTTCCAGGGCGCATGGATCTCCGTGGCGGCGAGCCGTGCCAGCTCCGGTACGTAGCGGCGAATGAACGCGCCGTCGGGATCGAAGCGCTCCGACTGGGTCACGGGATTGAAAATGCGGAAGTACGGCTGAGCGTCGCATCCCGTCGATGCAGCCCACTGCCAGCCCCCATTGTTGGACGCGAGATCGTAGTCGATCAGCGCCTGCGCGAAATAACGCTCGCCCCATCGCCAGTCGACCAGCAGGTCCTTTACCAGGAACGATGCGACGATCATCCGCAAGCGATTGTGCATGTAGCCGGTGGTGTTGATCTGGCGCATCGCGGCGTCGACGATCGGATAGCCCGTGCGTGCCTCGCACCATGCAGCGAACTTCGCTTTGTCGTTTGGAAAGCACAACGCCTCGTACTCGGGCCTGAATGCGTGCCCCGCCACGCGCGGGTGATGAAACAGGATCTGGGCGTAGAAATCGCGCCAGATCAGTTCCGAGAGCCACGTCAGGGCACCCTTGCCGCCAGGATCGAGCGAGCGCGCATGCGCGAACGCGGCCGATTCGCGGATCGACACGGTGCCGAATCGCAGGTGCACCGAAAGATACGAAGGGCCGTTGACCGCCGGAAAGTTGCGCGTCTCGTCGTAGGCATCGATCCTCTTCTTGAAATCGGCGAAGAGAGTCGCGCCGCCCGCCATGCCGGGCGCAACCCCGAGCGCGCGAAGGTTCGTGGATTTGAAGCCGAGCGACGCGAGCGACGGCACGCTGCCGGCGAGCCCGGACGGCGGAACGGCCAGGGCTTTCTCGTGGCGCGCGACAGGATAGCTTCGCAGCACATCCGGCGTGAGCAATTCGAGCCACGCCTTGCGATAGGGCGTGAAGACCGCGAATGGCTTGCCCGACTTCGTCAGCACTTCGTCCCGGTCGAAGATCACCTGGTCCTTGCCGGCAAGAAAATCGATCTCCGAACGGCGAAGCGCGCGCTCGACAGTTGCATCACGCAGCTGCGCGGCGGGCTCGTAATCGCGATTCGCGTAGACGGCGCCCGCGCGAAGCGCTCGCGCAAGTCGCGGAATCTCGTCGACGGCCCTCGCATGCGCGACGATCAGGTCGCCGCCCCTGGCCCGCAGTGCCGCCTTGAGCGCGATCACACTTTCGCGGATGAACTCGACGCGCCGGTCCGCGGGATCGGGCAGCGCGTCGAGGATTTCGCGATCGAACACGAACGCGCAATACACGCTGCGGGCGCTCGAGAGCGCGTGATAGAGCGCGGCGTGATCGAAGTCGCGAAGGTCGCGGCGAAACCAGACGAGGGCGCGCTCGTACGCGCGTCCTGAGCCCGCCGCGCTCACTGACGGGGAAACTTCAGGTCGCGCGCGCGGATTTCGTGGCGCCACAGCAGGGCGCCGCCGCCGTCGTAGCTTTCGAGCGCGATGGTGCGGTCATCGCCGGGACCGGTGACGCGGATCATTCCGAACTGCCGTTTCGCCACAAAGGTGCCGGCAACGAGATCGGGATTCTCGCGCTCGCCGGGCGGATTCGGAAACGTACCCGACGTCAGCGGACTCGACGTGAATTCGTAGAAGGGATACGCCCCCGCGCGCTCGACCTTGAGGAGCTCGGAGAAATGACGGTCGCCGGTGACGAAGATCAGCCCTTCGACCTTCTGCGCCACCAACCAGTCGCCGAAGGCCCTTTGCTCGATCGCGTAGTGGTTCCACCCCTCGAAGCGGTTGACGCCGTTCCACAATTGCGAGCCGCTGACGACGAGCTTGATCCGTGCGTGCGAATAGACCAGCGCGTTCTTGAGCCATTCGAGCTGCGCCGCGCCGAACATTGTCTTGCCGGGACCGTCCAGGAGGTCGTTGGCGGAGCGGTAATAGCGGTCGTCGAGCAGGAACAGGTCGACGTCGCCCCATCGGACGCGCCCGAAGATGCCGGGCGTCTCGGGCAGGCCGTAGCTCGGATTAGCCCAGTAGCGACGGAAGATTTTCAGCGCGTCGCCCTTCATCACGTACGACATGTCGGCGTCATTCGGGCCATAGTCGTGATCGTCCCAGATCGCGACGTGCGACGTCGCCGTGTTGAGCGCCTGCAGCGCGGGGAGTGCACGCTGGCGGCGATAGCGGAAGTTCATCTGTTCCGGATCGAACTCGTCCTGCGGCTGGAAGTAGAGATAGTCTCCCAGCCATACCATCATGTCAGGGCGCTTCCCGGCGATGGCGTCGAAGATTTCGTAGCCGCCGCCGTAGCTTTGCGATCCCCAGATCGGATTCTCGTCGGCGAGGTAGGCGCACGATCCGATCGCGATCGCAATGTCGCGCGCGTCGGCGGAGCGCGTCCAGCGTGGTTGCGCACGCACCGTGCCCTCGCGCCGGTCGCCGTCGCCCGTGACCACGTATGTCGCCGCTGCGTCGGGTGTCAGGCCGGAAAGGCGTGCCACCACGACGTTGTCGTCCGCGGCGCGCGCATCGAGACGGACGCTGCGATCGCGACTGTCGCCTGCGATCCGCCACGTCACGTCCACGGTCCCCGGGGCATCCGCCTGGATCCAGAGCAGCACGCTCGCGTAGTCCGCGAAGCCATGCATCACCGTCAGCTTTGCGTGCGCCGGAAGTGCGCCCGTAAAAGCCATCGCTGCGATCAGGGAGACCGCGACGACGAAAGTCCTGGACACGCGTGCGTTGCACGTCATGGGCATCGAATTCCGGCGATAGGAAGGTCGGGTCCCGGCTCGGCGATCGAGCTGCCTGCCGGCGGTCGATTGTGCCGCTCCCTCCCACAGATTACAATTCGACGCCATGACGGGTACGGTCAACCTGACGAATCATTTCCTGATCGCCATGCCGACGATGACCGATCCGCATTTCGCGCACACGCTCACCTATGTGTGCGAGCACAACCCCGAGGGCGCCCTCGGCATCGTCATCAACAAGCCGATCGAAATGACGCTCTCGGCGCTGTTCGAGCAGATCGACATTCCGCTCAACGACAGCACGCTGCGCGGGTCGCCGATCCATTTCGGCGGACCCGTGCAGGTCGACCGTGGCTTCGTCCTTCATCGCCCGCTCGGCAACTGGCAATCGACGCTCGCGATCAGCGACGGCATGGGGCTCACGACTTCGAAGGATGTCCTCGAGGCGGTAGGCCGCGGCGAAGGGCCGCAGGACATGTTCATATCGCTCGGTTACGCGGGATGGTCCGCGGGGCAACTCGAGCAGGAGCTCGCGCAAAACGCGTGGCTCACGGTAGAGGCCGATCCCAGTGTCCTGTTCGAGCTGCCGGCCGAAGGACGCCTGCCTGCGGCGATGCGCCTCCTCGGGATCGACTTCTCGCGATTGTCCGACAACGTCGGGCACGCGTGAGGGCGCGTGCCGCCTTTCGCGAACGCGACCGTGCTCGCGTTCGACTTCGGCACGCGGCGGATCGGTGTCGCCGTGGGCAATACGCTTATCCGTTTTGCGGAGCCGCTGGTGACGATCGAGGCCGATGCGCCTGGTACGGCGCTGGCCGCGATCGCCGCGCTGGTGTCGCAATGGCAGCCCGGACAGCTCGTCGTCGGCCTGCCGACGCACGCCGACGGCACGCCCCACGCGATGACGTCGCGCGCGCAGGCGTTCGCGCGCTCGCTGGAGACGCGCTTCGGATTGCCCGTGGCCCGTGTCGACGAGCGCTGGACGACCGCGATCGCGCAGGATCGGCTGAACGCTTCCCGGAGCGGCCGCAATGCGCGTGCGTTGCGCGACGAGGTCGCGGCGCAAGTGATCCTGCAGGCGTGGTTCGATGAGCCTGGCGGACGCTAGCGGACTTCCGGACGCCGAAGCCGCGCTGGCGGCGCTCGCCGATCGCATGCGTGGCGCGGTCCTGCACGGCGCCGCCTTCGTGGGCATCTACTCGGGGGGCGCCTGGCTCGCCGAAAGGCTCGCGGCGCTCGTTCCCGGCGATCATGCCGTGGGCTTCATCGACGTCTCCTACTACCGCGACGACTACTCGAAGACCGGTCTCAAGGGCGGTGCCAAGCGCACCGAATTGCCTTTCGACGTTGCCGGCGCATCCATCGTGCTGGTCGACGATGTGCTGTACACGGGTCGCAGCGTGCGCGCGGCCATCAATGAACTGTTCGACTTCGGTCGACCCGAGCGGATCGAGCTGGCCGTGCTTGTCGATCGCGGCGGCCGCGAGCTGCCAATCGAGGCCGACTACGTCGGCGCGCGCGTCGCGGTGGCGCGCGATCTCTCGGTCGTGCTGTCGAAAGACCCGGGCGGCACGCTGTCGCTCACGGTCGAATCCGCGGCCGGTTGCTAAGGGCGACCGCCGCGTGCGCAATCCGCAGCTCAACGCCAACGGCGAGCTCACCCATCTGCTGACGCTCGAAGGCCTGCCGCCCGACGTCATCCGAAATATTCTCGATACCGCGGAGCCGTTCGCCTCCATCGCGGAGCGCGAAGTCAAGAAAGTGCCGCTGTTGCGGGGCAAGGCGGTCTTCAACCTGTTCTTCGAGAATTCCACGCGCACGCGGACCACCTTCGAGATCGCGGCGAAGCGCCTGTCGGCCGACGTCATCAACCTCAATATCGGCGTGTCGTCGACGTCGAAAGGCGAGACGCTGCTCGACACCGTGGACAACCTGGTGGCGATGAACGCCGACATGTTCGTCGTGCGGCATGCGCAATCGGGCGCGCCCCACCTGATCGCGTCGCACCTGAACGCACACCGCCGCACCCATGTCCACGTCGTCAACGCCGGCGATGGCCGTCACGCGCATCCGACGCAGGGACTGCTCGATCTCTATACGATCCGACATTTCAAGCGCGACTTCACCGGGCTCACGGTCGCCATCGTGGGCGACGTGCTGCACTCGCGTGTCGCGCGCTCGCTGATCCATGGACTGACGACCTTGGGCACTCCCGAAGTGCGCGTCATCGGCCCGCGCACGCTGCTGCCGACGCGTGTGGAGGCGATGGGCGTGCACGTTCACACCGACATGCGGACGGGTTTGGCGGGATGCGATGTCGTCGTGATGCTGCGCTTGCAGAACGAACGGATGAAAGGTGCGCTCCTGCCGTCCGCAGGCGAATATTTCAAGCACTACGGTCTTACGCAGGAGAAGCTCGCGGTCGCCAAACCCGACGTCATCGTCATGCATCCGGGCCCGATGAACCGCGGGGTCGAGATCGACTCCGCGGTGGCCGACGGCGCGCAGTCGGTGATCCTGCCGCAGGTGACTTTCGGCATCGCCGTGCGCATGGCGGTGATGAGCATCATCGCGGGAAACTGAGTGATCAACCCCAGCCGCCGATCGCGCGAGCGTTCGAAGAACATCGAGATCCGCAACGGACGCCTCGTCGATCCTGCGCAAGGGATCGACCGGCGCGGATCGCTCTTCGTGGCCGGCGGCAGGATCGCTTCGCTCGACACGCCTCCGGCCGACTGGCGCGCCGACCGCGTGATCGAAGCCGACGGTCTCGTCGTCTCTCCCGGCCTCATCGACGTGTCGGCCCGCTTGCGCGAACCGGGGTTCGAGTACAAGGCGACGCTCGAATCCGAGATCGCGGCGGCGATCGCCGGGGGCGTGACGAGCCTTGCCTGCCCGCCGGACACCGATCCGCCGCTCGACGAGCCCGGCCTGGTCCAGATGCTCAAGCATCGCGCGCGCGTCCTCAATCTCACGCGCGTTTATCCGATCGGTGCGCTGACGGTCAAGCTCGCCGGCACGACGCTGACGGAGATGGGCGAGCTCGCGAACGCGGGGTGCGTTGCGTTCTCCCACGCCGACGCGCCGCTCGCCGACACCGAGATCCTGTACCGCGCGATGCAGTACGCCGCGACTTTCGGCCATCGCGTGTGGCTCCGGCCGCAGGATCCTCATCTTGGCAAGGGCGGCGTCGCGCACGACGGCGAAGTGGCGACCCGTCTCGGCCTGCCGCCCGTTCCCGCCGTCGCGGAGACGATCGCGCTCGCCACGATTCTCGCGCTGAGCCGCGAGATCGGCGTGGGGGTGCATCTGTGCCGGCTGTCGAGCGCCGAGGCTGTCGCGATGGTTCGCGCGGCAAAAGCCGAGGGCCTGCCGATCACCTGCGACGTGGCGATCCATCATTTGCATCTGTGCGACATCGACATCGGCTGGTTCGATCCGCAGGCGCGCCTCACGCCGCCGCTGCGGGGTACGCGCGACCGCGCCGCGCTGCGCGCAGGCGTCGCGGACGGCACGATCGATATCGTTTGCTCCGATCACACCCCTGTGGACGACGATGCCAAGCAGGTGCCGTTCGGAGAAGCCGAGTCAGGCGCGACCGGCCTTGAACTTCTGCTGCCGCTCACGCTCAAATGGGCTGCGGAAGAGCGCGTCGATCTGTCGGTCGCGCTCTCGAAGATCACCTCCGCGCCGGCGGAGCTCTTGGGCATCGAGGCCGGCTCGCTCGCGGTCGGCCGCGCTGCGGACGTCTGCGTTTTCGATCCGTCGGCACACTGGAAGATCGAGCCGTCGGCGTTGAAGAGCCAGGGGCGCAACACGCCCTTTCTCGGCATCGAGGTCGCGGGCCGCGTCCGCTATACGCTGGTCGACGGGATCGTCACCGACGTAGCGTAGCTTCGCCGCGGCATCGTTGGACACCAGAACGACGCACTTCAAGGAGAAGGGCATGAGCGCGTATTTGCATCCGGAACTGAAAAGCCTGTTCGGCGCCGACGAACCCGTCGACCGACGTGAATTCATCGTGAAATCGCTGGGCGCGGGGTTCGCGCTCGCGGTACTCCCGGTTTCGGCTCAAACCATCACGACGCCGAGCGAAGGCCTGGTCGCGGGCGAGGTCAAGGTGCCCGCCAAGGGTGGCGCGATTCCCGCGTACCGCGCGATGCCCGCCACCGGCACCACGTTTCCGACGATCCTGGTCGTGCAGGAAGTCTTTGGCGTGCACGAGTGGATCAAGGATGTGTGCCGCCGCCTGGCGAAGATGGGCTATTACGCGATCGCGCCCGAGCTCTATGCGCGGATCAGCGATCCGAGCAAGGTTTCCGACGTTCAGGTGCTGATGAAGGATATCGTGAGCAAGGCCGATGACGCGCAGGTGATGGCCGATCTGGACTCCACCGTGGCCTACGCGAAGTCCACGGGCAAGGCCGACACCTCGAAGCTTGGCATCACGGGATTCTGCTGGGGCGGCCGCATCGTGTGGATGTACGCCGGACACAATCCGAATCTCAAGGCTGCGGTCGCGTGGTACGGGCCCGTCGCGCGCAACTATCATGCGGGCGACAAGACGCCGATGGACATCGTGCCGGGCATCAAGGCGCCGGTGCTGGGTCTCTACGGCGGTGACGACCCCGGCATTCCCAACGACACGACCAAGAAGATCGCGGACGCGATGAAGGCCGCCGGCAAGACTGTCGAGATCGTCGTGTATCCGAATACGCCGCATGGTTTTCTCGCGGACTACCGGCCGAGCTACCGCAAGGAAGCGTCGGAGGACGGCTGGAAGAAGATGTCCGCGTGGTTCAAGAAATACGTCGGCTGAAAATCCGGCGCAATCGGGACGGCTCCTCTATTTAGGAGGTCGCGGCAGCCGTCCCAGCAGGTGGAATTCGTCGTTCGGCCGCAGACTGATCAGGTTGGCCATCCGGTTCGACAGCGCGAAGAAGGCCGCGATGTTGCCGATGTCCCAGATGTCCTCGTCCGTGAAGCCGTGCGCGCGCAGCGCCACGAAGTCGGCATCGTCGATCGTCGCGCTCTCGAGTGCGATCTTGAGCGCAAAGGCGAGCATCGCCTTCTGTCGCGGCGTAATGCCGGCTTTCCGGTAATTGACTGCAACCTGGTCCGCCACCAGCGGATCCTTCGCGTAGACGCGCAGGATCGCGCCGTGCGCGACGATGCAGTAGAGGCAGTCGTTCGCGCCGGATGTCGCGACCACGATCATCTCGCGCTCGGCCTTCGTCAGGCCGCCCTCGCGCAGCATCAACGCGTCGTGATACGCGAAAAATGCGCGGAACTCGTCCGGGCGGTGGGCGAGCGCAAGGAATACGTTCGGAATGAAGCCCGCCTTCTCCTGCACCTCGAGCATTCGCGCGCGAATGTCCGCGGGCATCTCGTCCAGCTGCGGCACCGGATAACGGCTGATGGGTGGCGCGGTCATGCCGGTGAGTCTACCAGTTGGGTTGGCCCCATCGGATGTCGAGAAGGACACGACAGATCAGGGTTTTCTCCCGGTATCGGTGGAGGTGTCCGTGGCCCCCGGCTCGAGCCGTGTCGCAATGCCCAAATCGACGGCACGCGACCCGTCGATCCACTCGATCGTGTCGCAGGAGGTTCGCATGATCATCTCGGCGATTTGATCACCGGTGGCCGCGTTCACGGCACGCAGATACCTGCGCATGTCGCGCGCCGCTTCGGTCGCAATCGACTTGGCGCACCACCGCTCGTCGCCGGTCGGTCTCACTATCGCGGCCTGATGCAATCCGATTCGTGCCCGAGGTCCCGCGAGTACCCGTTCGCTGCCCGCCAGAAATATCAGCGCGCAGGCGGACGCGCAATTTCCGCGCGCCACCGTCCGCAATCCCTGCGCATGCACCTCCTTGCCCAGGCGAATGCCGGCATCGAGCGAACCGCCACGCGACTCCAGGAGGAGCCATGGCTTGACACAGCCGAGGGCGGCGCTGCGCTTGATGACGTCGTCGAACTTGAACGCCGCATCCCGGGTGATCACACCCTGCAGGGCGATCACGCAGACTGCGCTTTCCGCGTGCGCAATGACGAAGCGCCCACCGTCATACGCAAAAGTATCCTCGGCTGCGCGGGGCGCAACGGGCGAAGGCGACGCCGCGGGGTCGTCCTGCGGTCCGGCCAGCGCCTGCGCGAGCGCAAAAAACAGGCCGCAGCCGAGCCATGGCCGCATTGCGAGTCCCGATCGCGAGATCCTGGAGCGCAAGGTCATGCGGTCGAGAATCGGACCGGAAGTCGATGCCGGCCGCGTCGCTTTGACTCAGCGAATGAGCATGGCGCGGGCTATTTCTTGTCGGGCGGAACGTAGCCCGAAGGCATTTCGGCGCCGCCACCGAAGAAATGTTTTTCCATCTGCTCGGCGAGCCACTTGCGCGCCCGCGCGTCGGCGAGCGACAGCCGATTCTCGTTCACGAGCATGGTCTGGTGCTTGAGCCATTGCTGCCACGCCTCCTTGGAGACGTTTTCGTAGATCCGCTTGCCGAGCTCGCCCGGATA
>Ga0207683_10005488_pt1 | contig 10863 bp, 9 predicted proteins | sample KBSM73metaG_FD_184333 | JGI IMG/M metagenome (GOLD analysis project Ga0207683, IMG submission 184333) | Miscanthus rhizosphere microbial communities from Kellogg Biological Station, Michigan, USA - KBS M7-3 metaG (SPAdes) (version 2) | ecosystem: Host-associated > Plants > Roots > Rhizosphere >...
ATTGCAGGGTAACTTTGATCCGGCAAGATTATTAGCACCGGTACCTCAAATAAAGAAATGGGTAAAGGAAATGATAGACGGGTTTGGTACGCAAAATTATATTGCAAATCTTGGACACGGCATTATGCCCAATGTTCCGGTTGATCATGCAAAGGCATTTGTGGAAGCGGTGAAGGAGTATAAGGTGAATGATGAATAGTCAATATTGAATTGGGAGAGAAGACCAAAAGTCCGCAAAGGAATTTATTTCCTGGCGCTGGATTGAAAAAACAAGTTGCTGGTAACAAAACAAAATATGGAAGAGACTTTTCTTCATAAAACAGATACAAAATCTTTCAGGGGAAAGTGGATTGAATATGTTTACAACCTGCAGGAAAAAATTTGTAATGAATTGGAATTACTCGATGGCATGGCAAAATTTCGTGAAGATGATTGGGAAAGAGCTGAAGGAAAAGGTGGTGGTGGCCGGACAAGAGTGATCAGCAACGGGAATGTTTTTGAAAAGGGCGGTGTAAATACATCCGTTGTGTATGGACGCATTACCGACAAGATGCGCAAACACCTGCAAATGGATGGAGCCACCTGGTTCGCATGTGGATTGAGTTTAGTTATTCATCCATTGAATCCTTTCGTACCGACAACACATGCCAACTGGCGTTATTTTGAATTGCATCATGAAGATGGAACGGTAAAAGACAGGTGGTTTGGCGGCGGTGCGGATCTTACGCCGTATTATTTATTTGAAGAAGATGCAATACATTTTCATCAAACGTTAAAGAATACAATGGACACATTCGATAGAGAATTATATCCTTTGTATAAAAAGCAATGCGATGAGTATTTCGCAAACAAACATCGCGGCAATGAAATGCGGGGCATAGGCGGCGTATTCTACGATCATTTACGCCCGGTAAATGAAGAAGATGCAGAACGTTTATTATCATTCCAGTTTGCCAATGGAAATTGTTTTACTGAAGCATATTTGCCGATTGTAAGCAAGAGAAAGGATACGTCCTGGAACGAAAAACATAAATACTGGCAGGAAATAAGACGGGGACGATACGTGGAGTTCAATCTTATTCACGACCGGGGAACATTATTTGGTTTAAAAACAAATGGCAGGACTGAAAGCATTTTGATGAGTTTGCCTCCTACTGTGCGGTTTGAATATGATTATCATCCGGAACCGGGAACAGATGAAGCAAAGCTCCTGGATGCATGTCTTCATCCGAAAAATTGGGTTAACGATTAAAGATTCTACGCTTATGTTTTTACAAAGAAGAAACAGGATACTTAGGAAAAACTTAGCTATAAGAAGTCTCGTAAGTGAGACATCATTAAGTCCTGACGATTTTATTGTTCCATTATTCATTGATGAAGGTGAAAATATCAAGACTGAAATTTCATCAATGCCGGGTTATTATCGCAATAGCCTGGACATAACGGTGAAGGAAGTGAAAGAGTTATGGAGTATGGGATTGAAATGCGTTTTGATATTTGTAAAAAGCAAAGATGAACTGAAAGATAATACAGGTAAGGAAGCGTGGAATGCAAATGGGTTGATGCAAAAAAGTATTAAGGCCATTAAGAACGCTGTACCGGAAATGCTTGTTATGACAGATGTAGCATTGGATCCCTATTCTTCGTATGGCCATGATGGCATTGTAAAAGATGGCGAGATAGTGAATGATGAAACAGTTGAGGCATTGGTAAAGATGAGCATCAGTCACGCTCAGGCGGGTGCCGATTTTGTTGCACCCAGTGATATGATGGATGGACGCATTGGTGCAATACGAAAGGGATTAGAGGAAAATAATTTTACAAAGGTTGGTATCATGGCCTACAGTGCGAAGTATGCATCCTGCTTTTACGGCCCATTCCGCGATGCGCTGGATAGTGCACCGGGCTTTGGCGATAAGAAAACATACCAGATGGATTATTCCAATCGCACCGAAGCCATAAAAGAAACATTGATGGATGTAGAAGAAGGAGCGGATATTGTGATGGTAAAACCTGCATTAGCTTATCTCGATATTATCCGTGAAGTAAAAAATGCCGTGAATGTTCCGGTGAGTGCCTATAATATCAGTGGTGAATATGCGATGATTAAAGCTGCCGCGAAAATGGGCTGGTTGAATGAAGACAAAGCAATACTTGAAACGCTAACTGCGATTAAACGTGCAGGCGCGGATTTGATTGCGACTTATTTTGCAAAAGACGCAGTGCGGTTGCTGTCATGAAACGGCGCATTGACCATTCACAATTCATGATTCACTACAATGAAACTCAATAACAGCATTCAGCTTTTCTCAAGAGCGCAGCAATCAATTCCGGGTGGCGTTAACTCTCCTGTTCGCGCATTTAAAAGTGTCGGTGGAATTCCTTTATTTATAAAAAAAGCGAAAGGCGCTTATTTGTACGATGCAGACGGCAATCAATACATCGATTATATAAATTCATGGGGGCCGATGATACTCGGCCATGCCTATGAACCTGTTGTAAAAGCCATCCAGGAAAAAGCAGTTGACTCCACTTCATTCGGCGCACCTACAGAACTGGAAGTTGAAATGGCCGAATTGATCAAAAGCATGGTACCAAATGTAGACCTGATCAGAATGGTAAGCAGCGGCACCGAAGCCTGTATGAGTGCGTTGAGGTTGGCAAGAGGTTATACGGGCAAGAATAAATTCATAAAGTTTGAAGGCTGTTATCACGGGCATGCAGATTCGTTTTTGGTGAAAGCCGGAAGTGGCGTAGCGACTTTTAATATTCAAACAGTACCCGGTGTAACGGGCGGTGTAAGCAACGATACCCTCACCTGTGCTTATAACGACCTGGATGCAGTAAAAAAATTAGTGGCTGAGAATAAAAATGAGATAGCCGCGATCATTATTGAGCCCGTTGCGGGAAATATGGGCTGCATTATTCCCAAAGAAGGATTTTTGGAAGGATTGAGAAAGATTTGTGATGAAGAAAATATCATTTTCATTTTTGATGAAGTAATGACCGGCTTCCGGCTGGCCCAGGGCGGGGCTCAGGAACGGTTAAAAATAAATGCAGATCTTGTTACCTACGGAAAAGTGATTGGCGCAGGTATGCCAGTAGGAGCATTTGGTGGTAAAAAAGAAATTATGCAGCATATCGCACCGCTGGGAAATGTGTACCAGGCCGGCACGTTGAGTGGTAACCCGATTGCGATGATAGCAGGATATACTTTATTAAAAGAACTAAAAGATAACCCCGCCATATATAAAGAACTTGATGAAAAGGCGGCTTATCTAAAAAAAGGATTAAACGATGTATTAAAATCTTCCGGTCAACCTTATGTTATCAATCAATTGGGTTCCATGATCAGCATTCATTTCAGCGATAAACCCGTTATCAATTTTTCCGCAGCTGCTTCTGCAAACAATTCGTTGTTCAATAAATATTTTCATCACATGCTGAACGAAGGTATTTACTTACCGCCTTCTGCGTATGAAACATGGTTTTTGAGTAATGCGCTTACCAATGAAGATTTAGAAAAGACGATCGAGGCGACTGGGAAATTTGTCGCTGATATCAAATCCGAAAATTGACATAAAAGGTTACAGCGACTCCAATAATTTCACCAACGCATCTCTTTCCGTAGCAGACATTGCTTTTGCTTTATCGCGGCTCGCTTCTGCTTCACCGCCGCGCCACATCACCGGTTCTATTTCATGATGCAGAATAATAACACTTTTGAACCTTTGACCCATCAATTCAAACTGAATTCTCTTTCCTTTGAAACAACCTTTCTATTTGCGGCGTTATTCTTCTTCCTTCTTCCCCACCAAATATAAAAGCCGGTAACAGGCAAAGAAGCCGCGATAAGACTTGCACAAAACGCCAGGATTTTCCCCGGCAAACCCAGCACTGCTCCTACATGAATGTCGTAGTTCATCCGCTTTATTTTATCTGCTACAGAAGCATCTGTAAATCTTCCGGCATAGGTACCTGTCGCTGGTAACTCAATGCCGGTGTATTGATCAAAATGATAAAAATCTATATTGTAGTAAGTGCCGGGGCGATGATTGATACCAATTTCAATTGGATCAGTCGGGGTAATTGGAAAATAAATGGCTATACTTTCTTTTTCTGTCTTCTCCGGCATCATATCGATCCATAAACGATCTGCAATATCGTAACCGGATTGCTTTGCGAGTGTATCAGATACCGGGTGTTCATGTGCAGGCATTGCTTTACCCGCTGATGTAACCCAGTAAACCGATTTGGCAAACCATTCAAAGCCCATAACCAACCCCGTTATAGCAAGAAAGATTGCGATCCACGACATATAAAAACCAAATACATTATGCAGATCGTAATTCACCCTGCGCCATCTTGCACTCCATTTGATGCTGAACCGTTGTTTGCGTGCCGCTTTATTCTTTGGCCACCAAAGCACCACCCCTGTTATCATCATGATCAAAAAGATCAATGTGGCAGATGCTACAATCGGCTGACCGATCGAAGGTGGCAACCACAAATAATAATGCCCGTTTATAATGATGCGAAAAAAATCCCGGTTCATGTTTTTTACTTTCAACACTTTCCCGCTATAGGGATTCAATGCCGCCAGTTTATAATGATCAGCATCATAGTAGGAAGCGATGACCGACCTGCCTTTTGCAGGATATTCAAGACTGCTCAGTTTTTTACCATCGAAATGTTTTTCTGCTTGATCTTTTAAGAAAGAGGGAGGTAAATAAGGTTTGTTTTCAGCAGCTGAAAATTGTTCCGGTTCTGTTATTGTTCGTATTTCAATTTCAAAAGCAAGAATACATCCCGTTATACCAAGAAATAAAACCACCAGCCCGGACGTGAGCCCGAGCCAGAGATGAATTTTTCCTATGAATTTTTTTATCCTCATTTCATTTGTAAAAAGTCAACTGAACTGAAAATCGGTTTACGCGTCTTTGAATAATGCAATCAAAATCTATAACCAACACTAAACCGCAGGTTCCTTCCCGGTTCTGCCTGCCAGTAATAATAATTACCATAACCCGATCCTGAATAAAGAAACTTGCCGGCGATGTTAAATACGTTGAGGCTCATGCGCAGTTTTTCATTTTCCCAAAATATACCTCCGTCAAACCGGGTATAATCCGGCATTTGTATAAATGGTGCCGATGTTGATCCCCACTCCCAGGTATTGCGATCGCCAAGAAAACTAAATCCCGCAGCAACACCTGCACCCTTTAAAATACCATCGCTTACCTGGTAATTCAGCCACGCATTTGCAGTATGTTTTGCATAACCCGGTACTTTTTGACCGATCTTGGCCTGTGAAGCAGCGCTCGTATCTGTTTTTGAAATCTTTGAATCAGTAAGCGCGTAGTTTGCAGTAAGCGTGAGCCCTTTCATAATTTCTCCCTTTATATCCAGTTCAACTCCTTTCGAAACCGTCTGCCCCAATTGAACAATATATCTTCCCGTCGGATCGCCTGGATCAGATGCATTTTCATTGTTTCTTATAATACGATAAACCGAAACGGAAGAGTTCCATCTTCCATCGGCCCAAACTCTTTTAATGCCCGCTTCGACGTTGTTACCGGTAAGTGGTTTTATACTGCTGCCATCTTTTTTAATACCCGACTGTGGTACAAAAGCCTGGTCGAGTAAAGCATAAGCCGAAGTTTGTTTGTCTACCGATACACTAACGCCGATACGAGGCGATATACGTTCAGCCGTTGAAACAGTATTATAATCGTTATTCTTCACCATAGAATAACGTGCTGCTAATGTCAAACGCAATCTGTTTCCAAAAAATCCAAGTTCATCCTGCACGTATATACCCGTGTACGTCTGGCCCACATATCCATATTGCCCGGCTCTTTCCCGAAGGCCCTTACTCCGGTCCCAAACCGGGTAGCCGTTAGCGGGCGATCCATAAACAGGATTATTCAAACTGAATTTCGATTCATCGGTATCGAGCAGGTGATATTGATTCCAGTCTGCCCAATAATCCTTGTCATTCATATCCACACCTGCTAAAATGCGATGCTGAATATTTCCCGTTTGTATCTTACCATTTATAAACGCTTGTCCGAATTTGGCTTCACTCATCGCGTCCCAAATACCGATTCCTCTTACCATACTATCAGCGCCTGCATAAGACGGCCAGAGGTCAGTGCCTTGTTGTTTATAATTAAAATAAGCAGCCTGTACCGTAAGTTTCCAGTTTTCACTCAATCTGCGTTGAAGGTTCAACGTTATACTTTGATCGGTGATATAAGTAGGCTCAAGACCCGGCTCGGCAGTAGTAAAATTCCGCGGCAATACACCAAAACCTTTGTTTGAAAAAACATAATAACTGCCAACGTCCGACATCTTTACCTTTTGTAAAAGATACTCGGCTGTCAACGTTGTTTTATCGTCCAGTTTATAACTTACTACAGGCGCAACCAGGTACCGGTTATTGAACTCATAGGGCCTGAATGAATTTTTTGACTGCCCCATTACATTCAGCCGATAAGTCAGTTTGCCTGCCGAATCCAGTTTTCCATCTACGTCTGCAGCTGCCCGGTAGAGGCCATAGCTACCGATCATAAAGTTGACTTCTCCTTTATTTACGCCCGTCGGCTTTTTTGTAACTACATTATAAAAACCCGCAGGGTCGCCTACGGCCATCATAAAACCAGAAGGACCTTTTACAAACTCAATGTGATCAACAATACTCATGTCTTCGGTAAGCGGTGACCAATAAGAAGTGGCCACATTCATACCGTTGCGAAAAGCCGATACTCTTGAACCGCGCATGAACACATTCGTATACATATCCGCCCAATGCTCCAGCCGGATAGCACCGCTCACGTTCCGTAGCACGCCATCACTCATGCTCGTAACCTGTTGGTCACTCAACGATGTCGCGGTAATTACCTGGATATTTTGCGGCACTTCCAATAAAGGTTCGTTTAAACGCAGCGTTGATGAACCATTACGAAGTCCGTATGGGTTACGGCCCGATTTGATCACCACTTCCTGCAATTGTGTATCCGAGATACGCAACGTGAAAGAAAGAGTAACCGGTTTACTGTCCTCGATTGTTACCGTTTGTTCCTCATTTTCATACCCGGTCAATGATACCTGAATAGTATACGTTCCGGATTTTAACCTGTTGAACGAAAATTTTCCTTCTTCGTCTGTAACTGTCCCTCTTGCAGTTGATTTAATCAGTACACTTACGTAAGCTGCCGGTTTGTTATCGCTGGTAATTATTTTTCCCTGGATAGTTGCAGTTGCTGATTGACTAAACGTGTTTATAAAACTCAGCATAAGAAATAAAGCCAGGGCACAAAGTTTTTCCATGTATCAAGTCTTGGTTTAAAAAATTATGTTGACGGGCACACGCTGAAAAACTTTTGCGTCGTATTCAAAAGAAAAACCAGTGTGGCCCTTTTATCTTAATAGTTTTAATTCTGACAGCGAAATTATCCGGCAGGATTGCAACGAAGTGTCTGTATCGGGAAACTTATTTACGCAAAAAGAAAACTGACTTTGTTGTGACATTCATTATTTCATCAACACGCTGATGGTTAACCGAAATCACAACCTTTTATTTTCGGCATCTCTAAAAAACCGTTGACCTATGACTGATTATTCGGGAAAATTTCACAAGGAAGGTTTTAAAATTTGTTAGATCAATCTAATTTTATAATTTTACAGGCTTAACATAACTAAGAAACTTGAAAACAAAACATGCCCGGCTGCTCATTATTGCGGTATTTGTGATAGCGGTGTACAGTTGTTCGCGACTGGAGCCGGCTGCACGGCGCAATGAGGATACGCTGGACGGGGCGCTTGATGGCTTGACCTATGGACAATATGCACAACATCTTGCAGGCGATGACGCATTCAACGAAGAAGTTTTTACCAGCCAAACAGGATTAGGTCCCTTATTCGTCGCCACCAGTTGCGGCAGTTGTCATGCGGGCGATGGCAAAGGCCACCCCTTCACAACACTCGTACGGTTTGGACAGGTTGATAGTACCGGCAATCATTTTCTGACAGCAGGAGGGCCACAATTACAAAACAGGGCAATGCCTGGCTTTATACCCGAGCAGGTTCCCCCCGGTGTTGCATCTTCAAAATTTACTCCGCCAATTAATTCCGGCTTAGGGTTTTTAGAACTCGTACCTGATGAAGATATTTTAACAATGGCTGCAGCAAACAATAATAATCCTGACGGTGTAAGAGGGCATCCCAACTGGAACTATGTACCCGATTTTGTTGAGCCAAGAACGGGTGCCAACAGCATTAACGGAAAATATATAGGCCGGTTTGGAAAAAAAGGAGCTGTGTACAGTCTTTTGCAACAAACAGTGGGTGCTTACAACCAGGATATTGGTATCACTTCAACTTATGACGAGTATGATACGTATTCGTTAAATGCAATTGATCCGGAGCTAACCAATAAAACTGTACTGGATGTTGTGTTTTATTTGCAAACACTCAAAGCACCTGTTCAACGCGCAGCAAGTGATGAAGGGGTTATAAAAGGAAAAGCCTTATTTATTCAAACCGGATGTGAAACCTGTCACAAACAAACATTGAAAACCGGTTACTCGCCGATCGAATCACTTTCCAATAAAGAATTTCATCCGTATACTGATTTGCTGGTACATGATATGGGATCCGGCCTGGATGATGGTTACACAGAGGGAAATGCGAAAACGTCTGAATGGAGGACCGCGCCATTATGGGGTCTTGGGCTGGCACCGAATTCGCAGGGAGGACAGTTTTTTTTACTACATGATGGCCGTGCCCAAAGTATCGAAGAAGCCATACAACTGCACGGCGGAGAGGCAACAGTTTCGAAAAACAACTTCATAAATCTTTCGTCCGCAGATAAAGATGCACTGGTTAAATTTTTAAAATCATTGTAATGGAAAGAAAGGAATTTATTAAAACCTGTGCATTCGCTTGTCTTGGCGGAACTGCTGCCGGTGCACTGCTTCAAAGTTGCGCAGGTTCGAAAATAATAAATGGTAAAATTGTTGATTCGGATATAATCATACCTCTTTCTGATTTTGAAAATAAAAAATCAACGGATTCTTTCAAGAAATATATCGTTGTACAAAATGATCTGTTGCAATACCCTATATGTGTTTACCGGTTATCTGACACTGAATACACGGCTCTATGGATGAGTTGCACGCACCAGGGATCGGAGTTGCAGGTTTTCGGAGACAAACTTCAATGCCCGGCGCATGGCAGTGAATTTTCCAATAGAGGCGACATACAAAATGGTCCCGCCGACAAATCATTAAGGGCCTTCCCTGTGAAAATAGAAAACAACCAGCTATTCATTTCTTTAAAGGCAGTATGAGAAAAAAAATATACATAGCAATCATTGTATTCATCAATTGCATTTCGGCAGAGGCGCAGATAGATCCGTTGTTATTAAAACGCCCTGTAAAAGATACATCGAAGCAGGCGTTGAATATGGATGCGATGTATAACCGGCCCTTTATCACAGCCGGTAAATTGCCGGTATCTGTGGGTGGATATATGGAAGCGAACTGGCAGCATCTTGCAACAGACGGAATTTCTGCCGGGCATGAATTTCAATTCAGGAGGTTAAGTCTTTTCGTTACCTCGTCCATCACGAAACGCATAAAATTCATGACGGAAATTGAATTTGAAAATGAAGTGGGTGAAGCCGATGAAGCCATAAAAGGACCTGAAACAGAAGTAGGAATTGAATTTGCAGCAATTGACGTGGAATTTCATCCGCTGCTGAACTTACGGGGTGGCATAATCGTAAATCCAATCGGCGCTTTCAATCAAAATCACGACGGACCAAAATGGGAATTTACCGACCGCCCTATTGCTATGACCCAAATGCTTCCGGGCACCTGGAGCAATTCGGGCTTTGGCCTGTACGGCAAACAATACAAGGGCAACTGGATGTTCGGCTACGAATTTTATCTCACGGGAGGATTTGACAATTCGATTATTAATAATAGTGAAAACAAAACATTTTTGCCTGCTGCGAAAGAAAATTCTTCGCGCCTGGTAACGATTGCAAGTGGTAAACCTCTGCTTACTGCAAAAGGGGCGGTGCGTAACAGTAAAATAGGTGAGCTGGGTATTTCGTACATGGGTGGCATTTACAATAAGTTTACTGCTGATGGCCTGACGCTGGATGATAAAAGAAGGCTGTCGGTTGTTGATATTGATTTCAATACAACCATTCAAAAATTGAATACGTTGATTATTGGTGAATGGACATGGATACATGTAGATGTGCCTGCAACGTATTCGCAGCAATATGGAAGAAAGCAACAGGGAGGATACGTTGACATTATTCAACCCATTCTGAGAAGAAAAATGCTGGGTTGGGAAAAAGCGACACTTAATCTCGCCTGCAGGCTGGAATATGTTGATTGGAATGTGGGAAAGTTTAAAGAGACCGGTGGCAATATTGCGGATGATTTGTGGAGCATTATGCCGGCTATAAGTTTCCGTCCAACGGCGCAAACTGTTTTTCGTTTTAATTACCGTTATCAACAGCAGAAAGACATACTGGGAAATCCGCCTTCAAAAACGGGTGGTTTTATTTTTGGTATATCGACTTATTTTTAAAAAATTCTCCCGCTAAGACACAAAGACCACTAAGAACTTTCTAAGAACTTTCTTTTGATAATCTCTTTGTGTACTTCGTGGCTTTGTGGGATATACTTAAAGTTCGCGCCAAGACACAAAGACCACTAAGAATTTTCTAAGAACTTTCTTTTGATAATCTCTTTGTGTACTTCGTGGCTTTGTGGGAAATACTTAACGTTCCCGCCAAGACTCAAAGAGCGCTAAGAACTTTCTTTTGATAATCTCTTTGTG
>Ga0207683_10005489_pt1 | contig 10863 bp, 3 predicted proteins | sample KBSM73metaG_FD_184333 | JGI IMG/M metagenome (GOLD analysis project Ga0207683, IMG submission 184333) | Miscanthus rhizosphere microbial communities from Kellogg Biological Station, Michigan, USA - KBS M7-3 metaG (SPAdes) (version 2) | ecosystem: Host-associated > Plants > Roots > Rhizosphere >...
GCGCCTCAATTTCGCGCGTCCCAACAGCTGGTATCGTGCACGACTGTCCGGCCGACGGTTCGTCGCGTCCCCGGGGCCCTACATTGCACGTCGAGGAGGAATCGCATGAGCAAGGATCCGACCATTATCTATACGCTTACCGACGAGGCGCCGATGCTGGCCACCTGCGCCTTTCTGCCGATCATCCGAACGTTCACCAAGCCGGCCGGCGTGCGGGTCGAGAAGATCGACATTTCGGTCGCGGCACGGATTCTCGGCAACTTCCCCGAATACCTGACACCCGAGCAGCGCGTGCCCGACACGCTGGCAGAGTTGGGCAGGAAAACGCTCGAGTCGGATGCCAATATCATCAAGCTGCCCAACATCAGCGCGTCGGTGCCACAGCTGGTCGCGGCGATCAAGGAGCTGCAGGGCGAGGGCTACAAGATCCCGGACTACCCTGGCGATGCGAAGACCGACGAAGAGAAGGCGATTAAGACACGCTACAGCAAGTGCATCGGCTCGGCGGTCAATCCAGTGCTGCGGGAAGGCAACTCCGACCGCCGCGCGCCGCGTGCGGTGAAGGAGTACGCGCGGAAGAACCCGCACTCGATGGCCGAATGGGCGCAGGCCTCGCGCACGCATGTATCGCACATGCATAGCGGCGACTTCTACCACGGCGAGAAGTCGATGACGCTGGATCACGCGTGCGACGTCAAGATGGAGCTGATCACCAAGAGCGGAAAGACGCTGCTGTTAAAGCCCAAGGTTGCGCTCCAGGCTGGCGAAATCATCGACTCGATGTTCATGAGCAAGAAGGCGCTTTGCGCCTTCTACGAGCGCGAGATCGAGGATGCCCGCAAGTACGGCGTGATGTTCTCGCTGCACGTCAAGGCCACGATGATGAAGGTCTCGCACCCGATCGTGTTTGGCCACTGTGTGCGGATCTTCTACAAGGACGCGTTTGCCAAGCACGGCAAGCTTTTCGACAGCCTCGGGGTGAACGTCAACAACGGCATGGTCGACCTGTACAACAAGATCGCCACGCTGTCCGAGTCGCAGCGCGAGGAGATCATGGAAGACCTCCACGCCTGCCACGAACACCGGCCGGAACTCGCGATGGTCGATTCCGCCAAAGGCATCACCAACTTCCATTCGCCCAGCGACGTCATTGTCGACGCGTCGATGCCGGCGATGATCCGCGCTGGCGGCAAGATGTACGGCGCCGACGGAAGGCTGAAGGAAGTCAAAGCGGTCATGCCAGAGAGCACGTTCGCACGCATCTATCAGGAGATGATCAACTTCTGCAAGTGGCACGGCGCGTTCGACCCGCGGACCATGGGCACCGTGCCCAACGTCGGACTGATGGCCCAACAGGCGGAGGAATACGGCTCCCATGACAAGACCTTCGAGATTCCCGAGGACGGCGTAGCCAACATCACCGACCTCGCCACCGGCGAGGTTTTGCTGACCCAGAACGTCGAGGAGGGCGACATCTGGCGCATGTGCCAGGCAAAGGATGCGGCGATCCGCGACTGGGTAAAGCTCGCGGTCACGCGCTGCCGCAATTCGGGAATGCCGACCGTGTTCTGGCTCGATCCGTACCGCCCCCACGAAAACGAGCTGATCAAGAAGGTCAAGACCTACCTGCAGGACCACGACACCGCCGGCCTCGACATTCAGATCATGTCGCAAGTGCGCGCAATACGCTACACGCTCGAGCGCGTGGTCCGGGGCCTCGACACGATATCGGTCACCGGAAACATCCTGCGTGACTACCTGACCGACCTGTTCCCGATTATGGAGTTGGGCACCAGCGCCAAGATGCTCTCTATCGTGCCGCTGATGGCCGGCGGCGGCATGTACGAGACCGGCGCCGGCGGCTCGGCGCCCAAGCACGTGCAGCAGTTGGTCGAGGAGAACCACCTGCGTTGGGATTCGCTGGGCGAGTTCCTCGCGCTGGCGGTGAGCCTCGAGGACCTGGGCACCAGGACCGGCAACGCGAAGGCCAGAATCCTGGCCAGGACGCTCGACGCCGCCACCGGCAAACTACTCGACAACCGCAAGTCGCCGTCGCCGAAGACCGGCGAGCTTGACAACCGTGGCAGCCAGTTCTACCTCGCGATGTACTGGGCGCAGGAGCTGGCGGCGCAGAAGGAGGACGCCACGCTCGCGGCACACTTCGCGCCGCTGGCGAAGACGCTTGCGGACAACGAGCACAAGATCGTTGCCGAACTCGCCGCAGTCCAGGGCAGGCCGGTGGACATTGGCGGCTATTACAAAGCGGACAGCGAAAAGGTCAAGGCTGTCATGCGCCCGAGCGCGACACTCAACGCTGCGCTGGTGGCAGCGCGGGCGTTGTAAGTCTCGCCCGAGGTCGCGCTCGAAAGGTGGCTAGTAGCTTCCCTGTGACTCCGCAGCTGAACTCTACGTCAGCCTGATTTGTCTATTACCACGATCTCGACGTCCGGGCGCAGGAACGTTTGCCATGCAGCATATTGTTGCTCAAGCCGCTGCGGCGCGTCGCGCCATCAGGCTACCCGTTATAGCTTCAAGCCCGACAAAACAGTTCTTATGAAATGCCAGGGTTTCGCATCGTAGAAGAGACTCCCATATCCTCGATCGTGGAGCTTGCCCCCTAACCCGGCGTTCAACCGGACTCCCTGCCGGTGGGGCTTGTTGTCCCGCCTCATAGCGGCGGCGGTGAGCCGGTCAACTTCCGTTTGTTGGGCCACAGGCGCGGAGGCCAACGTCATGCCAGCAGGCAATCGCCTCGCCCCAATCTGGGTCGCTTTGCTCCTAGTCGGCGCTGGCTGCGCATATGAGGGCGCCGCCGCATACGGAACGGCACCCGCCATACCGAAGATCGAAGGCAGCGCTGGCTGGCAACTGTCAGAAGGTTGCCAGGTTTACAAATTTGGCATACTCACCGAGCCGGACTGCGACATCCTGGCCGGCGAGGGTGTCGTCGTTCAGATCACGCGAGTTCGGCTCTTGAGTCTGCCACCGGGTCAGGACGACCGTCCAATTTTTGGTATCCAATTACAGACGGACCACGGTCACTGGCATTTCTCTTCTCCGTTCGTTACTCTCGTCATAGCCGGGAGAAGCTACACGCCCGCGGAGATCGATCAGGCGCTTGTGTTCGCCAGTAGCTATCGGCCGATTGTTCCAGAAAAGCTACAAACGAATCAACAACAGTACGAATTGCCGCCTGGAGAAAAGCGATTTTTTAGACTCCGGTTCTCGGTTCCCCAAAGTGAGCTTAGAAACGGATTTGAACTCCGTGTGACCGGGCTTCAAAAGGAAGGCCAAGCAGTGCGGGTCCCGATCATGAGGTTCAAGTGAGTCTCGATTTCATGGTTTAGCTATGAGCATGTGGCCTAACCCGGCGTTCAACCGGACTCGCCGGCATGGCAGATCGTACCGCTGGCGAACACACCGGTCTTCGGGTAGGCGAGGGTAGTCGGAAGGCAGCGGCGCGCGCCTGTAGGACCGCGCACTTGGCCGAGCCTTTTGCAGCGCCGCACGTGCTCGCGCAACGTCTGTCGTGAGCTAACTACATTCAGCTCTATCACGCTGGCGACGAGTACGACAGTACCGCGGACACCGAGACATATGACGGCAGCGGAAACCTGGTCGGCGTTACGCACAACACGTCGCACGCCAGGCGATGCACGGCCGATACCACGGAACGACGCGCGCGGACGAGGAATGGCGCATCCAACGCCTCGTCGCGCGCCGTCGAGAGTCGCATAGTGCGGCTTGATTAGCGCGGACCGACAGGAAGCTGAGGTCCCGGGCGTCGCCGCGATTGCCCGGCATCGGGCGTTGCGCGCGCGTCATCGTCAGCGCGAGTGGCGCCCATCTGCACGAGCACAGCGGCTCCGAGCTGAATCAAGCATCCCTGGTCACCGGTACGATCCGCATGCCCACACCACCTCAAAGCTATTGTTCAGATCGGCCAGCGACTGGTTGCAGGCGCTGCCGATGAACGGCTCGCTGGCGGGCACGCCGCCACGCCGCAATTTGGCGCCCGAAAGGTGAATATTCGCTGGTAGTGCGATTCCGCCCCGGCAAAAATAGAAGGGCGCCCGTTCGGACGAATCTCGTTCCGGTCGCGGCGATCGAAACGGACTTGTTATGCGTTGAACGGAGGGCAGCGGGCACTGGGTGCTGTTGGGAGTCGCGTCTTAGGGGAGGCGTCCATGAACACGAATGCACGGTGGTGGCGCAACGCCATCGCCACGATTGGTTTCAATCTCATCGCACTCGGATTTGGCGGCGCAAAGGCTCTGCCGCCCGATAGCATCTCGTTCGACTTGGCATTTCCATCGGGGTACGGTCTCAGCCGAGTTACCGTTGGCGCCAGTGAAAATCTGGTGATCGGTCCGGGCGCCCTAATCAAAGCCGTGGACGGTTCGCCCGGCATCGTGACCAACACGGGCGACGGCCCCCTCATCGTGCGACCAGGGACTGTTGTCGGGAGCTTCGTGAGCGTGGGCAGCGTCCAACTCGACCCCAATGTCACCGCCTCCGAAGCGATATCCGGGGGCACTGTAGCCCTCAGTCCAGGTGATGCGATTGGCAGCTTCCAGCAGCATGCGACCCTGACTCCGCTTGCCCGTCGCACCGTGATCGTGCCGACTCCGAGCGTTGCGCCGTCCGACGTCTCCATCAAGCCCGGCGCCTCGGCCACGCTGCCTCCCGGGCGCTACGGGACACTCACGGTCGGACCCCGCGCGGTGGTTACGGTTTCCGCAGGCAACTATTTCGTGGAGCGGTTTGTTCTTGCACCCCAAGCACAACTCCGCCTGGACACGTCCTCGGGCACCGTGAACATGTACACAAGCACGTTCGTCAGCTGGAAGGGGGACCTCCAGGGCGATGCCACTCGATTCGTGTTTGGTTTTCTCGGCCAAGGCTCGTTGATCTTCGAGAGTGCGTTTCGCGGGACGGCCCTCGCCCCCTTTGCAACCATGGAGCTGCGGCCTTCGTCGGACGAGTATGAGGGGACGTTCTACGCCAAACAGGTCATCGTCGGGCCTCAGGTAATCATCCGGAAGCTCCAGACGCCGATGCTGCTGGATGGCATCAGTGTCTCCAACACGACTCCCTGCATCGGCGAATCCGTGGAGGTGTCGGTCTCAGTCGACCCCAGCGCCACCGGCAGTGGGGGAAGTTCCAGCTCGACTACCTGGATCCAGGGCGTCGTCGGCAGTCGTCAGTTCGTGCAATTCAGGGATGCCGCGGGACCTCGGCTGGTCTACGCGACCGTGTATGCCGCGGATGGTCGCGCCGACTTCACGAGCGTCCCGGTCACCGTGCAACGTTGTGCTCCCGCACCTGGAGCCGGCGCTCCGATCGCGCTTCACTTCTGGCCGGCATTGAGCAACCGTCAGGTCGTCGAACTGATGGTCCACGATTACGACGCGGATGGACACGAGGTTCCCGTATCGGGGCCGGCCACGTACGCATGGTCGTTCGGCGACGGAAAGACCGCCACGACGACGTCTCCCTTGGTGTCACATGACTACACCCCGGCCATCGATCCCCTGGCGCCGTACAGCTACTTCGACGTCACGGTTGCCGTGACGAAATCGACGGGGTTGGCGACGGCGAGAAAGGTCGTCTCGATCTGGAGCCTGTACGCGAAGAACCGAGCCAAGGGAATCATCCAGCCTCCAAGTTCCCTTTCGCTGTCGGCCTCGGCCTTGTCCGTGGCGACGACCAACTACGAGCGGACACCCATTTCGATTACGCAAGCCCAGGTCGAGCTCATTCCCTGCGACCCGGCGCTCGATTCCCGGCTTCAGCCGCCGCAGGCCATGTCCGTGGCGGTTCCCGCCGGAGGTACCGTGACCGTGAATGTTGCGCCACCCTCTTCGGTCGCAAGCGACATCTGTAGTCTCGGTGTTCATCTCTTGGGCGCCGGGAATGCCGGGCGTGTCTACACCGATGCATACACGGCCTTCAAGGAGAATCCGAGCCTGATCGAGCCCGTCACGGATTCCACGACGGTGGCTCTCCTGAACCAGGCGTCCGCCCTGACCAAGGATCCCAATCAGTTCGACGAGGTCGAGCTGCGGCAGCTCTACGCGGGAGGGTTGATCCCGCAACTTCCTGCCGCTTCGGCCGCCAAGCGATTTGCTTCCACCCACGCAAGCGGGCTCGCGAAGACGCTCGCCACCGCCGACCCGAAAATCGGAGACCCGTGCACGGCCGGGGATACCTCGCCCCTGGGGTGGGTATGCGGCCCGACGTCGAGCTGGGTCATGGTGGGCCCCGAGATTCTCAACGCGTTCAAGGGCAACTTCATCATGGACCACGGCTGCGGGTCCATTGGCAAGCTCCTGAGTGCCGTCCACCAGTTGTTCTCGCATACGAGCACGATCGTCAAGAACCGGGCCGCGGTCAGGCACTCGACGGCGTCGTCGGATCGGATGAACAGCAACGTCGACTACGTGGGTGAACAGCTCGATCCAGACACGCTGCAGTTCGGGTTCCCGGGAACGGCAGGCCCGGCTCAGACCTACACGATCGACCAGATGGTCACCGAGTACTTCGTCACTGATCCCGACGACTCCAGCAAGACCTGGAGGATGGGCGGAGAGCTCGATCGCAATCCAGCACAATGCACAAACGACACGACGGCCGTTCAACCTCTCGTCATCCGGCCAGCGCCCGATGCTCCCTCAAGCGTCCTGCAAGGTGTCGTGTCAGTCGCCGACCATACCGATATCAACAGCCATTACCGCTTCTTCCATTATTCTCGCGCGGACGAATTTCTGTCCGGTGGGGACTGGGCGACGGGAACCGAAGGCACGGTGTGCTCGTCTTTTGACCGGCTCGCGGCGGTCAAAGCAGGTCTTCCCCTGCACCCGGGCCTGAAGGCACCGGGCGTGCCCGACGGGATGCGCGCTTACCTGGTTGATGAACGGACGGCCGCAGGCAACGCGCTCTATGCGCAAGTGAGCAATGACGTGGGCGAGGCGTGCCAACCGACGCTCTTGGGCGCAATCGTCGGAGGAGCGGGCTATCTGCTGGGTGGCCCCATCGGCGGCTTGATCGGCGGGGTTACGGGAGCGGCTTACTGCGAAAGGATGATCGGCAATATCGCCAACCAGGTGAACAACTGCTTTGCCAATGATAGATGTGACGACACCGGCTCGACCTGGCGAAATCCTGGAACCGGGGTGGCGGTAAGCCCTGACGACATCCTCGATTGGGATACGTGGCACGAGGGCGGAACCTACGGGTATAACGAGCCGCTCGTCTACAAGCCGAAGGGATACCGTCACGCCTATGCCTGGGCGGGTTCACCCGGGTCCGGAGCGATGACCGTGAAAGTCGTTCACCCCGATCACACGCCGTATCCCAATGCCACTGTCCTCGTCAACACCAATGCGATCGGGACGACGGACAGCAATGGCGTCTTCCAAATCCCCGTCCTTGCAGCGGGTGATTACGAGGTGGCTGCCCAGTTCGACCCTTGCGCACAGCAAGGACACCCCAACACCTGCACGCTGCCGCTTGAGCAGGCGGCGAAAGTGACCACTCTGCCCCAAATGGGATCCATCACCGTGGAGTTGATCCTATGTGCGGGCCCGATCGTGAACGGTGTCGTGACAAGCTGTCCTCAAGCCGGCGCAGGACCCGTCATCAAGGCGATCGCTCAGGTCTTCCAGACGACAGGAAGTGATCCAGAGCAATTGGGCTTCAACCTGTGCATCAAAGGGAGCGGATTCACCCCGGGTGCCGGTGCCTCCGGCATTCCTCCGGTGGACCTCCTCTTCGCGGATGTCCCGACGCAGTCGGGTCCGATAACGTTTCCACCCGGAGTCGTTGTGGACGCCAGCGGCAATTTCAGCTGGATGCACAAGTTCTTCCCCAGAGACCGGTATGCGTGCAGTCAGCAGGAGGGGGGAGTCACGATCAACGCACTCGACAATGCAACTGATACCGCCGCGGTTTTCCATTTGCCCGCGGTGCTATGGTGTCGGTTCGATGGTCTCGACCCTTTCTACGGCGATCCATCGCTCAGCTGTTTTTGACCTGACGCCCACGAACTCCGCCTATTGACTTGACGGGTCCCCATGCGGGTCCGGGGTCGAGTTCGCGGGTGACAGCCAGACTGCGACGACCAAACTTCAGGGCGGACCAACGCGCAATTGGCTCGTCGAAGCACGCGTATCTTGGTCGGCCCGCGAGTCAATCTGGTCGCGATGACATGTAAATGTCGTTGCGTTGATCCGTCCTGTCGCGCCAGGTAGCGATAAGGAGACCCGCATAGGCCAAGGCGTTGGTCGCACCAGCTGAATGAGACCCTGATGGATCGTTCGATGGGAAGTCCACGATGCTCCACTTCGAACATCTCGCATGCGACCTGCAGCCCGACTGCAGCATCGTCAAAGCGGTCTTCTGACAAGCCGCTCATGAGCTGAATTGTTTCTCTGAATTGTTTCTCTGGTTTGTAGACACCCGCGCCCACGGCGTCGAACAGCGAGCGGTCGGCGCGGGTTTCGGCTTCTGCGTGGACCTGGTTGCCCTCGGCGACGATACGCACTTCGCCGAAACACCTTTGCAGTGCCGCACGTGCCGCTCTGCCCTTGAGCGCTTCCTGTATGTCCTTCACGACCACGACCACGCGCTCAAGCGACGCGAGGGTGTCGACCTGCTGCACCTCGGACGCGGGCGGCTTCAAGCCATTCGAACGCAACGAGAAGGAGGTAATCCTTTCCGTAAAAGGAGCAGGTAACTTGAAGTGTTGACGAAAATAATGATCGGTCTATTCTTCGGTTCGCGACGCCTCGTTCGGCGATCCGCGCGTGGACAAAACTCCAAGGAGGCAATTGATGAGCAGAATCGCTACTGCGCTGTGTACCGCTGCCGTGTTCGGGATCGCCGGAATCGTGGGCCCCGCCTTCGCCGACGATCCGCCGGGCCTCGGATTCAAGAAGGGCATCGACGATGACGCGGACGCACGCACGCCGGACTCCACACCCGCGGCCGAGGCGTTCCTGCTACGGGCCTACCCCGCGACCGACATACCGACCGACGCTTCCTTCGCTGCCCGAGCGGGCTGGGCCGCACTCGACGCGGGTGCCCATTCGACCGGCGCGTGGCAGCTGATCGGTCCGAGCAAGGCGACCTATCCGTCCGCGCTCAACCCCTTCCTGTTCGACGGTGCCCAATACGTGGCGAGCGGTCGCGTGACGGCCATGGCGATCACGCCCAATTGCGGTCAAGGCAAATGCACGCTCTACGTTGCCGCTGCCGGCGGCGGCGTCTGGCGCACAGACAAGGCGCTGAACGGCTCGAACTGGCAATACATCTCCGCTGCCTTCGGCACCAACGCGATCGGATCCTTGCTCATGGATCCCAGCGATCCTTCGGGCAACACTCTCTATGCCGGCACCGGCGAGCCGAACGCGTCGGCCGATTCGGAAGCGGGCGTGGGCATCTACAAGACGACGGATGGAGGCGACACCTGGTCGCTCGTCCCGGGCAGCGACATCTTCTTCCAGCGTTCGATCGGACAGATGGCGCTCGACAACTCGGGGCGGTTGCTGGTCCCGATCGATAGCGGCGTGCGCGGGATCAGCTCGGTGTCGAGTGGCCAATCCTCGAGCGGAAACGCACTGCATCCGCTTGCTACGCGCGGCCTCTATCGCCAGACCGGAGCCACGTTCACGCTGATCCGTCCGATCGTCGCGGTTGCAACGGCCCGCGGGTCTAGCACCGTAAAGATCGATCCGACGCACGCGGGCGTCATCTACGTCAACGAGTTCTCGCGCGGCATCTGGCGCTCGACCGACGACGGCGCGACATGGACGCAGATCAAGGCGCCGCTGAACGCAGGCGTCAGCACGGACCGTGCGGAATTCGACGTCACGACGCTGGCCAACGGCAAAACGCGAATGTATGTCGGCGTCGGCAACCAGACCGACGCGGGCACGGACCGGGCGCGGTTCTACCGCACCGACGACGCCACCGCGGCGGTACCCATCTTCACAGACATGACGACGGACCAGAACATCGGGTATTGCACCGGCCAGTGCTGGTACGACAACGTCGTCTACACGCCGCCCGGAGCCCCCGACGTCGTCTACCTGGGCGGGTCGTTTTCCTATGACGAGCTCAAGGCGGTGTCGAATGGGCGCGCGTGGCTGTTGTCGATCAACGGCGGCGCCGCCTTCAGCGATCTCACGCAAGACGCGGATCCGCATCATGCCGAGGCGATCCATCCCGACGAGCACGCCATCGTGACCGTTCCGGGCAAACCGCTGCAATTCATCACCGGCTCGGACGGCGGCGTCGTGCGCTCGGACGGCAAGCTCGCGGACATCTCGTCCAAATGCAACGCGCGCGGACTGAATGCGGCGGACACCGCATTGTGCAAGAGCCTGTTGAGCAACGTCGCGAACCAGCTCGTCAACATGAACGATGGTTTGTCCACGCTGCAGTTCCAGAGCCTTTCCGCGAGCGCGCAGCGGCCGCAGAACCTCCTCCAGGGCGGGACGCAGGACAACGGGACGTTCCAGTTCAACGGTTCGTCCGTCGTGTGGCCGCAGGAGATCTACGGCGACGGCGGCCAGTCCGGCTTCAACGTCGCGAACGATTCGCTGCGCTTCAACACCTTCACCGGCCAGGCGAACGACGCAAACTTCCGTAACGGCGATCCGTTGAAGTGGGTGATCATCTCGGCGCCGATCATCTCCAGCCCCGAAGGGTCGTTCTTCTACCCGCCGATCATTGCCGACCCCAATCCTGCCAGGGCAGGCTCGATCTTCCAGGGATCGTTTTCGGTCTGGCGGACTCAGGACTGGGGCGGGGATCAGGCGTATCTCGAAGCCAATTGCTCCGAGTTCACGACCGCCGCAG
>Ga0207683_10005490_pt1 | contig 10863 bp, 10 predicted proteins | sample KBSM73metaG_FD_184333 | JGI IMG/M metagenome (GOLD analysis project Ga0207683, IMG submission 184333) | Miscanthus rhizosphere microbial communities from Kellogg Biological Station, Michigan, USA - KBS M7-3 metaG (SPAdes) (version 2) | ecosystem: Host-associated > Plants > Roots > Rhizosphere >...
AGCACGGGCAGGAACCACGACGCGGCGAACAACGCCGCGGCGGTCCACGCCAGCGTCTTCGTCAAACTCGTGTGTGTCAGATCTTGCGGCACTCCTCGCGGAGCGTATCAAGACTGGCGGTCGAACTCCGCGTTGATTTCCCGGCCGGATTCCGACAGCTGGCAACGGCCTTCACCGCCACCTTTCATGCCGCGGTCGGGGCTCACAAGTGTGAAGCGGCAACGCATGTATTCACCGTCTTCCGAATGCAGATTCGCGAGCACGCGGCCACTGTTCTCACGCACGAATTCCTTTCGGGAATCCGCATTCCAGTAGTGCCACGCGTTCTTGCTGGCGGGCCGTTCCCAACCATCCCAGAGCGGATCGAGGCTTTCGGTGCGCACGTCTTGCGAGATCTGCACGTATTCACCTTTGAAGACTCGCCCGGTACCAAACGTGGCGGTGATGTCGCCGGAATGGTCGCCTTCGCTTTGCCAGGTGAATGCCACGGGCTTGCTGGTGCCGCGAATATTTCCTGAACCGGTGCCGGCGCCGTGGGGAGTTTCGCAGGCGGCCAGCGCCATCGCCGCAGCTGCGATGCAGAGTATTTTGTTCATGCAGGCATGCTGGAGCGATGCCGCGCGCCAAAATGCCGGACAAACAACTCATTGCGTGTCAGTGGATGGAGGATACCTATTTTTCGGGCGGCGAGCGGTCACGCGGCGGCAGCGCATCCTTGAAGACATCGAAGGTTTTCCACGCCGGCACGGGCGGTGTGTATTGCGGCCGAGGCGCATACGGAGACTCTTCGACCAACTGCATCTTGTGAATGTAACGTGGACAGTTCGGGAAGATCCGCTGCGCCACCAGGCGCACGATGAAGACCGCGCCGGGAAACTCCGCGAGCAGGGCATCGTCCTGGCTAACTACTGCGGTGCCATTGACCCGCAGGCGTTTCGGTGTTTCGAAGTCCACGAACAACAATCCCACCTGCGGATTCACGCGCACATTACCCCAGCTGCGGTATTGGCCATTGCCGTCATAGTCGGGGATGGCGAGCGTGCGTTCGTCGAGCACGCGAACGAATCCGGGCAGGCCGCCCTTGTAAGAGCAGTCGGGTTGGCCATGCGTGTCGGCGGTGGCGAGAAAGAACATGCGGCAGCGCTGGATGAAGGCCTTGTCATCGTCGGTGAACGATGTGCGCATGGTCACCTTTTCGAGCCGGTCGGCGAGCGCACGGGTTTCGCGCAGATCCTGAAGTTCGCGCATGCCTTCGTGGTACGTCACTTGTTCCATGGAACCTCAGTCGCCGGTTGGCGAGAGACGGAATTCGAGCACGGTGGAATTTTCTTCGAGCCAGCGCGCGAGCCGCGCCGCGGCGCCGCGGTCCGTGGTCCGCAGCGTCATGTTGTGGCGGAGGATGCGCTCGCCGCCGCCGCCGTCGAGCCGATAGCTGAAATTCGCAATGCTGAAGCCGAGCTTGCCCAGCAGTTCGCGCATCGCCTCTTCAGACAGGTTCCCCTCGCGCGTGTATTTCACGTCGAAGTGATAGTAGGCCTGGGTAGGCACCCGCTGTTCGATCCAGCGGAACACGCCGAGCACCGAGAGCGTCAGCAGCACCGAGACCACCATGGGCAGGTAAAGCCCGACGCCCGCCAGGATGCCAATGGCGGCGGTGATCCAGATCGACGCGGCGGTAGTGAGGCCGCGCACGTTGAGACCTTCTTTCACAATGACGCCGGCGCCCAGGAAGCCGATGCCCGTCATGATGCCCTGGGCCATGCGCGTGGGGTCGAGGCGCGACATGCCCTCGGTACGCACCCAGTAGTCTTCATACACGGTGACCAGCATGAGCAGGCTGGAGGCCAGGCACACGAGCACGTGCGTGCGCAGCCCGGCAGGCCGCCCATGGAACGAGCGTTCATAGCCGATGAAGGTGCCCGCCACGAGCGCCGCCAGCAGCCGCACGACCATCTCGATTTCGTTGGCGCCCACTTCCACCATGGACGGAATCTCCGTCAACCGGCCAGCGACGTCAATGCATCTCGCGGCGCCGCCGCAGGCGCTGAAAGGCCTTCCGGGCCACGCTGAACCAGTTCGATGCCGTGAGCGGGCAGAGGCAAACCAGCGTGTCGCCGGCGGCGTGACCCGGGTTGGCGCGGGCGAAAAAGGTGAGTTCCGGTTCGCTGTCAGAATCGAGGATCAGCGGGGCGGTGGTCGGCCGCAGACGCCTCTGGCCGGAACGGACCACCACGCCGCGAGCCGGGCGCCATGCGGGCCCGTACGCCAGGGTCGCAAGCTGGTCGATGAGCGCCGCCTGCGGTTCGGGCGTAGGAGCATCGTGACGCGGCCAGAAAGTGCGGAAGTTGCGCGGCAGCAGCAGGTAGCTCTTGTAGCTCAATGCATCGTAGAACCAGTAGATAGGGCGCAGCGGATAGCGCAGGCGCGCCTCGAGGAAGGTGCAAGCCCCGAGCTTCTGCACCAGGTTGCGGCCGCGCCAGTGCTCGCGAATCAACAGGTGCGAAGTGTGCAGGACCACGATGGCGCGTCCGCGGAACGTCGTCGGATAGGTGTCAATCGCGGCCATGCCGAGCAACGCGTCGCCCATGCGAAACATCGCGATGCTCTGGCGGCGTCGCAACTCGCTTTCCGAGTATTCACGTTCGACGTCGTAGAACTCGCTGGTGAGCAGCCAGATGTCGTCCCAGTCGCGGGCCTCGAATTGCGATGGCTTCGCGACACGGGTAACGATGCGCGGAGAGCGGAGGTTCATGCGACGGGTTCATTTGACGCGGACATGAAGGCTGTGTCGCGTCGCTGCGAATAACCTCACCGTGAGCGCGCACGCTTCGCAAAACTGTGACGTTGTACCTCCGAAATGCGCTGCCGCGCGGCAGTCACGTCGTGCTGCAGCGCGAGGCCGGGCGCTAACTAATCAGCGGCGCGAGGCACCGGCAGGAGTGTCGCGACGGTATCCGCGAGCAGGCCGGCGCCGCGAGTCTGACGAAGCAGCTCTCGAATGATTACGGCTGGCGTCACGAGAAAACGCTCTAATGTCGCCATGAATGACCAGCCCGTCGAAGCGAGCATGCTCATCGGTCGTGCGCCCGGCGAGGTGTTCGCGGCGTTCGTCAATCCACAGACCCTGCGCAAGTTCTGGCTGGCCGATGCGAGCGGCCCGCTCGCGCCGGGTGCGCGGGTGCAGTGGCAGTTCATGGTTCCGGGCGCCACGGCCAAGGTGAGGGTGACCCGCTTCGAGGCGCCCCGTCACCTGGCATTCGACTGGGACGACACGATGCATGTCGACATGAGTTTCGAAGCCTTCGGGGAAGCCGGGACGCGCGCCTCGGTGCGGGTGAGCGGGTTCGAAGGCGCCGATGCGCTGGCGGAGGCCACCGGAACGGTGGAGGGGTTTGCCATCGTGCTGTGTGACCTCAAGACCCTGCTCGAAACCGGTGAGTCGGCGAATCTGGTGCGGGATAAAGCCGCACTCATCGTCGCGGCACAGGCCGCTCGCGGCGGCTGAGTCATACAGGGGCCGCCGAAGTCGGACACTGGATGGATCGGAGGGCCCGCTCTGGATAAAGTGCCGCCCATGCCCTTGCCTCAATTTCACCCCGCGGTTCAGGCGTGGTTCGCGGCCGCCTTTCCGGGCGGCGCAACGGCCGCGCAGCTCGACGCATGGCCGGCCATCGCGAGTGGCGAGCATGCGCTGATCGCAGCGCCGACGGGCTCGGGCAAGACGCTCGCTGCGTTTCTCGCCGCCATCGATTCATTGATGCGCGACGGCGCCGCGGGCCGGCTCCAGGACATCACGCGTGTTGTCTACGTCTCGCCGCTGAAGGCGCTGTCCAACGACATCCAGCGCAATCTCGATGCGCCGCTCGCCGGCATTTCGGCCGAGCTCATTCGGTTGGGGATGCACGCCCCGGAAGTGCGCGCGCAGGTGCGTACCGGCGACACCACGCAGTCCGAGCGCGCGGCGATGCGGCGCACCCCGCCCCACATACTCGTCACGACGCCGGAATCTCTCTATCTACTGCTGACGAGCGCCTCGGGGCGCGAAATGCTGACGACGGTGCGCACGGTGATCGTCGACGAAATCCACGCCGTTGCGCAGACCAAGCGTGGTGCGCACCTGGCGCTCACGCTGGCGCGCATGGACGCCAACGCCGCACAACCTATCCAGCGCATCGGCCTCTCCGCGACGCAGAAGCCCATCGAAGAGGTCGCGCGGCTGCTGGTCGGAAATGGAGGCGTGGTGCCGGGAGCCATGGTGCCGGGCCTAAAAACCGGGAAAACTTTGCCGTTACCCCTGACTTCACCAGATGACGGAGTTTTCCAGGATTCCCGGCCCGGCACCACGCGCCCAGGCGCGATCATCGTGAACTCGGGTCACGTGCGCGATCGCGATATCAATCTGGTGATGCCGTCTGCGCCCCTCGAGGCGGTGATGTCAGGCGAGGTGTGGGCGACGGTATACGACCAGCTCGCAAGGCTCGTCGAAGAGCACCACACCACGCTGGTGTTCGCCAACACGCGGCGCATGGTCGAGCGCGTATCCCGCCATCTCGCCGAACGCCTGGGCGAGCAGAACGTAGCGGCCCATCACGGCAGCCTCTCCAAGGAAACCCGCTTCGATGCCGAGCAGCGTCTCAAGGCAGGCACACTCAAGGTGATGGTGGCGACCGCGTCGCTCGAGCTCGGCATCGACATCGGTGACGTCGAGCTCGTCTGCCAGCTCGGCACGCCGCGCAGCATCTCGGTGTTCCTGCAACGCGTCGGCCGCGCCAACCACTCGGTGAACGGCATTCCAAAGGGCCGTATCTTCCCTGGCAGTCGCGACGAACTCGTCGACTGCGTGGCGCTGCTAGATTCCGTGCGCCGCGGCGAGCTCGACCGGCTGCACATCCCCGAGCATCCGCTCGACGTGCTGTCGCAGCAGATCGTGGCCGAGGTCTCGGCGCGCGAATATGGCGAGGACGAGCTGTTTGCGCTCGTGCGCAGCGCCTATCCCTATCGCAATCTCGAGCGCAAGGATTTCGACGCCGTGGTGCGCATGCTTGCCGAGGGCATCGACACCAAGCGCGGCCGCCGTGGCACCTATCTGCATCGCGACGCGGTGAACCGCGTGCTGCGTGCACGCAAAGGCGCACGGCTCACGGCCATCACCTGCGGCGGCGCCATCCCGGACAATGCGGACTACCAGGTGATCCTCGAGCCCACCGGCATCTTCGTGGGCACGCTCAACGAGGACTTCGCCATCGAAAGTCTCGCCGGCGACATCTTCCAGCTCGGCAACACTTCTTACAAAATTCTTCGTGTCGAGGCGGGCCGCGTGCGCGTCGAAGACGCGAAGGGGCAGCCGCCGAGCATTCCGTTCTGGCTTGGCGAAGCGCCGGCGCGCACCGATGAACTTTCCGAATCGGTATCGCGGCTGCGCGCCGATATCGAAACACTGCTTCCGGAAGTGACGGCGGAATCCATCGCGCGGGCGATCGACATCGCGATCGAGCGTTACCACCTGCCGCGTCCGGCCGCGCACCAGATGGTCGAATATCTGGCAGCAGCGAAAGCGGTTCTGGGGCAGCTCCCGAAGCGCGACACGCTGGTGTTCGAGCGATTCTTCGACGAATCCGGCGGACAGCAGCTCATCATCCACGCGCCTTACGGAGCGCGCGTCAACCGCGCATTCGGTCTCTCGCTGCGCAAGAAATTCTGCCGCACCTTCAACTTCGAGCTGCAGGCGGCGGCGACGGAAGACGCCATCGTGCTGTCGCTCGGCGAGACCCACAGCTTCGAGCTCGAGAGCGTGGCGAAATTCCTCAACAGCAAGACGGTCGAAGACACGCTGATCCAGGCGATGCTCGACTCGCCGATGTTCACCGCGCGCTGGCGCTGGAATGCGAGCATCTCGCTCGCCATTCGCCGCAACATGGGCGGCAAACGCACACCGCCGCAGATCCAGCGCATGGCCTCCGAAGATCTCATCGCAGTGCTGTTCCCCGATCAGATCGCCTGCGCGGAAAACCTGTCGGGGCCGCGCGAGATTCCGGATCACCCGCTCGTCAAGCAGACGCTGCAGGACTGCCTGCACGACGCGATGGACATCGATGGCCTGCGGAAATTGCTGGTCGGCATGGAGACGGGAGCCATCAAGGTGGTGGCAAGGGACCTCATTGAACCGTCACCGCTCGCCGCGGAAATTCTCACGGCGCGGCCGTACGCCTATCTCGATGACGCGCCCCTCGAAGAGCGGCGCACGCTCGCGGTCTCGCAGCGCCGCTGGCTCGATCCGGAAAGCGCAGCGGACATCGGCAAACTCGATCCCGCGGCCATCGCCACCGTCCGCGAACAGGCATGGCCTGAAGTCACGAGCGCCGACGAGCTGCACGACGCCATGCACGCCATGGGAGTCATCACCGAGCAGGAGGGCACGAGCGCGGGCTGGACCCGGTACCTCGACGAACTGATTGATGCGCGGCGCGCCACGCGCCTGCACACGGCGTCGCAGGTGTTCTGGGTCTGCGCCGAATGTCTGCCGCTGGTCCAGGCGGTCTATCCCGATGGGCGGCGCGCGCCGCATGTCGAACCGCCCGCGGAGAAAGCCGAGAAGACCTGGCAGCGCGAAGAAGCGATCACCGATCTCGTGCGCGGCCGCCTGCAGAGTGTGGGACCGGTCACCGCACGCGACATGGCGGCGGCGCTGGCCTTGAGTTTGTCCGAGGTCAACATCGCACTCATCGAGCTCGAGAGCGAGGGATTCGTGTTGCGGGGCCGTTTCACGCCCGAAGCCAGCACGCCCGAGGCTGTGCAAGCCGGCGACGTCACGCTCGAGTGGTGCGAACGCCGCCTGCTGGCGCGCATCCATCGATACACCATCAAGACGCTGCGTGCCGAGATCGAGCCGGTGTCGGGCGCCGACTTCATGCGCTTCCTGTTCGAATGGCAGGGCGTGACGCGCCAGCCCAAACCCGAGGGCGTCGAAAGCCTCGCCGCCGTCATCACGCAGCTCGAAGGATTTGAAATTCCGGCTGCCGCCTGGGAGACCGATGTGCTCCCGGCGCGCCTCAATGAATACGACCCGCACTGGCTCGACAGCCTGTGTCTTGCCGGGCGCGCGCTGTGGGCGCGGCTGACGCCCGCGAAGTCCGTGACCGCGGCACCGGTGCGCACCACGCCCATCAGCCTGGTGACGCGCCGGAACTGGGGACTCTGGAACATGCTGGCAGCGGCGCCGCGCGAGGAAGTGCAGCTCTCGCATGCTGCCCGCGCGCTGCATGAATATTTCCGCGAACACGGCGCTTCGTTCTTCGACGATCTGGTGAGCGGCACCAAACTACTGCGCTCCCAGGCGGAGACTGCGCTCGGCGAGCTGGTGTCCGCCGGCCTCGTGAACGCGGACAGCTACTCCGGCCTGCGCGCGCTGCTCATCCCCAGCGACAAGCGGCGCCAGCTCGTGGCGCGCCGCCGCCGCGTGGCGCTGTTCGGCCTCGAGGACGCCGGACGCTGGAGCCTGATCCGCAAAGGCGCCGCCAGAAGCGATGCGGAGGCGCTCGAGCAGGTGGCGGAGATCCTGTTGCGCCGTTACGGCGTGGTGTTCCGCAAGGTTCTGCAGCGTGAGGCGGACTGGTTGCCGCCCTGGCACGCGCTGCTGCGGGTGTTCCGCCGGCTCGAGGCGCAGGGAAAGATCCGTGGCGGACGGTTTGTCGCGGGCATGAGCGGTGAGCAATTTGCACTGCCCGAGGCGGTCGCGTCCATGCGCGCCATTCGCCGGCAGGAAGGCAAGGGCGACTTCGTCTCGCTGAGCGCCGCCGATCCGCTGAATCTGACCGGCATCGTCACGCCGGGTGCGCGCGTGCCGGCGCTGACCAACAACCGCGTGCTGTTTCGCGACGGCGTACCGGTCGCCGTGCATTCCGCAGGCCAGTCGGAATTCATCGTCGCGCTGCCGCCGGAGAAAGAATGGGAAGCGCGCCAGGCGCTGGTGCGCAAGCGCATGCTGGCGGGCCCGGCCCGGCCGAGCTGAAGCGCCAGCAGGAAAGTACGGCCGCCAGCCTCGACTAACTATTCATGCCGAGCTTGGCGTGGATCTCTTCGGCCTTGGACTTGGCGGCGCGCGCCTTGCGTACCGCGTCCGCCGCGGCACCTGCGGCGTATTCGCGCGTGGCAGCGGTCCAATCGGACTTCACAGTTTCGAAGTCGGTCTTGATGGTTTCGAATCCTGCCTTGTCCACGTCCTTGGGCAGCTTGCGGGACTTCGAGAGGATGTCGACACGGCTTTGAATGGCATCCACCAGCGGCGGGACGCTCGAGCTGAGCTCGGTCCATTCCGCCTGGGCGGCGGCCAGAATGGCCTCGCTGTCGGCTTTCGCCTTGGCAATCGACTCCTTGAGGGCGGTCACGGCCGAGGTCACCGACGGTGCTGCCGTCAGCACTTCGTTGTACCGCTTGTTGCCGAATCCCCGCTTGAGCGTGGCGACCGACTCATCGAGACCCTTGAGCTCTTCGGGCGCATATTTCTCCGCGTCGGCGCGCACTTCGGCGATGGAAGATTCGATCTGGGCGATGGTCTTCTCGGCCGGATCTTTCCGGTTCTCGCAAGCAGTCAGCGCAAGGGCGGTCGCGGCGAGCGCCACGAAAATTTTCGCAATACGCATCGGGGTCTCCTCGATTTCGAGTGGGTCAGGGAATCCGCAGCCGTTGGCCGGGTTTGATCTTGTTAGGGTCCTGCAGGACATCCGTGTTTGCTTCGAAAATCTTCGGATAGAGCATCTTGTCGCCGTAGAACTCCTCGGCGATCTTCGAGAGCGTGTCGCCCTTCTTCACCACGTAATACTGCGCGTAGGGATTTTCGGTGGACATGCGGGCTACCTCGATGCAGCTTCCAGTTCGCAAGCGCGGCGAGTATGGACCGCAGGCGCTGGCCCTTCTGTCAGAAGACGCCGACGAGCCCGCGCAATCCGCAGGAATCGCAGTGCATCAGCGCAAAAAGGCGGGCTTCAGAAGCCGGATCTCTCGTCGGTCTCTTCGTCCTGGTGTCTCTGCACGCGAAAGTAGACGCGCCGCCCGGGGTTGTTTGGCGAGGTGATGTAGACGATCGCATAGCGCTCGCTGCCGAGATCCTGGAACTCGTGCGGATCCGCGTCCCAGCCCGGGTAGTGCGTGTGGATCCACCGCTTGATCTGGCGGTCGAGCATCATTTCGTTGGTGACCACGAGCCGCACGGCGGACTCGTAAGACCCGCCCGGCAGTTGCGGATTGGGAATGTTGATCTGCGCGCCGGCGATGGAGGCGGCGCCTAACAATGTGATGGCAACCAGGCTGTTGAGTGTTTTCATCGGACCCCCTTGCGCGATCAATAAATCACAGCCGCCGAAGGGCCGTCAATTGCGACGTTCCTGGAGCGCCAGGCGGACGGCGAGCCCGGCCAGCACGAAACCCATGACCACCCGCTGGGCGGCGAGCCATAACGGGTTTTTCGCGAACCAGGCGGCCAGCCGGGCGGCCGACAGGATGAGTGCCAGGTTGACGCTGAAACTCACGATGATCTGCACCAGACCGAGTTCGATGCTCTGCGCGAATACCGACCCGTAATCGGGGCGGACGAATTGAGGGAATACCGACAGGTAGAACACCGCGATCTTGGGATTGAGCGCGTTCGTGAGAAAGCCCATGGCAAAGAGCTTGAGCGGCGAGTCGGCAGGCAGGTCGCGCGTTTCAAACGGTGAACCGCCGTGCGGGCGGAGCGCCTGCCAGGCGAGCCACAACAGATACGCCGCGCCCAACCATCGCAGAACTTCGTAGGCGAGCGGAATCGCCAGGAATACGGCGGTGAGACCTGCCGCCGCGGCGAACATGTGCACGAGAAAGCCTGTGGCCACACCGAACAGGGAGATCACGCCGGCCTTGCGGCCCTGGCACAGCGAGCGCGACACGACGTAGACCATGTTAGGACCCGGCGTCAGCACCATGATGAGTGCGGCGAGTGCGAACAGCGCGATATCTGGAGCCGGCAGCATCTATTTGATTCCTATGCGTTGACCCGCATGCTCGTACAACGCGGCAGCGTCGGGTGAAAAGCGGAATGCCGCGAGGAAATCCGCCATGGCGTAGTCCGGTACACGCTGATGAATCCGGGTCTTGTAGGTGTCCGCTTCCTGGACGCGTCCCGCCATGCTGAGAGTCAACGCGGCGATGGCCATGATGTGCTGGTGGGCATTGGGACGGGCGGCGGATTTCAGCGCCCACTCGGCGGCTTCCTCGTATTGCCCGAGCCGCGCGAGGCTGATGGCGCGCGCGCCGAGCATGGCGAACAACAGCGGATCGAACGGCGAGAGCTGGCGCGAATGATCCGAAAACGAAATGGCCGCGTGCGGATCTCCCGATTGCGAGTGCACGAACGCGAGCGAGTAGTGGGCGGTGGCGTAGTTGGGCGACAGGTCCACCGCACGTTCGAGCTCGGAGATGGCCTGGTCCTGGCCGCCGCGCAGCCACAGTGCGCGGCCCATGGCCCAGTGCGCGGCCGGATCACGGTCATCGACCATCAGGCTCTTGCCGGCGGCGTCGAACGCGCGATCGATTTCAAGCTTGGGTTTTTTCCAGCCGAGGAACGCGTTCTGAAAATGCGCGAACGACAATCCGGCGTAGGCGCGCGCGAATGTGGGATCCAGCTCCACGGCCCGCGAGAAGAATTGCCGCGCGTGCTCGTTGTCGGTCTTGTTGAAGCGGTACATGTGCCAGAGGCCGCGGTGATGCGCTTCCCAGGCGTCGAGCGAATTCGGTGGCTTCAGGATGGCGCGGTTGCGCTCGACCATTTCGATTTCGTGCGCCACCGAGGCGACGATGCGATTGCCGATTTCATCGAGTACGTCGAGCGCGTCG
>Ga0207683_10005492_pt1 | contig 10862 bp, 10 predicted proteins | sample KBSM73metaG_FD_184333 | JGI IMG/M metagenome (GOLD analysis project Ga0207683, IMG submission 184333) | Miscanthus rhizosphere microbial communities from Kellogg Biological Station, Michigan, USA - KBS M7-3 metaG (SPAdes) (version 2) | ecosystem: Host-associated > Plants > Roots > Rhizosphere >...
CATCATCGTGCCCTGGCTGGGTGAATCGCACCGCTCGGCGGACGGATATCGCCGCGTCGCCGATGAGCTGAATCGCGTTGCAGCGCAATGTGACGCATCGCGTCACTTGTCAGGCGATGACCGGCCTCTGCACCAAAATGAGCGAAGTTCCGGCGATTTCGAATCGATCTCCCGGTGCCAGAGGCACGCCCTGCTCCGGAATCGGCTTGCCTTGGTGTAGTGGCGTCTCGACGCTTTCGAGCGGAACCAGCCAGATCCCGTCGTCGACACGCTTCAGGAGCGCGACGGCGACGCCGATGCGACCCACCGTGAATTCAGGCTTCGAAAGGAGCCATTCCCTGCCTGCCGACGCGCCACTCTCCACGCGAACGGCGAACGCCGATCCACCCTCGTCGCCCGTGTCGACGGCCTGCGCCACGGGTTTCGGGTCCACTGCGGACGCGCCTTCGCCGGTCGGCTCGCTGATCACGGCGCGGAAGGGCTTCGTCTGCTCGGAGGGATCGAGCGTCTCGATCAGCCGCTCACGCTCCATCGCGATGTGCCGGGATTCGCCCTTCGCGCCACCCTTGCGCATCGGACGGCTCATCACGGCATCCACCTCGGCCACGAGACTCGATCCGATGACGGGCGTGAAATGACGATGATCGTCGCTGCGAAGCTCCGGCGGCAGGGGCTCGGCAAGCGCGGCGTCGTCCGAGTAATAGATCAGATTCTCGCGGCCCACGTCGATGCGGTCGCCGTCGCGCAGGTAGTGCTTCGCGATCGTCTTGCCGTTGACCCGTGTGCCGTTGGTGCTGCCGAGGTCTTCGAGGAACGAGTCGGACAGCACGGTGATGATCGCCGCATGCTCGGCCGACACGGCCGGAAACGGCAGCGCGATGTCGTTGTCCGCACGACGCCCGATCGTGACGCGTTCCTTGGCGAGCAGGAACTCGCGGGTCGAGCCGTCCGGCATGTAGAGCACGAGCTTGCCCATGATCTTGTATCTGTGGACTACTGCTGCGCGTTGCGCATCAGCTGGCCTTTTTCTTCGCGAGCCAGCGCTGCGTCCAGCTCGCCGATGGCAGGTATTCGGCCGGAACGCGGATCAGGATCACGGAGATGTTGTCGCGCCCGCCGTTCTGGTTGGCGAGATCGACGAGCGCGGCCGCCGCCGTCTCGACGGCCTCGCGCCTCTCCGCCATGATGCTGTGGATGACATGGGGCTCGACCATGTCCGTGAGGCCGTCCGAGCACAGCAGGTAGATATCGTCAGCTTCGAGACGGTACTCCGCGATGTCCGCGGGCACGATCGCCTCGATGCCGAGCGCGCGCGTGACCAGGTTCTTGTTGAGCGAATACTTCGCCTGCTCGGGCGTGAGCTGGCCGCTGTCGATCTGTTCCTGCAGCAGCGAATGATCGTGCGTCAGCTGCTCGAACTTGTCGAGACGCAGGCGATAGCAGCGCGAGTCCCCGATGTGGCCGATCGACACGCGATTGCGGTGGAAGAGCGCGGCCACGATCGTCGTGCCCATGCCCGCGCACTCGGGCCGCGTCTGCGCGGCTTCGTAGATGCCCTTGTTGGCCGCGGCGATCTGCATCTGCAGCAGGAGCGCTGCGTGGGTGAGGCCCGTCTGCACGTCGACCTTGGACAGCTCGCGGCCCGACGCGAGCTCGGGGAGGAGTCCGCTGGATACCACGTTGACCGCGATGCCGCTCGCGACCTCACCGGCGTTGTACCCGCCCATGCCGTCGGCGAGCACCACGAGCCCCGACGCGCTGTCGGCGAAAACGGTGTCCTCGTTGTGCGGCCGCACCATCCCGGGATGGGACAGAAGCGCGATATCGAGCGGCACTTTTTCCTGCGCGGCCAAGACTTGTTCCTCGTTACAAATCAGCCCGCGAGTGTAACCGCGGGCGGCGCTTCGCGCGAGTGAACCAGGGCTGTCGTAGACGAAGTTGCGACGGGCCTTTCGCGCACGGGATGTGGCCGTATGCCAGTCAGCCCTTGGCGGCGGCAGCCCGCGCCCGGAGCCACTTGGCCGTGGCCACCACCACGACGATGCCCGCGACCGGCAGGGCCCAATGCAGCCAGGGCGCGTGCGCAGCGACCCAAGGCGCAACGGCGACGTCCTCGACCATCATTTCGCCCGCGACGTAGCCGAGCAGGCCACCGCCCGCGACGATCATGAACGGGAAGCGCTCGATGACCTTCATGATGAGCTGCGCGCCGACCACGACGAGCGGAATGCTGACGACGAGGCCGAAGACGATCAGCAGCGTGCTGCCCTTGGCTGCCGCCGCGACGCCGATGACGTTGTCGAGGCTCATGACGAGATCGGCGATGATGATCGTGCGCACCGCGGTCATCAGCTGGTCGGCGGCCTTGATGTCGTGGCCCTCGCCTTCGTCGTCGGCGATCAGCTTGATGCCGATCCAGACCAGGAGGATGCCCCCGACGAGCTTGAGGTAGGGAAACTTGAGCAGGCTCACGGCGAAGAACGTGAGCACGATCCGCAGCAGGACTGCTCCGGCGGCGCCCCAGATGATCCCCCAGCGCCGCTGCCGCTCGGGCAGGTTCCGGCACGCGAGCGCGATCACCACCGCGTTGTCGCCCGACAACAGGATGTTGATGATCACGATCTCGAGGGCGGCTACCCAGAACTGGGGCGATCCGAATTCCACGCTGATGATGCTCCTTTGATGATAATTGTTTAGATCGACGTCGTGATGCGATGCGATGGGGGTCAGTCTTTACGCAAGAACTGCTCTTCCGCTGCAGACAATGGATTCCCGCTTTCGCGGGAATGACGATTGAGGGAAGTGCGAACGCCACCTCATCGCCCCTGCGAAGCTGGAGCCATTGCGGTTGCCTTGCGCTTGCGCTACCCGCAACACTCAACCGTCGTCCCCGCGAAAGCGGGGACCCATTTTTGCCACAATGAAGCCAGAGAACCTGGACCCTACAGCACCGACGCCAGCAGCTTTCCCATTTCCGCCGGATTGCGTGTGACGCGGATGCCGCATGCCTCCATGACCGCCAGCTTTTCCTGCGCCGTGCCCTTGCCGCCGGAAATGATCGCGCCCGCGTGGCCCATGCGCTTGCCCGGCGGAGCGGTGACCCCCGCGATGAAGCCGACGACGGGCTTTTTCATGTTGATTTTCGCCCACTCGGCAGCGGTCTCTTCGTCGGTGCCGCCGATCTCGCCGATCATCACCACGGCATCGGTCTCGGGATCGTCGTTGAAGAGCTTGAGGACGTCGAGGTGCTTGAGGCCGTTGACGGGATCGCCGCCGATTCCCACGGCGGACGACTGGCCGAGGCCGATCTCGGTGAGTTGACCCACGGCCTCGTAGGTGAGCGTGCCGGACCGCGACACGACGCCGATACGCCCTTTGCGATGGATGTGCCCGGGCATGATGCCGATCTTGATTTCGTCGGGCGTGATGACGCCGGGACAGTTGGGTCCGAGCAGCAGCGTCTTCTTTCCCTGCATGCGGTATCGCGTGCGGATCATGTCGCGCACCGGAATGCCTTCGGTGATGCAGATGACGAGATCGAGATCGGCGTCCACCGCCTCGTCGATCGCGGCGGCGGCAAACGGCGGCGGCACGTAAATGACGCTGACCGTCGCACCGGTGGCTTCCTTCGCCGCGCGCACACTGGCGTAGATGGGAATGCCCTCGAAATCCTCACCCGCCTTCTTGGGATTGACGCCGGCCACGAAGCAGTTGCGCCCGTTCGCATAGTCGCGACAGATGCGCGTATGGAACTGACCCGTCTTGCCCGTGATGCCCTGCGTGATGACCTTGGTGTTCTTGTCGATCAGAATGCTCATGGGAGTTCCCCGTGAAATTGCGGCTCAACCCTTGCTCGATGTCATTCCTACACAAGCGGGGATCCATTTCTCCCGCTTTAGCAGCACATGGATTCCCGCTTTCGCGGGAATGACGAGTGTGAACGCCGCATGTTCCGTCCGCCTCTCGTCAAAGCGTATCCATCGTTCGATCTACCTGGATATTTAACTACCCTTCGCCGCCGCCACCACCTTCTCCGCCGCCTCCGCCATGTTGTTCGCGGTGATGATCGGCAGCCCCGATTCGGCGATCATCTTGCGGCCGAGCTCTTCGTTCGTGCCTTTCATCCGCACGACCAGCGGCACCTTGAGCCCCACGGCGCGCGACGCGGCGATCACGCCTTCCGCGATGACGTCGCAGCGCATGATGCCGCCGAAGATGTTGACGAGAATCGCCTTGAGCTTCGGATTGCGAAGCATGATCTTGAACGCCTCGGTGACCTTTTCCGCCGTCGCGCCGCCGCCCACATCGAGAAAGTTCGCGGGCTCGCCGCCATAGAGCTTGATGACGTCCATCGTCGCCATGGCGAGGCCCGCGCCGTTGACGAGGCAGCCGATGTCGCCATCGAGCGAGATGTACGAAAGGTCGAACTTCGAAGCCTCGATCTCGGCGGGATCCTCCTCGTCGAGATCACGCATCGCGACGATGTCCGGATGGCGAAAGAGCGCATTCGAATCGAAGTTGAGCTTGGCGTCGAGTGCGATCACCTTGCCGTCGCCGGTGACGATCAGCGGATTGATCTCCGCCAGCGACGCGTCGGTCTCGTCGAACGCCTTGTACAGCGACTGAAGCATCGACCGCGCCTGCGGCACGCTCGCATCGGGAATGCCGATCTTGCGCGCCACATCGTCAGCCTCGCCGTCGGTCAATCCCTTGCCGGGATCGATGAACACCTTGTGGATCTTCTCCGGCGAATGCGCCGCGACTTCCTCGATGTCCATGCCGCCTTCGGAGCTCGCCATCAACGCGACACGCTGCGTGCTGCGGTCGACGACCATGCCGACGTAGAGCTCCTTGCGGATATCCGCGCCCTGCTCGATCAGCAGGCGGCGCACCTTTTGTCCCCCTGGACCGGTCTGGTGCGTGACGAGCTGCATGCCGAGGATGCGGCCGGCGAGGTCGCGGACTTCGTCGATCGACTTCGCAAGCTTGACCCCGCCGCCCTTGCCGCGTCCGCCCGCGTGGATCTGCGCCTTCACCACCCACACCGGTCCTCCGAGCGATTTGGCAGCCGCCACGGCCTCGTCGACGGAGAACACCGGGATTCCCCTAGGCGTGGCCATGCCGTACTTGCGGAAGATCTCCTTGCCTTGGTACTCGTGAATCTTCACATGCGCTCCCGTTGCCGATCACCTAGGTGCAATACGAATCCTGCACGTCCTCTGCGAACCTGCGTGAACTCTCCATCGTCTTCGCATCTTTCAGCCACGCGCAGACATGGTCTTTCGCCCCCTGCTCTTCGTCGCCGAGGGTTCTCACGGTCCACCGTATCGTAGATTTCACCCCTGAACCGTGCTGATATTTCTCACGCCGCGCCCCTCACCCATTTCGGATAGTACTTGCGCACCGTGTCGCCCGACGTCTCGAGCGCGTGGCAGCGATCGAGCTGGAACGGCTTGTCGGCGCCTTCGTCCTCGCGCTTCAATCCCGCGAAGGTCTGCACCGCGGCGGTCGGCAGGTAGCCCAGCAGCTCGGTGATGTGCGTGCAGCCGTGCACGCCGCCCATCGTATCGTGCAGCCGCTTGCGAAAGCCGTTCACGAGATTGGCGCCGACGAGCTTCTGATAGGCGGGGCCGATCCGGTCGCACGCGCCCGGATAAGGCATGTGCTCGGTGTGCGCCTCGATCGCGACAATCGTGAACGCGGCGTCGATCGTCACCCGCACGTGCATCCCGTGGATCGGCTCGCCAGCAGGCCGCACGCCGGACAGCAGCACGCAATCGTGGTCCTTGACATCGGTAAGCCCGGCGTCGATGTCGAACAGACCGTCGGCACGGCGAAAGCCCTCGTAGGTGACGCGGCGCAGGTGCAGGCGCTCGCGCGCAACGGTCGGCGGTGACAGATGCATGGGAAGCTTGGGGAGAGCGCTTCGCGGGTCACTTGGGCGACTGCCCGTCACGTCCGCGAGCGCGATAGCGGCTAAAATGGCCGCAAACAAGCGATTGTAAGCGGCGCGGGCGCCACCTCGCAACCTCGACACGCGAAGGGAATACTTCATGGCATTCGTCCTCGCCCTGGACCAGGGCACGACGAGTTCCCGAGCCATCGTTTTCGCTCAGGACGGCACGGTCCGCGCCACCGCCCAACAGGAGTTCCGGCAGATCTTTCCGCAGCCGGGGTGGGTCGAGCACGACGCGACCGAAATCTGGGCGACGCAATCGGGCGTCATGCACGAGGTTCTCGCGAAGGCGGGCATCGGCGCACGCGATCTCTCGGCGGTTGGCATCACCAACCAGCGCGAGACCACGGTCGTATGGGATCGCGCCACGGGCCGGCCGATCGGCAACGCCATCGTCTGGCAGGATCGCCGCACCGCCGGGATGTGCGATGCGCTTCGCGAATCCGGCAAGGCCACGACGATTGCCGCCAGGACCGGGCTCGTCCTCGATGCCTATTTCTCGGGCACGAAGATCCGCTGGCTGCTCGACAACGTCCCCGGTGCGCGCGCCCGCGCCGAGCGCGGCGAGCTCGCCTTCGGCACGATCGATTCGTGGCTGATATGGCGCCTGACCGACGGCCGAGTCCATGTGACCGACGCGTCGAACGCAAGCCGAACGCTGCTCTTCGACATCCACGCGGGCGACTGGGACGACGAGCTGCTCGATCTCTTCGCCGTCCCGCGATCGCTCTTGCCGACGGTCGTCGCGTCGTCGGGCATCTGTGCCGAGGCGCTGATCGACGGGGTCGCCGTCCCCATCGCGGGCATCGCCGGCGACCAGCAGGCAGCGCTCTTCGGCCAGGCCTGTCTCGAACCGGGGCTCGCAAAAAATACCTACGGCACTGGCTGCTTCCTGCTGCTCAACACCGGAACCCAGGCCGTTGCGTCGCGCAATAACCTCCTGACCACCGTCGCGTGGAAGCGCGACGGCCGCCTCGACTACGCGCTCGAAGGCAGCGTGTTCATCGGCGGTGCTGTGGTGCAGTGGCTGCGCGACGGATTGCAGATCATTCGAAGCGCAGGCGAGATCGAAGCGCTGGCTGCGAGCGCACCCGACAACGGCGGCGTCTATCTCGTGCCCGCGTTTGCGGGACTCGGCGCGCCCCATTGGGATCCGTACGCGCGCGGAGCGATGTTCGGGATCACGCGCGGCGTCACCGGCGCCCATGTCGCACGCGCCGCCCTGGAATCCATCGCCTTCCAGAGCGCCGATGTGCTCGACGCGATGCAAAAGGATGCCGACCTCACGCTGACCGAGCTGCGCGTCGACGGCGGAGCGACTTCGAACAACCTGCTCATGCAATTCCAGGCCGACTTGCTGGGGGTCCCCGTGGTCCGTCCGAAGATTCTCGAGACCACGGCGCTCGGTGCCGCGTACCTGGCCGGGCTCGCAACCGGGTATTGGAAGGACGTGGGCGAGATCCGCAGGAACTGGCAGGTCGACCGACGGTTCGAGCCCGGGATGCCGCGCGATCGCGCCCTGTCGCTTCGTGCATCGTGGAACAAGGCGGTCGAGCGGGCGAAGGGCTGGGCCTGACGGTCGCTCGAGTCTCGCCGCCGGCGCCTCGTTGCAAATCCCGATAAAGGTGCATATACTCCCAATTGCGTGCATATGCTCGCAATTGATCGGGATGCCGTGCCTTCAACGAAGCCGCCCACCATTTCCTGCACCTGCGGCCACCTTCGCCGGGCCTCGCGCGCCCTCACCCAGCTCTACGACGACGCGATAGCGCCCGCGGGATTGCGCATCACGCAGTTTTCGCTGCTGCGCACGCTCGAGCGCCAGAGTCCGCAACGCATCTCGGCGCTGGCTTCATTGCTCCTTCTCGACCGCACCGCGCTGTCCCGCACACTGGAGCCCCTGCTCGAACGCGGGCTGGTCGAGATCACGCCGGGGCGGGACGCGCGAACGCGCGAGGTTGCCCTCACGGCCCGCGGCGCCGCCGCGCTCCGCCGCGCCGAGCCCTACTGGAAGCGCGCGCAGCACGATGTCGCGCGCCGGGTTGGCCAGCCGCGCCTCGACGATCTCATGTCGATCCTGGGAGAGCTCGAGGCCTTGCACCCGGACGCGACGGCGGCCGCGGACTGACGTTACCTGTCCAGGCTCCAATCAAGTGGCGCGAACTCAAATTTCTTCCCCGCGCGCATCCGTTTGCGCGACGAGGAACATGGATTCCCGCTTTCGCGGGAATGACGGAGCGTTTTGTGATGGCGCATCGTTTCTCGACGCCAGCGCCTACCCCCAATCGTCATCCCCGCGAACGCGGGGATCCATTTTCTGCCGCGAACAGCATGGACTCGCTTTCGCGCGAATGACGAAGACGTGTCGCGCAAATGCCTGAGTCTCCTGACTCCCAACAGCTGGAAGGAAGCATCGTGAGCGCTACTCATTCCAAGGCCGATTGGCGCACGCCCACCGTCGTGCTTGTGTGCGGCGGATTGATCCTGACGCTCGGCATGGGCATCCGGCACGGCTTCGGACTCTTCCTCCAGCCGATGAGCGCCGACCTGCATTGGGGACGCGAGACATTCGCGCTCGCGCTCGCCGTGCAGAACCTCGTGTGGGGCGTGTCGCAACCGTTCGCCGGCATGCTCGCGGACAAGTATGGCTCGGGTCGCGTGATCCTCGGCGGGGCACTCCTCTACATCGCGGGGCTGCTCATGATGGCGCATCCCGGCGCGCCGTGGCAGTTCGTGCTGTCGGCAGGTGTGCTGATCGGCGTCGGCCTTTCCGGCGTCACGTTCAGCGTCATCGCCGGCGTGCTGGGGCGCGCGTATCCGCCGGAAAAGCGCAGCATGGCGCTCGGCATCTCCGCCGCGGCGGGGTCGTTCGGTCAGTTCGCGCTGCTGCCGCTGACTCAATATCTCCTTTCGCACATCGGCTGGCAGAACGCGCTGATCGGCCTGTCGATGGTCGGACTGCTGATGGTGCCGCTCACCGCCGCGATGGTGGAGCGGCGCGAGCGCGCGGTTCACACGTTCCAGCAATCCGCCGGCGAGGCGATGACCGAAGCGCTCGGACATCGCGGTTACATGCTGCTGACCGTCGGTTTTTTCGTCTGCGGGTTTCAGGTGGTGTTCGTCGGCGTGCATCTGCCCGCGTACCTGGCCGATCACGGCTTCTCGGCGCAAGTGGCCGTGACGGCGCTCGCGCTGATCGGGCTTTTCAACATCGTGGGCACCTACACCACGGGCTGGCTCGGCAGCCGTGTACCCAAGCGCTACATACTTTCATTCATCTATTTCGGCCGCGCGGTCGTGATCGCGCTCTTCGTGTTCCTGCCGCTGTCGGTCACCACGATCTACGCGTTCGCGGTGTCGCTGGGCTTGCTTTGGCTCTCGACCGTGCCGCCCACGAACGGCATGGTCGCGCAAATCTTCGGCGTCCGCTACATGGCGATGCTGTCGGGCTTCACGTTCTTCTCGCACCAGGTCGGAAGCTTCCTCGGCGCCTGGCTCGGCGGCAAGCTCTACGACACGCTCGGCAGCTACGATCTCGTGTGGTACCTGTCGATCGCGCTCGGCATCATCGCGGGGCTCATCAACCTTCCGATCGATGAGCGCGAGATCCGGCGCCCGGTGGCGAGCGCAGGGTAATTCACCCGCTTCCGATCGCGCGCGGCAGGGTGGTCGATTCGCAGAATGCCGCGAGCTGATCCTTGCGCAACCTGGCGCCGACGACGCGCATCGGCGCCGGCGCGCCGGGCGCAAGCCGACCTGCGTGCTTCGCCTCGAAGCGCTCGCGGTAGCGCTGCCACGTGTCGTCGAAGTTGCCTTGCGACGCGTGGATCAATGCCAGGTCGCGGCAAACGGCGAGTCGATACCCGCGCAAATGCGCGCGGAAGGTGAAATCGACGTCGTAGAAGTGGAAGCCGTCGAAAGTCTCGGCGTCGAATCCCACGGTCTCGGCCACTTCGCGGCGACACGCGATGAAGCATCCGTCGAGCGCGTGGATCTGCGAGACGCAGCGCGGCCCCGCCCCGACGTAGCGGATCGTGTACTGGCCGCCTTGGTCGGGATAGATCACCAGGCCGAAGGTATAAGGATCGCCGGCGTCGAACCACGCGCCGTCGACCATCCTCGTTGCACCGGCGATTCCTACGACGTCATGATCGCGAAGATGCTGACGCAGACGGAGCGCAACATCGGGCGACACGAATTCGACGTCATCGTGGCTGAACACGAGGTGCTCGCCGCGGGACCGCTGCACACCGCGCGTGTAGCCTTCACTCAGCGATGTCGCGTCGTCGACCAGTATGAATTCGCTCTCGCGGGATTCGAACAGCGTTGCGTAGTGCCGGCGCACCGCTTCGGCCAGGACGGGACGGTTGCTGCAGACGATGATGGAGAACATTCCCGGATTGGCTCGACGGCGTGATTTCTGAACAGCGTTTGTTCTATCAATCTTGCAAGCGCCACCGATTCGTCATTCCCGCAAGCGCCACGCATCATCACTCCCACAGCCGCTACCCATCGTCATTCCCGCGAACGCGGGAATCCAGTGTCGTCGTTGCAGCGCGGGAACCTAACGACACTGGATCCCCGCGTTCGCGGGGACGACGAAGTGTCGTCGTTGCGGCCGCGAGTCGGAGCCTAACGACACTGGGTCCCCGCGTTCGCGGGGACGACGAACGGTGTAGCAGCCCGATACGCGACCTACGTCTTCGGCAGCGAGTCGGCGGCGATCACATCGATGGCGTCGGTGATGATCGTGTCCACGCCCCAGCGCGCCAGGTCGGCGGCCCGCGCCGGGTCGTTCACGGTCCACGTCGCAACGCGGAGACCGGCGCCGCGCACCTCGCGCACGATCTCCTCCGTCAGGATCGAGTGCTTGGCGTCGAGCGCGATACATCCGAGCCGCACGATC
>Ga0207683_10005495_pt1 | contig 10861 bp, 12 predicted proteins | sample KBSM73metaG_FD_184333 | JGI IMG/M metagenome (GOLD analysis project Ga0207683, IMG submission 184333) | Miscanthus rhizosphere microbial communities from Kellogg Biological Station, Michigan, USA - KBS M7-3 metaG (SPAdes) (version 2) | ecosystem: Host-associated > Plants > Roots > Rhizosphere >...
CGCGGCCGCGGCCCGCGGCTTCGCGCAGGGCACCTGGCTGCCCGTCTGGTATCGCTCCGCGCTCGCGGCCGCGTTGCTGCTCTCCGCGTTCCCCGCCGTGGCCCCCGCGGGCAGCGGGATGAACACGAAGAAGAAGAGCCCGCGGCCGGCCGCTCGTCCGGCGAAGCGCGGTCTGCCCCGCGCGCGCATGGCCAGCTGACGCGGGAGGTCGGCTACCGTCCTCCGGCGATGGCGGGAACGATGGAGACGCTGTCCCCCGCCTTGAGCGGAGCCTTGGCGTCGCCGAGGCCGCGGGCGTCTTCGCCGTTGACGAACACGCGGACGTAGCTGCGCAGGCGGCCGTCCTCGTCGCAGAGGCGGGATTTGATGCCCTTGTATTTGCCTTCGAGGGCGTCGATCACGCCCTGGACGTTCGCGGCGTCCACCTCGACCTCCGCCGCGCCCGCGGTGAGCGAGCGCAGCGGCGCGGGGATCTGAACCTTGACGGCCATGATGTTCCTTTCTGGCTTACTAAGTCAGGGGGGGCACTCGCGCATCATTCGCGACGGGCGCTCGCGAACCCCCCCTGAAACCCGCCCTCGTCCGTTTGGCGATCCGTCTCATTCGATGTCGAACGGCTCTTCTTCGAACGCCTGGGTCGCGTCGCGGAAGACCCAGGAGGTCGCGACGGTGTCGCGGCCGCCGGCCACTCCGCACACGATGTGGACCACGCCGTCGGACAGGCCTTCCGCGGCGATCCGGCGGTCCGTCTCCGACGGGCGCGCCGGATGGTCCGGATGGCTGTGGTAGTACCCGACGATGTCGAGGCCCTCCGCGCGCACGGAGCGCTGCACCTCGATGAGGTCCGCGGGCGCGATCTGGTAGCGCACGGCCGGCCGCTCCGTCTCCCGGTTCGTGACCGGGATCGCGCGCGCCACCCGCACCACGCCGTCGCGCGCCGTGCCCACCAGCACGCCGCAGATCTCGTGCGGATATCCGGACCGCGCGTGGGCGGCGATGGCGTCCGCCTGGGCGCGCGGGATCTTCAACGTGCCGCCTGTCCGCTCAGGTAACGCTCGCCGCTGTCCGGCAGCAGCGCGACCACGACGGCGGAGCGCGATTGCCGGGCGATCTCACGCGCCGCCCACAGCGCGGCCCCCGCGGAGTGGCCGACGAGCAGGCCGTGGTCGTGCAGCACCTGCGCGCACATCGCGTAGGCGGCTTCCGTCGAGGCCGTCACCTTGTCGTCGTGGGCGGCGGGGTCGTAGATCTCGGGCACGATCGCGCTGGGCAGGTGCTTCAGCCCCTCGAGGCCGTGCATCTCGTGGTCCGGCTCCACCGCCACCACGCGCACGCGCCGGCTCTTCTCGTGGAGGTACCGCGCGGTGCCGACGATCGTGCCCGTCGTGCCGAGTCCCGCCACGAAGTGCGTGACGCGCCCGCCCGTCTGCTCCCAGACCTCGGGGCCGGTCGTCCGGTAGTGGGCGAGCGGGTTGGCGGGGTTGCGGTACTGGTCGGCGTAGAAGCAGCGGCCGGGATCGGCGGCCACCCGCCGCCGGACCTCTTCCAGCGCGCCGTCGGAGCCGAGCAGCGGATCGGTGAACACGATCGACGCCCCGTAGGCGCGGCACAACGCCTGCCGCTCCGCGTTGACGCTGCCCGGCATGTAGAGCTCGACCGCGTAGCCCTTGGCCCGCCCGACGAGGGCCAGGCCCACGGCCGTGTTGCCGGACGACGAGTCCACGATGGTCTTCCCCGGGACCAGCGCGCCGCTCTTCTCGCCTTCGGTCACCAGCGACAGCGCCGTGCGGTCCTTGACCGAGCCGCCCGGGTTGAACCACTCGCACTTGCCCCAGACCTCCGCTCCCGCGGGCAACCCGGCCAGGGGCAGGCGCAGGAGGGGCGTCTTTCCGATCGCGTCGAGGATCGACTCGAGGACGGGGACTTCGGTCAGGGCCCGGCTCAAGAAACGGCCGCGGGGCGCGGGGCCCGCGGCTCGAAGTGGCACGACCATTCGAGGTCGGTGACCTCCTTGATGGTCGGATGCTCGCCGCACACCGCGCAGTTGGGATCGCGGCGGATCTTGTATTCGCTGAACGCCATCTCGAGCGCGTCGTACGTGAGCAGCCGCCCGACGAGGAGCCGTCCCTTGCCCAGGATGAGCTTGACCGCCTCCGTGGCCTGCACCATGCCGACCATGCCGGGCAGGACGCCGAGGACGCCCGCCTCGTCGCAGGAGGGGGCCAGCTCCACCGGCGTCGGCTCCGGGAAGAGGCACCGGTAGCACGGGCCCTGGCGCGGCACGAACGTCGAGGCCTGGCCGTCGAAGCGGAAGATCGATCCGTACAGGTTCGGCTTGTTCGCGAGCACGGCCGCGTCGTTGATCAGGTACTTCGTGCTGAAGTTGTCCGACCCGTCCAGGATCACGTCGTAGGGCGCGATTACGTCCATGATGTTGCTGGAGTCGAGGCGCAGGTCGTGCCGGATCACCTTCACGTCCGGGTTCAGGGCGCGCAGCGTACGCTCCGCCGACTCCGTCTTCGGCTTCCCCACGGAGTCGTTCGTGTGCAGGATCTGCCGCTGCAGGTTCGAGAGGTCCACTACGTCCGAGTCGACGACGCCGATGGTGCCGACGCCCGCCGCGGCCAGGTAGAGTCCGGCCGGCGACCCCAGACCGCCCGCGCCCACCAGCAGCGCCTTCGACGCGAGCAGCTTGGCCTGTCCGGCCTCGCCGACTTCCGGCACCAGGAGGTGGCGGCTGTAGCGCTGCTTCTGCTCCGCGCTCAGGGCCGCCGGCATCTGGATGGGGAAGCCCGCTTCCTTCCACTTCCCGAACCCGCCCGCCATCGAGGTCACGTTCGTGTAGCCCAGGTCCTGGAGCGACCGTGCGGCCAGCGCGGAGCGCGTGCCCCCCGCGCAGTAGAGGATGACCTCCTGCCCTCGGTCCGGCACCTTGTCCTCGATGCGCGGCTCGAGGAAGCCGCGGGGGATGAAGAGGGCGCCGGGCACGTGGCCCTGGGCCCATTCGTCCGCCTCGCGCACGTCGATCACGACCGCGTCCTTGGCGCGGGCGCGGGCGTCGGCGGGCGAGATCTCCCGGATCTCGGAGCGGACGCGGCCGATCATCTCCTTGAACGTGGTCATGCTCTCCTCCAACCGAGGGAAGCGCGCCTGAGGGCCGGCAAGATGGAGCTTCGCGTGGGTCCCCGTGCGGCGGGGCGTCATCACAATAGCACAGGCCCCGCGATGCTAGAATCCGCCCAAAAGGAGCCATGCACAAGATCCTCGAGGGCGACCTCGGGCGGCTCGACGTGCCGGACGTGCTGAGCTTCCTGAACATGGGCCGCCGCACGGGCGTGCTCGCCCTGGAGAAGCCCGACCAGGAGACCAAGCTCTTCTTCCGGGACGGCAACCCCGTGTACGCCTCTTCCACGAAGGAAGACCTCCACCTCGGGGCGATGCTGGTGCGCATGCGCAAGATCAGCGCGGACACCATCGACCGCGCGGTCAACAAGCCGCGCTCCGGCCGCTGGCGCGTGGGCAGCGCGCTGCTCGCGGAGAAGGTCGTGAACGAGACGGAGCTGGCCTCGTTCCTGAAGGTGCAGGTGTCCGAGGTCATCTTCGACACCTTCACCTGGCGGGAGGGGCTGTTCACGTTCTGGGAGAAGGTGCCGCCGCCCGCCACCGCGGTCACGCTGGAGATGGACCTCCAGAACCTCCTCATGGAGGGCAGCCGCCGTCTCGACGAGCGCAGCCGTCTCTCCGAGGTGTTCCCCGACCTCGACATGGCCGTGGAGGCGGTGACGAACCCCGAGCGCGTCAAGCACAGCGTCACCATGACGCCGGACGAATGGAAGGTCTACTTCCTCGTCGACGGGCGGCGCAGCCTCAGCGAGATCTGCCGCCTGGCCGGCAACCCCGACGAGCTGTCCACGCTGCAGATCCTGCACCACCTCGTGAAGGCGAAGTTCGTGGCCGTGGTGAACCCTCCGGAGGACGAGACGCCCGTGCCCCCGGCGGAGCCCGGCGGCATCTCCACGAGCAAGTTCCAGGACGGCAAGGCGGTCACGCCGGCATCCTCCGCGTCCGGCGTCTCCGTGCAGTTCCAGGACGGAGGCGCCCGCCCGCCCAAGGCGGACGCCGACGACACCAAGGAGATCGTCAGTCCCAAGGCGGGGCCGTACATGTCGAACCGCAAGCAGGTCGTCTCGTCGCGGCTCGTGCTCGTCACCGGCGAGGGCGAGACTTCGTTCCCGCTCACCCGCGACGCCTACACGATCGGCCGCCACCGCAACAACGACATCGTCATCTCCGACCCCAAGGTCTCGTCCTTCCACGCCCGCATCGACCGCTCGCCCGAAGGCTACGTGATCGTGGACCTCAAGAGCCGCAACGGGAGCTACATCAACGGCAAGCGCATCGAGACGGGGCTGCTCAAGACCGGGGACGAGGTCCGCATGGGGACGGCGCGTCTCGCGTACAAGGTGGATTACACGGGGCCGGTCTCCTCGGTATCCTAGATACCGGCACCTCGGAGGTCACCCCTTGCCCGACATCCAGCCGTTCCGCGGACTGCGCTATCGCGTGCCCGACGCCGACCTGGCCAAGGTCCTCGCGCCGCCCTACGACGTCATCACCCCCGCCTACCAGGAGGAGCTGTACGCGCGCGACCCGCGCAACATCGTGCGCGTCGTCCTCAACCGCACGCCGGGGGACGCCGCCTACGACGAGGCGGGCGCGACCTTCCGGGGCTGGGTGGCGGCGGGGCTGCTCGTTCCCGACGCCGACCCCGCCCTCTACCTGGTGGAGCAGGCCTTCGAGGCCTTCGGCCGGGCCTACAAGCGCTACGGCCTCCTCGCCCGCTTCCGGGTGGAGGACAACGGGCGTGGGCGCGTGTTGCCCCACGAGCACACACGCAAGGCGGCCAAGGAGGATCGCTACAAGCTCCTGAAGGCCACCCGCGCGAACTTCAGCCCCATCTTCCTGATGTTCTCGGATCGCCAGGGCGGGTTCGCCAAGCAGGCCGAGCGCGCCGCCCAGGGCCCGCCCGACTTCCAGTACACGGACGACGGCGGCGTCCTTCACCGCGTCTGGCGCATCCGCGAGGGTTCGGCGATCTCCTCCTTGCAGAGCGCGATCGGCGCCGAGAAGGCGTACATCGCCGACGGGCACCATCGCTGGGCCACCGCCCAGCGCTATCACCAGGAGGTGGGCCCGGAGGCGGCGTGGACGCTCGGCTATTTCACTCCCATGGAGTCGCCGGGGCTGGTCGTGCTGCCGTACCACCGGCTGCTCGACCGCGGCCCTTCCCTCGAGGAGGCGCGCCGCGCCCTCAGCGCGCAGTTCGACGTGACGGACGTGAAGGGGGCGCCCGCGGCCGCGCAGAAGGCGGCGGAGTCGAAGGCGGTGTACGCCTTCGGCCTCGTGGATCCGAGCGGCGCCGGCCTGGTGGCGGAGGCGCGCGCCCGGGCCGCGGACCTGCTGCCCGAAGACGCGGCCCCGAGCCTGCGCGCCCTGGACACCTTCTTCCTGCACCAGGGCGTGCTGACGCGGCTCTTCCACGTGCCGGAAGACGCCGTGCGCTACGCCCACTCCATGCGCGAGGTCGAGGAGGAGCTGAAGGCGGGGAAGTGCAGGCTGGCCGTGATCCTGCGGCCGACGCCGGTCGGACAGATCGTGGACGTCGCGGACGCGCGCGAGAACATGCCCGCGAAGAGCACGTTCTTCCACCCCAAGCTCCCGTCCGGCCTGGTCATGCATCCCTTGCACGGGTAGTGGGCGACGCCATCCGCGAGGCGACGGTGCGTGACCTGGAGACGATCCTCCGCCACCGCCGCCGGATGTGCGAGGACATGGGGCACCGTGACGCGGCCGTGCTCGACGCGATGGTCGAGGACTGCCGAGGCCTCCTGCGCCGCTGGCTCGAGGAGGGCCTCTATCGCGGGTGGCTGGCCGAGCGGGAGGGCGCGGTCGTGGCCGGAGGCGGCATCATCGTCAGCACCTGGCTGCCCAACGCCGCCGACCCTCAGGAGCGACGGGCGACGATCCTCAACGTCTACACCGAGCCCGCTCATCGGCGTCAGGGGCTGGCCCGCGCCTTGATGGAAGTGATGGTGCGCTGGTGCCGCCAAGAGGGCTTCCGCGCCGTGACCCTGGACGCGAGCGACGACGGGCGGGCCCTCTACGAATCGATGGGGTTCCATCCCACGCCGCAGATGCGGCTGGACCTGTCGCGCTGACCGCGCCTCAGGCGGACTCCAGCGCCTCCAGCATCTCGCCCGGGCGGTTGGAGCCGACGCCGTAGAGCTCGAAGCGCATCAGGCGCTTCATCTCTTCCGCGTCGTCCACGACCCAGGTCGCGACCTTCACCCCCGCTTCGCGCGCGCGGTCGCGCAGGTCCTCGGAGAGGAGGCGCTTCTCCGGCATGATCAGCTCCGAGCCGACCTCGCGCGCGCCCGCCAGCATGTCGCCCGCCTGGCCGCGCTCGAAGAGATGGCCGCGCAGGATCTCGGGGGCGAGCGCCCGGCAGCGCAGGAGGGCGCGGCGGTCGAAAGAGATGAGCGCGACGTCCTTCTCCATGCGCGCCTTGCGGACCTCTTCCACCACGTGCGCCTCGATGCCGCCGTCGGCATCGTCCGTCACCGCTTCCGGCTTGATCTCGATCATGGCCAGGGCTCGATAGCGGAGGAGGCCGAGCACCTCGCCGAGAGTGGGAACGCGCTCGCCGGCGTGGGCGGCGCCGAAGCGCGCGGGATAGCCGGCCGAGAACTTCCGGATCTCGGCCAGCGTGAGGCTCTTGACCGGCCCGCGGCCGCTCGTGGTGCGGTCGAGGGTAGCGTCGTGGATCACGACCACTTCGCCGTCGCGGGTCAGGTGGACGTCGAACTCGGCGTAGGCGGCGCCCAGCTCCAGGGCGGACGCGAAAGCGGCCAGGGTGTTCTCGGGCCGGTGGGCGGAGTCGCCACGGTGGGCGATGACGAGCGGCGTGGGTACCGGGGAGGGCATCCCTCGATTTTAACGCCTTAGCGGCTGGCCAGCTCGTAGTCCTGGAGCGCGCCCACCTCGTCGAAGTAAAGGATGTAAACGACGTCGCGCGCCTCGAACAGGCGCAGGTCGCGCCACTTCCGCCGCTTGGCCACGATCTGGTCCACCCGGCCGCGCGGGTACTGGTCGATCAGGCGGCGCAGCTCGTCTTCCGACGCGGGCGTGGGCAGGGCGCGGTTTCCCGACTCGGCCAGGATCCCTTCCGAGACCTGGCCGATGGTCGGGTGCTGCTCCACGGCCTTCCGCAGCCGTCCGTCGTGGAGCGACACGTCACGATGGCGGTAGGCCCATCCGGCCAGGCTGAACACGAGCACGACGATGGCGCCCGTGACGGCCAGGCTGCCCGCCACCACGAAGACGACCTTGCGCGTGTCTGCCATGGGCGACCTCCGCTAAGGGGCCAGCGCGTATGTGGCCGCGGCCTCGGCGTGGATCTCGGTCGTGTCGAAGACGGGCACGCTCGCGTCCGCCGCCCGGAAAAGGAGGCTGATCTCCGTGCAGCCCAGGATGACACCGCCCGCCCCGGCCCGCACGAGGTCGGCGACGATGCGCCGGAATTCCGCCCTCGACTCCTCGCGCACGATCCCGCGGCACAGCTCGTCATAGATCACCCGGTGCACGATCTCGCGGTCCGCCGCCGGAGGGACGAGGACCTGCAGGCCGTGGGCGTGCTCGAGGCGGCCGCGGTAGAAGTCCTGCTCCATCGTGAAGCGGGTGGCGATGAGGCCCACGCGCTCGAGGCGCGCGGCCTTGATCCGCTCCGCCGTCGCGTCCGCGATGTGGAGCAGCGGGAGGGAGACGGCGCGCGTGATCTCGGGGGCGACCCGGTGCATCGTGTTCGTGCACAACACGAGGAAATCGGCGCCCGCGCGCTCGAGAGCGCGCGCGGCCCGGGCCAGGATCTCCGCCGCCTCCGTCCAGCGGTCCGCGTGCTGGAGCTGCTCGATCTCGTGGAAGTCGACGCTGAAAAGCACGATCCGCGCGGAGTGGAGTCCGCCCAGGCGCGCCCCGATCAGGCGGTTGATGGTCTGGTAATAGGGGACGGTCGATTCCCAGCTCATGCCGCCGATGAGCCCGATCGTCTTCATTCCGCGAACATCCGCTCCTGGATCGTCGCACGCAGCTCGCCGGCCAGGACGAACTTCAAGCTCAGCGGCGAGGCCTGGAGGACGGTCGAGAGGAAAGGGATGGGGAGGAGGGCCAGGAGGGGAGCGGCCACCAGCCAGCCGAGGACGAGGGCTCTCGAACGGCCCACGCGTCCGGCGGCGGCCGTAGCCGCGTAAGCGAACCACGCGTACGCACCGAGGAAGAGGGCCGCGAGCGCCACCTCCAGGCCGCCGGCCACGCGCACGAACGCGGGTGCGGTGAGCCTCACGAAGAAGGGCCAGCCGAGGTTGAGCAGGAACGCCGCGCCCGCCGCCGCGAAGCTTCGATCGAGACGCGATTCGGCCCCGAGGAGGTCGTCGAGGGCGCCTCGAACATCGGGGGATGCCGCCGGATGTACGGGGCTAGCGGGCGAGTTCCGCCGCCTCCGCGCCCGCGCGCGGCAGCGTCTTCTCGTAGATCTTCGCGTCGATGAAGACGTCGAGGATCTGCCGGTCCAGCTTCCCCGTCTGGGACTCGTCGCGCAGGATGCTCAAGGCACGCTCGACGGGGACGGCTTTCTTGTAGGGACGATCCCAGGCCACGAGGGCGTCGAAGATGTCGGAGATCGCCATCATGCGCGACTGGATGGGGATCTCCGCCGCCTTGAGGCGCCGCGGATACCCGGTGCCGTCCAGCTTCTCGTGGTGGGCGTACGCGATCTCGGGCACGCGCCGGAACTCGCCCGTCCAGGGGATCTCGGAGAGGAAGCGGAAGGTGTGGGTGACGTGGCTCTCGATCTCGCGCCGCTCCTTCTCGGAGAGCGAGCCCTTGCGGATGGAGAGGGCAGCCACCTCGTTCGGGGTGAGGAACGGCTGCCGGCTCCCCTCCACGTCGGCGAAGGAGCGGCCGGTGAGGTCCATCAGGGCGCGGAAGCTCTCTTCCTCGAGGATGGTGGGCTCGTTGGCCTGCAGGATCATGCGCAGGAGGCCGTCGATCTCGTCCCGCTGCGCGTCGTAGGCGCGATCCATCTCGGTCAGGAGGCCGGGCGAGGCGGGTCCCGCCATCATCTGCTCGACCTTCGCGCGCATGTGCTCCGCCTCCAGCGTCCGCTTGATGTACGCGAAGCGCTGCTTGATGAGGAGCATCTCGCCGACGTAGAGCTTCTTGCCCTTGATCAGGACCTTCTCGCGCACGCCGACCTTGCCGAAGTCGTGCAGGAGGCTCGCGTAGCGGATCTCCTGCAGCTGGTCGCGCGTGAAGCGCACCTCGCGGAAGGGTCCAAGCTCGATGGTGTCCACCTTCTCGGCGAGGCCCACGGTCAGGGTGGCCACGCGCTTGGAATGGCCGGAGGTGGTGGGATCGCGCGACTCGACCGCCGTCACCGAAGCGTCCACGAACGCGTTGAACAGGTTCTTTATGTCCAGGATCAGGCGCGCGTTCTCGAAGGCGACGGCGGCCTGGCTGGCCAGCGAGGTCACGAGCTCCTCGTCCACCGAGGTGAAGGGGATGACCATCTCCTCGACGAGCTGGACGGGCTGCAGGACGACCTTGGCGTCGCGCTTCTTGTTGATGAGCTGGATGACGCCGATGACGGTGTTCTGGTGGTCGCGCATCGGGACCACGAGCATCGACTTCGAGCGGTAGCCGGACTTCTCGTCGAAGGAGCGGGAGACCTTGAACGGCGAGCCCACGGGCAGATGGTAGGCATCGGCCACGTTCACGATCTGGCCGGAGAGGGCGGCGTAGCCGGCGATCGAGTCCTCGGACAGGGGGAGTGGGAACTCCTCGAACGCGCCCACGGGCACGGAGTCGTTCTGGGCGAGCTTGAACCACAGCTTGTCGTCGGAGTGGGTCTCGGAATCCTTGCCGCGCTCCACGAGGTAGAGGCTGCCCGCGTCGGCGGCCGTGATCTCGCGGCACTTCAAGAGGATCAGCTCGAGCAGCTTGTCGATGTCGCGCTGGGCGGAGAGGGCGACCCCGATGTGGTTGAGCTCGTGGAGCTCCTGGCTCTTGCGGACGAGCGCGTCGTCGAGCTGCTCGATCACCCGCCGGCTGTTGATGGTGTCGAGGGCCCGGTCCAGGCGCAGCCGCAGGCGCGTCGGGGTCAGGGGCTTGATGAGGACGTCGTCGAGAAAGGGGAAGCGGCGGATGAGATCGTCGGCGGCGTCGCCTTCCGTTGCGGAGACGATGAGGGCGCGACGGTTCCCCCCCGTGCGTACCCACGCTTCGAGCGCGCCCTTCTCGGACTCGAGACGGACGGGGTCGGCCAGGACCAGCGTGCTGCCTTTGCCTTCGATGACCGCCTGCACCGCGGCCAGCGTCTCGACCTCTTCCGCGGCGACCCCCGCGGGGATCTCGCCGGATATCAGGTCGCGCGTCTTTCCCCAGACGAGAATGTTCGCCATTCTGACGCTTTGAAGACCGGCAAAGGGTAGCACAAGCGGCCGACCCCCTCTACGACAGGCGGTCGGCCAGTTCCGTGAGGCTGCGCACGAGAAGATCCGGCGGGTGATCGCGGAAGCTCTCCGCGTCGAACCCGTAAGTGACTCCAGCCGTAAGCGCGCCCGCCGCGCGGCCCGTGAGCACGTCGATACCCGAATCGCCGACCATCACCGCCGCGTGCACGTCCACGCCCGCCTCCTCGGCGATCCGCTTGAGGCCCGCGGGGTCCGGCTTGCGGGAGTCGACATCCCCGGCGCCGTAGATGCGGAAGAAGCGGCCGGCGACGCCCAGGCCCTCGAGGATGGTGCGG
>Ga0207683_10005497_pt1 | contig 10858 bp, 9 predicted proteins | sample KBSM73metaG_FD_184333 | JGI IMG/M metagenome (GOLD analysis project Ga0207683, IMG submission 184333) | Miscanthus rhizosphere microbial communities from Kellogg Biological Station, Michigan, USA - KBS M7-3 metaG (SPAdes) (version 2) | ecosystem: Host-associated > Plants > Roots > Rhizosphere >...
TTGAGATTCCTTGGAAGTTGGGAGTTGGGAGTTGGGAGTTGGGAGTTGGCGCCAAGGCGGCGTCGGCCGCCCCGTCCTCTAGCGCCCCGGCCTCGTCCAACCGAAAGACCGGTTGAGCCGTGCCGCCCGCCTCGAAGTCGCGCCCCCGCGTTCCGACCGCCACCGCCAGGGGCAAAGCCCGCCGCAAGCGGCGCTGGCTGCGCTACCTGATCGCGGCCTTCGCCGGGCCGTTGATCCTCATCGCCTCGGTGCTGGGCTACTACTACGTCACCCTGTCCCGGGTGATCGAGATGCGCCTGCACGGCGAAGTCGAACGGTCGTGGCCGCGGATCTACGCCCGGCCGCTCGAGCTGCGGGCCGGCCAGTCGCTGACCGCGGATGGCCTGATCGAGCGGCTCAACGATCTCGGCTACGCCGGCCGTCCGCAGGTCACCGAGGCGGGCCAGTTCGCCGTCGGCGACAACGCCATCGAGCTGTCGATCCGCGGCGGCAAGCAGGAGGGCACGCTGATCCGGGTGGTGTTCGGCCCGGCCGGCGCCAGGCCGGGAACCCCGGCCACCGCGTCGATTCGGCGGATCGAGCGCGCCGCCGACGGCACCTCGATCGGCCGCGCCACGCTCGAACCGCCGCTGCTCAGCGCGCTCGTCGCCGCCGGCCGCGAGAAGCGGCGCAAGGTGCCGCTGGCGCAGATTCCCAAGCAGGTGCGCGACGCCGTGCTCGCCATCGAGGACCGCCGGTTCTACGACCATCCCGGCGTCGACCTGATCGGGTCGGCGGCGGCGCTCCTGACCAATCTGCGCGGCGAGAAGGCGTACCTGGTCGGCGGCAGCACGCTGACGCAGCAGCTGGTCAAGAACCTGCTGCTGACGCCCGAGAAGACGATGACGCGCAAGCTCAAGGAGCAGTTCATGGCCGTCATCGCCGAGCGGCGGCTGTCGAAGGATCAGATCCTCGAGCTGTACCTGAACGAGGTCTACCTCGGCAACCGCGGGTCGTTCGCGGTGCACGGCCTGCCCGAGGCGGCGCGGCTCTACTTCGGCAAGGACGTCCTGAACCTGTCGCTGGCCGAAGCCGCCACGCTGGCCGGCATGATCCAGTCGCCGCAGGCGCTGTCACCGTTCCGCTCGCCCGAGCGCTGCGTCGAGCGCCGCAACGTGGTGCTGAGCGTCATGGCGGAAACCGGCGTCGTCCATCCCGCCGAGGCCGAGAAGGCGAGCAAGGAACCGCTGCTCGCGTCGGCGCGCGCGCTCGAGTCCGAGGCGCCCTACTTCGTCGACTTCGTCGAGCAGGAGCTGACCAGCCGCGCCATCGACATCCGCCGATCGTCGGCCGACGTCCTGACGACGCTGGACCTGCACCTGCAGCGCCTCGCTCAGGACGCCCTGCGTACGGGCCTGAAGCGCATCGACGATCAGCTGGCGAAGCGCCGCCGCCGCGTCGGTCCGGCGCAGGCGGCGCTGCTCGCCGTCGATCCGCGCACCGGGGAGATCCTGGCGATGATCGGCGGGCGCTCCTACAACCAGTCGCAGTTCAACCACGTGACCGCGGCGCACCGGCAGCCGGGCTCGGTGTTCAAGCCGTTCGTCTACCTGGCCGCGTTCGAACAGGCGCTCGCCGAGGGCCGCACCGATCTGTCGCCGGCGATGATCGTCGCCGACGAGCCGACGACGTTCGTCTTCGACGACAAGGATTACGCGCCGGGCAACTACGACGGCGAGTACGAAGGCCCGATCACGCTGCGCCACGCGCTCGCCCGCTCGCGCAACGTCGCCACGATCAAGGTGGCCGAGATGATCGGCTTCGACAAGGTCGCGGATCTCTGGCGCCGGCTCGGCGTGGGGACGCCGCCGCAGCCCTACCCGTCGATCGCGCTGGGCGTGTTCGAGGCGACGCCCCTCGAAGTGGCGACGGCGTACACCATCTTCACCAACGGCGGCCAGGTGCGGCCGGTCCACAGCGTCCATTCGCTGCTGGTCAACGGCGACGCGGTCGAACCGCCGCCCCTCGCCAAGGGGGCCCAGGTCGCCAAGCCCGAGACCACGTATCTGGTCACGAGCATGATGCAGAGCGTCCTCGACGAAGGCACCGGCGCGTCGGCGCGGTCGGCCGGGTTCAAGCTCGAGGCGGCCGGCAAGTCCGGCACGACCAACGATCAGCGCGACGCGTGGTTCGTCGGCTTCACGCCCGAGCTGATGACGGTCGTCTGGGTGGGCATCGACGACAACACCCCGCTCGGCATGACCGGCAGTCAGGCTGCCTTGCCGATCTGGACGTCCTTCATGGCGCGGGCGCTCGCGGGACGGCAGAGCTCGACCTTCGAGATCCCGACCGGCCTGGAGTTCGCGGACATCGACCCGGACAGCGGCGGACTGGCCATGCCCAGCTGCCCGAAGATCCGGCACGAAGCGTTCCTCCCGGGCAGTGTGCCGACCGTCGGCTGCACCCTGCACGGGAGTGGATCGATATACTGATCGTTTACGGTGGCGGTCCGCCACCGAGGAAGGTTTGAGCGTGTACGTCCGTCCGTTCATTGGAATCCTGGCGCTGGCCCTGGTCGGCGCCTGCAACCGCCAGCCCGCGGCTGCCAGCCAGACGAGTACTGCCCCGGCGGCCACGACCCCGGCGGCTGCGCCGGCGGCAAGCCCGGCCGCCCAGCCCGTTGCCAGCCAGCCCGCCGGCGCGGCGTCAGGTGCCCAGCCGGCGCCCGGTGCGCCCGGTGCGCAGCCTGCCCAGGAAACGGCGAAACCGGTGCCGGCGGTCCTGCCGCAGGTGCTCGCCAAGATCGATGGCGCCCCCGTGGGCCGCGACGAGCTCGAAAACGCGGTGAAGGAAGCCGAGGCCAGAGCCGGCCGCGCCGTCCCGCCCGCGGAGCGCGATTCCGTCTATCGCGGCCTGCTCGACCGGGTCATCCTGCTGCGGCTGCTCGCCAGCGAAGCCAAGGTCCGCGGCATCACGGTGACGCCGCAGGAAGTCACCGAGCGGATCGGCCAGATCAAGCAGCAGTTCCCGAGCGAGGCCGAGTTCCAGAAGGAGCTGACCAAGCGCCACACGACCATGGCGCAGCTCGAAGAGGATCAGCGCCGCGACATCCTGAACACCAAGACCATCGAGGCGGAAGTGGCGCCCCGCGCCGTCGTCACCCCGCAGGAGCTGGAAGAGTTCTACAAGAGCAAACCGGAGCAGTTCAAGGAGCAGGAGTCGGTGCGGGCCAGCCACATCCTGATCGGCGTGGCCAAGGATGCGCCGCCGGCGGCCAAGCAGGCGGCGCGGACCGAAGCGGAGGGCGTCCTCAAGCGCGCCAAGGCCGGCGAGGACTTCGCGGCGCTGGCCAAGCAGTATTCCAAGGATCCCGGGTCGGCGGCCGTCGGCGGCGACCTGAACTTCTTCCCCAAGGGCCAGATGGTGCCGGCGTTCGACGCCGCCGCCTTCGCGCTCAAGCCGGGCGAAATCAGCGACCTGGTGGAGACCGAGTTCGGCTTCCACATCATCAAGCTGACCGAGAAGCGCGCCGGGCGCATCGTGCCGCTCGCCGAGGTGAAGGATCGGCTGGAAGGCTTCCTGAAGCAGCGCAAGCAGCAGGAGCTCGTCCAGCAGTACCTCTTGGGCCTCAAGGCGAAGTACCGCGTCGAAGTCCTCATCTGACCACCCTCCGGATCCGCGACGCCACCGTCCTCACGATGGACGACGACCGCACGGTCGTCTCCGGGGACGTGTGGATCGCGGACGGGGTGATCACGCGGGTCGGCCCGGCTCTGCCAGGGACTGCGCCGCCCGGGACGCCGCCGCCCGATCGCGAGATTGACGCCGGCGGCGGCTATCTCCTCCCTGGCTTCGTCCAGACCCACGTCCACCTGTGCCAGACGCTGTTCCGCGGCCTGGCCGACGATCTGCCGCTGCTCGAGTGGCTCAAGCAGCGCGTGTGGCCGCTCGAAGCGGCGCACACTCCGGCGACGCTGGCGGCGTCGGCGCGCCTCGCCGTCCACGAGCTGCTGCGGACCGGCACGACGACCGTGCTGACGATGGAGACGGTGCACGACACCGACGCCGTGCTCGAGGCCATCGCGCCGACAGGGATCCGCGCCACCGTCGGCAAGTGCCTTATGGACGATGGCGGCGACGCGCCGGCGCGGCTGCACGAGCCGTGGCGCGCCGGGATCGACGCCAGCATCGACCTGCATCGCCGCTGGCACGGCCAGGCCGACGGCCGGATCCGGATCGCACTCGCGCCCCGCTTCGCCGTGTCGTGCTCGCGGACGCTGCTCGAGGCCGTCGCCGCCGAGTCGTCTGCGTCGGGGATCCTGGTGCACACCCACGCCAGCGAGAACCGCGACGAGGTCGCGTTCGTCCGCGCCCGCACCGGCCTGGGCAACATGGCCTATCTGGCGCAGCTTGGACTCGCGTCGCCCCGGCTGTGCGCCGCCCACTGCGTCTGGGTCGATGCCGGCGAGCAGGCCATCATGGCCGAGCGCGGCGTCCACGTGCTGCACTGCCCCGGCTCGAACCTCAAGCTCGGCTCGGGCGTAGCGCCGATCGTCGCGCTGCGGGCGCAGGGCATCGGCGTGTCGCTGGGCGCCGACGGCGCCGCCTGCAACAACCGCCTCGACATGTTCGACGAGATGCGCCTGGCGGCGACACTCCAGGCGGAACGGCACGGGCCAGGCTCGCTGACCGCCCGGGACGTGCTGCTGATGGCGACCCGCGGCGGCGCCGAGGCCCTCGGCCTCGACGCCGAAATCGGGTCGATCACGCCGGGCAAGCGTGCCGACCTCATCCTGGTCCGCGCTGACGCGCCGCATCTCGCGCCGGGCACCGACCCCTGGTCGACGCTGGTCTATGCCGCCCGCGGCACGGATGTGGCGATGACCATGGTGGACGGGCGGATTCTGGTCGAGGATGGCGTCCCGATCGCCCTCGACGCCGGGGCCATCCTGGCCGAGTCACGAGCCGCCGCGCGGACGCTCATGAGCCGGGCGGGCCTGCTATAATCCTTAGCAGTCCAGGGGTGAGACTGCTAAGCGCCCCGGCGCGCGCCCCGCACGTGCCGACGACCTGATTCGCGACCATGCCTCACAGCCCCCGTTACGCGGCGCCCGAACTGTCGGATCGCGTGCTGCGCCTGCTCGGCGCGCTGGTCCGCGAATACATCGAGCACGGCGAGCCCGTCTCGTCGCAGTGGCTGGCCGGTCACGCCGGCTGCGCCGTGTCGTCGGCGACGGTCCGCAACGTCCTGGCCCGGCTCGAGGAGCAGGGCTTCGTGAAGCAGCCCCACACGTCCGCCGGACGCGTCCCGACCGACCTCGGCTACCGGCAATACGTGGACGGGCTGATGCAGGGACGCCGTCCGGCCCGCCGGGCGCACGACGTCGAGGCGCGGCTGCGGCAGGGTGGCTCGGTGCCCGAAGTGCTGGCCCATGCCTCGCACGAGCTGGCCCGGCAGACGCAGCACGTCGGCTTTGCGTGGGCGCCCGCCGCCGAGCGCCTGCTGCAGCGGATCGAGTTCGTGCCCCTCGATGGCGGCCGCGTGCTCGTCGTCGTCGTGGCGATGAACGGCGAGGTCGCGCACAAGGTCGTCCCCTTCGACGGCGGGGCATCGCGCGAGCAGCTGATCGAAGCGGCCAACTACCTCACCGCCGAGTACGGCGCCCTGCCGCTGACCGCCATCCGCGAGCGGCTGCTCCAGGAGATGCAGGCCGAGCGTGCGCTCTACGACGCGCTGTTCGCGCGCGCGCTGGGACTGGCCGAGGAGACGCTGGCCTCGCTGCCGGGTGAAAGCCACGTGTTCGTGTCCGGCACGCCGACCATCGCCGATCTCGGCCTCAGCCCGGAGGCGCTGCCGACGCTGCGCGCGCTGCTGGCGATGCTCGAGGAGAAAGATCGCCTGGCCCGGCTCCTCACCGCGTATCTCGAGGATCCCGGCCTCACCATCGTCATCGGCACCGAGCACCTGTCGCCCGATTTCCAGTCGCTCAGCCTGGTGCTGACGACCTGCACGGACGACGCCCGCATCGGTGTCGTCGGCATCCTGGGGCCGACGCGGATGCGTTACTCGCGCGCGATCAACGCCGTCGACAGCGTGTCGCACGCGATGAGCCGCGTGTTCGCGAGCTGAGAGCCCTGTTTCGCCGGCCGGCGCCACGCGCGCCGGCGGCCTGTCCACGATCATGACTGACTTCGCCAACGACGCCGATCCCCAGACCCCGCCCGACGACCAGGACACCCCGACGCCGAAGAACGTGGCGCTGCAGGAGGATCCCGAGCAGATCCTGAAGGAGCGCGACGACTACCGCGATCGCCTGCTGCGCTCGATCGCCGAGTTCGACAACTACCGCAAGCGCATCGAGCGCGAGCGGCGCGAGCTGGCCGAGTTCGTGTCGTTCGAGATCCTGCACGACCTGCTGCCGCTGGTCGACGATCTCGAGCGCGCGCTCGCCGCCGCTCCCTCCGGCGAAGGCACCGCGCAGACGCTGGCCACGTATCGGACCGGCGTCGAGCTGATCTACAAGCAGCTCGCCGAGCTGCTGCGCAAGCGCAACGTCACGCCGATCGAGGCCAAGGGCGCCGATTTCGATCCGCACGTCCATCAGGCCGTCGCCACGGAGCCGTCCGACAGCCATCGCGACAACGAGGTCATCGAGGAGCTGCGCCGCGGCTACCGGCTGGGCGAGCGGCTGCTCCGGCCGGCGATGGTGAAGGTGGCGTCGCGTGGCTAAAGCGGACTACTACGAGGTCCTGGGCGTCGCGCGCTCGGCCTCGGACGGGGAGATCAAGAGCGCCTATCGCAAGCTGGCGCTGAAGTATCACCCCGATCGCAACCCGGGCGACCACACCGCCGAGGAGCGCTTCAAGGAAGCCGCCGAGGCCTACGCGATCCTCGCCGACGGCGACAAGCGCGCCGCCTACGATCGCTTCGGCCATGCCGGCGTCGGCCAGGGCGGCGGGCCACAGGGCTTCGACCCGTCGGTGTTCTCGGACTTCGGCGACATCCTCGGCGGGCTCGGCGACATCTTTGGATTCGGCGACGCGTTCGGCGGCCGCCGGGCCGGTCCGCGCCGCGGCGCCGATCTGCGCTACGACCTCGAGATCTCGTTCGAGGCCGCGGCGAAGGGCACCGAAACCCAGATCCGCATCCCGCGCGAGGAGACCTGCACGACCTGCAAGGGCTCGGGCTCGGCGAGCGGCTCGGGGCCGGAGACGTGTCCGCAGTGTCGCGGCGTCGGCCAGGTCCGCTACCAGCAGGGCTTCTTCACCGTCGCCAAGACCTGCGGCCACTGCCGCGGCGCCGGCCGCATCATCACCAAGCCGTGCCAGACCTGCCGCGGGAACGGCCGCACGACCGAGCAGCGCGACCTGAAGGTGAAGATCCCCGCCGGCATCGCCACCGGCCAGCGGCTGCGCCTGTCCGGTGAAGGCGAGCACGGCGTCCAGGGCGGGCCGCCCGGCGATCTCTACATCGTGGTGCTCGTCGCCGACCATCCGTTCTTCCAGCGGCACGACGACGATCTGCACTGCGAGCTGCGCGTCCCGTTCACGACGCTCGCCCTCGGCGGATCGGTGCAGGTGCCGACGCTCGACGGCGAGGATGCGCTGCACGTGCCGGACGGCACGCCGAGCGGCACCGTGCTGAAGATCCGGCAGAAGGGCCTGCCCAACGTGTCCGGCCGCGGGCACGGCGACCTGTTCGTCTCGGTGGTCGCCAGCGTGCCGAAGAAGCTCTCCAAGGAACAGCGCAAGGCGATGGAGGAGCTCAAGCGCGTGCTGCCGGCCGACGTCCACCAGACCGAGCGCGACTCCGGCGACAAGCCGTTCTTCGAACGGGTGAAGGACATCTTCGGGTGAAGCGCTGGCCGGCGCTGGACATCCGCGTCGGGCCCGCGTCCGCCCCCGACCAGGCCGGGCTGTTCGCCGCCTGGCTCGACGACTTCTCCCCCACCGCGATCACCGAGCTCGACGCGCCGGGCGACGACGCGATCGCCTGGCGGGTCTTCTTCGCCAGCGACGAAGCGCGGACGATCGCCGCGCACGCGCTCGCCGCGGCGCCGGCCTGGACCGGCGCGACGGCGACGGCGATCGACGTCGACGACGAAGCGTGGGCCGAACGGTCGCAGGCATCGCTGACCGCGATCCGGGTCGGGCGCATCGTGGTCACGCCGCCCTGGGACCTGGACGGCGCCGCCGCCCTGGCGCGGGAGGCGACCGTCGAGGCGCTCGTCGGGGCGGCCGATCCGCTCACCATCGTGATCGAGCCGTCGATGGGCTTCGGCACCGGCCACCATGAATCGACGCGGCTGTGCCTGGCGGCGCTGCAGCGGACGCCGCTCGCCGGCCGCTCGGTCGTCGACGTCGGCACCGGCTCCGGCGTCCTCGCGATTGCTGCCGCGCAACTCGGCGCCGCGCACGCGATCGGCCTCGACGACGATCGCGACGCGCTCGACTCGGCCACCGCCAACGTCGCGCTCAACGCGGTCCCCGCCGGCCGCGTCGAGATGCGCCAGGGCAACCTGCTCGCCGAGGCGCTGCCGGTGGCCGACGTCGTCCTCGGCAACCTCACCGGCGCGCTGCTCCGCCGCGCCGCGGCGACGCTGAGCACCGCCATCGCCCGCGGCGGCGTCCTGATCGTCAGCGGGTTCACCGAGGACGAGCGGCTCGCCATCGAGCACGCCTTCGCGCCGCTGGCTGTCGTCCACGCCGAGAGCGAGCACGGCTGGCTGGCGCTGACGTTCAGCGCCCCGGCGTAGTTCCCGCCGCGCCGGCGGCCGGCTCACGCGTCGAAAAAGGCGTCGACTTCGCGCGCGAAGCGGTCCGGGTCCGCCCAGATCATGGCGTGATCGGCCCCGTCGACCACGACCACCCGCGAGCGCGCGATGCCCTCGTGCAGCTGACGGGCATGGTGCATCGGCACGCCTTTGTCGGCCCCGCCGGCGAGCACCAGCGTTGGACAGGCGATCTCGCGCAGCCGGGCCCGGCTGTCGAAGGCCATCGCCGCCTGCCAGGCCGCGATCATCAGGCCCGTGTCCTGGCTGCCGATCAGGCCGGCGACCCACGCCGCCCGTTCGGGGCTGAGCCCCTTCACCCCGAGTGCCATCACCAGTCGCGCGAAGCGCGGCATGCCCAGCACGCGGACCAGCGCCGGCGCGATGCGGCCTTCGACCTGCTCGCGAAGCGTCGCCATGTTGAACGCGTAGGTGCACGCCAGCACGAGGCGGCGGCAGCGGCTCGGATGGTCGAGGACGAACTGCTGCGCGACGGCCCCGCCGTGCGAGTACCCGAGCGCGTCGACTGTGTCGATTCCGAGGTGATCCAGCAGATCGGCGAGATCGCCGGCCATGCGCTCGACCGTATAGGGAGGCGGCAGGTGCCGGCTTCGCCCGTGACCGCGCAGATCCGGGACGATCACGCGATGTCGCGCGGCGAAGTGGTCGAGAACCGGCGCGAACATCTCGCCGGAGATCATCAGCCCGTGCACCAGCAGCAGCGGCGTACCGGCGCCGCGTTCGGTGAACGCCAGAAGGTTCGTCGCCATCAGCGGCGCCGCATCCAGGCCAGGATCGCCAGCGCGGCGACTGGGGCGGTCTCCGCTCGCATCGTCAACGGCGAGCACGTCCAGGGCCGCCAACCGTGGGCGATCGCCGCGGCGAGCTCCTCGGGCGCCCACCCGCCCTCGGGACCGGACAGCACGACCACGTCGTCGCCGATCCCCGGGCTCGCTGCCGACCCGGCGACCTGGGCTGCCGGCTCGCAGAGGATCAGCCGCGTGGCCGCGGCCCATGCCCGGTCGGCGAGCGCATGCTCGAGAGGCCGCGCCGGCTCGATGAGCGGCAGCACGCTCCGTCCGCATTGTTTCGCCGACGCCAGCGCGACGCGTTCCCAGCGCTCGATGACGCTCGCCGCGTGGCCCGCGCGCGACGGGACCACGGTGCGGGCGGTGATCACCGGCGCGATGGCGGCCGCGCCCAGCATCGTCGCATCGCGTACCAGCGCGTCCATCGCGTCGCCCTTGAGGACGGCTGGCGCGATCACGATGTTGATCGGCAGCTCCGTGGCGGCCGTGCGCGCCTCCAGCACACGGAGCACCAGTTCCTGCCCCGAGGGGCCTATTACCTCGGCGACGACCTCGGTGCCGGCGCCGTCGAACAGCTCGGCGCGATCGCCGGCGCGCAAGCGGAGGATCTGCCGGGCATGACGGGCCTCGGCGTCAGTCAGCGCGACAGTCGCGCCGGGCTGCGGGTCGATCGGTGTGCAATGGAATCGCGGTAGCGACATCGCTGAGCGGTATACTGTCCTCGCGGATGCTGTTTCAAGGACAGATCCTCGGCAAGTACAAAATCCTGTCCCCGCTCGGGAGCGGCGGATTCGGCACCGTTTACCTCGCGCGCGACACCTGGATCGACAAGCAGGTCGCGATCAAGGTGCCGCACCGGCAGAACCTCGACTTCGGCGATCTGCTGCGCGAGCCCCGCCTGCTCGCCAGCGTGTCGCACCCGAACATCGTCGCCATCACCACCGCCGAGAAGCAGGACGGCGTGTTCTTCATCGTGATGGAGTACGTGCCGGGCGAGACGCTCGAGACGATCGTGCTGCGCGAGGGCGCGCTCGACCTGGGCCGCGCGCTCGACTACGCCTGCCAGATCTGCAACGCCGTCGACCACGCGCACCGCCAGGGCGTCCTGCACCGCGATCTGCGGCCGGCCAACGTCCTGGTCTCGGACACCGGCGTCGCCAAGGTCGCCGACTTCGGCACGTCGCGGTTCCTCGAAATCGCCGCCCACGGCACCACCGTCATCGGCAGCCCGCCCTACATGGCGCCGGAGCAGTTCCACGGCAAGGCCGTCTTCGCCTCCGACATCTACCCGCTGGGCGT
>Ga0207683_10005498_pt1 | contig 10857 bp, 8 predicted proteins | sample KBSM73metaG_FD_184333 | JGI IMG/M metagenome (GOLD analysis project Ga0207683, IMG submission 184333) | Miscanthus rhizosphere microbial communities from Kellogg Biological Station, Michigan, USA - KBS M7-3 metaG (SPAdes) (version 2) | ecosystem: Host-associated > Plants > Roots > Rhizosphere >...
ATGCGGCAGACAAGCAGGCGCGCGCCGGCGAGAAGGTGATCCTGGTGCGCCGCGAGACCTCGCCGGAGGACATCCACGGCATGCATGCGGCCGAGGGCATCCTGACCTCGACCGGCGGCATGACCAGCCACGCCGCGGTGGTGGCGCGCGGCATGGGCAAGCCCTGTGTCGCCGGCGCCGGCGACGTCCGCATCGATGCCAAGGCCGGCACGCTCGTCGTGCGCGGCACGACGGTGAAGACCGGCGATACCATCACCCTCGACGGCAGCACCGGCGAGATCATCCTCGGCACCGTGCCGACGGTGCAACCCGAGATGTCGGGCGACTTCGCCGAGCTGATGGCGTGGGCCGACGATGTCCGCACGCTCGGCATCCGCACCAATGCCGACACGCCGACCGACGCGGCACAGGCGCGCAAGTTCGGCGCCGAGGGCATCGGGCTCTGCCGCACCGAGCACATGTTCTTCGAGGGCGACCGCATCGTCGCGGTCCGCCAGATGATCCTCGCCGACGACGAGAAGAGCCGCCGCGCGGCGCTCGCCAAGATCCAGCCGATGCAGCGGCAGGACTTCATCGAGCTGTTCGAGATCATGGCCGGCCTGCCGGTCACCATCCGCCTGCTCGATCCGCCGCTGCACGAGTTCCTGCCCAAGACGGCGGCCGACATGGAGCAGGTCGCCAAGGACATCGGCGTCGACTTGCGCGAGATCGAGGCGCGCACCAACAAGCTGCACGAGACCAACCCGATGCTCGGCCATCGCGGCGTCCGGCTCGGCATCTCCTATCCCGAGATCTACGAGATGCAGGCGCGGGCGATCTTCGAGGCGGTGGTCTCGGTTCAGGAGAAGAGCGGCAAGACGGTGGTGCCCGAGATCATGATTCCGCTGGTCGCGACCCGAAAGGAGCTCGACCTCATGAAGGTCGTGATCGATCGCGTCGCCGAGGAGGTGAGCCATGCATCGGGGCAGAAGCTCGAGTACCTGGTCGGCACCATGATCGAGCTGCCGCGCGCCGCGCTGCGTGCCGGCGACATCGCCGAGACGGCGGAGTTCTTTTCCTTCGGCACCAACGACCTCACGCAGACGACCTATGGCCTCAGCCGCGACGACTCGGCGTCGTTCCTGGAGAAATACCAGCAGCGCGGCATCTTCGAGCACGACCCGTTCGCCTCGCTCGACATCGAGGGCGTGGGCGAGCTGATCGAGATCGCTTGCGAGCGCGGCCGCAAGGTACGCAACAGCCTGAAGCTCGGCATCTGTGGCGAGCACGGCGGCGACCCGGCCTCGGTCTTCTTCTGTCACAAGGCCGGCCTCGACTACGTTTCCTGCTCGCCCTACCGGGTGCCGATCGCGCGGCTCGCGGCGGCACAGGCGGCCTTGGGCGGTCCGCTCAAGACCGAATGACGCTCGACGCGCTCAGGCCCCTTGCACAGGGAGGGGGCGGCAAGCGCACTCTCGCTGCCGCGCTGGCCGCGCTGGAGCGCGATCCCGACGGAGACGCGGCCCAGCGCCTGCTCGACGAGGCGTGGCGCCATCCCAAGGCACATGTTGTCGGCGTCACCGGTCCGCCCGGCGTCGGCAAGTCCTCGCTGTGCGCTGCACTGGTTGCCGCCTGGCGCCGGTCGGCCAAGACGGTCGGAGTGATCGCGGTCGATCCGTCGTCCAAGGCGAGCGGCGGCGCGCTGCTCGGCGACCGCGTGCGCATCGTCCACGATTCGGCCGACGAGGGCAGCTTCGTGCGGTCCATGGCGGCGCGCGACCGGCTGGGCGGGCTGGCCGACCAGACGCTCGCCACGATGGTGCTGATGCGCGCGCTGTTCGACCGCGTGCTGATCGAGACCGTCGGCGTCGGCCAGTCGGAGACGGACGTGGCCGGCGTCGCCGACACCGTGGTGTTCTGCGTCCAGCCCGGCGCGGGCGATTCACTGCAGTTCATGAAGGCGGGCATCGTCGAGATCCCGCACCTGATCGTCGTCACCAAGGCCGATCTCGGCGCCGCCGCCGAGCGCGCCCGAGCCGATGTGGCCGGCGCGCTGTCGCTCGCCACCGCCGGCGACTGGCCGCTCAGGACGCTCGCCGTCTCGTCGCGCAGCGGCGCGGGCGTCGACGATCTGATGGCCGCGCTCGAAGCGCACCGTGCGCATCTGGTGCGGGACGGCCGGCTTGGCGTCGCGCGTCACCGGCAGAGCGAGGGCTGGCTGCAGGAAGCGCTGCGCGAGCGGTTCGGCACGCGGGGGCTTGCGCGCCTCGCTGCGCTTGGCTTGGATGCCTCGCTGCCCGCAGGCGCTCAGCCATTCGAACGCCTGCGCGAGCTGACGACTGCCCTGGAGACCGCGCGATGACCCACCCGACCGAAGGCAACTGCATCTTCTGCAAGATCGTCGCGGGCCAGATCCCCTGCTTCAAGCTCCTGGAGGACGCCAACACCGTCGCCTTCATGGACATCAACCCGGTCAATCCGGGCCATGCCCTGGCGGTGGCCAAGGGCCACTGGCCGACCATCGACGTCATCTCGGCCGACGTGCTGGCCGACGTGGCAAGGACGGCCCAGACGGTCGCCAAGGCTGTGTTCAAGGTGCTGAAGCCGCACGGCGTGAACCTGCTGCAGGCCAACGGCGAGGGCGCGGGGCAAAGCGTGCCGCACCTCCACATCCACATCATGCCGCGCGTGAAGGGCGACGACGTGAACCTGAACTGGGAGCAGAAGCCCGGCGACATGGCCGCCATCAAGGCGGTCTATGAGAGGCTGAAGGCCGCGCTCTGATCTTGTCGGACTGCGAGACGCCCGCGATCCGGCCAGAGATCAGGCCGCGTTCGCCCGGGTCGAGGGCGGGCTGAACCATTCGCGCTCGTCCTGGCGGAACTGCTCGCGCACATAGTCGATCACCGTGCGGATGCGCACACCCTTGTTGGTCTCTTCATGGCTCACCAGCCAGATGTCGCGCACGATCCTGAGATCGATCGGCGCGGCGACCAGGTTCGACGACTTGGTGACGTAGTCGGGGAAGACCGAGATGCCGTAGCCGGCCTGCACCGCCTCGACCGCCGAGTAGGAGGAGTTGGTGCGCAGCACGACGTTGGGGCTGCGCTCGACCACCTCGCTCCACGGCTTCATCGCCGGCAGGCTGTGCAGGGTAGTATGGTCGACGATATGGTGCTCGCGCAGATCCTCGAGCCTTTGCGGCAGGCCATACTGCTCGATGTAGGACGGCGCGGCGAAGATCGACATGTTGAATTGGCCGACCCGTGCCGCCACGAGCTGGTTGGAGGTCGGCCGGAAGAAGCGGATGGCGAGGTCGGCCTGGCGGGTCGCGAGGTCGAGCACCTGATCGCCCGCGATCACCTGCACGATGATGTCGGGATGGCTGCGCCGCAGATGGTCGAGCCGGGGCACCAGCCAATGGGCCGCGATGCCCTCGGTGCAGGCGATGCGCACCACGCCCGCCATTTCGCGGTCAAGGCCGGCGAGATGCCGCTCGATCGAGGTGGCGTTGGACAGCATCGACTCGGCCTGCACCATCACGCCGCGCGCCGCCGGCGTCACTTCCATGCCATGGCGATGGCGGTCGAACAGCTTGGCGCCGAGCCGGCGCTCGAGCGCCTGGATGCGGCGGCCGACCGTCGTCTGCTTTGTGTTCAGTTGTGTTGCGGCCGCGCTGAAGCTTCCGGTTTTGGCGACAGCGAGGAAAAAACGCACATCGTCCCAATCACCGAGGATGTTCGGGACCTTGCTCTTACGGGGCGACGGATTGACCATCGTTACAATCGATACAATGCGCTCGCGGTCGGTACGTTTACTTGATGGGGCTGTTTGTGGTTTATCTTATACCATTGATTGTGGAATGTCGTTTTATGTCTCGTTTGTAGGGGATTAGCCGGTATTTTTGAGCAACCGGTTCGCCCCCGAGACATCTATATGTAGTCCTCGTATTCGTTAGTCAATCAGTCTGTTGTGTTGACTTCGTTGCGAGGTACTCCTTTGTCCGCCATCAATCCGGACACCAAGGCGTCGCCGCTGGTGGGTCTCGCCGGCCGGTTCGGTCGCTATGCGCGCAGTCGGTCGACGCGACTGGCGGCGTTTGCCGGCTTGCTGACCTATCTTTGCTATGCATACGCGCATAACAGCTGGACAAATCCGGCCCTGATCGGCGTCGCATTGTTCTTCGCGCTGTTCATGCCGACCTACAGCCGCATCAGCAACAAGATCGAGATCTGGGCGAACAACCAGTTCGGCTTCGTCACGGCCGGCCGGCTCGGACGGTTCGTCTTCCAGTTCGCCTTCAATCTCGTGTTGTTCGCCATCATGTTGTTGGGCGGCGGCATGAGCCGCAGCGGCGTCGCCTCGGTGGGCGGCATCGCCGGCGCCGCGCTGGTGACCAGTCTGGCCTCGCAAGGTCTCCAGTATCTCGGCAGCTACCTGTTCCAGCGCGGCATCGGCGACCTCAATCGCAACGTCCTCACGGCGCTTTGCATCAATACCGTGCTGACTGCGCTCGGCACCGCCGGCATGCCTTACGCGCGCGAGGCCTTCCTGGCGATCGGTCTCGGCCTCGGCGGCCTGCTGCTGCTCGTCGGATTGCTGTCGGACTTGCGCTCGCTCGTGGCGCCCAAGGGCGGCGTCGGGTTGTACTTCGGGACTTTCAATCCGTTCCACAATACCCATCTCGCGATCATCGAGCGTGCAATGGAGCAACGCAGGCTCGACAAGATCATCATCCATCCGACGCTCATCCCGCGGCACTATGCCGAGGCTTTTCGCAAGGGCGAGATCAAGGTCGCACGGTTGCAGGACGGCTTCCAGATCTACGAGAAGACCGACAAGGCCGACGTCAACGTCGACTATTTCCCGACCGGCAACATTTTTCTGCCACCCGAGACCCGTAAGGCGCTGATCGAGCTGGCTGTCGCCGAAGCGGGCCTCGCGGGCAAGGTCGAGGTGATCTCCCTGTGCGAAACCTACGACACGCGCGGCTTCCAGGGCGTGATTGCGGAGATCAAGAAGATGCACCCCGGCGTGCGGCTGCACACGCTGCACGGCACGGACTACGGCGGCATGCTGGTCCGCCAGATCTGCGACGAATGCGGCTGGATCTATCCCTGGCGAATCATGCGCCGCGACAACGTATCAGCGACGGCGATCCGCAAGGGCGCGCAGGGCATGACGCCGGCGGTGGTGACCGACGTGCTCGAGCAGATTTCTGAGAATCTTCCGGTGGTAACGGCTGGGGGTCGCCGCTTCCGGAATGACAACGGCGTGTTGACCGAGGGGGTATAGAATGACTGTGCAGATGACCGATCGGATGAGCAACCGTCCTGTCGTGACGATCAGACTTGCTTCCACATCGGACGAATTGCTGCAGTGCTATGCGCTGCGGGCTGCCGTCTTCATGGGCGAGCAGCAGTGTCCCTACTGGGAGGAGTTCGACGGCAACGACTACAGCGCCAGCCACCTGATGCTGTATGTCGACGGCGAGCCTGCGGCCTCGATGCGGGTCCGCTGGTTCTCCGGCTTCGCCAAGCTCGAGCGGGCGATCATCCTCAAGCGCTATCGCTCGCTTGGCCTGTTCGTCCCGTTCGTCGAATGGGCGCGCGACTTCGCCGCCAAGAAGGGCTACCCGAAGGCCTACCTGCACGGCCAGAAGCGGCTGTGGGAGATCTTCGAACGCCAGGGCTTCCACAAGGTGAACGACGCCCCGTTCCATTTCTCCGACCACGAGTACGGCGCCTTCGTCGCCGACCTCGACGTGCCGGAGGGCGCGCCGTCGGTATTCAGCGACCCGATGCTGCTGAACCGTCCGGAGGACCAGCTCGATCGGCCGGGCGTGCTGGAGAAGTCGATGGAGCGGGGGGCTTCCAATCCGCATGCCGGCTGGAACGAGAAGCGGGCAAACTGAATCAACGGGAGTGGGTGACATGAATAGTGGTGTGCAATCGATCGCTGGCGTGCCGGTCACGACCCGGCTTGCCATGAAGATGGAGGATTCGCTGCAAGCCTTCGCCGTGCGGGCCGCCTGTTTCATCGGCGAGCTCGACGTGCCGTTCTCGGAGGAGTTCGACGGCCACGACTACGGCGCCACCCACGTGATCGCCTATATCGGTGACGAGCCGATCGGCACAGTGCGGGTGCGCTGGTTCAAGTCCTTCGCCATGTGCGAGCGGCTCGCCGTCATGCAGCGCTTCCGCGGCAACCAGGTCGGCCAACTGCTGCTCGAGCGCTGCCGGCAGCTCGCCGAGAGCCGCGGCTGCAACATGCTCTACACCCAGGTCCTGCCGTCCGACACCGGCTACTGGGAGAAGCAGGGCTGGCGGCGGCTGGTACCGGAGGCGATGAGCCAAGGCGGACCCAAGCCGATCGTGGCGATGGTCAAGCAGGTTGATCCCAACAAGCCCTTGCCCGAGGTCGAAGCGCCGGAGGCGGTCGTTCTGCGCCGCGAACCGACGCTCGATTCGCGCGGCATTCCGGTCGGCGCCATCGCGAACTAGCCGGGTGTGATCTGCGCAAACGGTCAAAGACGACGGCGCGCATCGCCGCTATGTTCCTCCTCCGGGTGGGCAGCCTGGAGGGGGCCGCTCATCCATCTACAGATGGGGGAGTCGATGAGCGTGTTCGAGATCGTCGTCGAACGGAACGTTCGACGACGCCGTAACCGTCGCCCTTTGGCGGGCACCAGGCGGGCGGCCATCCTGTTCCGGATCTGGCATGGCGTGCGTGAAATGATCGACGAGGCCGAGCGCCTCGGCGACGGCGAGCTGGTCCATTTTCTGGCCGTCGCGCAGCTGCTGGTCGAGGAGAAGACGACGGAGATCACCGCGAACACCACCGCGTTCGACGGGATTGATACCAGCCTGCCGAACTGAGCGCCGCCGGGCGTCCGGCGCGACTTGACGTTGCGCTCGCGTGCCACCTAACCTCATCCATGGGGCGCGCGTCGCGGGCGGGATGGCTCTTGCTCCTGGCAGTGCTAGCGCTTGCTGGAGGGGCGGCAAGCGTGCGGGGCCAAACGGCTTCCCAGCAACGAGAGGCGGCAGTCCTGAAGGCGCGGGCCGGCCAGATGGCCGAGGCCCAGGCCGCGCTGAGGGCCATGCTGGCGTCGGGCATCGATGACGGTCTGGTCGCCATGGATCTCGCGATCCTGCTCCAGCAGGACCGCAAGCCGGCCGAGGCCGTCGCCGTCTTCGAGCAGGCCGCGAAATCCGACCCTCCCGACTACGCTCTGGCGGCGGTGACGCGCGCCTACCGCGATCTCGGCCGCTATGACGATGCCGCGCGGCTGGCGCGCGATGGCGCGCGCCGTTTTCCCGACGACACAATCTGGCCGCTGCTGCTGTCGCTGGTGCTGAGTGACGCCGGGCAGACGACCGAAGCGCTGGCGGTGTTGCGCACGCCCGCCGCGGCGCGCGCGCCACCGCTCGAGCGGCTGCTGGCCGAGGGCTATGCCTATCGGCGCGCCGGCAATCCGGCCGCCGCGCTCAAGGCCTACGACGAAGCGGTGCGCCTGTCGCGCGGCGACCGCGGCGTCCGCAACGAGATGGCCGGAGTGATGGTCGACATCGGCGCGCCGTTCGGCGCCGCGACGATCGCCGGCGCGACCCTGCCGGTCCAGGCGCAGCAGGCGGCATCCATGGTGCGCTGGGGCACGCAGATCGAATCGCCCGATCCGGCGCGCCGCTTCGCCGGCACCGATGCCGCGCTGGCGCGGCTCGATGCGCTGCTGGCCTCGCTGCCGCCCGACGAAAAGGACTTGCGCCGGCGCCTGCGGCTCGACCGCCTCGTCGCGCTACGCGACCGGGTGCGCATGCAGGAGGCGGTGGACGAGGGCGCGGCGCTGCGCGCCGATGGCCCGTTACCCGCCTACGCCGAGCAGGCCTACGCCGACGCCCTGCTGCACCTGCGCCGGCCCGAGGAGGCGCGCGACGCCTACAAGCGCGTGCTCGCGCAGGCGCCCAAGGACGTCCAGGCGCGCACCGGGCTGTTCTACGCCTCCGCCGAGCTCGAGGATTTCACGACCGCCTACGCCGTCATCGATTCGCTGGTCGACGACGTGCCGATCTGGCGTTTCAACCGCAACGATCCGACGCGCCATCCCAATCCGGCGCGCGGCCATGTCGAGACGATGGCCGCCATGGCCCGCTTCTACGGCAACCAGCTCGGCGAGGCCTGGGACCGCCTGGTGCGCCTGTCGGATGCCGCCCCAGCCAACACCAGCCTGCGGCTCGCCGTCTACGGGGTGGCGAGCGCCCGCGGCTGGCCGCGCCGCGCGCGGGAGGAAGCCGAGATCGCCGCCGGCCTGGCACCGCTCGACCTCGGCAGCCGCATCGCCCTGGTCGAGGTCGCGATCGCCGGCTACCGCTTCACCGAGGCGCAGCGCCTGGTCGACGAGCTGAGCGCGCTCTACCCGGCGAACGAGGGCGTGCGCCGGCTGGCCCGCGACCTCGACGCCAAGCGCCGCTGGCTGCTCGACGTCAAGGTCCAGCCCAGCAACTCCGACGGCGGCGGGCCCAACGCCTCGGGACGGGCGATCGTGTCGGAGGCGCGGCTGTACTCGCCGCCGATCGCCGACAACTGGCGGATCTTTGCGCTCGGCGACTATTCCAATGCCCATCCGCCCGAGGGCTTCGTCCAGCGCGGGCGCGGCGGCGGCGGCGTCGAATGGCGCGTGCCGTCGTTCACCGCCACGGTCTATCCGACGACCTCGTGGGGCACGCTGATCAAGGGCGGCGTCGGCGCCACGCTCGATTGGTGGGTCACCGACCACATCGAGCTCGCGGCGTCGGCCGAGCTGTTCTCGGCCAACACGCCGTTGCGCGGGCTGCTGTTCGGCATCACGGCGGACGAGTATGCGGCCAAGGCGCAGTACCGCTGGCACGAATCGCGCAGCATCGCGGCGAGCTTCTCGTATCTGCCGTTCACCGACGGCAACCAGCGCCTTGCGGGCGGCGTCACCTTCAGCGAACGGCTGGTCAACATTCCGGGCTTCGACCTCACCGGCCGGCTCGAGGCCTACGCCTCGAGCAACACGCTGGGCGGCCTCACGCCCTACTACAATCCCACCCGCGACCTGTCGCTCACCGGCGGCATGCTGGTCGAGCACGTGCTGTGGCGGCGCTACGACACCAGCCTGGTCCATGCGCTCACGCTCGACGCCGGCCTCTATGCCGAGCACGGCTACGCCAGCGACTGGATCGGCACGCTCGCCTATGAGCATCGCTGGCGCTTCGATCCGCTGACCGAATTCCGCTACGGCGTCTCGCTGATGCGGCGGGTCTATGATGGCGCGGTCGAGAATACGCTGGGCTTCACGATCGGGCTGCGGCAAAGGATATGATGGCGATGCGCCGGATCTCCCTCCTGTTGTTGCTGCTGCTGGCCGGTATCTCGCGCGCCGAGGCCCAGTCGGCCGGGCAGCGCTTCGTGTCGATTTCGTTCCACGACGTCGCCGACAAGGAAGAGGAGCTCGAGACCGAGAGCGTGACCACGCGGTCTTTGGCGCAGTTCTTCGACTGGCTGAAGGCCACGGGCTGGACGGCGATCTCGCTCGACGACCTCGAGGCCGCCCGGCGCGGCACACGGCCGCTGCCCGACAAGGCAATCCTGATTACCTTTGATGACGGCTACAAGAGCCTCTACACGCGCGTCTTTCCGTTGCTGAAGGTCTACCGGTTCCCGGCCGTGGCGGCGCTGGTCGGCATCTGGATGGAGGGCGCGCCCGGCAGCATGGTCTCCTACGGCGGCGACAAGTACGTGCCGCGCAGCAACTTCATCACCTGGGCCGAGGCGCGCGAGATGCAGGCGTCGGGTCTGGTCGAGTTCGCCTCGCACAGCTATGCGATGCATCGCGGCGTGCAGGGCAACCCGCAGGGCAGCTTCACGCCGACCGCCGTCACCTGGGCCTACGACCCGGCGACCCGGCGGTACGAGGACGACCGGCAATACACCGCGAGAGTCCGCGCCGACCTTGCCCGCTCGCGCAGCCAGCTCGCCGCCAACCTTGGCCGCGCACCGCGGGCGATCGTGTGGCCCTACGGCCGCTACACTGGGCCCGGCCTGGAGGTCGCCAAGCAGCTTGGTTTCAGTTTCTCGTTCACGCTCGACGCCGAGCCTGCCTATACGTCGGACGTCTTCGCCATTCACCGCTATTTTCCGACGGGCAATCCCAGCCTGGGCGAGATTGTCGAGAACCTGCGCTTTGAGGCTCCGCGGCCCAGGACCGTGCGCATCGTCTGCCTCCGGCTCGATGCCATGGCCGCACTGGACGCCGGCGCGCAAGACGAGGCACTCGGCCGTCTCGTCGAGGACGTGCGCACGCTCGGCGCCAATACCGTGATGATCCATGCCTATTCCGCGCTGCTGCCCGGCCAGCCGCTGGGCGCCGTGTTCTTTCCGACGGCGCTCAGGCCGCTCAAGGCCGACCTGCTGTCGCGGGTGACCTGGCAGATGCGCACCCGCGCCGGAGTCGACGTTTTCACGCACATGCCCGTCGACCCTGCCGCGGCGGCGGTCGGCGCGGCGCGCCTCCCGGAGCTCTACGCCGACATGGCCAAGTACTCGGTCACCGACGGCATCACCTTCGACCTGGACGTGGAATCCCTTCCGGCCAAGCCCAGCGTCATCGTGCCCAGCCACCCCGGGGAAATCAGGGCGCGCCGGGCGGCGCTCGACATCTCGACCTTCACCGGCCACGACCGTCTGCTGCTCGAAGCCTATCGCGCCACGGCGCACATCGATCCGCGCCAGCGCCTGATGGCGACCCTCAACATACCGGGGATCCCGCCCGGCTGGGTCGATGTCGGCATTGTGCCGCCGAGCCGCGATGTCGCGGAGGCGGTGGATCGTGCCCGGCGCCTGCGCGCCGGAGGC
>Ga0207683_10005500_pt1 | contig 10856 bp, 8 predicted proteins | sample KBSM73metaG_FD_184333 | JGI IMG/M metagenome (GOLD analysis project Ga0207683, IMG submission 184333) | Miscanthus rhizosphere microbial communities from Kellogg Biological Station, Michigan, USA - KBS M7-3 metaG (SPAdes) (version 2) | ecosystem: Host-associated > Plants > Roots > Rhizosphere >...
TGGTCACTTCCAAACCGAATTTAGGTCCGAGTCGAGTCACTTCTTCCGCATGATTCCAAAGGGACCTTGAAGAGTACCGTCGCTGTTTCGAGTCAGCACCAGATCCCCTGCGACCCCTCCGGCATGTATGGTGATGGTGTCTCCCTTCACCTCGTACGGAATAGCATCACTGGCCATTCCTACCATCGTCACGAAGGCCTTGCCGTCTCTAAACTCAACCGTATTCTGACCGTTTGAATTCGCGTACAAGCCGTCCAACTTGGCGGATCCACCACAGGCCGATGCCAACAAGTTGGCCGACAAAAGGAGCACCGCGATACATGTCCTGAACCAAGATGCTTGGACAACCATTGTTATTCTCCCCTCGTTGCTTATTACGTCCCATCGCGCGCCCATTATTATACGAGACATGCCAGCTCGGCTCGGCGACGGACGCGAAGTGCACCTTGAAGTCGGAGAGACCGTGGTTCGGAGCGGCGATGGGGATGATGACCCGGGGGCAGAGAAGCTCTTCGGTCGCCACGCCGGTTTCCAGCTGAGTGTCACCAAGCGTCCATGGTCTAGGGCCGCTTGCGGCCCAGATTTTGGGGCCAATGTCTCGTCTTAGAGTCCGCGTGCCGCTGGTCTACACTCTGTTGAAATCATTCGCCGGCGCAACCACCAGGCACCGGAATATCATCGGAGGGTAGGCGATGCGCATCGCAAGCGTGGGTCATGCGGTCTTTGCGGCGACCATGATTGCGCTCGGAATCCTTGGACTGATCGAGGGCGATTTTATTCAGGTATGGCAGGTCCCCAAGGGACTGCCCGCACGCGACCTGCTGGCCTATCTGTGCGCCTTCATCTCTCTGGCGTGCGGCCTCGGCCTCCTGTGGCGGCGTTCAGCCGCTCTCGCCGCGCGCGTGCTGCTTGCCTATCTCGTGCTGCTGACGCTGGTGTTCAAGGCGCGCTTCATCGTACTCGCGCCCACTGTGGAAGGCTCTTATCAGAGCTGCGGTGAGAATGCCGTGTTAGTGGCGGGCGCCTGGGTGTTGTATGCCTGGTTCGCCACTGACTGGGACAGGCGCCACCTCGGATTCGCCACCGGTGACAGGGGCGTGCGCATCGCGCGGGTCCTGTACGGGCTGGCTATGATCGCCTTTGGTCTGTCCCATTTCTTCTACGTCAACCTCACCGCCCCGCTGGTGCCCGGCTGGCTACCGTGGCACGTGGGCTGGGCGTATTTCACCGGCGCTTCGTACCTGGCGGCGGCGCTGGCGATACTCGTTGGTGTGTGTGCGCGGCTGGCGGCTGTGCTCTCGGCGGCGCAGATGGGTGGTTTCACGCTGCTGGTGTGGGTGCCGCTGTTGGCAGCGGGCACCATATCCAGCTTCCAACGCGGGGAGTTCGTCGTCTCCTGGGCGTTGACGGCCGCCGCCTGGGTGGTGGCGGATTCCTATCACAGCACTCCCTGGTTCGCGGTCGGCAAGCGCTAGTGCGACGCAACGCTTCAACTTGGCCAGCATTTCGGTTACCGAGAATCTCGATCCTCAACCGACTTTCAATAAATTGCGGGAGTTAAGGGCGCAGGCAGGTAGCGCATCACGGATGTGGCGGCGGACTCGGCGTTGGGTATGGACAGCATGGTCAAGTGGCTACCTGCGGTATCGACAACTGACACAGCGCGCGCATGTCTGCGCCAGATGACTTGGAGAGATGGAAGGGCGGGGTCACGTTCCTTCGGCGTGAACAGCGTCAGCTCCCCTGGATAAAATCCAGGCCGGTACCTCGCTGCTGCCATCAGCGCGCTTGCCCCGACCTTGAGAACGCTGCTGGGCGCGGACTTCAAGAAGCTAGGGAGGGGAGTGCTGTTCAGCTCTGTTTGCGTGACGTGTGCTCGCACCCTTGTGCAAAGACGGCCAGCCGCTTTCCAAGCTGCCGCCGGCCAGGTCCGCATCGGAGCGGCGATTGCCCTGGCGGCAAGCTGATCCATTCGCCGCCGGACAGAGTCGAACCAGACAGATAGTGGCCAACTCAGAGGGCTCGGCATCGTGTCGAACAGACCGACCAGGCCTACTTCGCTTCCCGACTCCCGGAGTCGCCGCCCCATTTCGAATGCCACCAGTCCGCCGAAGGAATAGCCGCACAGGTAATAGGGACCGTCCGGCTGCCGCGCCTTGATCTCCCTCAGATAGTCGATCGCCATTGCCTCGACCGTCGTGTGCGGCAGCTGCTGACGGGCCAGACCACGCGCCTGGACTCCGAACACGGCGCCGGGGTAAGTCATGCTGCGGGCAATCGGGAAGAGCTCCGCTACGTTCCCGCCGACCCCGTGGATGAAGTAGAGCGGGGGTAAGCCCGCGCCCTCCTTGAGTAGAACTAGGGGAACGTAACGCGTGGTCCGCTGCTCCCTGAGGGCCTCGCACAGGCTTGCGAACTTGGGCGCCTCGTTGATCAGGGTCACTGAAAGCTCCAGGCCCAGCGATCGTTCGAGCTCCATCGTAAGCGTGAGCGCTTTCAGGGAATCGCCGCCGGCCTCGAAGAAATCCTCGTCGGGGCCACCGACGGGAGTGAACAATACTTCTTGCCATGCTTTCGCGACTGTCGGCGCAATGCAGTCGTGATCGACCTCGCCGGCTGCGGCCGGGGGGACGACGCTGGCACGTTCGTTTTGGATGTTGGCCTCGTCGAGCGTCGCGAGCGCGCGCGCGTCCACCTTGGAGCTGGGCAACCGGGGAATCTCGTGGACGAGATAAAGACGTGCTGGCCGCATGGGCGGCGGCGCCGAGCGCATCAGCGTCTTCAGATCGTCGAGCAGCCCGGCGCGCGCCCCCTCGCGAGCTCTCACATAGGCGACGAGGGTCACTGCACCGTCAGTGCTGCCTGTTCGGACCAGGGCGGCCACGTCGCGCACCAGAGGATGCTGGCGAAGCGTGGCTTCCACCCCGTCGAGTTCTACGCGCGCGCCCCGGATCTTGACCTGCCTGTCCAGGCGGCCGAGCCGCTCCAGCAGCCCGTCGCGTCTTAGGCGCACGGCATCCCCCGTTCGGAAGAGTCGGCACGGGGGCGTAGCGTCGCCTTCCGTTCCGGTGCGGACGCACCGTCCATCGATCCACAGTCCCAATGCGACGTAGGGACTTCCGACAATCAGTTCCCCCGTCTCCCCCGGGAGCGCCGCGTGCCCAAACTCATCGATCACTGCCAAGCGGTTGCCCGGCAGCGGATAGCCGATGGGAATTCGTGCGTCATTGTTCTTGCAACTGCCATCGATGAACCACTGCATGATTGGCGCTTCGGTGGCGGCATAAATCAGCTGGATTAACGCCTCCGGCGCAAGCCAGGCGCGCAGCAGATCGACGTCGCTCCACAGTGTGGTGTCGCCACCTACCCGAACCAGCCGAAGGGCAGGATCCGCCCGCATCTGATCGTACGGCACCATCGATCTCAACAGGGCCGGAAACGCAAACAGGATCGTGATGGCCTCCGAGCGAATGACATTCAAGATTTCGCGCGCACCGAGGCGTTGCGGATCGAGCAGGTGAATGCTGGCGCCCGCGAGCAGCGCCGTTATGGTGTCGCGCACGCCAACGATCGTGCACAGTGGGGCTAGAGTCAGAAGCCTGTCGCCGGCGTTGATGTGCGCGGCGTTTATTGATTGAACCACCCGCTGTAACAGGTTCCGCTGACTGTTGACGATTCCCTTCGGCGGGCCGGTGCTTCCAGACGTGAAAAGCACGCACGCCGGTTCGTCTAGCCCCAGTTCGCGGGGTCGCCAGCCCTCCGGCGCCGGCCGCGGAAAACAGGCCAGGTCGATTACGCGCGTGGTTGGCACGCCGGACTCGGACGCCTGTACGGATGCTGCGCATCCGATGATCAAAGTTGGCCGGGCGTCCTGCAACACTTGGCGCACCCAGTCGCTCGGATAGTGTGGATCGAGGGCTAAAAAGGGGCGCCCTGCAGCCAAGCAGGCCAACATCGCGAGGGGAAACATCGCGCCCGGTGGCAGCAGAATGCCAACCAGTTCTCCCGGTCTGCTTTCGGCGCTGATGGTTTCGGCCAGTCCGGAAAGACCGTCCCACAACTGCGCAAAAGAGACAGACATATCCAAATCCGTGATCGCGACGCGGTCTGGATGCCGGCGCGCCACGCGCTCGAAGTGATCGATGATCGAACGATCCAAATCGTCGTCGCCAAATTCCAGGAACGTCCGGTCGGTTGGGCCGTTCCAGTCCAACGGATGCTTGCGATCGTCAAGCCATCCCAGGTTCTCGAATTCAGCCGTGCTGGATGTATTGCCCACGAGCGAGCATTCCCGCCGAGTCTTGGGGCTCCCTAGAGCCCGTTCCACGGAAAACCTGGTTCGGCGTCCGCAGCCGCAGGCATGAGGGCGCTCACCACAATGGATGCACCGATCTGAAGCATCTCACCAGGTGCTGTCACCGTGGACCTCCGGATTGCGTGGACCTGGCGCAAACGATATCTCTGCGAACTCCCTGGGTATAGGCCAATGCGACGAGCGGAGTTCTGCGTGCCGCTATACGTGACTACCTGGCGACATCCCGAGGGACCAGGTCAGCGGTCGAGAGTGCAATTGTTCCGCCGCTGTGGCACGGGAACGTGCGCGGGCGGGAGATCACGGGAGACTCGGCTTGAGCCAGCGAACCTTAGCGCGCGGACTCGTACCGGAGCTCGCGCATGCACGCACGCGCTCCAGCGTCGGACAAGACGGGCAAGGCGCCCCAGGAAAACGGGCAGGCGCGCTGACCGTTAACCTCACAGCGGCTTCAAATTGTTGCTCGCTGAGGTGGTCGCTGCTGCGCGCCAATTCAGAGGTTCGAGAGGACTTGTGAAGCGAGGGTCTTCTCGGCCGTCATCATTGTTTGAGAGTCGGCCGCGCCGTACCAAGTGATCTTGAATGAGACATCGCCTTTCTTCACATTCAGACTCGCGATGCTGATGCCACTGAAGTTCGCGTAGTAAGCATCGTCACCCAGGTCCGGGACACTGGCGGGATTCGCCTGCGCATCCAACTTCTTGCCGGCTTCATACGCATCTGCGACCTGCAAGTCGAGCGTCAGGAACCTCACGGCCGGTGTCGCGCCGCTGGCCAGGGTCCAGGTACAGGTGCGCGCGACTCCCGGCGCCATGTACCTGCCGGCATTCATCGAGGTTCCGACGGCGTCGCTCAGCTGCTTTGGGGTCAGTAGCGAACAGGTATCTTTCGCCGCTGCCGCGGCACTCGAGGGCAGAGGAGCGGCCGTTATGATGGTCAGCGGGACCAGGAGTGCAAACAAGCGGGAAATGGCACGCATTTCATATTCTCCCCGGTGTCGCGGCATGTTAACTCCGATTCGTAAGTGGCTTCGTGACAATTCCGTAGGCAGGATGGGTCAATAGCGTGCGCCGTCGGCCACGATGCCGTGCCCGACGATCGATTATCTTCGCTCGTGCAGCGTACCGACCAGCAGTGCACACGCACTGCGCCTGTCGTCTGCCAACCCCATTGCTGCAGTGCACATCGGCGGGATTTCTGCCAGCAAGGGCTGTTTGCACTGCAGGTCCCTGTGGAGCACTCAGGGTTCACCAAGCCTCGGGTTACCCAGCCTCATCGCCAGCCCAGGCCTGTTTCCATTTCGTCTTAGTCCGAACGAGGCGCGCTCGCGCCGCGGCAAACTACCAAACGCGACACGGATTCTTCTTTGCCAGGGGCGCATTGGTGGGACAGGAAAACGCCTTGGCAAATTCCGGCATGTTGACGACCAGACCATTGACCCGATAACGCCCTGGTGAATGCTCGTTCGTCTTTGCATTGAGGCGCAGGTTCTGCGGACGCTGGTTTTCGCACGCCCACTGTGCGTAGCCGACGAAGAAGCGCTGTTCAGGCGTGAGACCATCGCGGTCGGTTAGCTGCTGGTGCGCGGTCTGTGCGTGCCAGGCCATGCGGGCGAGAATCAGGCCGCCGAGATCCGCGACGTCCTCACCCAGTGTGAGACGGCTGTTGATGTGGACGTCGCCGACGACCACGTATTTCGCGTACTGGTCGACGATGCATTGCGTGCGATGGTTGAACTGCTTGGTGTCCGCGCTGCTCCACCAGTCCTTGAGATTGCCTGCCGCATCGAATTTGCGTCCCTGATCGTCGAACCCATGGGTCAGCTCATGGCCGATGGTGCCGCCGGTGTTGCCGTAGTTCGGGGCATCGTCCATGCGCGGATCATATAGCGGCGGCTGAAGCACTCCGGCTGAAAAGTTAATGTCATTCATCTGTGCATCGTAGTAGGCATTCACAGTCTGCGGCGTCATCTGCCATTCGGATCTGTCCAGGGGCTTGCCAATCTTGCTGAGCTGCCGGTGCGACTCGAACGCGATGGCCTGCAGCGCGTTGTGGAAGTAGTCCTCACGCTCAATCGTGACGCTGCTGTAATCGCGCCAGCGATCCGGGTAGCCGATCTTGTTGACCACGGCGGCAAGCTTGGCTAGTGCCTGCTGCTTGGTAGCAGCGTCCATCCAGGAAAGTGCCTCGATATCGTCGCGCATTGCCCGCTCGATCTGTCGGGTCATGAGCAGGGTCGCCTCCTTCAGCTTCGGACCGAAGGTGCGCGCGACGAATTCCTGCCCCAAGGCCTCGCCGAGCAGAGCGTCGACCTGCTGGACACAGCGCTTCCAGCGCGGCTTCTGTTGCGGCACGCCCCGCAGGGTGTGGTCAAAGAACGAGAAGCGTTCATCCTCGAAGCGGCGCGCAAGGAAGGGGGAGGCCGCGTGCACGGCCTGCCAGCGCAAGTAGGTCTTAAGATCGTCGAGCCCGGTAGAGCCGAGCAGCTGATCAAGCGCAGCATAGAACTTCGGTTGCGTCACGTTGAACGTGTCGACGGCGGAGAGTCCCAGAGTGGTGAGGTACGGGTCCCATGCGAAGTGTGGCGTCAGGCGTTCCAACCCGGCGCGGTCCATCTTGTGAAACAAGTTATACGGGTCGCGCAGTTGCACCCGGGTAAATGAGGCCCGCGCGAGCTGCGTCTCGAGGCGTACGACCGTATCGCTATGGCGGCTTGCCGCGGCGGCGGAATCTCCCAACAGCACGAATGTGCGCGCGACATGCTTGCGGTAGTTCTGCCTAAGGGCGCGCGCACGCTTGTCACCGTCGGTGTAGTAGTCGCGGTCCGGCATGCCGAGTCCGCCGGCGGTGGCAAAGGCTATCACGGCCTGCGCATCGGCAAAGTCTTGCGCGGAGGAGAAGCCGAACAGGAAACCGTCACCGCCGCTGTCGAGCTGCAACCGAGCAATTAGCGCCGGGAGATCTTCCAGGCTCTTCATTGCTTCAATCGCGGCAAGGGTTGGGGCGAGCGGTGTCAGGTCGCGCTGCTCGATGGCGGTCTCGTCCATGCAGGACGCGAAGTAGTCGCCGATCTTCTGCTGGTTGGCGGACCGGCCGGTGCGACTACCGGCCAAGTTGCTCAGAATCCCCCACAGGAAGCGCTGGTTGTCCTCATAGAGCTTGGCGTAGACACTCCAGCTTGCCTGATCCGGCGGGATTGGGTTGCGCGACATCCAGCCACCACAGGAATACCGGTAAAAGTCGACGCAGGCATTCGCCGAACGATCCATTGCCGCGGGGTCGAGGCCCGGCGTGTAAGGCAGGCTTTGGAGCGGTCCCTCTTCGGCAGCGACTGGCGACGTCGTCGGAGTCGGACTCTGGCCAGCCGGAAGGTCGAAAGCGGCGCTGAGCAGGCTCAAGGCCAGGACAACGTGGGGCCGCATACGGATACCTTGCTCAGTGCACTGGTATGACTGAAAAACTATAGCATCGCGGTGTCACCGCGCGCCACGACGCGCTGACATCATGCGGCAGTGGTTGGCTCCTGCTGCGACCTACATATCGGCCGGTGCAAGGAGCACAGTCCGTCGGGTCGTGAGTTACGCCCTTCTCGCTAGGTTGCGCCGAGCGCTCCCGGAAACGCTGCATCCAGAGTCTTGAGGTCTTGGGGCGTGAGGGCGATCGAAAGCGCCACAGCATTTTCCTTGACGTGGGCTGGAGAGCCGGATTCGGGAATTGCGATGACGTTGCCGCTGCGAATTGCCCAAGCCAGTGCAACCGCGGCGGCCGAGCACCCGTGAGTAGTCCCGACCTGCGCCAGCGTGCGGTCACCTACTACGAGGTTATGGTCTCCGCCGAGCGGTGAGTACGCCATGACCGGCACGTTGTGCTGCTTGCACCACGGCAAAACATCGCGCTCTATGCGACGGTTGTTGAGACTGTAAGGGACCTGATTGGTAGCGCAGCGATGCCCGTCTGGAACACGGAAGAGATCTTCCATCTGGCTAACGTTGAAATTGGATACGCCCCAAGCGCGAATCTTCCCCGCCGCGCGTAGTTGTTCAAATGCCGCCACCACGCCGGGGAACTGCGCGCTGGAAATCGGCCAATGCAGTAAGTAGAGATCCAGGTGCTCGCTGCCGAGACGATCGAGGCTCGCCGCGCAAGCGCGCGCGATGCCATCGCCAGACACTTGGTTGCCCTCCACCTTGGAAACCAGGAATATGCGGTCGCGTTGGCCGGCAATCACGTGTTTAAGGAACTGCTCGGAGCGGCCGTTGCCATAGTTTCCCGACGTATCGATCAAGGTCATGCCGAGCGAAATGCCTGCGCGCAGCGCCTCTTCCTCGACAGCGGGCGGATGCCTTCCCTGACCTAGGTGCCAGCAGCCTTGACCGAGCGGTGAAACCGTCGTGCCGTCAGGAAGCTTTACGGTACGCGCAGCAGGCTTTGATGCCGCGTCGGTACCAAGAACCTGTGCAGCTGCTCGCGCCGCAAGCGTTGTACCTAAGGCCGGAAACGACAAGCCGAAGGCTGCGCAACGCGCGCCAAATTGACGTCTGTTAAGCAACTGCTTGTTCATGGTGTCACCTCCTTCGTGCTAGACAATTGTAATGGGCTAAATGCAGTATGCCGCTGACTCTTGCCGCTCAGCTTTGCTGGTGCTGGCCGGGCCACTGCGCGCACCGGGGCCGCACTGGGCAGCCTTCGACATGAGCTGGGCGAGCGAGATCGAAAGTAGCGCCTGAGCAAGGGGATGCCAGCTTGGTTGAGCGGCGTACCCCTCGATGGGCGTAAGCGGCACGAGCCCAGATAAAATTAACGCAAAACCAACGGGTTGCGGTGGAAACGCAGTGGCTGCAGGGGAAAATGCGTGAGCACGCTCCTATCAAGGCTGGGAACCATTCTTCCCTTCACTCTGGGCCTGATTCCCGCCACCTGGGCCGCGTCACCCTCGGACCTGCTGCCGGTTGCGCTCATGAGTTCAGGTAAGCCGACAGACGGACCCGTCGCCAACTTGGCTTTCGCGCCGGGACCGGACGGAACAAGTGCGCCAGACTTTGTCGGTGCCCTCACGGTGGCGCAGACCCCGATGCAGACTAACCCCGCAATCGCGCGCCCCATGCAGGCTGGCCGCGACGCCCGCCTCTTTCCTGCCGTGACCCTCGAGTTCTTCACGATGGACGGGCTGTTGGTGCCCGTGCAGCGCGGTGAGATGGTGCGCGAATCTGGGTCCGCTGCCGTGCCGAGCTTCTGGCAGCTCGTCCCTCAGATCGGTCGCGTGTGGAAAGAAGGCGCCGACGGCAAATGGTCGCGCGCCGCTTTCCCGCTCACGCTGGTCAACGACATCGACAACCATTCTGTCGAGGGGTTGGCGAGCTTCCTCTACGACGGCAGGAAGATCACACAGTTGAGGTTCCAGTTCATTCAGCAAAACGCGCCTTACCTACTGCATCAGCATTTCGTCACCTGGGGTTCCGCGGCCACCGAGTCGGCAGCGTATGCGCCACGCGATCTCGCCGCCAAACGTGCCGAGGCCAGCGCTGAACTCGCGCAGCGACTGCCGGCCAAACCCTGGAGCGAGCTCGCCAATTCCCTGCCGCCTGGCACGCTGACTGGCTTCGGCGGTCCACTGGACCCGAGGTGGATGATCGGGGCGGCGTTGGTCCGCGACGGCGTGTTGTATTACCAACATGCCCCGACGCCGTACGGAGACTACCCGTATCCGCTTGAAATGCGATTCGGTGTCCGGTCGATCACCAAGAGTATTGTCAATCCACTTGCGCTATTGCGGTTGGCGCAGACCTATGGTCCGTGGGTGTTGACACTCAAGGTCGGCGATTACGTCACGGGGCTTGACCCCAAATGGAAGCGCGTCCGGTTCCTGGACGCGATGAACATGGCGAGTGGCTTCGGCGGGGTCGGATCACTCAAGACCAACCCGAATGACGGTTTCGACGGTAATGCCGAAGGTAACTACGATGCCTGGTTTACAGCGCCGTCTCATGCGGAGAAGGTCAGGCAGATCAACGCCAACCTGCGCCCGTACCCATGGGAACCGGGCACCGTCTATCGCTATCGCGACCAAGATCTCTATCTGCTCGGCGTCGCCATCGACAATTTTCTGAAATCGGTCCGCGGCCCGCAGGCGGACCGATGGGAAATGGTGCGGGCTGAAGTACTTCTGCCCATAGGCGTCCACCACGCTCCGCTCGTACGCACCCGCGAGCCTGATGGCCAAGATGGCTTTGCGTGGAGCAGTTCAGGCTATTACCCGACGCTCGATGAGCTCGCGAAAATTGCCATGCTGTTTCGGGACCTTGGCGCCCATGGCGGGCAACAGCGTGTTGAGCGAGCGGATGGCGTTCTGCTGCTGCTCGACGTAGGCTGATGCGGAGAGTCCTGCGGGGTCGTAGCCGACCCAGGTGCCGAACATGCTCCCGACCAGCAGGGCCAGCACAACCAGCAGAACGAAACGGACGATGTTCGAACTCATGGTGGAATCCGCGTCAGGCACTCAGTTTGCGAGCGCGCAGTGCGCGGACCAGGGCGTCGGGCCTGCGAG
>Ga0207683_10005501_pt1 | contig 10856 bp, 7 predicted proteins | sample KBSM73metaG_FD_184333 | JGI IMG/M metagenome (GOLD analysis project Ga0207683, IMG submission 184333) | Miscanthus rhizosphere microbial communities from Kellogg Biological Station, Michigan, USA - KBS M7-3 metaG (SPAdes) (version 2) | ecosystem: Host-associated > Plants > Roots > Rhizosphere >...
AGGCTGGCGGCGGTATCCCGGTTGTAGACGCACAACGCCCAGATCACGAAGACGTTCAACGCGATGATAGACAGGGACCACAACGGGTAGTAAGGGATGAACGCGAAATTGGCCAGCATGCTCAGTGCCGCTAGGGCGATACCGACCAGGCGACCCCAGAGCTGTCCGGTTATCACGCCGAACCCTGCGATCGCGACGACGATACCGAGGATGAGCTGGATCCAGCCCCACGTTGTCAGGTCAAACGCGAAGAGGTAGCGGGGAGTGGCGACATAGATTTCGTTGCGCACCAGGGCAACGATTCCCTCCATCGCATTGAACACGCCGCCGATGATCATTATGATGCCTGCGAACAAGCTCAGCCCGACGGCCCAACTGTTATGAGGACGGTGGGCGGACGGCGAGGGTGAGCGGCTGTCTTGCACGGACATTCCGGCCTCCAGGAGAAACGGATCCATCGCTTGGCGACGATCGTTGCCCCGTCACGCCGTCTGCTCCTCATCCGCCTGAGGTGAGCGACGGTGGCGCAGGGCGGAGGTGGGCTGACCCCTGCCGCTGGCTGCGGGAACCGGACGAGTTCACCGTCCCGGCGCCGGCAGCGCTAATCCCAGGGCCGGCAGCGCTGAGCCTGCACGTCTCGGTGTCAGCTGGGCGCAGGCACGCTGAGAACGGTGTAGGGCGGTCGTCCGTCCTCGGTGGCCGAGCTGACAGTCAGGTAGTGGTCGGCGACTCGGGCCGCGGCGAAGGTTTCATGGAACGCGGGGTCGCGGATCGGGGTGGCGGCGGTGGCGTGCTGGGCGTCGTTGCTGAGGTTGATGATCGTTAGGCCGTGGAAGTCGGCGACGACGAGCCGGTGACCGTCGAGCAGCATGCTTTCGCCTTGGCGCACGCTCGCCCCGCTGATCGGGGTGATGGTCCGCCCGTGGGGGGCGTGGGGGTCGAGGTCGATGCGGTAGAGCGTGCCGTCGCCTTCGCTGACCACCACCAGCCGCTGGTTGGTCAGCGCGACGAGGCCGGTGAGGTTGCTATTGGAGGGGCTGTAGGGGACTTCCGGGGTGACCGGCAGGGCGGTGGGGGTGCCGGTGCCGGTGGTGATCTGTTGTGGTGTGAGATGCCACAGCACCGGACGGACCCCGTCGGTGGCCCAGACATCGCCGGTGTCGGTCACCACGAGGTCGATCAGTTCGCCGCCGGTTCCGGTGTCGAAACGACCGACCTGGGCCTTGGTGACCAGGTTGTACACGCGGATCTGGCCGGAGATCCCGCCGGTGGCGTAGAGCAGGCCGCGGGCGATCGTGATCCCTTCGGCGGTCTGGCCGAGCGTGCCTTCGATATACACGGGGACGTGGGAGTCGTTCAGCCGTCCGCGGTAGATCGTGCCGTCGTTGTAGGTGGAGACGAGAAAGCTGTTGCTGGGCGCGTCCCAGTCGATGTCCATCGGCTTTCCGTGGCTGATTTGCCCGGGCTGTCCCGCGCCGGATTCGGCCAGGGTGTAGACCGTGATCGCACTCGAGGTGCTGGTGTGCGGCGAGCCGGGTTCCGGGGCGGAGGTGCCACAGGCTGCGGCGAGGACGAGGAGCGCGGCCACGAGGGCGCGACGACTATCGGTCGGTGGTGTTCGGAGCGGAGGCATGTGTGCCACCTCCTCCGTGGGAGGAGGGACAGGATGGCACGACAGCACCCGGTGGGGTAGCGGCCGAACAGCGCATCCACACCCGACACGTCGGCCTTCCTGAGTGCGGCTCGCCATTCGAGTTCTCCGTCGCCTTCTCGGAAGGCGTCGGTCGTTGCGTCGCCCCAGCCCGCCGTCTGCGTTCGCTACCCCTGTGTGCTGAGAGTCAGTCAACTAACCGCTGCCTGGCGTTCCATCGGGTCGGCGGCCAGGTGGTGCTGCAGTCCCGGCAGCAACGACCGCTCACCCGGTACTTCCCGGAGATCACCGCGGCCCTCGCCACGCAGATCCCGGCCGGGACGGTGCTGGATGGCGAGCTGTTCGTGTACCGGGACGGCCAATGTGACTTCGCTGCCCTACAGCGTCGCACCTCCGGCCAACCGGCACTGGCTTCCGCGGCCTCGCTGGTGGTGCTCGACCTGCTTGCGGAGGCTGGCCGCGATTTGCGTGGCCTGCCGGATCGGAAGCGCCGCAAACGGCTGCGGCGACTCCTCGACGTCACCGGGCCGCCGCTGCTGCTGATGGCGGCCACCCTGTCGGGTGCCCGAACTGAGCAATGGGCTGTGACCAGCAGTTTCAGGCCGCGGCTCGGCCCAGTCTTGCGGTCGCCGTCCACGAAGGAGAGATCAGCCGCTGCGGCCGAACACGTTTTCGCCGCCCTGCCGCGCTCCTGGCCCAAGACATTTATAATAGTTCTAGTTTGCGCGCCCGGCGCACGGCGTCGCGTCGGTTCTTCGCGTCGAGTTTGCGGTACACCGCGCGCTGGTGGGTCTTGACGGTGGTGATCGAGACGTACAATTCGGAAGCAATCTCGTTGTTGGAAAGGCTGCTTGCGAGGTAGCGCAGGATGGTGCGTTCACGGTCGGTGAGCGGGTCGACGAGCGCGGGTTTCGCCTCGTTCATCGTCGCCGCGACGACGGGCATGCGTTCCAGCAGATCGAGTGCGAACGCCGGGGCCGCGGTGCCGCGCTCGATGCGTTGTGCGAGCAGTGGTTGAAGATCTGCTTCGGCGAGTAGCGGCCGGCGGAGGCCTAATAGCGCGGCGGTGCCTAACGCATCCTCGAGGTGGTCCAACGCCTGGTCTTGGTTGCCGGTGGCCAGGGCGAGCAGGGTGTCGAGGACCGCGGCCTCGGTCCGTGTGCGTGGAGCGGGCGCGGCGTGCACTCGAGCTCGGGCGCCGATCGCGGCCGGCAGGTCCCCCAGCAGCAGAAGCAGCCGTGCCGCAGCGAGCGCACCGGCGGTGGTCGCGGCCGGCTGCATCTGGTCGACGAGGTTTCGGGCGTCCGCGAGGTTCCCGGCACGCGCGAGTAGGCGTGCCTCGTAGCCCAGCCGCTGCTCCTGCAGGGGTACGGGCGGGGACCAGCCTTCGAGCTCGGCGAGGGTGGCGCGGAGGCCGATAAGGGATCGCTCCCGGTCACCAGCTGCCTCGCGGCGGGCGGCCAGGACGAGCGCCGCGCTGAGGCGGATGTGCGGCTCGGGCGCGACGGCCTGCACACCGGCGATGCGGCTGAGCCAGTGATCGATCCCGCCGGGGTCGTCGCGGTCCAGCAGGATGCGGGCCATGGCGAGGTAGGCGGCCACGACCTGGGCGGTGTGCTCCCAGCCGGCTGCTGATGCGGTCGAAACCGCCTGCAGAGCCGACGCTTCGGCGGCGTTCAACTCTCCCTGTTCGGTGATCAGCAGCGCCCGGTGGGCGGCCGCGTTGAGCTGGGCGAGCGCGGGCGAGGCGAGCCGGGTCTCGACGGCTGCCCGAAGATGTTGGTCGGCGTCGGCGAGATCGCCCGCCCACAGCGCCGCGGTGCCGAGGGTGTTGTGCACGCTGACCGGTAGGATCTCGGCGCCGGCGATGCCCAACCCGGCCAGGACGGCGGGGTCGGTGGGCACGGCGCGGTGGGCGGCCGCTGCCGCCTCCCAGTTCCCGTCCAGTCGGGCGAGTCCGGAGGCGGGGAGGTTGACCAGCATCCGGGCCCGAGCGGCGGGTCGACCCTGGAGGCGGGTCGTCCCGGCGCGCGCTGCGTCGAGCAGCTCGGCCACGCCGGCACGGTTTCCCTGGATGATGCGGGCCCCGGCGAGGCCGATGGCAAGCTCGGGATAGGCGCGCACCGTGATCGCGGGCACCGCGAGGAGTACCCGTTCCAGGCTGCGCGCGTGCCCGTGGTGTGCGAGCGCGACCAGGTGTATCCCGATCAGCTCGGCGGCCAGCGGCCAGTGTTGACCAGCCACGGCCGCGGAGATCGCGTCAAGCGGCATCCTTTGGTCGCGGAACCACTCGGCCGCCCGCCTGTGCAGATCGCGCCGCTCCCGCCGAGTCGTGGGTTGGGCGCGGAGGATATCGGCGAGCAGCCGGTGCAGCCGGTACCAGCGCCCCGGACGGTCGACGGCTTGGACGAACAGGTGCGACGCCGCAAGGTCGGCGAGCAGCCGCGCACTGTCGTGCCGGCCGGTGAGGGCCTGGGCGAGGTCGGCGCTGACCACGTCGACGGTGCTGATCTGCCGCAGGAAATGAAGCAGCTCGGGCGACTGTCGATCCAGCACCTCGGTGACCAAGTACCCGGCCACGCTGTGGTCGTCCCCGGAGAAGCCGGCGACCGCCGCGTCCACATCAGCGCGGTGCAGCAGGTGCAGCGCCACCAGGCGCAGCCCGGCAGGCCAGCCGTCGGTGCGCTCGACCAGCCGCTGCACCTGCTCGGCATCCAGCTCAACGTGCAGCTGCGCGAACAAGGCGGCGGCCTCGTCGACGCGGAACGCCAGATCGTGCGCGCGCACCTCGGCCACCAGCCCGGCCAGGCGCAGCCGCTCCAGCGGCCACGGCGGGTCCCGCCGGGTGGTCACCAGCAACGCCAACATCGGCAGCGGTCGCTCGATCAACCGGACCAGCCCGGCGTGCACGGCCGACGACTGCACCTCGTGCAGATTGTCCAGCACCAGCACCACCGGCCGGGCCGCTCGCCGCAGCGCCGCCGCGAACAGACCCGGCAGCTCGTCGCTGCCCGCCGCGTCCGCCACAACCCGGCGCAGCGCAGCCGCCGGCTCTGGGCCTGCCACGGGCAACATCGCCGCGGCGAGAGTCCGCCAGAACGTTTGCGGGTCGTCGTCGCCCGCATCGAGGGTGACCCACGCCGCCGGCCGGTCGTCCGCGCTCGCGGCGAGCCAGGACGCGGCCAGCAAGGTCTTGCCCCACCCCGCGGTCGCCGCGATGACCGTGACCGGGTGTCCTTGGGCGTCGCTGAGCAGTCCGTGCAATCTCGGGCGGTCGATGATCTGGTTGGCCACCGGCGCGGCGAACTTCACGGCAGCGTCAACCGACGCCCCAACCCATGTCATCCCGTCCGGACGATCCGGGCTCGATCCGGCGGGCTTCACCATAGGCCCCTGGCGTCGGGCGACCGGGAGGCGAGCGTGAGTAGCGAGTACACCATCCGGGTCCGCGGCCGCCTCAGCCCCGACATCCTCGCGGCGCTCGAACCTCTCCAGCCTGCGGAACCGGTCACGGAGACCGAGCTGCGCGGCGTTCTCGGTGACGGCGCCGCGTTGCACGGGATGATCGCCCGACTCGAGCAGCTCGGCGTGGAACTCATCGGAATCACCCGGCTACCCACCCTGTCGGCCACGACCCGGCCAATCGACACGCTCACCCTCATCAGCCCTCATGTCCGCTGACGGCGGCTGTCCGACGGTAATCGGGCACCCGGCAGCGTCTCCACCATCCCCATCCAGCGGCCCTGCCGGTTCGGTAGCGCCTGATCGAGGTGCAGCACCGCCGGGGAGGCCGCGGGCGGGCAGGCTCGCGGCCTGGTTCCGGTCACGACCGTAGGCGCGAGAACCCGAGTACAGCGCCAGCGCCGCGGGGACGCCGAGGCTGGCCACCGCGCCCAGGGCAGAGGTCAAGCCCCACCTGTCGGCGATCGCCCCGGCCAGGACCGGCCCGATGGCCAGCCCGAACAGATTCTGCACCAGGACGAACACCGAGATCGCGGTCGCCCGCAGGCCCGGCTGCACGACGTCGAGCACGGCCGCTGCCGCCGGGCCCACCGCCGCCGTCACCGTCGCGCCCCCGGCGAGGATGAGCAGCAGTTGGGCCGACCCGGCCGGCACCGCCAGGAACGCCGTGCCCAGCAGCGCCGAGCTGGCCACACCCGCCGCCGCCGGAACGACCAGCCGACGCCGCACATCCCGACGCGCCGCCCAATCGGCCAACACAGCACCACCGGCAGTGCCCACCGCGCCAGCGAGCACAACCACCGAGCCGAGCACACCCGCGCGCACCGGAGCCATCCCATACACGCGCTGCAAGAATGTCGGCAACCACGTGTAGAGGGTGGAAAGCACCACCAGCAACAGCGCGCCCCCGACCATCGCGCCGATCGCCGATGGAGCCCGCGTCAACGCCCGCACGGCCGCACGAGCACCCGGCCGGGCCGGACGAACCGTGGGATAGTCCCGCACCCGCAGAAACAGCACGGCCAACACCAGGCCAGGCAGCGCGAGCATCCAGAACGCGGCCCGCCACCCCCACTGCGCCGCGGCCACACTGCCGCCGACACCACCGACCAGGATGCCCAACGGAGCACCGGTCTGGAACACGCCCAGCACGGTCGCCCGGCGATCGGCGGGGAACTTAGCCGCCAGCAAAGCGCTACCGGCCGGCCCGAAACTGGCCTGCCCCAGACCCACCACCAACCGCGCGACCAGCATCGACAGGTAACCACCCGCGAACCCGCAGGCTGCCGTCGCGGCACTCCACACGACCGCCATCACCGCGACCGCCCGCACCCGACCCCACCGGTCAACCGCCACCGCGATCGGCAGCGCGGCCGCGGCCACCATCACCGACACCACCGACACCAACGCACCGAGCTGGACATCGCTCACCCCCCATTCCAACCGGAGATAGGGAAAAGCGGCGACCATCACCTGCCGATCGGCGTAGTCCACCACCATGAGCAGGAAAAGCAGAACGAGCACCGTCCGCGTCTGCGATCGGTGCTCGGCACCGTCGCTCGCATCGACACTCATGTCGACACCTCACCCGTGACAACAGCAGCCTCACTCGACCGACCGGACGCGTACGCGCCGCGCGGACCCTCCGGCCAGTGGCACAACCCGTGGCGTCCACCAGGGTCAGCGCCGTATCCCGTGCCTGGACATGCTCGACCAGCGCGTCCTGGTATTCGAACCGGTGGCAGCCCAGGGAGCTCATCGCGACGCCAGAACCGCGACGCTGCGCCCTCACAATGCAGGAATCCTCGTTCGTCGTCAGGACAGGCATACCAGTGAAAGCCCCTCCGGCGCATTCGACCCGAGGCTGCATCGCATCGAATGTTATGCACGTGCAAAAGTCTTGCACGCCTGCCTGCGCTGCGCGAGAGGATCACACCGCGTCGACGCGGCGGCGGACGTCGTCGAGGCCGCCGCGGATCCAGGCCGCCTCGCCATCCGCCCGGATGTCGAGGTCGCCGCACCCGGCACAGCCGCACCGGGTCCGCCACAACACCCCGTTGGATCACGTCGGGGTGATCGGCCAGATGCTTGCCCGATTCAGGGCCTTACCTCCGGATAGTGGACACGGGGGGTCGATTAGGCGACGAGCTGCGGCATACCGGCCCTGCGACCTCTTGGCCGGCCCACGTTCGTCCTGTTCCTGTGTGACGAAGTCGCTGACACTTTCGTTTTGAAGATATTTGAACCTGCAGATCACGGACCGATCCCATCGGCCGACCAGCGCTTATCCGGCATCTTCGCGTATTCCCGTGAGCACGTGACAATGCCCACCCGAACAGAACTGGAGGTTCTCCCCCGTCGCATCCGTACCGTCGACCACTCCGTCGTCCGATCGCGGACGACAGACCGACATCCGGACCGCCGCACCAGGCCCTGTCCTCGCGGTTCCGGTCCGTTGAGCTGGAAAGGCGGGACAGGGCGAGGGAATTGCACGGATGTCATCTGTCCGGAATTGCCTCGACGGGTGCGCCAGGAGAACAACCGTTCATGTCATCTCGACCTGCATATCTCACGGGCCGGGGCCTGCTGCGTCTGGCCCTTGCGGGTGCCGTCGCCGTCGGCACCCCGATCGCGCTGGCCGGCACCGCCGAGGCGGCGCCCGCTTCGGTCTGGGACCGGGTTGCCCAATGTGAGAGCGGCGGCAACTGGAACACCAACACCGGCAACGGCTACTACGGCGGCCTGCAGTTCAGCGCCGGCACCTGGCGCGCGTACGGCGGCAGCGGGTCCGCGGCCCACGCCAGCCGCGAAGAGCAGATCGCCGTGGCCGAGCGGGTCCTCGCCGCACAGGGCTGGGGCGCGTGGCCCGTGTGCTCACACAAGGCCGGCGCGTCAGGCTAGACGGCGTCCGCCGCCGCAGGTGGATCCGACGGCCGCACCCCCCGGCCGCCCCCATCTATGCCAGCCGCGGACCCACCGCGACGGCGGCTACACCCTCCGATCGGGGTTGACGCGCTCAGCAGCCTCGCCGCGGCGCAGCCCCTCGCCGGCGGGTGGAGGTGCGTTCGCGTCGCCTGAACGATGGGCCCGCAGCGCCCGGCTTGCGCAAGGCAAACCCCGGCGTGGGACATCGCGTCGTTGGCATCCTGTCGTGTTCAGCGTGTCCAGCCCTTCCACCAAGTGCTGTCCGCGACCTCGTCACCACCGCCGCGGATCCCAGCACGCTAGAGTGGTTGTGGTCGAGCCGCTGACGGCGATGAGGGGGAGTCGGTGGCCCTCCAGCACTCTTGCGGTCTCACCCGCCGCCGCTTCGGGACGCTGCTCGTCGTGCTGGCCACCACCACCGCCTGCGGCGGCGCAGCCGGTTCTGCTACTGCGGCGACCTCCCAACCCCCGTCCATCGCCACCGCCCCGACGACGTCGGACCGAATCAGTGCGGACAGAATCTCGGCCGTGTGTTTGGCATGGGTCGACTCCGACACCGCCGCCGCTCGCGTGCTACTGAGCGCCGAGCTGGGATCGGGCACTCCCGAACAGATCCAGACCATCGTCAAGGACTTCTGGTCCGCCCAGCAACCGATCCTGGCCACGATGCAACCGGCCCCCGCCCCGATCCAGGCCGACGTCGCCAACCTCCTCGCCCTGGCCCAACACGGCGCCGCCACCGGCGACCCCGCCACCCTCACCTCCCCCGACCTGCAGACCGCCGACCGCAACATCGACCAGTACATGCTGGGCGAGTGCGGCTACCCACAGCTTCACATCACCGCCACCGACACCGCCTACCAGGGAATCCCCGCCACCATCAGCTCCGGCGCCGTGGGCATCACACTCGACAACCAGGGCCGCGAAGCCCACCAGGCGTTGATCGTTCATATCAACGATGGCGTCACCGAACCGTTCACCACGCTGCTCACCCTGCCCCCCGAACAGCGCGCCCAGGCAGCCACCGCGCTGGGCTCGGTGGAGGTCGACCCCGGCCAGGCCGCCACCGTGTTCCTCCGCCTCACCCCCGGACGCTACGGCGCCGTCGACTTCCTAGCCCAGGGCACCACCCGCCTGGACGCGCCCGGCAACGGCGATCCGCACTACCAGCACGGCCTCCAAACCGAATTCACCGCCACCTGAACCCCACCGGACTCATTGCTCGCCGACGACCGACCGAATGCGAGAACCAGCGCCTCCACACTCACGCCGCCATGCTGAACGGACCGGCAGTCGATCAGCGAGGAACCGACTCCGGGCGCATCCAGCGCTGCTGTCCCCCGCGGATCCACTCGGCGGACTCCATCGTGGCGGCAGGCAACTGAGTGGCGGCAGGCAACTGACGAGCACGCCCACGGGCCTCGCCCAGCACCTCCTCGACCAGCCTCGGGATGGATCCGACACGGTCCTGAATGGCCGCCCGCAGCACGCCGCCAACGCCCTGGCCGGGAACCCTCGGGCCGGGATCGAGGCCGAGTGCCCTGCGCGCGGTCCGCACGTGGTGCAGCCCTTCGACGGCCGTGTCCTGCGCGATGCGGCACTGTCTCGGGGTGCGGGCGGCCCCGAGCTCGACACCAGCGGCGGTGAATCGCTCGGCAGCTTCGGCCAGTCCGGCAGCAACTCCCGTCCCGAGCCGGACCGCGGCCCCGTCGAGCACGAGCAGCTCGCCACCCAGCCGTTCCACCCAATGCCGGGCCTCCGCAAGGGCGTCATCGAGCTGGCGGTGACGGTGACCGCGAGCGGCGAGCGCAAGGGAGAGGACGACAACGACGAACATCACCGCGACGAGCACCATCGCGGTCACCAACACTGTGGTCACCCGCTCGACGGTACCCCGGCAGACCGCGATCTCGGTGGGCATCGCCTCCTGCGCCACCGTCATGGTGAGTGCTTGCCCGACCACCACAGACCGACCGGCTTGCCGCGACCACGACGGGGCCAGCGGCGGCTGCGGTTGATACACCTCAGCGCTTCTTCGGCAGGGAGGTGGGTGTCGTTGCCGCATGCGGCTCCCGCCCGGTTACGGCGACCTCGTGGCGCGGCACGAGCAGCTCGACGTCCCTGGTCGAGGTTCGGCGAAGGTCCGTGACCCACAGCCGGGGTTGTCGCAGAAGAACCGCCGCACCCGCAGCCGCAACGCCATGCTCGTCCGGCGATGCCGGCGTCCTCGACTCGGCGGCAGTAGCGGCTGCGCACCCGTCCGGACGGCTGACCGCCGCGGACAACTGGCCTGTTCAGCGCGCAGCCGAACGTCGAGGACCAGGCCGGTGCCGCGGTCGGGGCTACCGCTCGACAGATCGAGGCGGCGCGGTGGCCTCACGAGTTCTCTGCAGGTCGCACCAGGGGACTCCAGTTCTCGACACCCCACAATATCGGCACCGACAGATTGCAGACGAGCAGGCAGTCGGCGACGGCCTCGCCCGCCGATTCCTCGAACTGCGCGGTGTCGAAGTCGACGAACAAGCCGCCACGCTGATCGCGCGCTCACCGACACACGGTGGTCGGCATTCACCCGAGCCGCGCAGAGCAGCACACGTCGCTACAGGCATATCTACTTCGGGTCGGGCGATCGTGTCAGCTCGCGGGGAGGCGACCGGGCATGTAGACAATCCGGGCCGTGGCGGCGTCGGTTGGCGGAAGCTGCCCAGGGTCAGGAGTCCGCGTCGACCACCTCGCTGACGCGGTGCAGGTCGCTCAGCCGGATCGCGTAGCCGGCCGCGCAGCCCGGCGGCACAACGAAGCGCAGCGTACGACCCTC
>Ga0207683_10005503_pt1 | contig 10855 bp, 10 predicted proteins | sample KBSM73metaG_FD_184333 | JGI IMG/M metagenome (GOLD analysis project Ga0207683, IMG submission 184333) | Miscanthus rhizosphere microbial communities from Kellogg Biological Station, Michigan, USA - KBS M7-3 metaG (SPAdes) (version 2) | ecosystem: Host-associated > Plants > Roots > Rhizosphere >...
GGTGACCTTCTATCTGAAGGAATTGGCGGCTGAATTTCACAGCTACTATAATGCCGAACAGTTCCTCGTCGACGATGTCGCTTTGCGCAAGGCGCGCCTTGCGCTGGTCGTCGCTGTCGGACAGGTGATACGAAACGGGCTCGCGCTGCTGGGCGTCAGCGCGCCCGTCGCGATGCGCAAGGAAGCACCGAACCACGAAGACTAGGGATCGATGAATTTCGCACAGACCAGGAAACCCTGCGCCTGCGGGGCGCGCCGATCGATGCGCGGCGGCGTCGTGCTCGGTATTTTCCTCGGCCTGATCCTCGGGTTGGCGATCGCGGCCGGGGTCGCCTATTACCTCGCCCGAGCCGGGCTCTCGTCGCCGTTGCCGGTCCCCGGCGCAGCCAAGGATGGGGCCCGCGCCAACAAGACCGACATGCCCGCAACCGCGGGCGCGCCGGAAAAGCCGCGTTTCGACTTTTACAAGATCCTTCCGGGCGCCGAAGAGCCCCGCATCGGCGCCGATCGAAAAGCGGCCGACAAGGCGGTCGAACGCCCAGTCGATAAGGCAGGGCCGGACACCATCGCCAAGGCGGGCCCGCCGGCCGGCGCAGTCAAGCCCTCGGACCGAATTTGGCTGCAGGCCGGGGCGTTTGCCAGTCAATCGGACGCCGAGGCCCTCAAGGCGCGTCTCGCGCTCGCCGGCTGGGAAGCCGCGGTCCAATCGGCGACTTTGCCCGACCAGGGTGTGCGCTATCGCGTTCGGGTGGGTCCGTTCGACAACACCGACGAGGTCAATCGCGTCAAAGGCGAGCTCAGCAAAAGCGGATTCGATGCCGCGGTGATCAAGAATCAATGAGCGTGCGCCGGGCGCCAGCGGTTGAACTTCCACGTCGCCGGCCAGCCCAATAGCCGTTTTCCGATCATTTTTCGCAGGAGTAGCGATGAGTCGCTTCGCGCAGTTGCTTGTCGGCTTTCTGGCCGTTTTTTCGTTCGCGACTGTCGGCGCGACCGATCTCGTCGAAGGGAAGAATTACGCCCGACTGAAGGTGCCTCAACCGGTCGAATCGGGCAAGAAGATCGAGGTCATCGAATTCTTTTCGTACGGCTGCCCGCATTGCAGCGATCTCGAGCCGTACCTGCAGAATTGGTTCAAGACCGCGCCTGCCGACGTCCAGTTCCGGCGGGTGCCGGTCATGTTCCAGGAGCGCTGGAAGGTGTTGGCCAAGATCTATTACACGCTCGATGCGCTGGGTGAGGAAGCGCGGCTGTCACCCGACGTGTTCAAGGCGATCCACGCCAATGGCCAGCCGCTCTGGGACGACAAGACGTTTCTCGACTGGGCTGCCAGCAAAGGGCTCGATCGCGCCAAGGTCGCCGGCGTATACACGTCCTTCGGTATCGACAGCAAGATGAAGCGCGCCACCGCGCTGGCGCAGGCGTACAACATTCAATCGGTGCCTACGGTCGTCGTCGACGGCAAGTTCATCACGGCATCGGATCGCATCGGCGGTCACGCCGAGGTGCCTGCCGCGCTCGACGTCCTGATCGCCAAGGCTCGGGCCGAGCGGGCGAAGAGCTAGCGTCGCAGCGGCCGGCGCCGCGCGCACGTGAACGTCTTCCTCACGGGCGCAAGCAGCGGCATAGGCGCGGCGCTGGCGGAGCTGTACGCCGCCAAAGGCGCCGTCCTCGGCCTTTACGCGCGGCGGTCCGCCGCGCCAGCGAGTCTTGCGGCCAAGCTCGATGCCGGCCGCCATGTCTGGTACGCCGGTGACGTGCGCGATGCGGCGGCCTTGCGCGCCGCGGCCGACGATTTTGTTGCGCGGTTCGGCCTTCCCGATATCGTTATCGCCAACGCCGGCATCTCGGTCGGCACCTCGACCCAGTATGCCGCCGATATTGCGTCGTTCCGCGCGGTGCTCGAGACCAATGTGCTCGGCGTCGTGCACGCGTTCCAACCGTTTGTTGCAGGCATGATGGCGGCGCGCCACGGGACGCTGGTCGGAATCGCGAGCGTAGCTGGCTTTCGCGGGCTGCCGGGCGCGGGAGCATATTCGGCATCGAAGGCCGCGGCAATCAACTATCTCGAAAGCCTGCGGGTCGAGCTCGTCGGCAGCGGGGTCGACGTCGTCACGATCTGCCCCGGCTTCATCGCCACGCCGATGACCGCAAACAATCCGTATCGCATGCCGTTCCTGCTGGCGCCGGACAAGGCCGCGCGGCTGATCGCCGGTGCGATCGCCCGCCGGCGCCGCTTTTATGTGCTGCCATGGCAGATGGGATGGCTGGGCCGCACGCTGCGCGTGCTGCCGCGTCCGGTTTTCGACAGGATCCTGGCGAAAAGGCCGCGCAAGCCGCGCGCGTCCGCTTAGGTCCTGACCAGATGTCGGACGACAGCGCGCGGAGCGACGCCCTCGGCGTCGTGCATCCCGTCGCCCGGGCCGACGCGCGCATCGTGAGCCTGGTGCCGAGCCTGACCGAGCTGCTGTTCACACTCGGTCTGGGCGATCAGGTCGTGGGTCGAACCGGTTTTTGCATCCATCCGCGCGACTCGGTGCGGCGCGTGCCCAAGGTCGGCGGCACCAAGGATGTCGCCCTCGACAAGGTCCTCGCCCTGGCTCCGACGCATCTCATCGTCAACATCGACGAAAATCGCCGCGAGACCGTCGATGCGCTGGCCGGGCAAGTCGCGCATGTGATCGTCACTCACCCGCTGATGCCGGACGACAACCTGCAGCTGTACCGGATGTTCGGGACGATCTTCGGCCGGCCCGCGGAGGCCGAGACGTTGGCGACACGATACGCGGTTGCCAGGGAGGCCCTGCTCGACGCGGTCAGCACGCTTCGATACCAGAACGTGCTTTACCTGATCTGGCGCAAGCCGTGGTACACGGTGGCGCGATCGACCTATGTGTCGGCGATGCTGGCTCTGGCGCGCTGGCGAACGGTACCGGAGATATCTGCGCCGCGCTACCCGACGCTTGACGACGATGCGCCAGCGTGGCGCGAGGCCGAACGGATCCTGCTCTCGACCGAGCCCTATGCATTCAGCGAGAAAGACGCTAGTGCGCTCGCGTTGATTCTTGCCAGCCGCGGCCAGTCGACGCCGGTCACCCTGATCGACGGGGAGATGACTTCGTGGTATGGCGCGCGCGCCATCGCCGGGCTGGAGTACCTCGCGCAGATGCGCCGGGACCTGGCGGGAAGTTGAGAAAAAGGCCGCACGAGGCGGCCTTTTTTTCGTGCGGTCAAATCTCAAAGAGGCAGGCGCACGCCCAGCGTCACCGCCTGGTAATTGCCGTCGTCCTTGGAGGCCGTCGCATTGATGCTGGCGAAGCCGATGAGCCTGTTGCCCAGATCGGCGCTGGCGCCGATCTCGAACAGCACGTAGTTGTCGTCGATACGAAGCGCCGGGAGGCCGAAGCCGATGCCGCCGGTCGATACGAGTCCGGCGCGTACTGTGCGCTCGCCGTTGTCGTATTCCTTTTCCCATGTCACTCGCCCGAACGGCCGCAGCGCTCCGAAGGTGCCGCTTGCCTGCCAGCCCAGGCTCGAGACCACCGAGTCGCGCTTTTGGTGACCGAACGACATCGCCGTGCTGCTGGTGCCTTCCTCCGACCAGGCATAGATCTTGTTCTGCTGATAGGTGAGCAGCGCGAACGGCCCGTGCAGCCAGTTCGCGGTGGTATTGAACCAGTAGCCGCCGAGAAGTCTGGCCGTGACGTTGGTTCCGTGCGTGTCGCCTGTCTCCGTGCGCGATCCTCCGCCGAGCGCGAACGTGCGATGTATGTTGCGGTAATCGAGATCGCCGGCACCGAGCGTCGCGCCGACGTACCACGGGCCCTGCCCGTAGCCCACGTAGGCGGTAAGCGATGCTTCGTTGAGCTTGAATCCGCCGCCGTTGTCGCCGAACGAGGCCTTGTCATCGGAGTATCCGAACGCAATACCGGTGAGCAGGCGCTCGGACAGCTTCATGTCGCCGCCGATGGTGACCGTATTCAGGTGATCGCTGCCGCCGCCGAAGTCTCCGCTGTGGTCGTAGTTGCCATAGTCGTAGACGATGTAGGCGTCGAACTTATTCTGCGCGCGCGGCGGCGCACTGAGCGACGACCACATCCGGTTGTCGATAGCGCGGAAATTCGCCTGCCCGGCCTGCAGCGGCGCTTCAGCCAGCAGGCCGATTTTCTGCGGCGCCTCGAGCACCGACGCTGCGTAGTCGGCGATTACCTGATGCCCGGCGGTCGTCGGATGAACGCTGTCGGCAAAGACAAACGTCTGCGCGGCGTTCGGAGCGGCCAGCGTCGCTGAGGTGCAAACCAGCGATGGGACCGTGCACGCCGGCGAGCTGGCGTTGGTGAAGCCGTACGCCGCCGGGTTTGCGACGACTTCATTCAACAGCGAAAAAACGTTCAGCCGGATCACGTCGACGTGGAGCGCATCGAGCCCGGTGCTGAGCGTGCTGTTGAAAAAGCTCGACAGTGCGGTGATCGACGCTCCCTGGCCGGAGCCGCGTCCGAACGGCGTGCTGCCGACGTCGGGAAGGTTGAATACCATGATGTAGCGTGCGCCGGCGGCGTTCAGGATGCCGACTTGCTGGACGAGTTGCACCGCGGCGGTGGCGAGATTTGTCTGGAGCTGGGTCGGTGTGATCGCGCCGGTTTGCGCCAGCCCGAGCTGGACGAACAGGTCGTTGGCGCCGGCCCACACCGAGTACAGGGCGTGCGGATCGACCGCCCCTGTGGCGAGGAAGTGTTGCACCTGCACGGCGACCGGCGTCGCAGTCCCTGTCGGCGGCGACGCCGGAAAACCCGGGAGCTGTGTCACTCGCGCGCCTCCCTCGGCATAATCGTTGCCTCCCTGGTTGGCGGGAGTCGCCGTCGCGCCGTACCGCTGCGCGAGCACCTCGGCCCAGATCGGACCCGGATTGGTGGTGAACTTGCCGGTGCCGGGCGGAAGAACCGGCTTGAACGAGCCGGCGTCGGTCAGGCTGTCGCCAAAAAAGTAGAATTGGTTGAATTGCGCCGCTGCCGGCCCGCTGGCGAGACACAAGCCGACGGCCCACGCCGCGGCCCAAAGGGATTTCGTCACCGTCCGCATTGAAGTTCTCCTCGGTCAGGTCGCCGCACCGCGCGAGCATACCCATCTTAATCCAATTGTGCGGGTTCTCGCGCTTGTCGCCGACGGCATCTTGTACCGTCCGCGCAACAAAAAGCCCGGGCGCTGCATTGCCCGGGCTGAATTGGCGACTGCTGCACGCTATTTGGCCAGCAGGGCGAGTCTGCCGTCGACGACTTTGATTCGATCGCCCTCGCGAAATGGCGGGTTCGATCCCTGTGTGAACGAGCGCCTGGTGTCGCTGTCGAGCTGCACGCCGCGACGCCGGCGCTGGTGATCGATGCGCAGAGTGCTGCTGAGATGAGCGCTACGCGTTTCATCAAAAGCCTGCGGTTTGGTCCGTCGGAGAAAGCGAAATGGCCGCTACCGGAACTTGGACGCCGCACCCGCTGCCGCGCAATTCAACGCGCATCGGCTCGCAATCGCGCATAGCTTCCGGGCGCGGGCTCGATGATTTTCAGGCGGCCCTTCGCGCCGCTCTTTCCGAGCGCGCGGGCGGCCACCTGCGGCCCCAGCTGCGGCTTGAGCCAGGTCAGCCAGTCATTCCACCAGGAACCTTCGTGCTGCTTGGCCCCCGCCAGCCATTCGTCGGGTGTCGCCGCGAGTTTGTCATTGGTCCAATAGCCGTATTTGTTCGCAGACGGCGGGTTGATCATGCCAGCTATGTGTCCGGACCCCGACAGCACGAAGCGCGACTTGCCGCCGAGGAGCCGCGGGCCCGCATAGGTCGTTTTCCAGGGCGCGATGTGATCCTCGATCGCCGAGACGAAATAGGTGGGCAGCACGATCCTCGACACGTCGATCGGCACATCGGCCAGGCTGATGCCGCCTGGGTCCTTCAGCGCATTGCGCAAATACATGTTGCGCAGATAGAAGCTGTGCATCTTCGCGGGCATGCGCGTCGAATCGCAGTTCCAGTGCAGCAGGTCGAACGGGAACGGATCGCGTCCGAGCAGGTAGTTGTTGATGACGAACGACCAGATCAGGTCGTTGCTGCGCAGCATGTTGAACGAGTTGGCCATCTCCGATCCCTCCAGATAGCCCCGCTCGTTCATCTTCTTTTCCAGCGCCTTTACCTGGCTCTCGTCGATGAACACCTCGAGCTCTCCGGCGCCGGTGAAATCGATCAGCGAGCTCATGAAGCCCGCGCTGACGATGCGCCGGTCCTTTTTCGCCGCCATGTAAGCCAGTGTGGCGGTGAGCAGGGTTCCGCCCAGGCAGTAGCCGAGTGCATTGATCTCGCGCTCGCCGGTCGCCTGCTCGATCGCGCCGAGCGCCGCGAGCGCGCCTTCCTGCATGTAGTCGACGAAGTCCTTGCCGGCAAGCTTCTTGTCGGGGTTGACCCACGAGATAACGAAGACGGTGAGCCCGTGCTCGACGCACCATTTGACCAGCGAGTTCTTCTCGCGCAAATCGAGGATGTAATACTTGTTGATCCATGGCGGTATGATCAGCAGCGGCCGCTTGTAGACCTTGGCCGTCGTCGGCTCGTACTGGATCAGCTGCATCAGCTCGTTCTGGTAGACGATCTTGCCCGGCGTCGTGGCGATGTTTACGCCGAGCTCGAACGCCTTGCTGTCGGTCATCGATATCTTGAGCTGCCCGTTGCCGCGCTCGATATCGTCGAGCAGGTTGTTCAGCCCCTTGACCAGGTTCTGGCCGCCGCTCGCGACGGTTTCACGGAATACCTCGGGATTGGTCAGCGCGAAGTTAGACGGCGCAAGCGCGTCGATGTACTGGCGAGTGAAGAAATCGACCTTTTTCTGCGTGTGCTCGTCGAGTCCCTCGACACTTGCGACGGCGTTGTGCAGCCAGCGCGCCGCGATCAGGTACGACTGCTTGACGTAGTCGAACAGGAAATGCTCCTGCCAGTCCTCGTGGCGAAAGCGCCGGTCGCCTTGCGCCGGCTCGGCGACCGGCGCCGACGCCTGACCCATCAGCTTGAGCATCGACGACTGCCAGAGCGCCGAATAATCCCACCACAGGTTCATCTGGGTCTCGGCCATGCGGTAGGGATTGGACAGCATCTTCGCCGCCATTTCCATGAACGCCTTGGTGAGTCCGAATTCGTCGCCGGCGAGCGAGGGGCTCGATTTCGACTGGCGGCCGAGGTAGTCCCCGAGCAGCTTCGCGCTCTTGTCGGCGGCGCTGGCGAGCGAGTCCGCCAGGGCGACGGGGTCATAGCCCGGCTTGCTCAAACCCGCGGTATCGGTTGCGCTCATTCAAGACCCTTTCGAAGTGACTTTATTGTATGCCGGTGGCGCGGACGAAGCGGATCGTCCCGTCGTCGCCGACGGAGCGATCGAGACGCCCGCGATGCCACAGATGGTTGAGATGGGCGATTGCCTCGCCCATGGCGAAAAAGCGTTGCTGCAGGTCGAGCTCGCGACGGAACAGTACCGGCACGATATCCGCCGCGGTCTTCGGCGTCGTTGCGGCGATTTCGAGCTCCGCCAGTCGCGCCGCGTGATGCTCGCGCAGTTGATCGACGCGCGCGCCGGCACCGACGAACGGCAACCCGTGCGAGGGCAGTATCAGCGTTTCGCCGGGAAGCTCCGCGAATGCCGTCAGCGAATCCAGGAACCGCCGCAAGGGGTCACCTTCCGCCTCGACCGGCCAGACGCTGACGTTGGTGCTGATCCGTGGCAGCAGCATGTCTCCGGAAATGCAGACGCCGAGATCCTTGCAGTAGAGGGAGGCATGCTCGGGCGAATGGCCGGAGCCGGGAATGACCCGCCAGTCATTCGCGCCGATGCGGACTGTATCGTGCGCAGCCAGGCGCTGAAAGCTCGACGGGATTTCCGGCACGCCGCGCCGGTAGGGATTGCCGCGGGCATCCAGCGCCGCCAGATGCTCGGCGGACAAACCATGCGCGCGCAACATCGCGCGCATCGGCGCCGCGCCATAACCACTGTGCTCGCCCGCGATCGCATGCGCAGTCAGATATTCGGCCTGCGGCATCATCACCGGGCAGCCGAAGCGCGCCGCCAGCCAAGCCGCGTTGCCCAGATGGTCGGGATGATAATGCGTCGCGATGACCCGGTTGATCGGCTTGCCGGCAAGGGTCCCGGTGAAGTGCGTCTGCCAGAGCGCGCGCGTCGCCGCGTTGCCGTAGCCGCAATCGACCTGGGTCCACGCGATGCCGTCCGCGAGCAGCCACAGATTGATGTGATCGAGCGCGAACGGCAAAGGCATGCGCAGCCAGTGAATACCGGGCGCAAGCTCGCGCGACATGCCGGGGGCGGGCGCATCGGGATGCGGATAGCTGAGGATCGGCGGCAGCGGGGCGTTCATGTCGAACGGCAACGGCGGCAGCGCGGCGCGCCGGCGGTTTTGTGCAACGCAGCATCGTGTTCGAATCGCTGCTGCCTGTCAAGTTGCAACGACACCGCGCGCTAAGCCGGGCGCACCCCTTGTGGTATCTTGACCGCGCCCTCGCCCTCGACGTTCCGCATCGCCGCAATGCCCTCGCATCCAGATCCGGCCACCTTCACGATCTCCGAGCTCGCGCAGGAATTCGCGCTGACGACGCGCACGATCCGCTTCTACGAGGATGAGGGCCTGCTGGCGCCGCGCCGCGCGGGGCAGGCGCGCATCTACGGCGAGCGCGAGCGGGTGCGAATCAAACTCATCCTGCGCGGCAAGCGGCTGGGCCTGTCTTTGACCGAGATTCGCGAGCTCCTCGACCTGTACGACGTCAGCAGGAGCGAACGCCCGCAGCTGATGAAGTTTCTCGAGGTGCTGGCAGCGCGCCGCGCAATGCTCAAGCAGCAGCGGGAAGACATTGCGATCGTGCTCTCGGAGATCGAGGCGTTGGAGCGGCAGTGCCGCAAGCGCCTGCGCCGAAGCCCGGGCGACGGTGCGGCGTGAGACCGCTCGCGGCGCCGGGCTAGTTGACGTTTACGTAAACGTCATATATAGTCGAGCGTGCTGCTGGATCACATCCCGCGAGGACTGACGATGGCTTCACTGCAGACAGACTTCGAGGCGCACGCGGGGCGCTCGCCAGCTGACCCTGGTTACGAGATGCGCGTGCGGGAGAGCTTCGACCGGCAAAATGCAATGCGGCTGATCGGCGCGCAGCTGACCCGGCTCTCGCCCGGGGCGTGCACGATCGAGCTGCCGTACCGCGATGATCTGACCCAGCAGCACGGCTACATCCATGCAGGCATCGTCAGCGCGATAGCCGACTCGGCCGGCGGCTATGCCGGATTTACGTTGTTTCCTGCCGATGCGAGCGTACTGACCGTCGAATACAAGCTGAACCTGATTGCCCCGGCGGCGGGCGAGCGCCTGATCGCCGAAGCCTCGGTGGTGAAGCCGGGCAAGACACTGGTGATTACGCGCGGCGAGGTCTACGCGGAGCGAGCAGGCGCGCGGACGCTGTGCGCAATCATGCAGCAGACCCTGATGGTAATGGCCGGCAAGCCGGACCGCTGAGGAGCCACGATGGCCAATTTTCCGTCGCTCGATTTCGGGCTGGGCGAGACCACCGACATGTTGCGGGCGACGGTCCAGGATTTCGCAGCCGCCGAGATCGCGCCGCGAGCCGCGGCGATCGATCACGACAACCGCTTTCCGCAGGACCTGTGGCGCAAGATGGGCGATCTCGGCCTGCTCGGCATTACCGTCGAGGAAGAGTTCGGCGGCACGGCGATGGGCTATCTCGCCCACGTCGTCGCGATGGAAGAGATCAGCCGTGCATCGGCGTCGGTCGGGCTGTCGTACGGCGCCCACTCGAATCTTTGCGTCAACCAGATCCGGCGCAACGGCAGCGTCGAGCAAAAACGACGCTTCCTGCCCAAACTGGTGTCGGGTGAGCATGTCGGAGCGCTGGCGATGAGCGAGCCTGGCGCGGGGTCCGATGTCGTTTCGATGCGGCTTTCCGCAGTGCGTCGCGACGGCCATTACGTCCTGAACGGAACGAAAATGTGGATCACCAATGGTCCCGATGCCGATACGCTCGTCGTCTACGCCAAAACCGACGTCGACGCGGGACCGCGGGGCATCACCGCATTCCTGATCGAAAAGGGAATGAAGGGCTTTTCCACCGCGCAAAAGCTCGACAAGCTCGGGATGCGCGGGTCCAATACCTGCGAACTGGTGTTCGAGGACTGCGAAGTACCGGAGGGAAACGTCCTCTCCGAGGAAGGCCGCGGCGTCAACATCCTGATGAGCGGACTCGACTACGAGCGTGTCGTGCTTGCCGGCGGCCCGCTCGGGATCATGAGCGCCTGCATGGACGCGGTCCTCCCGTATGTGCATGAGCGACGCCAATTCGGCCAGCCGATCGGCGAGTTTCAGCTGATGCAGGGCAAGATCGCCGACATGTATACGACGATGGCCGCGTGCCGCGCATACGTCTACGCCGTGGCGCAGGCCTGCGACCGGGGCGAGACCGCGCGCAAGGACGCCGCAGGTGCGATACTGTATGCAGCGGAAAAGGCGACCTGGATGGCTGGCGAGGCGATCCAGGCCCTCGGCGGCAACGGCTATATCAACGAATATCCAGTGGGCCGGCTTTGGCGCGACGCCAAGCTGTATGAGATCGGCGCCGGGACTTCGGAAATTAGACGGATGCTGATCGGCCGCGAATTGTTCAACGAGACCAAGTGACCGGAGAGGCGATGGCACTGGAAATGCGCGAACGCTGTGAGCGATGTGCATGGCCGCTTACTCCCGACGCCGATGCCGCATACATCTGCAGCTACGAATGCACGTTCTGCGCAACGTGCGCCAACGCGCTGAACGGCGTGTG
>Ga0207683_10005505_pt1 | contig 10851 bp, 9 predicted proteins | sample KBSM73metaG_FD_184333 | JGI IMG/M metagenome (GOLD analysis project Ga0207683, IMG submission 184333) | Miscanthus rhizosphere microbial communities from Kellogg Biological Station, Michigan, USA - KBS M7-3 metaG (SPAdes) (version 2) | ecosystem: Host-associated > Plants > Roots > Rhizosphere >...
GGCTGTTCCACCCCGTCTCGGCCAGCCCGTCCTGCCAGCGGCCCAGGGTCTGCTTCAGCTCGGTGAGCAGGAGCTTCTTGGGCCGCCACTTGTCGCCCTCCTCCTGGTCCAGCGCCACGTGCTCGAACTGGAACACCATGTCCACCTCGGCCCGGGCGGGGTCGGTGTACAGGATGGCGTCGTCCACGGTCACGCCGGGCATTTCGCCGACGGTGAGCAGCTCGCCGGTGCGGTTCGCGAAGACTTCCCGGTGCATCTCCTGCAGGAACTCGTGCATGCGGGGGCCGTCGATGTAGAACGGGGAGCCGTCACCAAAGAGCTTGCCGTCGGCCACCGGGCCGTCCGGGAGCGAGGTGTCCTTGGAGATGAAGTTGATGACGTCCATCCGGAACCCGTCCACGCCCCGGTCCAGCCACCAGTTCATCATCTCGTAGACCGCCGCGCGGACCTCGGGATTCTCCCAGTTCAGGTCCGGCTGCTTCTTCGAGAAGATGTGCAGGTAGTACTCCCCGGTGGTTTGGTCGAACTCCCACGCGGGCCCGGAGAACGCCGAGCCCCAGTTGGTCGGCTCCGCCGCCGTGCGCCGTGGGGAGGGCGCGGCGTCGACGTCCCGCGGCGGCCGCCACCAGTACCAGTCGCGCTTCGGGTTCTCCTTCGAGGACCGGGATTCCACGAACCACGGGTGCTCGTCCGAGGTGTGGTTGACCACCAGGTCCATCACCAGCTTCATGCCGCGCGCGTGCAGCCCGTCGGTCAGTTCCCGGAGCTCCTCGAGGGTACCGAACAGCGGGTCCACGTTCCGGTAGTCGCTGATGTCGTAGCCGTTGTCGTCCTGCGGCGAGGTGTAGATCGGGGAGAGCCAGACGACGTCGACCCCCAGCCGCTGGAGGTAGTCCAGCCTGCCGATGATGCCACGAAGGTCGCCGATGCCGTCGCCGTTGGAGTCGGCAAAGCTGCGCGGATAGATCTGATAGACGACGGCGCGCTGGAACCAGTCGCCGGCAGCCGCCTTGGGTGTTTCCGTGGGGGCTTCTTCGACCGTCATGGGGACTCCTCAGCTGGTCCGGCAGACAATGGGGCAGCGCGTTGCTGACCCGCCAACGTCTGATTATTGATCAGTTGACGGGGGCTGGGAAGACCTGCCCGGTCCGGCTGTGCTGTCGTGCTGTCCGGGCGAAGCCGCCCCTCCCCGGCTAGTTCTGCGAGGCGATGGCGTTGTCGCGGTCCTCGAAGACATCCTCGCCCGGTCCGGAGAAGGCCTTGGAGCGCTGGATCGCCTCGATGGATCCGGTGAACAGCTGGGAGTCGTGGGGATCCGGGTGCCGGTGGTGCTCGGCCGTAGCGGTAGCCTTGCCGGGGCGCTTGGACCCCGCGACGGCGTCGGACGCGTTGCCGGAAGTGGACGCCACCAGTGCCGACGGCAGCGATTCGAGGCGGACGTGGGGGAGCGCCGTCGGGTGGTCCTGCTGCAGGAACAGCACCAGTTCCTCGCGGATCAGGCAGCGGAGGTCGAACAGGGAGGCGCTGTCCGCGGCGCTGACCAGGATGCGTACGCGGACAAAGCCGGCGGTGGCGTCCGTGATCTGCAGGATCCCCACCCGCTTGTCCCACAACGGCGTATCGGCCAGGACCTTCTTCAGCTCGCCGCGCATTGCCTCGACGGGAGCGCGCCAGTCGAGGTCGAACTCCACGGTGCCCATGACCTCGGACTGCCGCCGGGTCCAGTTCTCGAAGGGGGTGGTGGTGAAGTACGTCGAGGGCAGGATCAGCCGGCGGTCGTCCCAGATGTGGACCACCACGTAGGTCAGGGTGATCTCCTCGATCCGGCCCCATTCCTTCTGGACCACCACCACGTCGTCCACCCGGATCGCGTCCGTGAAGGCGAGCTGGATGCCGGCGAAGACGTTGACCAGCGAGGTCTGCGCGGCGAGGCCCGCGACAATCGAGATCACGCCTGCGGAAGCCAGGAGCCCGGCGCCGAGCGCCTGGATCGCGGGGAACGTCAGCATCATGCTGCCCAGGGCCACCACCGCGATCAATGCGACGCCGATCCGCCGGGCCAGGATCACCTGGGTGCGCAGCCGCCGGGCGCGGCGGTTGTCCGCGACATCCACCCGGTACCGGGTCAGCACCATTGCCTCGATGATGAGCAGCATGGCGATGGCCAGCCAGGCCAGTGAACCGATGAGCGCAATCAGCAGCAAATGGTCCAGGCCGTGGCGCCATTCGAGATCGCCGCCGCTGGTGGCGAGCGCGATCCGGACGGCGATGAGGCACAGCGACAAGCGCAACGGCAGCCGGGCCACGCGGGAGGTCTCGCGCAGTTCGGGCTTGCTGCGGTTGAGCCGGAGCACAATCTTGCGCACCAGCCAGGACAGGACGAGTCCGGCAACCACGGCGAGGGCCATGGCCAGGAACGGCATTGCTTGGGTGAGGAACTCTTGCATTACTTAAGCTCTAGCAAGCTTCCACGGGCAACTGAAATCGTCGGGATGTCAACGTGGGTCTCCTCACGCCGCGGCAGGAGCCGGCGGGCACGGCAGGTTTCCGGCGCCGTCCATCGCAGTCCGGCGCGGACCATCGCAGTCCGGCGCAGTCCGGCCGCGGGCCGGCACAGAGTTCGGCCCGCCACTCCGGGACTTTTGCCTCTTGATTTTGCCGACGGACGCTCCAGAATGGTCGAACCACTTGAATCCCAGGGGGAGGGTGACATGCGTCGACTCGCGGCGTTCGGCACGGCAGCGTCGGCCGGCTTCTTGGTTGCGGCGCTGCTCGGCGCCTGCGGTGCGCCCGCGGGCCCGGGGCCGGTGTCGCCGTCGATGCCCACCGTGCCGCCGCTGACGTCCGCGCCGGCCAGCAGCGGCGCCGCCGATACCCCGCCCACCGAGCCGCCGTCGGCGCCGGGCACTCCGGCGCCGACGGCGGCGGATTGGCAGAGCCTCAAGACCCCGGACGGGAAGCTCGAGTTCGATCACCCCGCTGAGTGGACCGTCAAGGACCGCGGCGCCGAGGCGGCACCCGGCGGCGTGTTCCTGGAGGTCCTGAACGCGGGCGGCAAGTCGCTGGCCACCTTGAAAACCAACGTCGCCCCGGGCGCGGAATGCACGCAGCGGATCCCCTACCAGGTGCTCGATCTGGTGCAGGTTCCGGCGTTGGCCCAGCAGGGCGTCACGCCGCACTTCATCTTTGAGTTGCGGCTGTATCCGGCCGAGAAGGACCCCACGAAGGCCAACGTCATGGCCTACGGCATCAGTTCCGCGCCCAAGCCGTCCGGCCCCGATGCCTGCCCGATCTTCCAGTTCTTCACCTGGCCGCCCAGCGGAGCGTCGTTCGGGGGCGTCTATAACCCCTTCGACACCACCCCGGGCAACGAGCCCTTTGTCGACACCCCGGAGGCCTACCTGGAGACCTCCGAATACCAGGACATCAGGAAGATGATCACCTCGCTGCGCCCGGCGGGGCAGTAGGGCCGGCCCGGGCTCATGGCGAGGCGACGGCTCACAGCGGCTGCGGTTCCGGCTCCGTTTGTTTCGGCGCTGGTGCTCGCGGCCCTGCTGCTGGCTGGCTGCGGCTCACCGGCGGCGCCCCCTGCGACATCCGGCGCTGCGCCGGAGGCGACGTCCGCAGGTCCGCCTGCCGGAGGCACCCAGCCGGGATATGACCAGCCGGGAAACACCCAGTCGGGAGACTCTTCGCGGGGGACACCGGGAACCACGCCGTCGGAGTCGGCCACGGACACAGCATCGGGAACGGCTCCGGGGAACACCGCGGCGGCAACCCCGACGACGTCGGACCTCCCGCCGTCGTCGTCCGGCTGGAAGACGTTCACGACGTCGGACGGGACGCTGAGTTTCGACTACCCGACCGCGTGGGAGGTCCGTGATCCGGCAGGGGAGGCTCCACTGGGCGGTGAGTTCGTGGACGTCGTGAACGCCGACGGGAAGCAGATGGCCGCGCTGCGCACGAACATCGTCACGGGCGCCGAATGCGGCGATCAACAGCCCTACCTGCTCATCGACTCTCAGCCGATGCAGGCGCTCGCCGAACCCGGTGCGGCGGACCAGAGCCCGCCGCGCTACGTCTTCGAGGCCCGGGGCGACTTCGGGGCGGCGGAGGCTTCGCCGCCCACCTACGCGTCGTACGGCATCACCATGATGCCGGAGGAGACCGGGCCCACGTCGTGTCCGATGTTCCAGCTCTTCCTCTGGCCGCCCAGCGGCGCGCTGTTCGGGCAGGCGTATGACCCCGGGAAAAACACGACGCCGGGGGACCCCGGGCTGCCGTACCTGGAGAAGGCGAAGCTCTATGCCAGCACGGCGGAGTACCAGGACGTCCGGAAGATGATCACGTCATTGCGTCCGGCGGGCAACGGCGCGGCCACGGGCAGCGTGACGGAACCGGCGAAGTAGCTGGGTTAGACGACGCTGGGTTAGACAGCGGGCAGGTGCCGGTGGCGGTGACGGTGTTCGCGGACCGCAGGTGTCGGCGAGGCATTCCTGCTGCCGCGCTGCCCGGTCCACGGGTTGCTGCTGACTTCCCGGATCAGCCCGGTGCCGGCGCACTCGCGCACGGCCATGATGCCGTCCGCCGCCTGGCGCTTGTCGTCGAATGCTGTGGAAATCGCCAACACGGTCCCGTCGGCGGCGAGAAGCCGGAACCGTACATTGGATTCCGCGTCGGTGAAGATTTCGAACTGTCCAGCCATTGTCTTGTCCTTGTCTGGCGGTGGTGACCGCCGGTGGAGGGTAAGAGCACTTCTTTGTGCTGTTGCCGGGTCTTCGACAAATCGCTCCAGTGCCGGAAGCCAGCCTTCCGCGGACGGCCGCCCAGGGAAAGAGGCAAAGGTCCCTTGGTGTCTGGCGGATGAGACTGGGCCGGCAGTACCAAGTCCTGTGTGACGAAACCGGGCGCCCGGATGGGCGCTACATTGGGAGCATGGCTGGCAAACATCCTGTGCAGTTTCCGGCGGATTCCGGCGAGCCCGTGCGGCTGAACGCGCGGGTGTCCGGTGTGGTCCAGGCGGTCGGCTTCCGCTACTGGACGGTCCGGAAGGCCGAGGAACTGGGGCTCAGCGGCACGGTCCGGAACAACACCGACGGCTCCGTGGGCATCGTGGCCGAGGGGCCGCAGTCCGTGGTGCTGGAACTGCGGCGCTGGCTGCGCTCGCCGGAGGCGCCCGGCCGGGTGGAGGACGTCGAAGAATCGGTCTCGGCCGCGACGGGGGAGTTCGGCGGATTCGACGTGGCGTACTAGGGCTGCAGCATTCCGGTGACCGGTATCGGGGCCGGTCCGGGGCGAAGGACCCTCGGCAGGGGCCCGGTTTCTGAGTAGGGTGGCCCCATGCAGAAGATATCGCTCGATGCCCTTGCCCGGCAGCAACTGGCTGCAGCGGTTGCGGCACCCAGCGGACGGGCCGCGGACACTGCGTTTGGCGGGCATGAGAAAGTCCTGCGGCAAACCGTCATGGCGTTCAGGGCGGGGACGCAGCTGAGCGAGCACCAGAACCCCGGCGAGGCGACCGTGTTTGTGCTCCGCGGCTGCGTGCGCCTGCGGGCCGGCAACGAATCGTGGCAGGGCAAGACCGGTGATCTGCTGATCGTGCCCGACGGGCTGCACAGCCTGGAGGCCGAGGAAGACTCGGCGATCCTCATGACCGTGGCGAAAATCAAGACCTGACGGCCCAGCCGCAGGCGGCGAGACCGGTCGAAGCCACTCCAGGGGCCGGATTACCGCAAGGAGCAGGACATGACTGTCATCCCTTTCGACGAGGTCCCACAGACCCGGCGGTGGTGGGCGAGGGCGGCCTACGTCGCGATTCTCTTGGCGGTGGCTGTCCCTTTGGTGTCTGCGGGATTGGCAGGCACCATCGCATTGGTCATGATCGATGCCGGCGCCGTGTTAGTGACTGTGGCTGCGATCTACTGGTTCCTCATCAGCCGCGGTGTCCTGCGCTGGTGTGCGCTGGCGCTCGCGGTATTGGCCCCGCTGGTGCTGGTGGTCCTGCACATCCAGGCGGGCCTGCTATTGGAGATGGTGCTCTCGATTGCGCTGGCGTTCGTGGCCTTGGTCTGTGCCCGTGCCGCGCTCCGGGAAAGGGGTGAGGGCAAAGCCATGCCCGAGCACACCGCCCCTGCTTGGCAGCATGCATTCCTGGTGATGAATCCGCGTTCCGGCGGGGGCAAGGTGGTGAAGTTCGACCTCCAGCGGAAGGCGGAAGAACTCGGCGCCGAGGTGGCGCTTCTTGAGGGACCGGGACCGGTGGACGTCGACGCGTTGGCCCGGCAGGCCGTGGAACGCGGGGCCGATCTGCTCGGCGTCGCCGGTGGGGACGGAACCCAGGCGCTGGTGGCCGGCATTGCGGCGGAGCACAACCTTCCGTTCCTGGTGATCAGCGCCGGCACGCGCAACCATTTCGCCCTGGATCTCGGGCTGGACCGCGAGGACCCGACAGGCTGCCTTGATGCCCTCCGGGACGGGGTGGAGCTTCACGTCGACCTCGGCAAGATCAACGGCCGCACCTTCGTCAACAACGCATCCTTCGGGGTGTACGCCGAGGTGGTGCAAAGCCCTGCGTACCGGGACGACAAGGCCGGTACCGTGCTGGAGATGCTTCCGGACCTGATCAGGGGCGCTAAGGGTGCGCGGCTGCGGGCGCAGGCGGACGCGGAGACAGTGGACGGCCCGCAGGCGGTGCTGGTGAGCAACGGTCCGTACGGCAGCAACGACCTCGCCGGCCTGGGCCGGCGAACCCGGCTGGACCGCGGCGTGCTCGGCGCGGTGGCGATTTCCGCCGCCAGCACGCGGGAAGCGGTCGGCCTGTTGCGCCGTGCCACGAAGCGCGGCCTGATCCAACGCGCGGCGGCGGAGGTGGTGGTCGACGCCGACGTGCCCGAGATCCCCGTCGGAGTGGACGGTGAGGCTCTGCTGATGAGCACGCCGGTACGGTGCACCGTCGAACCCCGCGCACTGCGGGTGCTGGTTCCGCGGAACCGTCCGGGCGTCCCGCCGGCCCAACCGGTGCTGGATCTGGTCCGGCTCCGGGAGCTGGCGTGGGGGCGGCACGTGTCTGCGCCGTCTGCGCCGTCGTCCGCCGCTCCCCCCGCGGCTCCGCCCGCCGGCGGGGGATCGTAGCCTCGGCAGATCTGGCCTGAACCGTGTACGACGGCGACTAGTTGTGCCGTGCCCACAACTGCAGCCACACGAGCAGGCGCGTTTCGGCGTCGTCGAGGTCTATGCCGAAGAGCGGCTCCACCCGGGACAGGCGGTATCGGACCGTGTTGACGTGCACGTCCAGCGACTTGGCGGCGTCGATGGCGTTTCCGCCGCAGCTGAGGTACGCGTAGATGGTCTCCTCGAAGGACTTCTTATGCTGTTCGTCGTGCGCCGCGATGCTCAGCGCGTGCGATCCGGGCAGCTGGCCGGCGGCCGTCAGCGCCGAGACGAACTGTCGCAGCAGCAGACGCGAGCCGAGGGAGTCGTCGTCGGCCACGATGTCATCCGAATCGGCGGCGATGCGCCCTTCCGCGACGTTGCGCACAAGTTCTGACAGGACCAGTTCCGCGTTGACCCTGGAATCCTCGAGCCGGTCGATCGTCGCCGCGGCGCCGAGCGCGGCCAGGACCGGGCGTGCGAGCAGCCGGCGCGCATTCTGCACAATTTTCAGAATCGCGGTGCGCTGGAAGTGGCGTGAGGTTTCGGTGGTTTGTGGGAGGACGATGTACACGATGTTGTCCGAGAGCCCGCAGACGGCCGAGGGCAACCGGATGGCGCAGGCAGTCCGGATGGTGTCGAAGAGCCGGAGGCGGGACTGCAGCGTTTCGGCCGCGATGGCTTCGGACGGCCAGATGCCCAGGGCCGCAACCCGGATCGACGGCGCCGAGATCCCGAGCCTGATGGCGGCCAGTTCGGCGCGTTTCGGATCGAACAGCAGCGGCTGGACCAGATCGATCTGGCGGGTCAGGTTCGAGACGTAGGTGGTCCGTTTGTGCAGGATGTGGAGCGCTGCCACGTTGGCGGCTTCGCGCAGGATCCGGTTGGCGTCCTCGTTGTGGTGGTCCGCCAGTTCAAGGAGCCAGAGCGAGCCCAGAACGGAGTCGCCGGCCCGGATCGCGATGGCCGTGCGCCGGAGCGAGGGGTCCTGCGTGGCCACATCCAGCGCATCGGTAGCGGCATGGACACGGCGGTAATCGTTGTCCGTTTCCACCGAATGCGGGACCTGCAGGCTCAGGATGGAACTCCGGCGCGTCTCGTCAATGGGCTGGTCCGGGAGAGTGGAATACGCCAGGATTGTCTGCTCGGGATCGGCGATCGCGATGGCACCGCCGGCCTGGGCCGCCACCGTGTTGGCGAGGTCGAACAGGTCTCCGGGCCGGATGTCCACCAGGGTCCGTCCCGATTGCCGGTGCGGGACCACTGCCGCGTCCATGATCTCCGCGAGCTGGTTCCAGGGCACCGAGTCGGAGGCCCGGAACAGCGCCATCCCGTTGTCCCGGGCGGCTGCCCGCAGGACTTCGTCCGAGGTGCCGTTGGATTTGTACACGATCGCCACGTACCCGGCGTCGCTGAGTTCCCGCACTTTCGCGCCCAGACGCTTCCCGGAAAGGGACAAACCAATGGCCAGGGCAACCGCCCCCGGGAACTTGGCGGGCCGCGCCGTCGAGTCGTAGAGGACAGAGCCGGCGACAATCTGCCGGTCATCTGACGGCATTTCCACGAGGCTGAGGATTTCCGAGCCCGCCGAGCGGGCGACGTCGGCCAGCGTAGGCAGCGCATGCGTCTCCACCTCCGGTGCCGTCACCGGGACACCCACGAAGCTGTTTGGTATTCGCTACTAATGATTGGCCCCTCAATTTGTCGATAACTCCATGGTGATGCGGAGCTTCATTTCCTACGCTGAACCATAACGCAGCACAGTTCAACGGAAGGCCGTCATTGAAAATCAGCGAAGCCAGGCAACTCGTCCAGGTGAAGGCCCCCGTCTTGTCCCGCCAACGGCGTGTGCTGGCGGGCGCCTACAACGTCGAGGAATTCCGGAAATCGGCCCGCAAGGTCTTGCCGGCCGGGATTTTCGACTATCTCGACGGCGGATCCGAAGACGAAGTGACGCTCCGCCGCAACCGGGCCGTCTTCGATGCCTGGGCACTCATGCCCAGCTGGGGCCCGGTGTCCGGACCCGACACGACGACGACCCTGCTCGGAAAAGAAAGCGCGCTGCCGCTGACCTTGACCCCCACCGGGGCGACCCGGCTGTTCCACCCCGAGGGCGAACTGGCCGTCGCGGCCGCCGCGGACCGGGCCCGCATCCCATATGGGCTGGCCGGGCTGAGCACCGTGCCCATGGAAACCATCGCAGCGCACCACCCGTCCCTTGACCGCTGGTTCAACTTTGGCCTCACTTCCGACGCCCAGGCGATGAAGAACAAACTGGCCCGCTGCCAGGCAGCCGGATTCAATACCCTGATTGTCGGCGTCGATACGCGGGCACTGGGCTCCAGGGAACGGGACCTCCACAACGGATTCACCGCCCCTCCCGCGCTCACGCTGTCAACCATCGCGGACATCGCCCGGCGCCCTTCGTGGTGGATCAACTTTTTGAAGTCGGACGGCATCAGCTTCCCGAACCTGGATCCGCAGAGCCCCGCCGCCTCCTCCGTGGTGACCCCGACCATGTGGCAGCACATCCTGGGCCACTCGGATGCCAGCAGCGGCTGGAAGGAACTTGAGGCCCTGCGGCAGGCCTGGCACGGCAAAATCGTGCTCAAGGGCTGCGTCAACCCGGCCGACGTCGCGAAGGCCTCCCGGATTGGCCTGGACGCCGTCCAGTTGAGTAATCATGGCGGCCGCCAGCTCGATCACATGCTGAGCCCCATGGACGTCCTGCAGGAATCGCGGCAACGGGTGGGCGATTCGATCGAGATCTACGTGGACTCCGGCATCCGCCGGGGGAGCGACATCCTCAAGGCGCTGGCACTGGGAGCCGATGCCTGTTCGATCGGTCGGGCCTACCTGTACGGATTGGTGGCGGCCGGCTCGCCGGGCGTCGGACGCATCATCGACATCTTCGGGGATGAACTGCGGCGTACGATGACGTTAGTGGGCGTCTCCAGTATTTCCGAGTTGAAGGCCCGGGGCGGGGAAATTCTTCGGGACATTCGTCATTCCGGAGAACTTCTTGAGACAAGAGCGTCGGAAAACACGAATTCATGAGTTTTGAATAAGCAGTCATGCAGTGCCCTCCCGCAGCGTTGCGGGAGCCTAGAGAATCCCTGAACAGCTAAGGAAGCCATGCGCACCCGATACCTTCTTCCCGTTCTCACCATAGCCACGGCGCTCTCGCTCTCGGGCTGTGTCAACAACAGCGAACCCGCCGCCACCGGCTCGGCATCCGGTACCGCTGACGCCATCGACGTGCAAAAGAATGACTCCATTGCCGCCTCGCTCCCGGAAAAAATGAAGAGCTCCGGCGTGCTCAACGTCGGCATGGCCAACAACTACCCGCCCAACGAGTTCAAGGACGATAACGGCGAACCGGCAGGCTGGTCAGTGGACCTCACCAATGCCCTGGGCAAGGTTATGGGGTTGAAGGTCAACTTCGACATCGGCACCTTCGACAACATTCTGCCCGCGGTGAAGGCAGGCAAGGATGACATGGGAATGTCGTCCTTCTCCGACACGCTGGAACGCGAAAAGCAGGTCGATTTCGTGAACTACTACTCAGCCGGCATCCAGTGGGCGTCGCCCAAGGGCAAGAACGTGGACCCGAACAACGCCTGCGGGCTTAAAGTCGCCGTCCAGGCCACCACCTATGAGGACACGCATGAGGTGCCGGCCAAGTCGAAGGCCTGCACGGAT
>Ga0207683_10005506_pt1 | contig 10851 bp, 10 predicted proteins | sample KBSM73metaG_FD_184333 | JGI IMG/M metagenome (GOLD analysis project Ga0207683, IMG submission 184333) | Miscanthus rhizosphere microbial communities from Kellogg Biological Station, Michigan, USA - KBS M7-3 metaG (SPAdes) (version 2) | ecosystem: Host-associated > Plants > Roots > Rhizosphere >...
TGGCAGCAAGTGTAACTAGTGTCAATCGGTTTTGCCTTTTTGAGCAGGCGCTGTTGCATCGGCGCCTATAATGCGAATCCGGACCTCGTGCGTCCTTCCATCGGCCCTGATCCGTGCTAAAGCGCTGGCTTCTGTATGTCAGTTCGGTTGTCCTGGGCCTCGGCCTCGTCGGGGCGTTGCTGTGCGCCTTCGTCCTGGCGCTCCTGTGGCCCACCCTTCCGTCCCTCAACGCGCTGACCGACTATCAGCCCAAGATTCCTCTCCGCGTCGTTTCGGCGGAGGGCGACCTCCTGGGCGAGTTCGGCGAGGAGCGCCGCGCCATCGTCGCCATGCGCGACGTCCCGGACGTCATGAAGCAGGCCATCCTGGCCGCCGAGGACGAGCGGTTCTACCAGCATGGCGGCGTCGACTATCTGAGCGTTGCGCGTGCGGCGCTCGCCAACCTGTCCTCGGGGACGCAGCAGGGCGCCGGCACGATCACCATGCAGGTCGCACGCAACTTCTTCCTGACGCGCGAGAAGACGATCACCCGGAAGCTCCGCGAGGCACTGCTTGCCTGGAAGATCGAGGCCAGCCTGTCGAAGGACGAGATCCTCGAGCTCTACGTCAACCAGATCTTCCTCGGGCAGCGCGCGTACGGTTTCGCGGCCGCTTCGCAGATCTACTTCAGCAAGCCGCTCAAGGACCTCACCATCGCGGAAGCGGCCATGCTCGCGGGACTGCCGAAGGCGCCGTCCGCGTACAACCCGGTCAACAATCCGCGCCGGGCCAAAACCCGACAGCAGTACGTTCTGCGCCGAATGCATGAGCTTCGATTCATCAATGACGACCAATGGCGCGAAGCACAATCTGCGCCACTTGTGGTGCACCAAGGGTTACGGGAAGCCGTGAACACCCATGCCGAGTTTGTTGCGGAGATGGCGCGGCAGGTGGTTTTCGACGCCTACGGCGACGACGCCTATACGCGCGGCCTGACGGTGTGGACAACGGTGCGCAAGGCCGACCAGGACGCCGCGTACGACGCCGTGCGGCGCGGGGTCTTCGAGTACGACCGGCGGCACGGCTACCGGGGTCCGGAAACGTTCGTCAACATTCCGGACGACCCCGCCGAACAGGACGCGGTGCTCGACCGGGTGTTCCAGGAGGCGCCCGACAGCGACAATCTCTGGACCGCCGTCGTCCTGCAGGCGACGGCCGCGGAGGTGCGCGCGGTCCTGAACAACGGCGACCAGATCGCCATCGCGGGCGATGGCCTCAAGTTCGCCGCACGCGCCTTGACCGACAAGGCGCCGGCAGCGCAGAAGATCCGGCGGGGTGCCGTAATCCGTGTCGTGCGTGACGAAAAAGGACGCTACGCGATCTCGTCACTGCCGCTGGCCGAGGCCGCGTTCGTCTCGGTATCCCCGCGTGACGGCGCCGTCTATGCGCTGGTCGGCGGCTTCGATTACGACCGCAGCAAGTTCAACCACGTCACGCAGGCGCTGCGCCAGCCGGGCTCCTCCTTCAAGCCCTTCATCTATTCGGCCGCGCTGGAAAAAGGCTTCTCGCCCGCAACCGTCATCAACGACGCGCCGTTTTTCGTTCCCGCCGCCCAGGCGGGGGGCGAAGACTGGGAGCCCAAGAACTACGACGGCAAGTTCGAGGGCCCGATGCGGCTGCGGATCGCGCTCGCAAAGTCCAAGAACCTCGTCACGGTGCGGGTGCTGCAGGCGATCGGTCCGCAATACGCGCAGGACTACATCACCAAGTTCGGCTTCGACCCCAAACAGCACCCGGCCTACCTGACCATGGGACTCGGCGCAGGCGGTGCGACGCCGATGCAGATGGCGACGGCGTATTCGGTGTTCGCGAATGGCGGTTACCGAGTCGCGCCCTACCTGATCGCACGCATCACGGACAGCAAGGGCAACGTGCTGTCCCAGGCGCAACCCGACGTCGCCGGCGTCAAGGCCGAGCGCGCCATCGATCCGCGCAACGCCTTCATCATGACGACGCTGCTTCGCGACGTCATCGCCTACGGGACGGGCACCAAGGCCCTCGAGCTCAAGCGCAAGGACCTGGCCGGAAAGACCGGCACGACCAACGAGAACATCGACGCCTGGTTCTGCGGCTTCAACCAGGCGCAGGTCGGCATTGCGTGGATCGGATTCGACCAGCCCAAAACGCTCGGCACGAACGAAACCGGCGGCGTCGCGGCGCTGCCGATCTGGATCGCGTACATGCAGCGCGCGTTGAAGGGCGTGCCCGAAAAGCTGCCCGAGGCGCCTCCCGGCGTGGTGCAGGTGCGGATCAATCCGGAATCCGGTCTCCGCGACGACGGAAGCAATCTCTCCGACTGGTTCTTCGCGGAATTCACGCCGCGGGCGAGCGAAAATGCCTTCGCGGGCACGGCGGTGCCGGGCGCGGTGCCCGGCCCGTCGGCACGTGACGCCCGCGATCAGCTGTTCTGACCGTTCGTGGGACACCGCGGACACTCGGCGCGCAACGGCCGGCCGTATGGTCCCGATCCGTTCGGACGCGACGCCCACAATCGCACCCGCATCGCGCAGGTCGCCGCGCGCCTGATCGCCGAGCACGGCATCACGGACTGGTCGCTGGCCAAGCGCAAGGCCGCACGTCAGTTGATGCTCCCGGAACGCGAGCCGCTGCCGGCAGACGCCGAGATCGAAGCGGCCCTCGCGGCTCATCACGCGTTGTTTGGCGGCGACGCGCACGAGGCCACGCTTCGCGACCAGCGTGAGGAAGCGCTCACATGGATGCGGCGCCTGGAAGCGTTCTCCCCCGTTCTGGTGGGCGGAGTCGCCGCCGGATGGGCGACCGCGCACAGCGACATCCGCCTCGAGCTCGAGGCCGACGATGCCAAGGCGGTCGAGCTCACGCTCATCAATGGCGGGGTTCGCTACAAGGTATCGCCGGAGCGACGCCGCGATGCGCCTCCCGAGCTCCTGATCGCGGGGACGCGCGGGGAGGTGCGCCTGATCATCGTCAGCCCCGGTGCCCGCCGGCAAAGGCCGCGGCGCGACGCGCAGGGACACGAAGAGCCGCGACTCGGCGCGGAGGCCGTGGCCGCCCTGCTCCCGGCGGATTGATGACTACCGACGCTCGCGCAGCCAGCGGGCCGCGGTGATCGCGTAGTAAGTGAGAATCGCGTCCGCGCCTGCGCGCTTCATTCCGACCAGCGTTTCGAGCACGCACGCGCGCTCGTCCAGCCAACCCGCCTGCGCCGCGGCCTTGAGCATCGCGTACTCCCCCGATACCTGATACACCGCGGTCGGCATGCCGAACGCGTCCTTGACCCGCCAGAGGATGTCGAGATACGGCAGCGCAGGCTTGACCATGACCATGTCCGCGCCCTCGCGGAGGTCTTGCCATGTCTCCCACAGCGCCTCGTCGCTGTTCGCAGGGTCCATCTGATACGTGTACTTGTTGCCGGCCCCGAGGTTGCCCGCCGATCCGACGGCATCGCGAAACGGGCCGTAGAACGACGACGCGTACTTGGCGGAGTACGCGAGGATTCTCGCGTGCACGCGGCCGCCCGCATCGAGCGCGTGGCGCAGCGCCCCGACGCGCCCGTCCATCATGTCCGAGGGCGCGACGAAATCGACGCCCGCTTCCGCGTGGCACAGGGCCTGGCGGCACAACGCCGCGACGGTCTCGTCGTTCATGACGTAGCCCGTGGCGTCGATCAGGCCATCCTGTCCGTGAATCGTGTACGGATCGAGCGCGACGTCCGTGATGACCCCAAGCTCCGGGAAGCGCTCCTTCAATCCGCGCACCACGCGGGGCACGAGCCCGTCGGCCCGCCAAGCCTCGGCGGCATCGTCCGACTTGTGCTCGATGCCGATCACCGGAAAAAGCGCGATGGCGGGTATGCCGAGGTCGAGACAGGTTTCTGCATCGCGATACAGAAGATCCAGGCTCTTTCGCGATACACCCGGCAGCGAGGGGACGGCGTCTTCGCGCTGGCTGCCTTCCTGCACGAACACCGGATAGATGAAATCGTCGGCCGACAACGTCGTCTCGCGCGCGAGCCGGCGCGAGAAATCGTCATGCCGCATGCGGCGCATCCGGCGCTGTGGAAACTTACCGGTGAACGCAAAGCTCATGCGGATCCGATTCCTGTCGAGAGTCCCGCCGCGATTGTGAACGAAACACACAGCAGCCGTTGTATCGAACTTGCAGAAATGCAATGGAACTTGGCGTTGGAGCGAAGGTCCATTCCTTCGGACGGTGAACGTCTCCCGCTTTCCTCCCTGAGCGGGTGCCCGATGTCGGATTCCGATGTCGGGCGTTCTTGGGCCCCGCATCACTCCCCTTGATCGCGGGGCCTTTTTTAATTCGCAATCCCACGCTGTCGTTGTGTCTATGCGTGGGGCAGCCACTGCGCGATGGTGACGTCGGCCTCTTCGACGCCCGCGCGCGACGTGGCGGAAAACGCCACCACGCCGACGTTCGCACAGGCGTCGCCATAACGCTCCAGCATGCTTTGCCGAATCGACGTGACGGCATCGCGTCGCGCAGCGATGTTGAGTTTGTCGGACTTCGTCGCGAGGATCAGCACGGGCCGGCCCGACGGAATGAATCCGTCCAAAAGGTCCTCGTCGAGGGCCTTCACGCCGTGGCGCGCATCGATGACGACGACGAGGCCCACCAGCGTGTTGCGCGTGGTTACGTACTGCCACAGGAAATCCTGCCATTGGCGCTTCATCGCGCGCGGCACGGCCGCATAGCCGTAACCAGGAAGGTCGACGGCGCGCCCGCCGTTACGCAAAGCGAAGAAATTGATCTGCCGGGTGCGTCCCGGCGTCCGGCTCGCATACGCAAGACGCGTCTGCCGCGCGAGCGCATTGATGGCGCTCGACTTGCCGGCATTGGAGCGGCCCGCGAAGGCGATCTCCGGCGGACCCGCCATCGGAAGCTGTGAAGATTGGGCCGCCGCGCCTTCGAACTGTGCGCCGACGAGAGGACCCGCGACAGACGTTTCAGGGGCGGCCGTTTTGGACACCCGAGGCGACTCCGTTACAATAGTGCGCTTTTTCATGCGATTGATTTGCCGGGGAGCCGCGATCGGTGGCCGGCGCTCGATACCGTCCACAAGGAGCACTCCAACATGAAGCGTCACTGGCTTTTTGCCGCCCTCGCGATCTCGGCCGTGCCGGGAAGCGCCGTCGCGGCGGAGGCAGCGACCCCGGCAAAAGTCGACCTGGCCAAGGCCGAGCAGATCGTGTCGCAGGTATGCGCCGCGTGCCATGGCGCCGACGGCAACAGCCCGACCCCCGCGAACCCGAGCCTGGCCGGGCAGCACGCCGACTATATCACCCTGCAACTTGCACACTTCAAGGCCGGCATCCGGGTCAATGCGGTGATGCAAGGCATGGCAGCGACGCTCTCGCCGGAGGACATGAAGGCGGTCGGCATCTGGTTTTCGATGCAGAAGCCGAAAGGCCTGACGGCGAAGGATCCCGCCCTCGTCAGGTCGGCACAGAAAATCTATCGAGGCGGGGACGCCGCGGCATCGCTGCCCGCCTGCGCGTCCTGCCACGGTCCGACCGGGGCCGGCATCGCCAAGAATTATCCGCGTGTAGCGGGCCAGTACGCCGATTACAGCTACGCGCAGCTCAAAGCGTTCAAGGCAGGCGAGCGCGGTGCCGACAAGGACGGAAAGGACGTCAACGGCAAGATCATGGGCACCATCGCGGCGCGGATGACCGATGGGCAGATGAAGGCCGTTTCGGACTACATGGCCGGATTGCGCTACTGACGGATTGCAACGGCCGATCGAGACCGTTTCGCAGCGACGCGGAACGATGGCGGAAGTCTAGGGCGGGCGAATGACCGGCATCTCCATCGCCAGCCTGCACATCTACCCGGTCAAGGGTTGCCGCGGCATCGGACTCGACCGCGCCGAGGTGCGGGTCACCGGGCTCGCGAGCGCCGGCATGCGCGACCGCGAATGGATGGCGGTCGATCCCCTGGGAAGCTTCGTCACGCAGCGCGAATATCCGCGCATGGCGCTGATCGAGGTGTCGCTCGGCGCTGGGCGCCTGCGCCTCGCCGCGCCACGGATGGAGGCGATCGAGCTTCCCGCGCAAAATCCGACCGCCGCGCAGGACGTCACCGTCTGGCGCAGCAAGGTGCGCGGCTACGATGCAGGCGACGAAGCGGCGCAGTGGCTTTCCACCTATCTCAACGCCAAGCTGCGCCTTGTCCGCTTCGACCCGTCCAAGCCGCGGCGCTGCAATCCGGACTACGTCGGCGCGACGGGCGCGCATACCCTCTTTGCCGACGGCTACCCGGTGCTCGTGATCGGCCAAGGCTCGCTCGACGACCTCAACACGCGGCTGGTCGCCAAAGGCGAGCCTGCGTTGCCGATGAACCGGTTCCGGCCGAACGTCGTGGTGAGCGGCCTAGAGCCCTACGAGGAAGATCATCTCCACACGCTGGAGTCGGACGGCGTGCGCCTGCAGATGGTGAAGCCGTGCGCCCGCTGCCAGGTCACGACGACCGATCAGCAAACGGCGCGCGTGGGATTCGAGCCGCTGCCGACGCTGTCGACCTACCGCCGCGACGATCGGCTCGCTGCCGTGCTCTTTGGCATGAACGCGATCGTCACCGCAGGGGATGGCTCGATGCTCGCGGCCGGTGCGCCGGCGAGCATAGAACACCGCTTCTAGCAGGGCGACAACAGTCCTGGCTAGCTGCCTACGGGCGTGCACATGATCGGGTAGGTCGGTCCCGGTCCATAACCTTCCGCAACCCAGGTCAACGGATCGTCCCTCATGTCGTCACGCGTCGTGACGTCGGTGGTGTACCGATGGTTCGTTGTGAGCTGGTTGAAGAATCGCCAGATCGGCAACGTTCCGGCCGGACACACGCCCGTCGTCGTGTTCGGAAGCTGGATGTAGAACACGGTCGGACTCTCGTAGATCCAGTCGACGGGATGAGCCGCGGCGGTCTGCGCGCATTCGGTGGGACTCGCGGAATAAAAGTGCGAATCGCCGTACGCCGGCGCACGATAGAAGCGGCAGACCGGGTTGGTGCCTGCGACCTGGGTTGGATACGCGAGGAAGCGCAGACCCGTGCGTTCCCAGCCCACATGCACACCGGTGTCAAGATCGTTGATCTCGCCCGGGTCCGTCGAGATGAAGTAATGCTGCAGCGACTGGTTGTAGAACTCGACTGCGACAACCGTGCCGCTCGGATTGTTGCCGGGCGTCAGGTACTGCCGCACGAGGGGCAGCATGTTGTCGATCCGCGAATAGATGTCGAGGCCGCTCATGTTCTGGCACGAGGCATCGCCGCCGAAAAGACCGCCGCGAACCTCGTAGAAGTTACCCGCCGAATTGAATGTGAGCAGCGCCGCGCCGCTCGAGCCGCCTTCGGTCGTGCCCTGCGAATACCGGGCCTGGATGAAGCTCGATCCGTCGCTGAAGGTCTGGTAAGCGGGCGATGTCCCCTGCGACCATTTCTTGAGATCGCCGAATGGGTGATGGACCACTGAAACCGTCGCGCCCTGCGCCACGACTTCGGCACGCCACGCCGAGAAGAAGGTTCCCGCCGGCGGGTTCTCATTCAAGCGGACGAGCGCCCAGTCCCAGTCCTCGCTGCGCGCCAGGAGCGCGGCACCCGTGTTCTGCTGCACATACGCGGGAACGCTGTGACTGCCGCAACTCACGGCGTCGAAGAACCAGTACGTGTTGATCGTGCGCGCGGCCGTCGCCGAGTTGACGCAGTGGTTGGCGGTGAAGAAATAGGGCGTGTTGGACGCCGTCGAGTCGTTGATCAGCGTGCCGGTGCAAAGAATCGAGGAGCCGTCCTCCTGGGTCAGGAGGATTTCGGCGACTGCCTTGGTGCTGTTGACGAACGCTGAAGTCTGCGGCGTCACGCATGCCACGTCGATGTTGCACGCGCCGGAACGGCCGATGTCGCTTACGGTCTTGGCGCTCGGATGCTTGAGTTCGAGACCGGCGACCAGATGATGCGCGATGCGCGGTATCGTCAGCACGACACCGGCGAGCTTGGTGTCCGCGCGGGCGGTGAATTCAATCGTGGCCACGTTGCCGTCGAGCGTCGGCGACCAATACACGCCGTAAGTCTCGGTGTCGCTGGCGATCAGATTGGCGGCCACGGGCCCGAACACTTGCGCTTCCGAGTCGCTGCCGGAAAAGCGCACCGTGAGATCGGGATCCGCCGCGGACATGCGGAGCGCAACGCGAAGCGCCGACGCGCCAGGTGACGTCACCTGGATGCGCGCAGCGCGCGTGCCATCTCCCAGCGTTTGCCACGGCAGCGATGCGAGGTCGACGCGCTGCGAGGCGAAAGGCACGACACGTCCGTAGCCGATGGCCAGCGGGCGCGCCTTGGCGCGAACCGTGCCGTCCTTGGTGACGGCGGACGCCGCTGCATTCTTGGTCTTGACGATCGCCTGCTCGGCCGCTGTCGGCGTCGGAAGCGAAATGCCGAGCGAGGGCGCAGACGGCGGGAGCACCATGCGCGCGGCAGCGGACTTCTGAATGACCGCCGAGGTCCGGTTGGCTGCAGGCGGCACCGATGTGATCGCCGGCTCGGCTTGGGCGACCGTTACGCAAAAGGTCGACAACAACAGCGCGTGCAGGGCTGCCTGCACCCGATTTCGGATCATGCTGAATCTCCTTGATTGTCGTCGGCCAACGACAGCGCGAACGCGCTTCGCCGATCGGTCGTGCACCTTAAACGCGCATCCCCAGCAGGGCGCCGACCGCCAGACGGTCCTCCAGCGTCATCCGACCACGGGAAGCGTCGGAGGTTCCGCGGGACTTTGCATACATTGCTGCAGGACGCTCCGCCACTCCGGCAGCGCAAATCCGAAGGTGCGGCGAAACAACTGCGTGCCCAGGACGCCATAGGCAGGACGACAAGCCGGCGTCGGATAGTCCGCGGTGGTGATCGGCACCACGCGCGTCGCCTCCCCGATGATCGCACGCGCGAATTCATACCAGGTCGTTTCGCCGGTTGCGCTCAAATGATACAGGCCGGCGCGATCGGCGAGATAGCCCGTGCCGCGACCCGCCAGCACTGCGGTGGCGCCCGCCAGCGATCGGGTCCAGTTTGGCACGCCCGCCTGGTCCGACACCACGCGAAGCTCGTCGCGTTCCGCTGCGAGCTTCTGCATCGTCAACAGAAAATTCTTGCCAGCCAGTCCGTAGACCCAGCTCGTGCGAAACACCAGCGCGGCGGCACCTTCGGATGCGATCGCGCGTTCGCCATCGAGCTTGCTCGTGCCGTAGATGCTCTGCGGATTCGGACGCGCGCTCTCCGTGTAAGGCGTGCGCTGCGCGCCGTCGAAAACGTAGTCGGTGGAATAGTGAATCAGCACTGCCGAGTAACGCTTCGCCTCTGCAGCAAGTATCCCGGGCGCCGTCGCGTTGACGGCAAAAGCGGCCGCGCGATCGTTTTCCGCGCGATCGACCGCCGTGTACGCGCCCGCGTTGACGATCAGCGTCGGCGCCACGTCACGCACCTTCCGCACGATCGCATCGGGATCGGCGAGATCGAGTGCCGCGTGGTCGCAGGCTGCAATGTCGCCCAGCGGCGCGAGCGCCGCCCTGAGCTCGCGGCCCAGCTGGCCGCCTGCACCGGTTAGCAGGATTCTTTCGCGCACGGCACTTAGGACCTAGTCGAAAGTCTCGGCGGCAGCGAGTGACGCGCCTGCGGCGTCGCGCGGGGCGATCACCAGCGGCTCGCACGAAGGCCAAGCGATCGCGAGCGCGGGATCGTTCCAGAGAAGTGTCCGCTCGTGCGCCTGAAACCAGTAGTCGGTCGTCTTGTAGAGAAATTCCGCCACGTCCGACACCACCAGGAATCCATGCGCGAATCCCGGAGGCACCCAAAGCATCTTCTTGTTCTCGGCGGAAAGCGTGACCGCGACATGGGCACCGAATGTCGGCGACGAGCGGCGCAAGTCGACCGCCACGTCGAAAACCTCGCCCACCACCGCGCGCACCAGCTTGCCCTGCGTGTGCTCGATCTGGTAGTGGAGCCCGCGCAGGACGCCACGCCGCGAGCGCGAATGGTTGTCCTGCACGAAGTCCGCGTCGAGGCCCGCGGCAGCTAGCGCGCGGCGATTCCAGCTCTCGTAGAAATAGCCCCGATCGTCGCCGAACACCTTCGGCTCGATCAGGAGCACATCGGGAATCGCGGTGGGGGTGACTTGCATGCGTTCGAATGGCGATGAGGACCGGACAGATGGGACCCGAGTTGCGTCTGCACGTCAGCGAAAGACCGGATCGCGAAGCAGGCCTAGCAGGTACTGCCCGTATCGATTCTTCGCAAGCGCGTTGCCCTGCCGCTCGAGCTCGGCGGCGTCGATGTACCCCAGGCGAAACGCTATCTCTTCGGGACATGCAATCTTGAGGCCCTGCCGACGCTCGATCGTCTCGATGTACTGCGACGCTTCGAGCAGCGACTCGTGAGTTCCGGTATCGAGCCACGCCATGCCACGGCCCATCACTTCGCACTCGAGGCTGTCCCATTCGAGGTAGCGCCGGTTGACGTCGGTGATCTCGAGCTCGCCTCGCGGTGACGGCTTCAGATCTTTCGCGATGTCGGTCACGCGCTCGTCGTAGAAGTAGAGCCCGGTGACCGCGTACCGGGACTTCGGGGCCTGCGGCTTTTCCTCGAGCGAGAGCACGCGTCCATCCGCGGCGATTTCCGCGACGCCGTAGCGCTCAGGATCGGCGACGGGATACGCGAACACCGTCGCCCCGTGTGCTTTGTCGCGCGCGCGGGCGAGCTGCGTCTGCAGGTCGTGCCCGTAGAAGATATTGTCGCCCAGCACCAGCGCCGACCGGTCGTTGCCGACGAAGGCCCGCC
>Ga0207683_10005507_pt1 | contig 10850 bp, 6 predicted proteins | sample KBSM73metaG_FD_184333 | JGI IMG/M metagenome (GOLD analysis project Ga0207683, IMG submission 184333) | Miscanthus rhizosphere microbial communities from Kellogg Biological Station, Michigan, USA - KBS M7-3 metaG (SPAdes) (version 2) | ecosystem: Host-associated > Plants > Roots > Rhizosphere >...
GATAGCCCGGCAGCTGCACGCGCTGCGTGGTGAAGTAGCGAATCTCGCCGATGCTCGCGCTGAGCAGCTGGTCGCCGCTGGCGTTGTCGATCAGGCGCGTCGTCAGCGCGGCGGTCAGGTTGTTCGCATTCGTCTGCCGGTCGGCGCCGACGAACGTGTTGGTGCGGAACAGGCTCGGGAAATCGAATGTCGGCAGCTGTGTGTCGAGAATCGGCAGGTCGTTCTGGTTGCGGTACGGCACGTACAGGTAGTACAGGCGAGGTTCCAGCGTCTGCGTGTACTCGTTGCCGAAATATTGCGCCGCACGCTCGAACGTCAGGCCGGCATCGAGATTGAAGATCGTCGTGCTGCGCGTCGGCGAAGAGTTCGTCAGCGGCTGCGCGAACGGCTGCGTGGTCGCGTAGTCTTCGAGGTGGCTCAGGTCGTAGCTGGTGTAGCGCACGCCGAGTTCGGGACGGATGAAATACGCGGCAGTCTCGACCGGGAACGCAAGGTACGGATAGGCGTCGAGACGGCCGCCGGTCACGGCATTGGTCTTCTCGAAGTTCGCATATTCGACATTCATGCCGGCGTCGAGTCCGCCGAGCAACGAATGCTCACCCTGGAACGTGGCGCGCGGCAGGCGCCGGTACGGCTCGACGCCCGGCGACAGCGACGGATCGGTTACCTGCCAGGAATCGGCGCCGAAACTCGCGCTCCACCAGTCGCCGTGTCCGTTCAGGTACGCGCTCGACGGCAGCAGGCTCGTCGCGGTCGTGATGAAGCTGTTGCCGTAGTCGCTCAGGTAAAACTGGTCGGACACGTGGTTGATGTTGACCGATACGCCCCAGTTCGGGGAGAACGCGGTCGTGCCGAGCAGGTGCAGGAAATCGCGTTGGCCGGGAATCTCCTCCGCCTGGGTGCCCGGATGCGCGGCGACGTAGTCGCTGTACTCGCTGGCTGCTTCCTTGTCGTGCGGCACGTAGTTGAAGTCGAATTCGAACCTGCTCGACGCGGACAGGAAACGAAACTGGCCGGCGAGCATCGCGCCTCGCTCGGTCATCACGCGCGGCTCCAGCGTGGCGTCGTAGTTCGGCGCAAGATTGAAGTAGTACGGAATGCCGATGACGAAGCCGCGCCGGTCGCTGTACCCGACTTTCGGAAACAGGAATCCGGACTCGCGCTCGTTGTCGAGCGGAAACTTCATGTACGGCAGCCAGAAGAACGGCACGCCGCCGTAGACCATCGTCGCGCCGTGCGCATAGCCTTCGTTTTCGACGTGATCCAGGTCGAGTTCGTTCGCGCGGATTTCCCACTGCCGTTCACTCGGGTCGCAAGTCGAGTAGGTCGCGTTGAGCGCCTGCTGGTGGTCCGGATCGGGCTGGTTGAACGTTGCCGCGACACCGTTGCCGCGCTGCTCGAGCAACTGGTAGCGCACATTGTCCATGGACGTCGTGCTCGGCGTACCCGTGCCGCGCGCACTGTCGGCCGCGAGCAGCGTCGAGTGATCCTGGAAGCGCACGTTGCCGGTCGCGGTGTAGTCGGTCGTCTCGGTGTCGTAGGTCAGGAAATCGGCTTTCAGCAACGCATCGAGCTTGCGCAGCTCGACATCGCCCTCGAGCTGTTCGTGCGTGCGATCAGGCTGCATGACCTTGCGCGCGGTCAGGTCGGTCGGCGCCTGCGAACGATCGCCGGCCGGCGGCAGTCCCGGCGTGTAGAAATCAAGCAGGTCGTTGCGCTTGCAAGTGCGGTAAGGATCCTTCGGCTTCGGGCAGCGCAAAACGCCAACCGGGCAGATCGGCGCCGCAATGACGGTGTCGGCCGCAGGCGCCGACGCGGTGCCCGGAGCGCCCACATCGGCGGCCAGTACCGGGGCGGCGATCGCTAGCGCCAGGAGCAACGGCGGCAGCCGTAGCGGCGATGACAGGCGAAGGCGAAGATCGAGCACGTCGGGGTCGCGCCTCAGGAGTCCGCAATGGCCGCACAGCTTGCCCGAAAGCGACGGAACCGGCAATGCGCACCGCGCTGATGTCCGGCGCGCAGCGAGCAGCATGCCCCGGGTTCGACCGATCGAAATCGGTGCGACGGTGTCGTTTATGGCATTGGATGTCGCTTGCCCGTCCCAATGAATCGAGTGCCGGTCAACGATCGGGGTTCAATTGTTGATGCCCGACTGTTCGAAACCGTCGCTGAATATGCTGACACCGAGTTCGTACGCGCCGATGTCGCAGCGCGGTTCGGCCGGATCGCGGATCGCGATGGGCCGCGCGGAGCCGCGTGCGTCGATGTCGACGCTGAAGCCGTTGCTGTCGGTACAGTCCGTTGCAGCGTCGACGGCGGCGCTCGCCGGCTGCAACGCGTAAGTCCGGGTCGGGCCACCGTTGGCGAGCAGGGGCAGCAATGCCGCTGGCGCATTGGCAAGACCGAACCCGGTGCAACTGGCGTCCGTCGACAGATTGTTGCCGGCGAGCGTGACCGAACCGCTCGCGAACGCGCAATTGCCGGCAGGGCCAGAGTTTGCGGCGAACAAACTGTTCTTGATCGTTGCAAGCTGACCGGTTCCTGACGCGGAAATCTGAAACGCGCCGCCGCTGCCGGCCACGTTCTCGGCAATCGTGCTGCTGCTGATCGCGACGATGCCATTGGCGTCGATCGCGGCGCCGCTACCGGCACTGTTCATTGCGAACGTCGAGTTGACGATGGCCATCGCCGTCGAGGATGTCGCTTCGATTGCGCCGCCGCCAAAATACTGACTCGCGTCGTTCGACTCGAAGAGGCTGCGCACAACCGTGAGTTGCGCGCTGCTGCCTTCGATGAAAATGCCGCCGCCCGAGTTCGAGCCGTTGTTGATGATGTTGCTGTCGCTGATCGTGTTCGATCCCGCGCCCGCGCCGAACCCGGAGGTGTACAGGCCGCCGCCGCGATTGCTCGCCCAGTTGTTGAGCAGCGCGGCGTGGCGCAGCACGAGCGTGCCGTAATTCGTGATCGCGCCGCCCTTGGCGAACTGGTAGTCCGCGGAGTCGGCACAGCCGTTGAGCAGGTATACGTGATCGAGGATCAGCAACGGGCTGGTCGACGCGATCAACGCGAACTCGCCGGGATCGTTGACACCGTCGTGGTTGCAGGGCACGCCCGGGTCGCGATAGATAACGGTGTTGTTGCCGTCGATCTCCAACGACGCCGTGACCGTCGGCAGGCCGGTGTTGCTGGTCGCATCATCGACTTCGCTCAGCATGATCTGGCGCCCCTGTGGCAGCAGGATCGTGTTGGCGGCGCAAACGCAATCCGGCTGCGCCGTGGTTGCCGGGTCCGGCGAGTTGGCGATACCGCCGCAACCTCCGGTCGGTACGCCGGTGTTCACCTGGGTGATCGCGTCGCGCAGCACGCACGCATCCATGACGTTGTGGCCTCCGGAGTCCGAGGTGACGATGATCGTCGCAGCCCGGGAAAGTTGCGCGCCCGAAAGCAGCAGCGCCAGAACGATCATCCGGTATTTCATGGCTGCTCCCATCAGTCGTTTCGCAAGTGTCCGAAGCCGGTCTGGAAAACCGTTGCGTCGGCAAGAAGCGCCGCACTCATTGCAGCCCGTCGTAGAAGACCGTGTCGCCAAACGCGCCGGCATCGCAATGGTTCGGCGGGCGTGAGAAGCCGCGCTGATCGACACTGACTGGGTCGCCGTACGCGTCGAGGCAATCGCCGGCCCTGTGCCAGGCGGGGCTGTCGGCGAGCAGTTTCATGGTTTGCGTCGGGCCACCGTTGCTGGCCAAAGCCGTGTCCAGGCGCGGATCGGTGTTGATCAGGTTCGAACCGCCGCCGCAGGTCGCGTCGCGGGAAATGCTGGTCCCGAGCCAGGCCACGCTCGCGCCGTTGGCGACGCTGCAGTTCACCGAGAACTGACTTACCGGCGTGGCGAACAGCGTGCTCGTGATCCAGGTCGTGCTCGTGGCGCCGAGATCGAGTTCCGTCGAGAAGAACCCGGCGTTGCCCTGCAGCGAATTGCCGAACAGGGTTGCAAACGACAGGCCGAGGAAACCCTTGTTGAGGATCGCGCCGCCGGCCAGCGTCAGCGAAAACGCGCCGCTTCCGAGTCCGAAGTTGCCGGCGAACGTGGAGTTCGTGACCTGCGTCGCACCGTGATTGTCGATGGCACTGCCGGTGTTGTCGACGAACGTGCAGCCGTCGACGCTGGCGAAACCCGTCTGTGGATCCTCATCGACATACAGCGCGCCGTCGCCGGTGTTGGAATCGAAGACCACGCCGCTGGCGCTGAACTGCGCGTCGGGTCCGTTGTACACCGCGGCGCCGGGATAATACGTCGCGGAAAACAAGCCGGTGGCGTACGCGTAATTCTGATACAGCCTGCTGCGCACGAGGTAGAGCGTTCCGAAATTCGCAATCGCGCCGCCGACACCGCCGAGGGTGTTGGGACAGCCGTGCGAGAAATCGATATCGGCGACGTAGAGTGCCGCCCCGGCATTCACCTCGAGCAGACGCGAGCTGAAAGTGACGAAACTGTCGCATGGTGAGCCGACCGACAGGCTCGTGCGCAACTGCGGGCGTCCGTAGAGGTTCAGATAGCGTCCGGCGGCGAGCGCAGGCAGCGCGGCACCGGTGCTATGCGCGTCGATTTCGGTAAAGCTGAGCGTGTCGACGGTGATGTTGATCGTGTTGACTCCGTTCGTGCCGGCTGGACACTGGCCGACCGGGGCCAGCGCGTTCACAGCCTGAATCGCATCGCGCAGCGCGCAGCCGGTCATGACATTGCTGCCGGTCGATGCGGAAGTCACGTTGATCGTCGTTGCCGCAGCAGGCGTGGCGAACGTGTGCAGCAGCAGGGTTGCAACAAGAACGCATGAGTGGCGCATGTCCCGGCCTCGGTTCCGAACTCGCTTGAACAAACGCGATCCGGCCGGCGCGACTGACATCGGCTCGGCAACTTATTGACTTCGGGTGGCGGAGCGGGCGTCCTGGCGCGTGCGACCGACGCGCGGCGCTCAATTCCGGGATGCCGCCGTATCTGCCGAGGCGGGCGGTGGCGGTTCGGAAGCGCGTGCGAGCAGGCCTTTTACCCGGTCGCGCTCGGCATTGGCGCCGGCCGGAACGTTTGCCAGTTGGGTTTCGGCGTCCGCGCGCAGCTTGCGCGCGTCGTCGGCCCGGCCCAGCGCTTCGTTGCTGCGCGCCAGTTCGGCCAGCGCGCGCGCGACCAGCACCGGAATCGGCGGCGTCGCTGCGCGCGCAAACGCGAGCGCTTGCGCGGCGGCGGCTTGCGCTTCGGCGTATTTCCCGAGCGCAAACAGATTCTCGCTCGAGGTCAGGCGCATCGCGGTCGTGTCGTGATGGCCGTGCGGGCGAATCTGCTCGTTCATCGCGATCGCTTCGCGCGCACGCGCTGCGGCGCCGGCCGGGTCTCCGCTGGCCGCGAGCAGGCGCGCCTGGCTGTGCAGGATCGACCCCGAGTAGAAACTGATTTCACCGTGCTCCCGGCGGCTGTCGGCCAGGGCTGCATCGAGCGTGTTCCGCGCCTCGTCGAGCTTGCCCTCGCCGATCAGGATCTGCGCCAGACTGTTGAGGTCGAAACCGTAGTCGGGATACTCGGCACCGAGCACGCGGACGCTCTCGGCGATTCCCTCGCGCAGCGTGCGCTCGGCTTCGGCGTAGGCGCCCTGGCGAAAGCGGGCCATCGCGATGTTGCACAGGTCCGTGGCCGTCGTCACGTGCCCGTCGGGATAGAGCTGGCGCCCGATCGCGAGCGCGCGCTGGTAGTAGTCGATCGCCTCGTCGTACTTGTCTTCGTAGTCGAGCGTTACGCCGAGATTGCCCAGGTGCACGGCGACCATCTGTGTCGGCCGCGAATAAGCCTTCGTGTCGATCGCGACCGCCTGCCGCGACAAGCGCTCGGCTTCGGTGTAGTCGCCAAGGTGCTCCTTGATCGAGGCGAGCGCGGCCAGCGCTTCAGCCGTGTCGGCGTGCTGCTCGCCGAGCGCGCGACGCGTGCTGTCGAGCGCTTCGCCGAGCAGCGGCAACGCGTCGGCAAACTGCCCCGACTCCTTGTACAGGTTGCCGAGTGCGGTAACAGCCAGCACCGTGGACGGATGGTCGGCCGGGAGTATCCGCCGCGCGATGTCCACCGCGTGCCGCGCGAGGGCGAGGCCGCGCTCGGCTTCGCCGGAACGCAGGTACAAGACGCCGAGCTCGCTCAGCGCCTGCACCTGCAGCTCCGACTCCTTGCTGTCCGGTGGCGCAAAAGCGTCGATCGCGCCCTGCAGGCGCACGGCGCCTTCGCGGTAGCGGCCGGAGTCCTCCGCCTGCTGCGCGAGCAGGTATTCGGCCCGCAGGCGGCGCGGGTCGTCGCCGGAAAAACGCTGCGCGGCAAGGTCCGCGGCTTGCTGCAGCGTCTCGAATGACTGCTGTTCGTGTCCGCGCCGCCGTTGCAGGTCGCCGACCAGGCCGAGCACCTCGACGTGCAGATCGGGCTTGTTCGCAAGGCTGTGTTCGGCCCGCTCGCGGCCGCGCGCAAGCAGTTCGTCGGCGGTCTCGGCCATGTCGTTGCCCGGCGCGGCGCTGTCGAACAGTTCCTGCATGAAGGTCTTGACCGCATTGGCCCGATCCGCCTGCGCGGTCGCGCGCGCCGCCTCGCGGCGGGCGATACCGGCCTGGCGCAGGCTGAATGCCGTCGCGGCGACCAGGATCGCGACGAGCGCGAGCGTCGCGGCAAAACCGACTTTGTGCCTTTGTATAAATTTGCCGATGCGGTACGCATTGCCGCCCGCGCGGGCACGGATCGGCTGGCCGGTCAGATGGCGATCGATGTCTTCGCGCAACGCCGCCGCGCCGACATAGCGCCGCGCGGGGTCGGCCTGCAGCGCAAAGTCGACGATCGCTTCGAGATCGCCGCCGAGGCGCCGCCTCAGCGCCGCCGGACTCGCGCTGCGCGCTTCCGCCGCCGCGGCGCCGACGCCGCGGCTGGCTGCGCGCAATGTCGATGCCGTCGCGCCGTCACGCGGCGGACGCGAACCGGTCAGCAGTTCGCACAGCAGCACGCCGAGTGCGTAGACGTCAGTCGCGGTCGTGATCACGCCACCGGCGGCTTGCTCGGGCGCGGCATATTCCGGCGTCAAGCGGCGCAATTCCGTACGCGTGCTTTCGCTTGCGTCGCCGCTGCCCGGCAGCAGCTTGGCAATGCCGAAGTCGAGCAGCTTCACCTCGCCGTCGCCCGTGACGAGGATATTCGACGGCTTCAGGTCGCGGTGCACGATCAGGTTCTGCTGGGCGTACGCGACGGCATCGCAGATCGCCGCAAACAGGCGCAGGCGCGCGTCGATGCCGAGCCGGGCGCCGTCGCAATAGTCGGTAACAGGAACGCCGTCGACATACTCCATCGCGAAATACGGAACGCCTGCGGCGGTGATCCCGCTGTCGTACACGCGCGCGATGTGCGGATGTTCCAGGCGCGCATGGATGCGCTGCTCACGCCGGAACTGTTCCTGATCAGAGGCGCTGAACAGACCGGCGCGCAGCAGTTTCAGTGCCACGAAATGGGTGAACTCGGCAGTCGCGCGCGACGCCAGGAACACCGCGCCCATGCCGCCCTCGCCGAGCGCGCGTTCGACGCGATACGGGCCGATGCGCTGGCCTTCGATGCCGGCCACCGTCGTGCCTATTTCGCGCGCCAGGCGGTCGATGCCGCTGTCGCTGTCGACGTCGACTTCCAGCAGGCCCTGCACGACTGCACGCAGCTCCGCATCGCCGCACTCGCGCTCGAGTGCGGCAACGCGCTCCTCCGGTGGCAGGTCGAGCAGCCGGTCGAGCAGAGGCTCGATCTCGCTCCAGCGCGCCGTGATCTGGTCTGACGTCGTCTTGCTCATGCCTGCACGAGCATGTTTTGCAGCAGCGCACGCGCCTTGCGCCAGTCGCGGAAGATCGTGCGTTCGGTCAGCTCCAGGCAGGCCGCGATATCGCTGAACTCGAGCCCGGCGAATACATGCAACTCGACGACTTCGCGCAACCGGTCGCTGATCTGCGCGAGCCGGCGCAAGGCCTGGTCGACGGCGAGCAGGTCGGACTCGTCTCCGGCCTGCAGGCGCTCGAGCGCGTCGTCATCGCGCACGTCGTGCCCGCCGCGCTTGTCGCTGCCGCGCCGCCGAGCGTTGTCGACGAGGATGCTGCGCATCGCGCGCGCCGCATAGGCGTAGAAATGCCGACGGTCGGGCCACGACAGGGTTGGCTGGCTGACGAGCTTGAGGTAGGCCTCGTGGACCAGCGCCGTCGTGTTGAGCAGCGTCGCCGGTCCGCAGGCGTGCTGCGCGTGTGCCAGCCGGTGCAGTTCGGCGTAGATCAGCGGCAGCAGTTCATCGAGCGCTGGACGGTCGCCCGCGCGTGCGCGCTGCAACAACTCGGTGATGTCGTCGGCCATGGCCGCCATCCACGCGAATATCGACTACTCTAGCCCAATCCGGCGTAGGGAGCGGAGATTTTCGTCGCGTTTCCGAGAAAACGCGGGGCTTGCGCCGAAAGCTATCGCAGGCGAGGCGTTGGCCATCGCCGACCCGGGCCAGAAGTCGCGTCACTTCCGGGCGGTGCGAAAAGACGCTTGCACGATCCGGGGGATTTCCCGACACTGCCGCAGACGGAACAGGGGCGCCTCAGCGGGCGTGATGCAAGGTTTTGCCGCACTCAAGCGCCAACGCATGCCGCTACGCGTCCAGGCAGCTCGCGAAGATTGAACTCGAGGCGACGTTGCGCCGGCGACGATGCCTGCCGAGATTGGAAACCAAACCGACCATCGAGGGCGAATGATGCACGCGAACCAGCGCAGGGCCGTTGGGGAGACGATCGCTACGATCGGCGTGATCGCCTCGATGGCTTTTGTCGGAATGCAGATCCGTGAAAGCAACGTCCAGGCACGCGCAGCGGCATACGCGGCGATCGGCATCGCAACATCGGAATTTCACCGCTCGTTCGACGCGCGGCTGAATCGATTGATGACCGAGTCCGACTACCCCGACGTAGTGCAAAAGTGGACGCTGGCCGACTGGGAAAGCGTGCAACGCATCTATACCGCCGACCTGCGCATGTTCGAGACGATCCTGCTTCAGGTCGAGCAAGGCCTGCTTCCTGCGGACGCGATGGTTCGGCTCGGCTACAACTGGGGTCCGGTACTGACGAGTCCGAGCTATGCGTGCCTGTGGCCCGAACTGCAAACGCAGGTTGGACCGTCAGTCCGCAAAGCCATCGAAGACTCCACGCCGAAGGCCGACCGTTTCGTCTGCAAGGTCGATCTCAAGGCACTTCGCGACGAGACCATGCTCGGCAGGAAGAGCGGCTGAAAACGAGCGACTTGAGGCCTCCAGGGAGCAGCCGCGACGATTCATCGAGGACGTATCTCGCGAAACAACGCGTTCACCGGTAGGGTGCGTGCAAAAGGGGACAGCGTGACGACAGTCGAAGCAAATCTGGTGCGGGACGGCGACAAGCCCGCCACGGGTCATGTGACGCGCCATCCCAGAGGACTGTTCTACCTCGCCTTTACGGAAGCGTGGGAGCGATTCTCGTATTACGGAATGACCGCGCTGCTCGCTTTGTTCATGGTGAACGAACTGCTGCTGCCCGGGCACGTCGAGAACATCGCCGGATTTTCCGGATTCCGCGCTGCGATCGAATCGCTCGTCGGCCCGCTGTCGACACAGGCGCTCGCCTCGCAAATTTTCGGCCTCTACTCCGGATTCGTCTACTTCACGCCTTTGCTCGGCGGTATCGTCGCCGACCGCTGGATAGGGCAGCGCAATGCCGTCGTGATCGGCGCGCTGTCGATGAGCGCCGGTCATCTGGCCATGACATTTGACCAATCATTCCTTCTCGCGTTGCTGTTGCTCGTGATCGGTTCGGGTTTTCTCAAGGGCAACATCTCGGCCCAGGTCGGCGCACTCTATCCGCGCGCAGACGAAGCGCGGCGCACGCGCGGCTTCATCATCTTCAGCACGGCGATCAATGTCGGAGCGGTCGTCGGACCGCTGGTCTGCGGCCTTCTCGCGCAGGTTTATGGTTGGCACTACGGCTTCGGCATTGCCGCGATCTTCATGCTGCTCGGCCTCGCAACTTACCTGTCCGGCTACCGCGATCTGCCGGCGCGTGTCGAGCGGCAGACCTTCGAAGGCGTTCGACTGGGCGCGGCCGAGCGGCGCATCGTCGCTGCGCTGATCTTTGTCATGATCATTACGGTGTTCCAGTCGACGTCGTTTTACCAGATCTTCAACGTGATGCCGATTTTCATCCAGCAGCACGTCGCGTCCGAGGTCGGGGGGTTCCGCATTCCGATTCCGTGGTACCAGTCGATCAATGCGGTCTTCAGCATCGTCGCCGCGCCGGCGCTGCTCTGGCTCTGGGGCCGCCAAGCCAGACGCGGCCGCGAACGCGACGAACTCGCCAAGATCGGCATTGGCGCCTGGATCGCGGCTGCGAGCAATCTGATAGTCGTCGCAGCGATCATTGCGTACGACGGCGCGCCAATTCACCCGATCTGGCCATTCCTCTACAGCGCCGGCTTGGGTATCTCGTTCCTCTACTACTGGCCGACATTACTCGCGCTCGTCTCGCGCACGGCACCGGCAAAAGTGAACGCCACGCTGATGGGATTTGCCTTCATGAGCCTGTTCGTCTCGAACAATCTCATCGGCTGGATCGGCGGCTTCTACGGAAAGATGCACCCCGCCGCGTTCTGGGCAATGCATGCGGCGATCGCCACCGGCGGCGGTCTCATCGTGATGTTGTTCGGTCGTCGCCTGAGCCGCACGCTAAGGCCAGGATGACGAGTCACCGAGATCCATGTGGCTCAAGTGCCAGTTCGACGCGGTGAAAAAGAAGGCAGTGAGAAT
>Ga0207683_10005508_pt1 | contig 10849 bp, 10 predicted proteins | sample KBSM73metaG_FD_184333 | JGI IMG/M metagenome (GOLD analysis project Ga0207683, IMG submission 184333) | Miscanthus rhizosphere microbial communities from Kellogg Biological Station, Michigan, USA - KBS M7-3 metaG (SPAdes) (version 2) | ecosystem: Host-associated > Plants > Roots > Rhizosphere >...
GTAGGTGGCGGCGGTGACGAAGCGGGTGGCGAGCTCGAGCAGCGGCGTGCCGACGATACCGCGCGTCTTCACCAGCTCGCGCCAGGGCGGCACGCCGCACTGCATGAAGAACGAGAGCGAGGCCGAGTCCATCCAGCGCTGGAAGTTCGGATAGAAGACGATGCCGGCGGGGTCGCAATCGCCGAACTGGATCGTCACGCGGAACTGGGTCGTCTTGGGCATGCGGCTTCGCTGGAGCCTTCAGTGCGTCTGCGGCAGGATCACGTCGCGATCGCGGCCCAGGTACATGCGCACCACGTCGGCATCGCGATGGGTGAGCACGGCACGCTGGTTGATCGAGCCCTTGTCGGTGATCTCGCCCTTGTCGATCGACGGCGGCTCGGCCAGCACCAGGGCGCGCGCCACCCGGTTGGAGCTGCCGCTGCCGGTGGAGTGCAGCACGTCGACCAGGCGCTGGAAGAAGGCGCGCAGCTTCGGCTGGCCGAGGACGATGTGCGGCGGCGCGTTCGCCGGCAGCTCGGTGAAGGCGCGGCAGGCATCGAGGCGCGGGAAGAACAGCACGCCGACGTCGCTACGGTTGATGCCGGCGATCACCACGTCCTGCACCAGCGGGTCGCCGGCGGCGATGATCTTCGCCCGCAGCGGCCCGACCGAGACGAAGGTGCCGGTGTTGAGCTTGAAATCCTCGGCGATGCGGCCGTCGAACATGAAGCCGAGGCCCGGCGCGGCCGGGTCCATCGGCTTGGCGGCGTCGCCGCTGCAATAGAAGCCTTCGACGTCGAAGGACTCGGCCGTCTGCTCGGGCGCGCGCCAGTAGCCGGGCGTGACGTTGGGGCCGCGGTAGCGCACCTCCTGCTTGTCGGCGATGGGCACGAGCTTGATCTCGATGCCCGGCGCCGGCAGGCCGATGTGGCCCGACTTCACCTCGTGCGCATTGGCGCAGATGGCGAAGGGCGCGGTCTCGGTCATGCCCAGGCCCGTGAGCATGCGGATGCGCTCGCCGCATTCCTTCTCGGCGACGGCGTCGAGCTTGTCCCAGACCGGCTGCGCCAGGCCCGCGCCGGAGAAGAAGAGCATCCGCACCCGGCTGAAGAAGGTCTTGCGCAGCACCTCGTCGACCTCGAGCGCGTTGGCGATCTCCTCGAAGCCCTTGGGCACGTTGAAGTAGATCGTCGGCGCGATCTCGCGCAGGTTGCGCAGGGTCTCGCCGATCAGCGCCGGCGTCGGCTTGCCCTCGTCGATGTAGAGCGTGCCGCCGTTGTAGAGGGTGATGCCGACGTTGTGGTTGCCGCCGAAGGTGTGGTTCCACGGCAGCCAGTCGACCAGCACCGGCGGCTCCTGCTGCAGCGCCGGAAAGCACTGGCGGATCATCTGCTGGTTGGCGCAGAGCATGCGCTGGGTGTTGATCACCGCCTTGGGCAGCTTGGTCGAGCCGGAGGTGAAGAGGAACTTGGCGATCGTGTCCGGGCCGACCCGGGCGTGGGCGGCGTCGACCGCGGCGGTGGGCGCGGTCGCCAGCAGCTCGGCGAAGGGCACGCTCGCGCGGCCCTCGAGCCTGCCTTCGCCGAGCACCACCGGCGTCCCGGCGGGAACGGCGGCAGCGATCGCCTTCTGGTACGCCGTGCCGCTCGCGAACACCAGCCCCGGGGTCAGCACGCCGACGATGTGCTTGAGCTTGCCGTGGTCCTGCGAGACCAGCGAGTAGGCGGGCGAGACCGGCGCATAGGGCACGCCGGCGAGCATCGCGCCGAGGGAGAGCAGGAGGTGCTCGATGTCGTTGTCGGAGAGGATGACGATCGGCCGCTCGACCGAGACCGGATGGCCGAGCAGCCACTGGGCGATGGCCCGGGCGGCGCCGAGCGCCTCGGCGTAGCTCACTTTGCGCCAGTCCCCGCCCTTCACCCGCTTGGCGACGAGTGTGCGGTCGGGCGCGACCTCGGCCCAGTGCAGGAACCGGTCGGTCAAGCGCGTGGCGTAGGGCTCGAGCGGCTCCTTCGAGACGACGACGGTCGAGCCGTCCTCGCGCTTCGTCAGCGTGGCTTCGAGCGAGCCGCCGAGCGGCAGGTCGCGATAGCGCGCGCCACCGATCATTGCGCCCTCGCGCCAGCCGCGGTGCTGCTGCTCACGCCTTCTTCACCTTTGCGGCCTTGCCGTCGAGGAATGCTTTCATCCTGTCCTTGGCGGCGTCGTCGCCCTGGGCGATCGCCGCCATCAGCGATTCGGCGAACAGGCCCTCGTCCTGACCCATGTCGGCGATGCGCGGCAGGGCGTGCATGACGGCGAAGTTCGACAGCGGTGCATTGCCGGCGATGCGGCCGGCGAGGTCCAGCGCCTTGGCCAGGCCCTTGCCGGCATCGACCCGGTACTGCGAAAGGCCGATGGCCTGGCCTTCGTCGGCGTCGTAGACGCGGCCGGTGAGCATCATGTCGGTCATCCGCGCGACGCCGATCAGACGCGGAATCCGCGCCGAGCCGCCGCCACCGACGAAGAGGCCCCGCTGGCCTTCCGGCAGGCCGTAGAAGGTGCTCGGCTCGGCGACGCGCACGTGGCAGGCGCTCGCCAGCTCCAGGCCGCCGCCGACCACCGCGCCGTGCAGGACCGCAACCACCGGCACCCGGCCGAGCTGGATCTGGTTGAACGCCGCATGCCAGGAGCGCGAGTGCAGGATGCCCTCGGCGACGCTGCGCTCCGAGAGTTCGGAGAGGTCGAGGCCGGCGCAGAAGTGCTCGCCCTCGCCGCTGATCACGACCGCACGCACGTCTTCGGGCAGGTTGGTGAAGGCGGTGTGCAGCTGCGCCACCAGCGCATCGTTGATCGCGTTGCGCTTCGCTGGGCGATTCAGGCGCAGATGCAGCACGGCGCCCCGTTCCTCGATGCGTAGCAGGTCGAGCGACCGGAAGAGCGGCGCCGAGGCAGGTGCGGCGCTTGTCATTGGTTAGTGTCCATAATCATGATTGGGAGTCATTCTAGGAGTGGTGACCTAGTGAAATCCTAGGGTAAGCCCTAGAGAGGTCTCACTGTTTGGTTATGTATATTAACTAAAAGGCAAGGACTTGTCGAGTACCACCGAAGCCCTTCGGCGACGCCCGCCCGGGATCGCCGTGCCAAGGAGACAGGACATGAACGCCACCGGCCTGAACACCGTCGCCTTCGCCCTCGTGACGGCGCTGCTGGCCGCCTGCGTCGGCGCGCCTCCGCCTGCAGCACTTGCACCCGCGCAGGGCTCGACGCTGGTCGCCTGCGAGGCGCTCTCCGCATCTTTCACGTTTGCGCGCACGAAGGTCACAGCGGCGACGGCGGTGCCGGTGGGCGAGGTGTCGGCGGCGGGCATGGCGATCGGCCCGCATTGCCGCGTCGTCGGCGCCATGAACGATCGGGTCAGCCCGGTCGACGGCAAGCGTTACGCGATCGGCTTCGAGATGCGCCTGCCGCAGGCATGGAATGGCCGCTTCTTCTATCAGGCCAATGGCGGCGTGGACGGCAACGTCTTGCCCGCGATCGGCCTCACCACGATCGGCCCAGGCGCGGCGAGCGCGCTGGCCAAGGGCTTTGCCGTCATCAGCGCCGACGCCGGGCACACGGCGGCGCAGAACGGCAACTTCGGCCTCGACCCGCAGGCACGCGTCGACTACGGCTACGGCGCCGTCGCCGCACTCACGCCCATGGCCAAGGCCCTGATCCGTGCCGCCTACGGGCGCGAACCCGATCGCTCCTATATCGGCGGCTGCTCGAACGGCGGCCGGCACGCGCTTGTCGCCGCCGCCCGGATGCCAGAGGCCTACGACGGCTTCCTGGTCGGCGATCCGGGCACCGTGCTGCCACGCGCGGCCATCGCGAACCTCGTCGGCGGCAAGACGTATGCAAGCCTGGCCACGAACGCCGCCGATGTCGGCTCGGGGTTCACCCCTGCCGAGCGCAGGCTCGTCTCGGATGCGGTGCTGCGCCGTTGCGACGCGCTCGATGGTGCCGCGGATGGCCTGGTGAATGACACCCGTGCCTGCCAGGCGGCATTCGACCTCGGTCGCGATGTGCCCACCTGCACCAGCGGGCGCGATGGCACCTGCCTCGGCGCCGCGCAGAAGGCGGCCATCGGCGGCCTGTTCGCCGGCGTCACCACCGCCTCGGGGGCTCGCGTCTATGCACCCTTCCCCTATGACGCCGGGCTGGCGACGAACGACTGGGCGTCGTGGAAGTTCAGCGTTCCGCCGACGCGCGATGCCGGCGCCATCGGCGGCATCTGGCAGGTGCCGCCGGCCGCGCCGACCGGCTTCGACGGCCGCGCTTTCATGCTCGCCGCCGATGCCGACGCGCTGCTTGCGCGGGTGCAGGCGACCGACGCCACCTACACCGAATCGGCGCTCTCCTTCATGCAGCCGCCGCAGCTTGATGATTTCTCGGCCGTTCGCCGGCGCGGTGCCCGGATCGTCATGTACCACGGCACCAGCGATCCGATCTTCTCCAGCGAGCACAGCGTGCAGGTCTACGAAGCCTGGAGTCGGGGCAGCGGCGCGCCCGGCGAGAGCTTCGCCCGTCTCTATCTCGTCCCGGGCATGAACCATTGCCGCGGCGGCCCGGCGGCCGACCAGTTCGACCTGCTCCAGCCGCTCGTCGATTGGGTCGAGCAGGGGAAGGCTCCGGCCGCCGTGACGGCCAGCGTGCGCGGCCCCGGCAGCGCCGCCGGCGCGAACGCCGATCTGCCGGCCTCGTGGTCGCCGGAGCGCACTCGTTTGCTTTGCCCCTACCCGGCGGTAGCGCGACGCACGGGCGAAGGCAGTCTCGAATCGGCCTCGGCCTTCACTTGCCGCTGACCTTCCAGGAGCCCGCCATGCCTGCGTTCGCACCGACCTCCCGCCGCAACGTCCTTCTCGCCGCGGCGGCCTCGCTCGCCGCCGCTCCCGCCCTGGCCGAGGAAGCGGCCTTTCGTCCGGCTGATCCGGCGTTGAACGCCGTCAGCGCCGCCCATCCGCTCGTCCTTCCGAAAACGGAGCTCGTCTACGAGGCGATGTTCGACCTGCTGCCGACACTGCAGCTCGGCAGCTCGCCCTACGGCGAGCGGCGCATCGTGCCGATCTCGGGCGGACGCTTCGAAGGCCCTGGCCTCGCCGGCAAGGTGCTGGCTGGCGGCGCCGACCGCCAGCTCGTCCGCCGAGACGGCGCCGTCTCGCTCGACGCCATGTACGAGCTTCAGACCGACGACGGCGTCGTCATCTCCGTGCGCAATCGCGTGCTGACGCGCCAGCCGAAGGAGCCTGCCAACGCGCCGCGCTATGCCTTCTCGACGATCGACATCACCGCGCCCGACGGCAAGTATGGCTGGCTCAACGACTGGGTCTACGTCGGCGCGCTGCACAGCCTGCGGCCGCGGCCGAACGTGCTCATCCGGGTGTACAAGGTGAGCTGAACCCGATCATCGAGAGCCGCGGAGCCGCGCCATGAACACCGCCGACCTGATCGCCATCGACACCCACACCCACCTCGAGGTGTCGTGCCGCAACCCCTTCGACAGCTACGGCGAGGAGTACGACCGGGCCGCCGACAAGTACTTCCGCTCGTCGAAGCGGCCGACGATGGACGAGACCATCGCCTTCTACCGCGAGCTGAAGATCGGCTTCGTCAACTTCACGGTCGATGCCGAGACACAGATGGGGCGCCGGCGCATCCCCAACGAGGAGATCGCCGAGGCGGCGCAGCAGAACAGCGACATCATGATCGCCTTCGGCTCGATCGATCCGCACAAGGGGAAGATGGGCGGGCGCGAGGCGAGGAAGCTGGTCGAGGAATACGGCGTGCGCGGCTTCAAGTTCCACCCGACGGTGCAGGGCTTCGAGCCGGCCGACAAGATGGCCTGGCCGATCTACGAGGTGATCGCCGAGCACAAGTTGCCGGCGATCTTCCACAGCGGCCACTCGGGCATCGGCTCGGGCATGCGCTGCGGCGGCGGCCTGCGGCTGCAGAACTCGAACCCGATGCTGGTCGAGGACGTGGCGATGGCCTTTCCCGACATGCAGATCGTCCTCGCCCATCCGTCGTGGCCGTGGCAGGACGAGGCGATCTCGCTGGCGATGCACAAGCCCAACGTCTGGATCGACCTCTCGGGCTGGAGCCCGAAGTACTTTCCGGCGCAGCTGGTGCAGTACGCCAACACCCTGCTCAAGGACCGCGTGCTGTTCGGCAGCGACTTCCCGCTGATCACGCCCGACCGCTGGCTCAAGGACTTCGCCGAGGCCGGCTTCAAGGACGAGGTGCGGCCGCTGATCCTGAAGGAGAACGCGAAGCGCCTGCTCGGCCTCGCCTGAGCCGCACGGCTCAGCGGCGGCGCTTCGCGGACGACGCCGGCGGCTCGGGCGACGCTGGCGCCGCGGCCTCGGGATCGGCCGACAGCGCCCTGACGAGATCGTCGACGGCGCTCTGGAACACGGCCCGCGTGGTCGCCGAGGTCGGCGCGGCCGTCAACTTTCCGGAGGCATTGCCGGCGTAGGGCCGGCCGGCGACCTCGACCTCGATCCGGACGATGCCCTGCGCAGCGCCGGCCTTGCCCTTGGAAAGCGACCGGAAGACGAGGTCGACCGCTTCGCCGCCCGGGAGGCCGAGGCGTCCGGCGTCGCCGACGATGCCCGTCTGGACGAAGCGCAGCTCGAAGCCCGTCAACCTGACGGAATTCTTGGCCAGCGATTCGCGCAGCCGCGCCGGGGCGGCGGGCGCATCGATGGAGGCCTCCAGCGACTGGCGAAGCGCCTCGGGCGGCGGCTGCCGGAACTGCGTTTCGCCCAGGCGGATTCCGTCCGCCAGGATCTGCGCCGCGGCGGACGGCGTGTCGCGCCCATCGACGACGCGAACCGGTCGCTGCGCCCGCGGCACCGGCTCCACGAGGTCGTAGACCTCGTTGGGATCGAAATCGATCGCCTGGGCCGCGGTGAGCACGACCAGCGGAAGCGCCGCAAAGAGACCGATCCACCGACGACGCACCCCATCCTCCTTCGAGCCGTGCGCCGCGATGCTACGTCGTCCCCCTCCGCCCCATGCGTCGAGCTCAGCCGGCGGGCGCCGCCCCCCAGGCGCGTCGGCGCAGCTCCGGGCTGACGCGGTAACGCTCGCCGCGGTAATGGGCGTCCAGTCGGTCGAGCAACGTGGCGATCGCGCCTGAGTCCCAGCCGGCGAGGAACTCGAACGGCCCCTGCGGATAGTTGACGCCGAGCTTCATCGCCAGATCGGCGCCCTCGGGCGTGCACACCCCCTGCAGCACCGCGTCGCAGGCCTCGTTGATCAGCATCGCGACGGTGCGTGCGACCACCAGGCCGGGCGCGTCGCCGATCCAATGCGGTGTCCAGCCGGCGATCCGCAGCCAGAGACCGGCCTCCTCGCGCCAGGCGGCATCGGCGCCGGCAGAGACGCTGTAGGCCAGCGCGACGCCCGGTGCGCCGCCGTTGCGCGCGGTGGCGAGGTCGAACAGGGCCAGGTCGCGAACGCCCTCCTCGGCTGCGACCTGCGCCGCCGGCCGGCCGTCGGTCAGGCGGAGCTCGCCGTGCGCGGTCTGCAGGCCGTTCCAGCGGCTCGTCGGATCGGATTCGAACCTAAGGCCGGCCTCGCCGAGACGCGCCGCCCAGCGGTCGACAGCAATGCTGCGGCCGTGCAGGGAAACGATCGCCCCCGCCGGAACCGGCGGCGTCTCGGAGGCCTCCGGCGGGCTGGCCGGGGCGGCCGGATAGGTGAAGAAGCCGCGCCCCGACTTGCGCCCGAGGAGGCCGCCGTCGACCATCTCGCGCTGCACCAGCGAGGGCGCAAAGCGCTTGTCGAAGAAGTTGGCGGCGAACACCGATTCGGTGACCGCGAAGTTGGTGTCGTGGCCGATCAGGTCCATGAGCTCGCACGGCCCCATGCGAAAGCCGCCGCCGCGCAGGCACGCGTCGAGCACCGCCGGCTCGGCGACGCGCTCGAGCAGCAGCGCCAGGGTCTCGGCGTAGTAGGGCCTGGCAATGCGGTTGACGATGAAGCCCGGGGTCGAGCGCGCATGCACCGGCGTCTTGCCCCAGCGCTGGCTGAGCTCGAAGATCGCCTGCGCCACCGCCGGGTCGGTCTCCAGGCCCGAGACGACCTCCACCAGCTTCATCAGCGGCACCGGGTTGAAGAAGTGCATGCCGACGAAGCGTCCGGGCGCCTTCAGGCCGTTGGCGAGTGCGGTCACCGAGATCGACGAGGTGTTGGAGGCGAGGACGCAACGCGCATCGACCTTGGCCTCGAGCTCGCGGAACAGGGCCCGCTTGGCCTCGGCGTTCTCGATGATCGCCTCGACCACCAGGCCGGCGCCGGCCGCGTCGTCGAGCCGGTCGACGGCACGGATGCGGGCGACGGTGGCCTTCGCCTTCTCCTCGTCGAGCTTGCCCTTAGCGACCAGGCCCTCGAGCGCCTGCTCGAGCTTGGCGCAGGCCGCGGCGGCAGCGCCTTCGCGGGCGTCGAACAGTCGCACCGTGTGCCCCGCCTGCGCCGCGACCTGGGCGATGCCCGCGCCCATGATGCCGGCGCCGACCACCAGCACCGGCGTACCCGCTTCGAGATCGATGCTCATCCGCCCAGTTTAGGACGAGGCGCGGCCGCCTTCCTGCAAGGCGGCGCGCTTGTCACTACATTGCCGGGCTGACAACCCTCGGGAGCAAGACATGCGCTATCTGGTCGTGGGAGCGGGTGCCCTCGGCGGCTACTTCGGCGGCCGTCTGCTCGAGGCCGGCCGCGACGTCACCTTCCTGCTCCGCCCGGCCCGGGCGCAGGCGTTGGCCCGCACCGGCCTCGTGATCAAGAGCCGCTTCGGCGACGCCACCCTGGCGGCGCCGCCGTTCGTGCTGAAGGAGGATCTGCACACGCCCTTCGACGTCGTCGTCGTCGGCTGCAAGGCCTACGACCTGGCCGAGACGATGACCTCGTTCGCGCCCGCGGTCGGTGCGCAGACGGCGATCCTGCCGCTGCTGAACGGCCTCGGCCACTTCGACGCCCTGCAGCAGCGCTTCGGCGCCGAGCGGGTGCTCGGCGGCCTCTGCATGATCTCGGCCGCGCTCGACGCCGTCGGCACGGTGCAGCACTTCAACGACTTCCACGTCCTCGTCTTCGGCGAGCTCGACGGCACGTCCTCGGCCCGGGTCGCGGCGGTGCATGCCGACTGCGGCGGCGCGAAGTTCGACGCGCGGGTGTCGTCGCAGATGATGCTCGAGCTCTGGGAGAAGTGGGTCTTCATCGCCGCCGCGGCGGCAATCACCTGCCTGATGCGCGCCAGCATCGGCGACATCGTCGCTGCCGGCGCGGCCGACCTGAGCGAGCGGCTGCTCGAGGAATGCCGCATCATCGCCGCCGCCAACGGCTTCGCGCCGCGGCCGGCGGCGATCGAGCGCTACCGCGCCATCATGACCGCGGCCGGCTCGCCGATCTCGGCGTCGATGCTGAAGGACATCGAGCGCGGCGCGCCGGTCGAGGCCGACCACGTGATCGGCGACCTGCTGCGCCGCGCCCCCGCGGCAGCCGACTCAGGACCACCGTCGCTGCTGCGCATCGCCCACGCTCACCTCAAGGCCTACGAGGCGCGGCGGGCTGCCGCTACGCCTTGAAGCTGATCTCGACCGACCCGGCCGACCGGTCGGCCTCGCCGTGGAAGACGGCTTCGATGTTGTTGCCGTCGGGATCGATTACGAAAGCGCCGTAGTAGCCCGGGTGGTACTCGGCGCGGATGCCCGGCCTGCCGTGGTCCTTGCCGCCGGCGGCGAGCGCGGCGGCATGGAAGCGGTCAACGGCGGCGCGATCGGCGGCCTGGAAAGCGAGATGCACATGCGAGGCGCCGGTCGTCGCCATCGCGGCGCCGCTGACGAACAGCTCGTCCGACCAGAAGTAGCCCTCGCCCTCGCCCTCGACCTTGCGGCCCACGGCGCCGAGCGCGGCGTCGTAGAAGCGCCGGCTGGCGGCGAGGTCGCGGGCGATCAGATGCACATGGTCGATCAGGCGGCCGCGGTGCAGTTTCTTGGCTTCCATGACGACAGTGACCTCCTAGGACTTGGCGAACGCGGCTTCCATGCGGCGCTGCGCCTCGGCCTCGGACACGTCCTCGATGTGCGTCGCCAGCGTCCACTGGTGGCCGTACGGATCCTTGAGCGTTCCGGAGCGATCGCCGTAGAACTGGTCGACCACCGGCCGGACCTCGGTGGCGCCGGCGGCCAGGGCGCGGCGGAACGCGGCATCGACGTCGGCGACATAGGCCATGAGGAACATGGGCGAGCCGCCGAGCGCCAGCGGGCTCTTCGTGCCCCAGGCTTCGCTCTCCTCGCTCAGCATGACCACCGAGTCGCCGATGCGGATCTCGGCATGGGCGACCGTGCCGTCGGCCATGTCGAGCTGCAGCAGCTTCTCGGCGCCGAAGGCCTTCTTGTAGAAGTCGATCGCGGCACGGGCGTTGCGCACCGTCATGTAGGGCGTCAGGGTGTGATATCCCTGCGGCGGGTTCTGCACGGCTTGAGGCATGGCTGCTCCTGGAGCTCGGGCGGCGGAGCTTAGCGCCGCTGCGCGGACGGTGCGAAGTCCATGATGCCGGCGCGGAAGCAGCCCGCAGGCGCGCCCCGGGCGCCGCCCCTAGGCGAGAGCGGCCTTGTAGAGCTCGAGCAGCCGAGCCCAGGCGCGCTCGGCATCGGCCGCGCTGTAGATCGGCGAGCCGGCCTCGTTCGGCATGTCGGCGACGCACCAGCCGTGGCGCGCCGGATAGACCTCCACCAGCGCCGGCACCTTGGCCGCGGCGAACGCCTCCTTCAGCTTGTCCTTCGCCTCGGGCTGGCGCTGGTCGTCGTTCATCGCCACGCCGAAGTACATGCGGGCGGCGATC
>Ga0207683_10005510_pt1 | contig 10848 bp, 9 predicted proteins | sample KBSM73metaG_FD_184333 | JGI IMG/M metagenome (GOLD analysis project Ga0207683, IMG submission 184333) | Miscanthus rhizosphere microbial communities from Kellogg Biological Station, Michigan, USA - KBS M7-3 metaG (SPAdes) (version 2) | ecosystem: Host-associated > Plants > Roots > Rhizosphere >...
GTCGCAGTAACCAAGACTTGGCAGGCACTGATCCCTCCTTATTTAAGAATTTGCGGCAATCTGCGGACTAACCCTCGGAGCTCTGCGGCGCCAGTCGGGGCAATCCGCGATTTTTCTCGCCCAAATTCCAGAAATTATTAGTATTTTCGGCCGCTGGCATGGAAACTTCTCCCTGGAAGCGTATGCGGGTGTTGATCGCCGACGATCAAAAAAGCGTGGGTACATCGCTGGCAGAAATGGTCGGTCTTTGCCACCACCACGTGGTCGAGGTCGTGGGCACCGGCATGGAAGCGATCCAAGCCTATGATCGGCATCGTCCGGACGTGGTGCTGATGGATTACCGGATGCCCAAACTCAATGGCATCACCGCGTGTCGTTACATTTTGGCAAAGGACCCAAAAGCTCGCGTGATTTTGATTTCAGGATGGAGTGCACCCGTAGAACCGGAGGCATCCGGCGCGATGGCTATTCTCGCTAAACCCGTAGCGCTACCGATCCTCGAAGCTGCATTGAACTCGGCCGCGCAGTACACGCCGAAGAAAAAAGACTCGACGGCGGAAACGCCAAAGGATTCGCCGACGGCGGTTTGATTTGTTGCGACATCGGCTCCAGCCGATGTTTCGTCTTCAGCGCGACTCAAAGGGTCGATCATTACTCGGACGTGCGGCCGCCTTTGCCAGCGCAATGCCGAGCGAAGTAAGTGCATCCCTCCGTGCTGGTCGCGGGTGCCGCTGTCGAGGAACCGTCTTAGCAAAATTAACGTTTTTTCTCCCTCGCAATTCGTGCTCGGCGGGCGTATCACTCGAGCGGAGGTTTCACATGAATACGGTCTCAATTTCTCGACGGAAATTTGCGCAACTGGTAGGTGCGGGCGCGGCCTGCGCCGTGATTAAGCCCACGGTTTCTCTGGCAAAAACGGTTCCGATCGCAAATCCAGCGGCCCCGCCGCTAACGGGAATTGTGCGATTGAGTTCGAATGAAAATCCGTATGGCCCGTCGCCGCAGGGACTCAAGGCCATGACAAACGTCTTCCATCTCGTCTGTCGTTACCCGGACGAAAACGCCGCGGCGCTGATTGAGAAACTGGCGAAGCTGAACAATGTCGCGCCCGACCAAATCTTGCTGGGCGACGGATCGGGCGAAGTGTTGAAACTCTGCGCAGAAACTTTTACAGGGGCGCGCGGCAAATTGGTTGTCGCCGATCCGACCTTCGAAGCAATCTTGCATCATGCCACCACCAATGGGGCGGAGGTTGTTAAGGTTCCTCTCACTAACAGCTTCGCGCACGACCTTGCCAAGATGGCCGAAGTCTCGAACGCCGCTCTGGTTTATATTTGTAATCCGAACAATCCCACCGCGAGCATCACCCCAAAGGACGAACTACACGATTTTATCTCCAAAACGCCATCGCACACGATGATCCTGGTAGACGAAGCATACTTTCACTATGCCGACAGCCCTGATCACAGCAGTGTGATCCCGTTAGTAAAGGATCACCCGAATCTTATTGTCGCGCGGACATTTTCAAAGGTCTATGGCATGGCGGGCCTGCGCTGCGGCTATGCCGTCGGACAAACTGAGACCATCGCGCACCTACGCGATCATCAAAGCTGGGACAGCGTTAATATCATGGCAGTAGCGGCGGCAAGTGCGAGTTTGGACGATGCCGATCATGTCGCAAACGGGCGTCGGCTAAATCAGGAAACGAGAATGTTCGTAACGACGCAGCTTGAAGCCATGGGGTACAACGCCATCCCTTCGCAGGCGAACTTTATCATGTTCGATGTGAAACGACCGGTCGTGCCGCTGATCAAAGCGTTAAAGGACAAAAATGTAGAAGTGGGAAGATTATTTCCGGCATTGCCGAACCATATGCGCCTGACCATTGGCAAGAAAAACGAGATGGAGGCATTTTTGTCGGCTTTTCGTCAGGTGGCGGCGTAACACTCGCGCCTCTTTGCGAAAGCTCGTGCCGGACGAGCAGAAGCGCGTCCCTCAGGTCGCCTGAACGCTTTAACGCTTCAAGCCTTTAACGTCTCCAACACTTTCATCGCGGCGTTGTGACCCGGGATGCCGCTGACGGCGCCACCACGCAGCGCGCTGGATCCACAAAAGAAGACGTTCTCATATTCGGTCTCAACCCCCCAGCAACCGACCTCTTTCTTTGTGGTAGCGAATGGCCACGTCGGAGCATCGTGAAAAATATTGCCGTGATACATTCCTAACGAGTCTTCGATATCGACTGGGCTTTTGCTTTCGATGCAAAGGGAACCGTCGCGAGCGACAGCGAGACAATCTTTTAACGGTTCTTCCAGCCACTGGTTGATGCTGGCGAGGAATTTTTGCTCGGCCTCTTTTCGCATCATGACATTGTCGCGTGCAAACATGGCCCAGGGAGCGTCCAGGCCGAAGAGCGTCATCGTGTGGTACCCTTGTTCCCGTAAGTTGGGGCCGAGAATGCTGTCGTCGGTAAGGGTGTGACAATAGACTTCACAAGGCGTCTTCTCCGGCAATCGTCCCTCCGATGCACGCGCAAAGCTGGCGTTCATCTGTTCGTAGCCTTCGTCACTGTGAAATGTCCCGGACCAAGCCTGCGCTGCCGGGTACTTTTTCGCCTTCAGCTGCGGCAACTTGCGTAGCAGCATGTTTATCTTAAACACCGATCCTTCATCGGTCGCGTCTGGCTGAAATGGTTTGCCGGTAAACCTTGCCAATACATTGCGGCCAAAGTTTACCAGAAGAAACCGGGCTTTGATTGTTTCGTTTTTTTTCGCCGTTTCGAACTCAACGGATCGGTCTTTCCCATTCAATCCCAGAGCGCGTATCCTAATACCCGTTAAAAATTCAGCACCGCTTTGGCGAGCGGCTGTTTCCAGTTCGTTCGCCACCGCTCCCATTCCTCCTACCGGGACGCGCCATTCCCCCGTCTTATTTCCAATTAGATGATAAAGAAAACACCGATTCTGGACGAGCGACGGATCATGCGGATAAGTAAAGAGACCGATCTTGGCGTCGGTCAGGACAAGCCCGCGCACCAGATCATTCTGTAGATACCGCTCGATCGCGAGGCCAAGCGGTTCTTCCGCCAGACTTCGCCATGCTTCACGAGAGACATCGTCAACGCTGAATCGACGTTTGAACTCTTCTTTCGATACTAACTTCGTTAGCATCGTGTCCCAGACCTGCTCAGCAAAGACGCGCGACAGATAATAAAACTTCTTCATTTGCTGAAACTCGGTGTCACTGCCGGTCAGCTCGAGCATCGATTGCCGCCCCATCTCCTCATCGACGTTACTCAGAAGTAAACCATGATATTGACCATTTTGCCGATAAGGTGTGAACGATCCGGTGGCACGACGACGCAGCTCAAGTTTCAATCCGAGATCGCGAATGATCTTTTCGGGAAACAAACTAACGAGATACGAATAACGTGATAACCGCGCGTCGTAATCTGGAAAAACTTTCTGCGATGTGGTGGCCCCGCCGACGTAGTCGTTCTTTTCCAGCAGGAGGACGCTAAGACCGGCGCGTCCGAGGTAGGCGGCCGCAACCAAACCGTTGTGGCCAGCGCCCAGAATAACAACGTCGTAATTTGATTTCATGCGCCCAGTTGACAAGAAAGCCGAAAACGCTCAACGCTCAACATCCAACGCGTAACTCCGAAACCTCGCAATCAGCCCTTGTAACTACGGGATTCTTTTCACAATTTAACGCTTATATCATGGACCCGTTCAGCTATCTCTCGTCGGTAACGGGCTTTTCTTCGCCTGATCATGAATGCGGTCCCTGAAACGCGCAGTCGCTGCCTTGTCGTCGGAGGCGGACCGGCGGGAATGATGACGGGCTTTCTCCTTGCTCGCGCCGGAGTTGACGTCGTGGTTTTGGAGAAGCATGCGGATTTCAATCGCGATTTCCGCGGCGATACCATTCATCCTTCCACCCTCCAGTTATTGCATGAGCTGGGATTACTCGAAGAATTCCTTCAGCTGCCGCATCAGGAGGTCCGCGAAATCCGTGGAGTATTTAATGGTCATTCGATCCCGATAGCGGATTTCTCGCGGCTGTCGACACCCTGCAAGGTAATCGCATTCATGCCGCAATGGGATTTTCTCGATTTCCTCTCCCGCCACGCCAGGAAGTTCCCGAGTTTCGTTTTGCGCATGCAACACGAGGTTATGGATCTACTTTTCGAAAACGGGCAGGTGGCGGGTGTGCGAGCGAAGACACCGGAAGGTGAGCATCGGTTCCTGACCGACCTCGTCATCGGCGCGGATGGTCGACACGCCATCACCCATACAAAAGCCGGGTTTGAGTTACGCGACTTCGGTGTGCCAATCGACGTGCTCTGGATGCGTATTTCCAAACGAGAGAACGATCCGCCACAGTCACTTGGCTTTTTCCGGCACGGGAAGCTGCTCGTGCTTCTGGACCGCGGCGACTATTTCCAAGTCGGATTTGTCATTCCCAAAGGAAGTCTCGAGGGGTTGAAGCAACGCGGCCTAACTACCCTGCAACAAGATATTGTCGCGCTCGGGCCTTTCCTGAAAGACCGGATCACCGAGCTCGACGATTGGAACAAGGTCAAGTTGCTCACCGTTCAAATTAATCGTCTGCGAAAATGGTGCCGGGAAGGATTGCTCTGCATCGGCGACAGCGCGCACGCCATGTCGCCCGCGGGCGGCGTCGGCATCAACCTCGCATTGCAGGACGCGGTCGCGACCGCGAATTTATTAGCGGCAAAATTAAGAACAGGACCGGTATCGGTGGCCGACTTGGAGCTGGTGCAGAAGCGTCGGGAGTGGCCGACACGCTTGATCCAGGCGATGCAGACGTTCATTCATCGCCGGGTGGTAACCGGACGCGAGTCCAAGAGCGGAGATTCACTTCCAATTTTACTCAGGCTCTTTCAATGGTTTCCGGGGTTGCGTTCGCTTCCTGCGCGCTTCATCGGTATAGGGCCGCGACCCGAACATATTCATTCGCCGCTCGCCGAATAACTCCGCCATCTGGCAAACTGCGACGCTGGCTTGAGCATTCGGAAAGTATTCTTCTATGGGCTCGCCTTCCAAACAGTTGCGATGTTTCTGCCCGGCGGATAACAATTCTTCGATCAGTGCTGCTCTACCATAACCGTTAAAGCCGCTGCCCGATGATCATTTCTCACAAGCATAAGTTCATTTTTGTGAAGACCGTCAAAACTGCCGGCACCAGTATTGAAGCTTTCCTCTCACAGCACTGCGGACCGGACGATGTGCTTACCCCCATCTTCCCACCAATTGAAGGACACCAGCCACGCAACTACGAAGGACCAGTTCATCCGATTTCTGAAATCCTCCGTCTCCCGTTCGGGCCTGTTTCCGCCTGGCGACATATTCTGTCACAGCGCCAACGTTTCTACAGACACATGCCGGCATGGCTTGTCCGCGTGCGCGTTCCCGCAACGATCTGGAATAGTTACTTCAAATTCTGTGTCGATCGCAATCCCTGGGATAAAGTCCTGTCCCATTATCACATGACCGCTCATCGCCAGGGCGGCCAGCTGTCGCTCGATCAATACCTCCGCCGAGGAAAGTTGCCGATCAATTACCCGCGTTACACGGATTCGTTTGGTTCACGGATCATCGTCGACCGCGTCGTTCATTATGAAAATCTAATCGATGAGCTGGCCGAGATTTTCGCGCGCTTGAAAATTCCCTTCGAAGGCACTCTGGGTATCCGGGCAAAAGGAGAATACCGGGCTGATCGCACACCGTACCAGTCGGTATTTACTCCGGAACAACGCCAATTGGTGCAGCGAATATTTGCCCGTGAAATTGAACTGCACGGTTATCGTTTTTAAGCGCGTTATTCCAGCAAATCTTGCTCGCTAGGACTAATTTAACGATGGATCGTCCGGCGCCGCCGCGAGCAATTTAAACCAGGGCCCAAGCCCTCTCATGATGTCGAACCAAAGCCTCGGTAACCGATCGAGCTTCATGGCGGCCCGATCCGGCTTACGAATTACCCAGGCGTTTTGCTTCATCTCCGCTTCCAACTGGCCCGCGCCCCAGCCGGCGTAGCCAATAAACGCGCGGATCGAACCCGGATTTTTCCCAATCTGCTTGTTGGCCTCGTCCACATCCACATTGTGATTTAACTTGAGGCCTTCTCCGGTCTTCCACTCCAGCGAAGCAAATATCAAACGATCGCGCCCGACTGGTCCGCCAAAAAAAACCGGCACGTCGTCCAAGGCATTCAATGGTGCTTCTGAAACAACGTCACTTACGTGTTTCTCCAGTGGTCGATTCAAAATTATCCCGAGCGCGCCATCATCCGGAGTGTGCGCCGAAAGGAACAAAACCGCCCGCCGAAAATTCGGGTCAAGCATGTTCGGATGCGCCACCAGTAATGAACCGGCGTAACTCTGTCCTTTATTCTGGGGTAATTCGCGCACGTTTTACCTAAAAGCACCAAACATTATCCGCAAGCGCAAGTCCAAGCCGGACTGGCGGATTCACTTCGGATGATAAAAAGCTCACAACCTTTGCAACCGTCGATCACACAGTTCATAAATGATATCGGCAATAATTTCATCGCGCCACGGCATCGCAGTGGCCGTGACCAGCTTTTGCGAATCAGATGGCAAATTGTCCAGCAAAGCATTTCGGCGGTCAGGATCCAGCTCGCCAAAAATGTCATCGATCAAAAGTAATGGCGCCTTCTTCTCGCCCGATTTCTTCAGCACCTCCGCCTGCGCAATTTTCATCGCCAGCGCGATGCTGCGCTGCTGGCCTTCCGAGGCAAACTGCGCCGCCGGCAAATCGTCGACACGTAACTCAAGATCGTCACGATGCGGACCAACTATCGTTTGCCGCAGGCGAATGGATTCGCGATGCGACCGTTCGAGATCGCCTTCGAAATCGGCGCTGGCACCGGGGACAAATCGAAGCATGAATTTTTCACGGGCCGCGCTGATACGCTGATAGGCCTGGCCCGCGAGCGGGGCCAGCAATTCAGTCAATTCCGCACGCAGCCGCAGCAAAACCTGGCCGTGCTGAATGAGCGGCGCATCATACGCTGCCACTTCTCGTGGACGCGCCGTCGGCGATTTCAACAGCGCGTTACGTGCACGCAAAGCACGCTCATAAGCGCGCAAAGCCGGGCGATACGTGTTATTGATTTGCAGTCCGAGAAAATCCAGATAGCGACGCCGCGCGTCCGACCCACCACGGACCAATTCAATATCGACATTCGCAAGTGACACTACTCGCCCAAGACGCAAGTATTCACCGAGCGTTCGCTGCTCGACGCCGTCGAATCTTACCTGGCGCCGGAGCGCGCGGTAACGAAATTCCAAATCGTGCCCCTCGAATCTACCACGCACGTCGAATGATTTCTTTCCAATTTGGATGACTGGCGCGAGCGATGCGGAACGCTGCGATTGCAATCGCAACAGTACACAAGCGCCTTCCAAAACGGTCGTTTTCCCCTCCCCGTTTCCACCGAGAAACAAATTGAGACCGGGGCCGATATCGACCGAAACGCCCTCGAAACAGCGAAAATTGCGCAATCTTAAACTCGTTAGCATCTGGGGAAAAGGTCCGGCGTTTTAGACAATAGCGTAGGCGTCGAATTGGCAGACAGAGAGTCCATCTTCCGCTTATCCTTGCGCTCCGCAATTTAGTACAAAAATCCTCGCTCCCTGCGAACGCTTCTTGGAGCGACGGGCTCTGTCCCGTGCCAAATTTTAGGGACGACACGGCGGTCGTCCCTCCAGTGAAAAGGACAAAGTCTTACCCGCACACCTGCCTAATTCGCGCTCTAACAAAGCGTAATCAGCTCTAGCCGGCTTTGCATTTCTGCCGGCACGCGATCTCGATGATAGAAACTTCCGCTGATCGGCGTGATATCTGCAGGCCGCAGTCCAACAGCCGCAGCAATGAAATTATCATTGCAAAGGATGCCGTTGGTCGGGTCTAGTCCGATCCAGCCGGCGCCGGGCAAAAAGACTTCCGCCCACGCATGCAACGAACCTTCCGCGCGCTGAATTTCTTCATCTGCCTCACGCAAATATCCGGAAACAACTCGCGTCGCCAAGCCAGCGTCCCGCAGCATTTCCGCCAGCAACACGGCCGTGTCACGACAAGCCCCACGCCGCAGACGCAATGTTTCAGCTGGCGCTTGGGCCGCCCCTTCCTCGCGCCGCTGGTAGGAAATCGTCCGATGTAAGAGCTTCGTTAATTCGACCAGCGTCGCCACTGTTTCGCGCGGCAGCTCCTGCATTGGTGGCGTCCAGTCCGACAACGAAAGGACGTCGTCGGTTTGCCGTTGGCGATAGGCGCAAATAATCGAGGCCATATCTTCCTCGTAGGCAAAGGGCATTTGAGCCGCGCGACGCGCCAGAACAAAATCGAAGGGATTCTTCTTCGCTACCTCCACATCGATCGCGAGGCGCAGCTCCAGCGCCTCCGCCGCCTTTTCAAAAAAACAGGAAGCGACAATATTGTCGAAAACATCGCGTCCGAACCGAATCGTCGTTTCCGGCTTGGTTCGAAAGTCGAGGCGCGCGATTTGGACAAAGCGGTCGCTCCGGGGAAAAAGCCGCACGTCGTGCGGGGAAAACCTGACCGCCCGATCGTAGCGGTAAACTGTTTCGTATCGGATCCCGAGCTTCACCTGGGCTTTCGGTGATTGTTAGTCGTTGGGAGAATCAGAGCAAAAGAAAGATTGACAATCACGGATCGGTTTCCGGTTCTTTTATAGAGCTACGCTCTGCCGAGTCACATCCCCTTTCGGCCTCGACGGAGTTTCGCCCCGGCGACAAAAACTCCTTACAATGGCATGGTCAAAGGACAAATTATGGCATCTGGACAAAAACAATGTATTTAGGCTAAAATTCTCTTGCCGCCTGCGCCAAGTTCATCTACTGGACTCCCAGTTTTCAAGATTGTTCTGGGGGGAACAGCCGCCCTTCGCGTCCTTTCGGGCGTGGGGGGCGGTACTTTTTTCTGATGACGGCGCCGCCATCCTTTTCCCGACGTTTCAACTGGCCACTGGCCTTCACCCTTCTCGGCCTAGCTGTCATCGCAGCCGGAATTTTCGTCTTTAACCGCTGTGCCGCATTGCCGGGACGCGCGACGCGGGAAACCGTCGATCAAATGGAGCGTGTCGGGCGCGATTTGCGGGACGCAATTGTTCAGATCACGCAATTGCAGCCGCGGGTCACAATCAATAATCGTGTCTATTTTGAACAAACATCACCGATCGCTGAGTTAGCCCTGATTTCTCGAAAACTCGAAGTAGAGCACGAATTTCTTCACACTTGGGCCGGCAGCACGAAACGGCTGCGCTTGCACGGAACCTACACGGCAAAGGCGGGATTCGACCTGCGCCAGGAAATCAATGTCAAGATCTCGCCGGAGGCGACAATCGTTCGCCTGCCGCACGCACAACTCCTTGGCTTGGAACAAAACGCGGTCGAACTGCTGGCCTACGAAAATGGCTTTTGGAATCCAATCTCCGGTGCCGACGTCGAGTCGGAGCTAGCCGCGCTTGACAAACTCGCGCGCGAGCGCGCCGCCGAACAAAATCTGGCAGGGCAAGCCGAGGAGTCGTTCCAAACACAATTGAAATCCCGCGTCGGAAATGCGCCGCCGCTGCACGTAGTCTTCTACGACGCCGCGAAGGTAGAATGATGCAGCTTTCCGCCGGTATGATTGTACGCGAACACACTCGTATGTCCTCACGAAAGAAACCATTGCTCACGCTTGGTTTTGTCCTGCTTGCGCTTGTCGTTCTGAGTTTTTTTGCGCCATCAGTTTTTGAACGCAGCATCGCAGCCTGGCTTCGTTACGAAGCCCGGCGATCCGGGATCGTTCTCACTTTCTCCGAAATTCATGCCCCACTCTTTCGCCCGATTACACTCACCGACCTGAAAATTATCGGTGCCGGTCTCGACGGCGATCATCTGGAGTTTGACGCCACACGCATCGAAGCCGGACTCAGGTTGGCGGGAATTTTCGGGCAATCGGAAAAATCACATCTACTCTCTTCACTTCGCATTGAGCACGCACGGGTCTTCGTTCGCGGCCGCGCTCCGCTCTCCGCTGGTCCCATCGATTGGATCGCTCTGGACAGACTTTTGCCGGAAAACTTTGAGATCTTTGCCGACCAGCTCCGTTTCGAACAATCCCATTCTTTCCTGGCTTTCCAAGATGCAAAAATCTCCGGGAGTAAAGGTAGCAGCGGGCTGTTATCCATCGGCACAGTGGAAATCCGCGCACCATTTTTGGAAAAACGCTTTCCCCGCGTTCGCGGTGTTACGCGCTGGCAGGACGACCGCCTTTCCATTGGTTCGCTCAACCTCCTGGAAGGTTTTGCCATCGACTCATTGGTGATCGATCTCACAGCTCTCCGAACGGGACGAGTCGGCACCGATCTCGGCGCTTCCCTTTTGGGCGGTAAAATGCGCGCGAACATTGCGACGGAACAGCCTGGCAAGACACGAATCTGGGAAGCTGCCGGCACCGCTTCCGGCATTTCGCTGCCCCAACTCGCCAATGCCCTTGGGATGACCGTTCCGATGCAGGGGATGGTGCACGGGTCGAAGTTTACGTTTCGTGGCGATCCGCGTGATTTCTTAAATGCAACCGCTTCAATCTGGACTGAGTTAACCGGCTTTAGTTGGCGCGAGCGCAAAGCCGACGTCATTATGGTCGGCGCAAACTTTTACCGACACACCATCCAACTGCAGCAGCTCTTTATTAAACAACGTCGCAATGAATTGACCCTGAACGGTGAAAGCGCGATCAACACCGAATGGCTAAATCCGGACTTTCGCGGCGACATCTCTGCCTCGATTAACGATTT
>Ga0207683_10005516_pt1 | contig 10843 bp, 6 predicted proteins | sample KBSM73metaG_FD_184333 | JGI IMG/M metagenome (GOLD analysis project Ga0207683, IMG submission 184333) | Miscanthus rhizosphere microbial communities from Kellogg Biological Station, Michigan, USA - KBS M7-3 metaG (SPAdes) (version 2) | ecosystem: Host-associated > Plants > Roots > Rhizosphere >...
GGATTGATCGCGCTGACGAAGCCTCCTCACGGCATTGGGTGGTGGATCGGCATAGCGGGATCCTTGGCGACTGCTGTGTTCCAGAAACGCACTCATCACCGCAGCCCAGGCCGACCCGACGACAGCCGGCACCCGCTGAGGGGTGCCGGCTGTCGTCGGGTCGGCCCGGGGATGCCGGGCCGCGGGGTTCCGAGAGTGTGGTGCGGCTCAGGCCGGATCCGCGGGGGTCGCCACCTCGGGCTGGGGATCCGAGAGGGTCTTCGGGACCGTGTCCTCGAACTGCGGGAGGCGGTTCAGGTAATCCACCACCGAATCCGTGGACTCCACGTCACCGAACTTGTTGTCGATGTCGTAGAGGTTCCACTGCACGACGCCCGGGACGCGGTCGCCGATGGTCTCCCGGGGGATGATCGGGCGGAAGCCCTTGGCGATCGCGTCCTCGACGGTGTGGCGCACGCACCCGGCCGCGGTCGCACCGGTCACGATCAGGGTGTCGATGCGGTTGGAGGTCAGGAAGAGCTCGAGGTTCGTCCCCGGGAACGCCGAGGCGCGATTCTTCTCGATCACGACCTCGCCGGGCGCGGGCGCAATGCGGTCGTCGATCTGCGCCCAGTAGGAATCCGCCGGAAGGGTCTCCGTGGGGATCTTCGAGTACCACAGACCCATGTCGTTCGTCCCGGAGGTGGCATCGCGGTTGCGATACACGTTCGTGGTGTAGAAGACCGGGACGCCCTTGGCGCGCGCGGCCTCGTTGATCCGCTGGACGTTCGGGATGATCTCCTCCATGCCCGGGCAGCTGAACGGGTGACCCGGACGGGTCCAAGCGTTCGCGAGGTCGATGTGGATGACGGCGGGGCGGTTGCCGTAGCCGATCCGACGCTTGAAGCCTCGCTCGTTGTAGATGCCCGTGCCTGCTTCGAACGCCTCCTCCAGCACTGCTGCAAGACGGGCTTCGATGTCGTTGGACGTCGCTGTCTCTGTTGTCATGGTTCTCTCCACTCTCTCGGCTGTTGTGTTTCTAAGCTAGCAACGAGGTTGCTGTACTGGATACTGTAGCGCACGAACCGGCGCACCACCAGAGGTGCCCGGAGTCTGCATCTCCACCGGACCAACTTCTCGATAGGGCGAGCATCGGCGAGTGCGTCACTCCGGCAGCCCGGCGAGGGTCCGGTTCGCGGCCCGCCCACCCCAGCAACACGGGCTGAGGCATCCGCAGTTTTCCCGGCGGAAACATTCGTGCCAAGCGATGACACTATCCGCCGGTTTCTCTATTGAGGCTCGCATTGCTCCACGAGCAACATCGTCGGCCCGCCAGGTCAGTTATGCCGGGTGGGTAGAGCGCAAAGTAGGCCTACGTGCGTTGCTCCTGTTGTGACTATGTTGCTAGCAAAGCAGCCGATCCCTTCGGGACAAGGCAAAAGCAGGGAAGCCTGCCGAAGCTCGGATGTAGTTTGAGCGGAACACTTTGAAGGCCCGCCAAGGCGGGCCTTCTGTTCGTTAATCTCACGTCCGCAGTGTGGAACTGACAACCTCAGTGAGGCGGGTACAGATTGCGGCATATGATGGCCCCAAAGAGTGGCGGGATAGTCACGTAGCGCGAAAGGATGAAGGTGGCAGGCAGGCCGAGGCATGACAACGGGCAGGTCCAAGGAGCTGCGGCGTCACTGTTGAACGGTCTTGCTGTCCTGGAAGCCTTTTCCGTTCAAAGTCCGGTTCTTGGCGTGACTGAGGTTGCTCAGCGTGTTGGCCTCCACAAGAGCACGGTCTCACGCATTCTTAGCGGTCTAACAGAAGCTGGATATGTCCAGCGGGATGAGGAGACGGGACGGTATCGGCTCGGGCTGGGCCTCCTCGCGTTGTCCGCCCCTTTGCTGGCGGATCTGGATGTCCGCCGTGCTGCGGTTCCGTATTTGGAGAAGTTAACCGAAAGCACCCAAGAGACCAGCGCTATCTCGGTCTGGAATGGTCACGAGGCCATCGTCGTGGAGCAGGTTGCCAGCCCGAATCTGGTCAAACACACTGCCACCATCGGAACCCGGTACAACAAATTCGAGAGCTCTTCAGTGCGGATTTTCCTGGCGGAGCTGGCGCCGGCTCTCGCGACGGAACTGATCGAATCCGGGCAGATACTACGCACGGCAGGAGATGGTTTGCCTTTGGACCACACCGCCCACCTGCAGGAAGTCGCCCGTCAGGCATACGCCGTTAACGACGGTTCGACTACGGAGGAGGAGTTTGGGGTCTCCGCTCCGGTTCGGGATTACCGGGGCAAGGTGGTTGGGTGCATCACTGCATCCGCCCCCCGTTCCCGCGTGCAAAAGCACGCCACCAAGGATGCTCTGGTTCAAGCCGTACAACAGGCTGCTTCGGAAGTATCCACCCGCTTGGGCTGGGCGGCCTCGCTTCCGGGGTGATTCATCCACGCGGCTAGGCGAAACGTCAGCACCATCGTGTATTCGACCGCATTCAGATCGAGACGCTTGACCGCGCTGTCGCACTCGGAAAGGGTCATCCGAGAGGGAGCAGCTGCCAACTTCGAGGGGGTGGCCCTGCTTGAGGCTCCGTCGGTCCCTGCTCTGGCAAACCACCGAGGATCACGGCTCGCAGGCCCATCGGCTCCTGCTCGGATCAGCCAACAGCGCCGTCAGCGACCTGGATCTGTTTCCCCGGCAGGTGGCCCAACCGTGTAGACACCCGCGCCGCGGCCTCTAGCACGGCTTCGCGCAGGATCGACTGACTCTGCATGTACTGCACTCGGGATCGGGGCGCGCTGGCTGTGATGCAGCCGACGACTTCGCCCCGGTAGTCCCGCACAGGAGCGGACACGCCGTATTCCTCGTAAGTGGTCTCGCCGTCGTTGACGGCGAAGCCGTCGTCACGTACGCCGACGAGCTGTTCGTGGGCCGGGTCTTCGAGACCGAGGTAGCCCTCCCGCAGGACCGTACGGTCGGCAAGCAGGCGGTCGGTCTCCTCGGGCGGCAGTTCGGCGAGGAACACGCGGACTGAGGAACTGGCGAACTTGTTGTAGCGCGTGCCGATCGCCGCGCTGTGCTTGACCTGGTGGGTGGAAGCCGTTTGTTCCACGACAATCGCGTTGCTGCCGTTCCAAACGGCGATCGCGGCCGTCTCGCCGGTGGCCTGTGTGAGTTCTTCGAGGTGGGGCAGGGCGGCACGGCGGACGCTAAGCTCGGCCAGCAGTGGTCCGGCCAGGCCGATCATCCCGAGCCCGAGGCGGTATCGCCCTGTTTCCTCGTCGCGCTGCACGTAGCCGGCTTCGTCCAGGCCGCTAAGCATCCGGGAGACCGTGCTCTTGTGCAGGCCAACGAGCTCGGAGATCTCCGTGACGCCCAGGAGGGAACGCTTGGCGACGGAGAAGGCTTCGAGCACGGTAAGACCGTTGAGCAGCGATGCTGCCGCCCCTTGCGGTTTGTCAGTGGTTGTTTGTGGGTCAAGCATGGGTTCTCCCTCTCCAGGCGCTACGCGCAGTCACCGTAGCCATCGTACGGCGTGCCCATCCAACCTCTCGTCGGAGGACAAGTCTCCAGCGGCTCCACGTCGCCGAACTTGGAGTCCATATCGAACAGGTTCCACGCCACGACTCCTGGCACGGGGTCGCCCACGGCCTCCTTGACGATGATCGGGCGGAAGCCCTCGGCGATCGTCCAGGGTCTCAACCGGGATCTTTTGGGACCACAGGCCCATGTCGGACGGCAGGTTCACATCGAGGAGGAGAACTGGTGGCCCGGGCGGGTCCAGGCGTTGGCCATGTCGATGTGGATGACGGCCGGCCGGGTGCCGTAGCCGCTAGTTCTGCAACATGTAACCCTTTATTCTCAGCATTCCAAAAACCGACCGCGCCCCCTCCCCACCCTGCTTGGCAGAGCCTTGCAGAATCCTTCCGCAAGCTGCTCTCCAACTCTTAGGGAGGCGCACGTCCCCTGACGCAAAAGGGGAAGTCCCAAGAAATGAACGTCAAAAACATTGCGTGTTGTTCGCAAAGGAACTAAATTGCTTTCTAAGCAACGATGTGAGCTACGGCACATCGGATTGCGGGACCGGACCCCCGGCCCAGCGGACTAGCTCCAATCCCGGGTGAATTCGGGCCCGGCCGAGAGGCCCCCGTCTTTCCCTTCAACCCAGTCCTGAACCAAACTTTCGAAAGGACCCCCTTATGAAGCGCATCGGAGTAGACGTCGGCGGTACATTCACCGACTTGTATTTTTCGGACGACGCCCAGCGGATCGCCGTTGTGGAGAAGGTCCCGTCCACCCCGCACGACCCGTCCGAAGCCGTTATCTCAGGCATCAAGAAGCTCTGTGAGAAGGCCGGGGTGTCGCTTGCGGAGATCGACCAGCTGGTGCACGGGACCACGGTGGCTACGAACACCGCGCTGACGCACACCGGTGCGGAGGTCGGGATGATCACCACCGAGGGTTTCCGGGACATCCTGCACATCGCCCGGCACAAGAAGCCGCATAACTTCTCCCTTCAGCAGGATCTGCCCTGGCAGACAAAGCCTCTGATCAAGCGCCGTCACCGGCTCACCGTCAAGGAGCGCATCACCGCACCGAACGGCGACGTTTTGGTTCCCCTGGACGAGGACGAGGTCCGTGAGCGCGTACGCGAGCTGAAGGCGGCCGGCGTCGAGGCCATCGCCGTCTGCCTGCTGCACTCCTATCTGAATCCCGCCCATGAGCAGCGGATCGGGGAGATTGTCGCGGAGGAGTTCCCCGAAGCCTACCTGTCCCTTTCCAGTGACATCGTGCCCCTGTACCGGGAGTATGAGCGGTTTTCCACCACGGCGCTGAATGCCTATGTCGGGCCCCGGGTCTCCCGTTACCTCTACCGCCTGCAGGAGCAGGCAGAAGGATTGGGTTACAAGCGGGAGATCCTGCTGATGCAGTCCTCCGGCGGTATGGTCCCGATCAAGGAGGCCGCGAAGCGGCCCGTCACACTGATGATGTCCGGACCGGTCGGCGGCCTGATCGGCGGCATGTGGGCCGGCCGTCAGTCCGGCTTCGAGAACGTGGTCACTCTGGACATTGGGGGGACCTCAGCGGACATCGGTGTGGCCTACCAGGGTGAACTGCGCATGCGCCACCTGCTGGACACCAAGATCGGCGACCACCAGGCCATGGTCCCGATGGTGGACATCGACACCATCGGCGCAGGCGGCGGCTCCATCGCCTACGTCGACGCCGGCGGGGTCTTCCGCGTCGGTCCGCAGTCTGCCGGCGCCGTCCCGGGCCCGGTCTGCTACGGCCGCGGCGGGACGGAGCCGACATCAACTGACGCGCAGATGCTGCTGGGGCGCATGCGCCCTGACCGCGTCCTGGCAGGCTCAGGCATGGATCTGGATCTCGATGGCGCCCGAAAGGCCATGGAAGGTCTGGCGGAAAAACTCAACATGTCCGTGGACCAGGCCGCCCTCGGCGCGCTGCAGATCCAGAAGTTCGGCATGACCCAGGCGATCGAGCAGAACTCCGTCCGCCGCGGCTACGATCCACGTGACTTCACCCTCGTCGCGGCAGGCGGCGCCGGCGCACTGTTCGCCTGCGAGATCGCCGCGGAGCTGGAGGTCCCGAAGGTGCTGATCCCGGCCCACCCGGGCATCATGGCTGCGACCGGCCTGCTGGCTACCGACGAGAAGTATGAGTTCGTCGCCACCAGGCGGTTCACGTTCGCCAGCGCAGACCCCGCCGCCATCCAGGGCTCCTATGAGCAACTGGAGCGCGAGGCCAACGCCCAACTCGATGCCGAGGATGTGCCAGCCGGACGCCGCAAGCTCGAATGGCTCGCCGACGCGCGCTACGAGGGCCAGGGGTACGAGATCCGCTTCACTGCGCCCGCCGGACCGGTTAACCAGGCCTGGCTGGAAATGGCCGAGGCGGCCTTCCACGACGCCCACTTCGAGGAGTACGGGCACCGCTTCAAGAACGGCACCGTGGAAGTCATCAACATCCGCGTGGAGGCCAGCGCCCTGATGGATGACCTGCCCACGCCGGAAGCGATCAAGTCCGGTTCCCTCGATGACGCCCTGGTGGAAACCCGCCCGGTGACCTTCGAACAGGATGGCAAGCCGGTCACCCTGGACACCGGCTTCTACGACCGCGACAGGATGGGCGTGGGAATCACCTTCACCGGCCCCGCCATCATCGAGCAGTACGACTCCACCACAGTTATTCCTCCGGGATTCTCCGGAGCGGTGGATGCAGCCGGCAACCTCGTCATCGACTGCCCGGCCGCCACCCAGAGCGCCGAGAAACTGGCCACCCCGATCCTGATGCGCGTGATCGGCGGCGCCCTGAACTCCGCAGCCAAGGAAATGGCATCGGTGCTCTTCCGCATGGCCTACTCCTCGATCATCCGTGAGTCCGAGGACCTCGGTGCAGGGCTCTTCGACAAGGACGGCAACGTGCTGGCCGAGTCCGACTCCACGCCAATGTTCATGGGCTCGATGCCCAAGATCGTCAAGGGTGTGATCTCGGTCCTCGGCGATGATATCCACGACGGTGACATCATCCTGCACAACGATCCGTACCTCGGCGCCACGCACTCCCCCGACGTCGCGATCATCGAACCGATCTTCCACGACGGGGAACTCGTCGGCTTCGCCGGCGCCTCGGGCCAGCTGATCGACAACGGCGGTGCGTACTCCGGACTGATGGTGGATATCCAGGACATCCAGTCCGAAGGCACCATCTTCCGGGCAGTGAAGATTTCCGAGAAGGGCGTCCGCCAGGAATCGCTGATCCGGCACATCCTCAACAACACCCGGACACCCACCTCCAACGAGGGCGACTTCCAGGCGATGATCGCCGCCTGCGAGCTGGCCAAGTCCCGCTACATCGCCCTCATCGAGCGGTACGGCTTCGGCGCGGTCCGCGAAGCCGGCCAGAGCTGGATCGACTACTCGGAGCGGATGCTGCGCCAGGAGATCGCCAAGATCCCCGACGGCGTCTACGAGACCGAGGTCGGCTACCTGGACGACGACGGCCGGAACTACGGCAAGAAGCTACCGATCGTCGTGAAGGTGATCATCGAGGGTGACGAGATCACCTACGACCTCACCGGATCCTCCGAACAGGTGCCCACAGCTTATAACTGCGCTTTCGAGGGCACCACCGTCTCGGCATTCACGTTCATCACCCGGATGATATTCCTGGACGAGGTCGCCTTCCCGGTGTTCGTGCCCCAAAACGAGGGCATGCTCAAGCCGCTGAAGGTCATCGCCCCGGAGGGCACCATCTTCAACCCCACGTACCCGGCCGCAACCTTCTCGCGGTTCTCCCAGGTACAGCGGGCCGTCGACCTGGCCCTGCGGGCCCTGGCCCCCGTCATCCCCGAGCGCGTCACCGCCGGCAACTCCGCCCACATCCACTTCATCTCCTACTCGGGATGGGACGAGAAACAGGGCGAGTACTGGGTCTACCTCGAGGTCAACGAGGGCTCCTACGGCGCCCGCGCAACCAGCGACGGGCCGGACTCCGTAGACAACCTCATCGCCAACACCCGCAACAACCCGATCGAGGAGCTCGAGTGGCGGTTCCCGATGCGCACCGACCGCTACGAACTGCGCTCCGAGCCGGCGGCCGCCGGTGAATTCCGCGGCGGCATCGGCATCGTCCGGGAGAACACCTTCCTGACCGACACCGCGATCACCTGCGAGGGTGAACGCCACGAGTCGGACGTCCCATGGGGAGCCTTCGGCGGCCATGACGGCCTCAACGGCTCGCTCGTGAAGAACGTCGGCCGGGCGGGCGAGGAGTCCTGGCCGTCCAAGGTCACCGGACGTCAACTGCTGGCCGGTGACTCCCTGCAGATCACCGTGCCCAGCGGTGGTGGCTTCGGCGACCCGCACAAGCGGGACCCGCTGAAGGTCCTCGAGGACGTGCTGGACGGCTTCACGACCGCCGAGGCGGCCGCCCGTGACTACGGTGTGGTCATCAAGGAGGTCAACGGCCAACTCACGGTCGATCTGAGGTCAACCGCCGAACGCCGCGAGGTTTTGGTCGCCGAGCTCAGTTCCGCAACCTAAGCCAGTAAACGCAGTAAAAGGGGCGGCCTGGAGCCAGTTATTGACGCTGGTCTCCAGGCCGCCCCCTTCGTTCCCTACTGATCACATCCCACCATCCCCGTGAATTAGGAACCGTTATGACCACTGCCCCAACCTTTCAATTTGTCGAGTCTGATGTCACGCCCAAGGACGTCCGGCTGGCCACCTGGATTTGCTTCTTCGCCTGGACCTTCGCCGTCTATGACTTCGTCCTGTTCGGCAACCTCCTGCCGGTGCTGGCCGCAGACCTCGGCTTGAGCGCGGCCCAGTCCACGGGGATCAATACCTGGGTGACCGCCGGCACTGCACTCGTGGCCTTCGGGATCGGCCCGATCGTCGACCGGATCGGCCGCCGCAAGGGCATCCTGATCGCCGTCGTCGGTGCCGCCGTCGCCTCACTGCTGACCGCCACTGTCGGCTGGGTTGTGGGCATCGCGGCCGGCCTGGGACTCGTCTTCCTGGTCCTCGTGCGTTCACTGGCCGGCCTCGGCTACGCCGAACAGGCCATCAACGCGGCCTACCTCAACGAGATGTTTGCCCACAACAGCGATCCCGCCAAGGCCCGCCGCCGCGGTCTCATCTACTCACTCGTCCAATCCGGCTGGCCGGTCGGCTCCGTCCTGGCTGCCGGGTCCGTCTACCTGCTGTTCCCCATCGGCGGGTGGGCGCTCTGCTTCGCCGTGGCCGCCATCCCCGCCGTCTTCATCGTCATCGCCGGACGCTGGCTCAAGGAGAGCCCCCAATTCGCCCACCGTCACCAGATCGACAAGATGATCAAGGACGGCAGGGTGGAAGAGGCGCAGCAGCTCGGGGAGAAATACGGAATCGACGTCTCGGAGAAGGCCAGTCCGCTCGTCTCGGTCTTCCGTGGGGAGTCGCTGCGGTCCACCCTGACGATCGGCGGAGCCTTCCTCCTGAACTGGCTCGGCGTCCTTGCATTCGCGATCCTCGGCACGTCGCTGCTTACCGCACCGGACGGCAAGAACATCGAGTTCGACAACGCGCTGCTGGTACTCATCATCTCCAATGCCACGGCCTTCGCCGGCTACCTGTTCCACGGCTGGCTCGGCGACCGGATCGGGCGCCGCAACGCGATCGGGATCGGCTGGATCCTGTGTGCCGTCTCCTTCTTCACCATGCTCCAGGCACCGAACGGGAACTTCCCGCTCATCATCGGGCTGTACAGCGCCGGGCTGTTCTTCCTCATCGGCCCCTTCTCCGCCCTGCTGTTCTTCACCGGCGAAAGCTTCCCCGTCCACACCCGGGCAACGGGAAGCTCCATCATCAACGCGTCCGGCCAGGTCGGAGCGATCATCGGCGGCCTGCTGATCACCGCCACCCTCGCCGCCGGCGCCGGCTGGATCAACGCCACCCTATGGTGGGGCGTCCTCCCCATCCTGGCTTCCGGCCTGCTCATCTTCGCCGCCCGGAACGTCGACCCCAGCAAGGTCCGCCAGGACTGACAGGGACGAACCCGCACCACAAACACCATCCGCACGGCGGGAACTCTATGGGACCAGGGAGTTCCCGCCGTGCAGATGACATTAATCCGTAGCCCTTATCGAGTGGACCGCGACGGCAAGGCCCAGTTGCTGCTGCCCACCTCCCCGCCTGAGGTGAGCAGGAGGTGACATGCCGAGTTGGCCATAAGGCTGTCGGGCCTGCTCGTCCCGCTAAGGTTCTTTGCGCAGCCTGGCCTGTTCCACCGGTTCGGTCATCCAGGGCCGGTGCCCCCCGGTGCAGCGCCATGCCCTTGGGTAGCCCATGGACGTAGGTGGTGGAACCGGGAATGTCGATGGTAATCCGGCCGCCGGCCATGGGGCATTGGTGATGTGCAGGTCGCCGTAGGCCTCCGGCAGTACCGGGTCCAGCCACAGACCACCCCGGGATACATGCGCGTCGTAGCGCATCAGGCTTGTCACCAGCGGAATCGGCGCGGTCGCGGCCCAGGCCTGGGGCGAACACGCCGTCGGGTACGGCACGGGCTGGGTGAACCGTTCCCGGTCGAAGCCGCAGAGGAGCTCGGGCAACCGGCCGTCCGAGTACTGGGCAGCCTCAAGCAGTGCCGTAGCGGTCTGCTGCGCTTCTTTCACGAAACCGTAGCGCACCAGACCGGCCGCAGTCATGAACCAGGGCGCTCCGGCGGCGACCACCAGCCGGTCCGGATGGTCGGGGTCTTCGATCCTGAGCGCGCCCAGATCGTCGTAGCTGCGCTGCAGGTCCGTTCGATGGAACCGTGGCCCATCTGCAGCACCGGAATCCTCGCCACCGACTCAATCCGGCGCCGGTGCTGCGGAGACAAATCTCCCGGTGCGGGACGAACAAACGGTGCAGCCGGGCCGGGCAACACGGCCGGCGAACAACGCCCGGTAGAGTTCCTTCGTTTCCGCCGCCAACGGCTCCAGCAGCTGGCCGTTGACGGTGAGGTTCCAGCGGGACAGGATGCGCGTGTCCTGGAAGAAGACCCCGTGCGGGAGTTCGGGTTGGATGTCACCATTCGGCAGCGAGATGCAGAAGGAGGAACCTTCCACCTCGTGTCAGTAGAAATAGGAAACGAGAGGGTCACCGATGAGCCACGGCGTCATCTAGACACCGGTGTGGCCACTGTACACACCCCCTTTGGCCGGATAAACAGCCACCAGCTTCTCCCCCAGGCCCCAAGAAGCAGCGAATCGAGGCAAGAGCCTCGAAGAAATTTCGCGCAGTTCATATCGTCACCACAACCCCACCGCATGAATAGGTACTGGACCAACCACGGCTGCCAGGCCAAGCCGGAAAGGAGACCAA
>Ga0207683_10005518_pt1 | contig 10841 bp, 12 predicted proteins | sample KBSM73metaG_FD_184333 | JGI IMG/M metagenome (GOLD analysis project Ga0207683, IMG submission 184333) | Miscanthus rhizosphere microbial communities from Kellogg Biological Station, Michigan, USA - KBS M7-3 metaG (SPAdes) (version 2) | ecosystem: Host-associated > Plants > Roots > Rhizosphere >...
GTTCGCGACCGGGGACAAGCTCAACGCGCCTTGGGGGATCGCGCACGCTCCATCGACGTTCGGCAAGTTTTCGAACGATCTCCTGATTGGCAACTTCGGCGACGGCAGGATCAGCGCCTACGACATCGCGACAGGCAAGTTCCACGGCCAACTGCACGGCGCGAAGCACGGCGCGCTGAAGCTCGACGGCCTCTGGGGAATGGCGTTCGGCAACGGCCTCAACAACCAGCCGACCGACACGCTGTTCTTCGCCGCCGGGCCCGACGATGAGAATCATGGCGCGTATGGCCGGATCTCGGCGCTGCCGGACGACGGGATGGGCGACGACGACAACGAGGACGACAGCGACGACGATTGACCTCGGCTGACGCTAGAATGCGCCCCGTGCGGGATCGGCCCGCGCGAGGCGCACTCGCGGCGACGCAGGTCGGCGAGCGGCGCCCGCTTTCGCGGAGCGTCACGATGACCTGGTCGATCATTGCCTGCGACGACGAAGCCTGCGGCGCGGCCGTCGCAAGTCGCTTCTTCGCCGTGGGCGCGCTGTGTTCCCGTGCGTGTGGAGGCGTCGGCGCGCTTTCGACGCAGGCCCTCGTCAACCCGCTGTATGCCGCGCCTGCGCTTGAAGCCATGGCCCGTGGCGAGCCGCCTTCCGACATCGTGGCGCGCCTTGCGGCTGCAGATGCCGGCGGCGATCACCGCCAGCTTCATCTGATCGACGCCAAGGGACGAATCGGCGCCCACACCGGCGCGGCCTGCATCGAATGGTGCGGGCACCGCGCGGGCTTCAAGTACTCGGTCGCGGGCAACATGCTGGCGGGACCGCAGGTGCTGGAAGCCACGGCGCATGCCTTCGAGATGTCGGCCGGGCGCCCGCTCGGCGAGCGCCTCATCGCCGCGCTGATCGCCGGCGAAGCGGTCGGAGGGGACAGGCGCGGCAAGCAGGCCGCGGCGCTCGTCGTCTGCACGACGGAAACCTATCCTGCGCTCGACCTTCGCGTCGACGATCATCCCGAGCCGCTGCGCGAACTCTCGCGTCTGTACGACAAAAGCCTGGAGCGCTTCCAGCCGTTCGTCGCGTGCCTGCCCACCGCCACGCAGCCTGCAGGCACCTGCGATCGCGCCGCGATCGAAGAGGCCATCGAGCGCTTCCAGCGGGCCCGGGCCGAGCGCTGAAAACAGCGCTCGACGCATGCTATTCTCGCCCGCTTCCATCGCGGGCCGGCGTCTGCACCCGCGACATCGACGTTCAGATCGGAGACCCGTACATGACGCAAACCCCATGGTTCAGACGGGCCCGCTCGGCCGCGGTCATCGCCTTGATCGCCGTCTCGGCTTCATCGGGCGCCCAGACGCTGCGCTTCGGTCTGGCGGAAGACCCGGACGTTCTCGATCCGACACTCGCCCGCACGTTCGTGGGCCGCATCGTATTCGCGGCGCTCTGCGACAAGCTCTTCGACATCGACGAGAAACTCAACATCATCCCGCAGCTCGCGACGTCGTACGAATGGTCGGCCGACAGCAAGGCGCTGACGCTCAAGCTCCGCCCAGGGGTGACGTTCCATGACGGCGAGAAGCTCGACGCCGCGGCGGTGAAATACAGCATCGAGCGCCACAAGACCATGGCGGGCTCGAACCGCCGCGGCGAGCTGGCGCCGGTGACGACCGTCGACATCGTCGATCCGATGACGGTACGCCTCAATTTGTCGGCTCCCTTTGCGCCGCTCCTAGCGCAGCTCGCAGATCGCGCGGGCATGATCGTCTCTCCGAAGGCCGCGCAGGCAGAAGGCGACAAGTTCGGCGCGAAGCCCGTCTGTACGGGTCCCTTCAAGTTCGTCGAGCGCGTGGCGCAGGACCGGATCGTGCTCGAGCGCTATCCCAACTACTGGGACAAGCAGAACGTTCATATCGAGCGCATCGTGTACTTGCCGATCGTCGATTCCACGGTGAGGCTCGCCAACCTGCGGTCCGGCCAGCTCGACATGATCGAGCGCCTCGCCGCCTCCGATGTCCCGCAGCTCAAGTCCGACAGTCGCTTCAAGATCTCGACGATCACGGAGATCGGCTATCAGGGCATCACGATCAACGTGGGCAAGAGCGAACTCGCGCAGAAGAATCCGCTGGGCCGCGATCCGCGCGTGCGCGAGGCTTTCGAGCTGGCGCTCGATCGCGACGCCATCGTGCAGGTCGCCATGGACGGCGAAGCCGACGTGGGCAACCAGTGGGTGGCGCCCAGCAACACATTCTATGCGAAGACGATGCCGGTTCCGAAACGGGATGTCGCCCGCGCGAAGGCACTGCTGCAGGAAGCCGGCGTGCCGAATCCCGCGTTCACCTTGATGACCCCGACCACGTCGGATGCGCAAAAGATCGCACAGGTCGTGCAGGCGATGGTCAAGGAGGCAGGCTTTGACGTGAAAATCCAATCGACGGAGTTCGCCACATCGCTCGACCTCGCCGACAAGGGGCAGTTCGACGCGTATGTGCTTGCCTGGAGCGGCCGTCCGGATCCTGACGGCAATATCTTCAGCTTCGACGGCTGCAAACAGCCGCTCAATTATGCAGGGTACTGCAAGCCGGACGTCGACGAGATCCTGAACAAATCACGCAGCACACGCGACACCTCCGACCGGCGCAAGCTTTTCGACCAGCTCGCCGCCATTGCGCTCAAGGACCGTCCCATCGTTTACCTTTATCACCGGCACCTGCTGTGGGCGCAGACGACAAAGTTGACGGGCTTCCGGCCGATACCGGACGGACTGGTGCGGGTGCAGGGACTGAAGCTCAACTAGCGAGCGCGACTCAGGCGAACGCCTCATGCAGAGTCTCAACGCCCCTCGCGCAAGCGAAAATCCATTGGCCCGCCGAGGGCAAACGGATCTCCGGCTTGCGCGGCGATGACGATCGGGTCGAGCACGCGCTACTGGCACGTAGCGCGCGGCGTTCGGTCAACGCAGATAGGAATAGCGTTCAGGCACGAAGCGACCCGACGCCACATGGTCGAGCTCCCACGGCAATCTTGCGTAATCGCCAGGACCGAACGTGCGGCAACGGCCCGCATATTGGGCACTGCTGCAGAAGATCCACGTCCCGCCCTCGATGCGCATCGATGCGGCGCCATCGTCGAAGTACGCCGCATTGAGGCTCGGCAATTCCGGGCGATCGATCACGACGGAACGGCCGCGGAAATTCGGATACTGGTAGAGGACGACGCGCGCGTTGGGCGCCGCCGGGGCGACATACGCGGGCGCCGGCGGAGCGGCCGCTGGCGCCGTAACGACGACCCGTGCGGGAGGAACCGTCGCAACGGCCGGGGAAATCTCGCGCAGCGACGAAATCCGGTCATCGAGGCCCAAGCCTATGCTCGAGTATTCGCCCGGATTGAGTTGAACGCATTGGCCCTGAAAGCGGGCTTGCGTGCAGACCTCCCATTGGCCCGCACGGACGACGAGGGACGACGCGGTATCGTTGAATCCAATGCGGTCAAGATTGGGTGCGGGTCCGCGTACCGTCATCGCCTCGCCCTGAAAATCGCGTTCCGAAAACAGCGTGACCTCGCCTGCAAGCGCGCTGCCCGCGGCGAGCAACACTGCACCTGCAAGCAGCGAACGAGATGCGCGCCATTTTCGGCGCGCGACACTTTGCATGACGTTCTTCATGAGGCACCTCCAGTCAGAGACCGGCCCAATGCGGCCGATACGAGGTTCGACGAGAGGTGCGGGGCGTTGGTTCGCGCGCACTGCGTCTGCCATCCTCGCAAGAATTTGTCGGACGAACCCCGACCGCGCATGACTACATCCCGCGCCGCGTCCGGTGTGCGAGTCGAACGATGCTGACGTTCATCGTGCGTCGCGTCGCCATCATCGTGCCGACGCTGATCTTCGTTTCGATCCTCATCTTCGGCCTGCAGAACCTCCTTCCGGGCGATCCGGCCATCATCCTCGCGGGCGAGGACCGCCATCCCGACGTCGTGGCCTATCTGCATGAGAAGCTGCATCTCGACGAGCCCTTTCCCGTTCGCTACTACTACTGGATGCGCGGCGTCCTCCATGGCGATCTCGGAGAATCGATGCGCATGCAAAAGCCGGTGCTCGAGCTGATCGTCGAAAAGCTGCCGGTGACGCTCGAGCTCGCGGCCTTCGCGATCCTGATCGCGCTCTGCATCGGCATCCCCGCCGGCGTCGTGTCCGCGGTGAAGCGCGACACGCCATGGGATTACGGTGCAAACGTGGTCGCGCTGTGGGGGCTGTCGACGCCGAATTTCTGGCTCGGGATCATGCTGATCCTGCTCTTTTCGGTCACGCTGGGGTGGCTCCCCGCCTCAGGCTTCGTGAGTCCGTTCGAGGACTGGCGCGCCAATCTCGCGGCGCTGGTCATGCCCGCGTTCGTGCTGGGCAATGCCATTGCCGCCGTCCTGATGCGGCATACGCGGAGCGCGATGCTGCAGGTCATGTCGTCCGACTACGTGCGCACGGCGCGCGCCAAGGGGCTGCCGGAATCCCGCGTCGTGCTGAAGCATGCCCTGCGCAATGCGCTCATTCCCGTGATCACGCTCGGTGCGCTGGAGCTCGGTACGCTGCTGTCCGGCGCGGTGCTGACCGAGCAGGTGTTCTCGATTCCCGGCTTCGGCAAGCTGATCGTCGATGCGGTGTTCAATCGCGACTACGCCGTCGTGCAGGGCGTCGTCCTCTTCACGGCAACGGCCTACATCGTCCTGAATCTCGTCGCCGACATTCTCTACGTCGTCGTCAACCCGCGGATCCGCTTCGCATAGTGGCCGCGGTCGCCGACACGGTTTCCATTGCGGCCCCGCCTGTCGCGCCTGCGGCAGCGCCGCGCGCGCATCCGCTGCGAAGGCTCCTGCGGCGCCGTTTCGCAGCAGTCGGACTCCTCATCATCGTGATCTTCGTCGTGCTCGCCCTCTTCGCACCCTTCGTCGCGCCCTACGATCCCCTCGCGACGAGCTGGAGCGCAATCCGCAAGGCGCCCAGCGCGGCGCACTGGTTCGGCACCGACGAGATCGGCCGCGACGTTCTCTCACGCGTGATCTACGGCGCGCGCGCGTCGTTGCTCGCGGGGCTGGTGTCGGTATTGATCTCGCTGTCGATCGGCGTGCCGCTCGGTCTTCTTGCGGGCTATGCCGGCGGCGCGACCGATATGCTGATCTCGCGTGCGACCGACGCGGTGCTTGCGTGCCCGTTCCTGATCCTCGCCATCGCACTCGCGGCATTTCTGGGGCCGAGCCTGACCAATGCGATGATCGCGATCGGGATTTCCGCGACGCCAGTGTTCGTGCGCCTGACGCGCGGCCAAACGCTGGCGGTCAAGGCGGAGGAATTCATTCTTGCCGCCCGAGCAATCGGCAATCCGCCGTGGCGGATTGCGCTACGCCACGTGCTTCCCAACATCGTGCCGGCGCTGATCGTGCAGGCAACGCTGGCGATCGCGGCCGCGGTGATCGCGGAGGCGAGCCTGTCCTTCCTCGGCCTGGGCCAGCAGCCGCCCGCGCCCAGCTGGGGCAGCATGCTCAACACGGCAAAAAACTACATCGACAATGCACCGTGGATGGCCGTGTGGCCCGGGCTTTCCATCTTTGCGCTGGTGCTCTCCTTCAACCTCGTCGGCGACGGGCTGCGGGATGCGCTCGATCCGCGCCAGATCTGAAGCGCGCCGACGTCATCGCATCGCGGTCCTCGGGCGTTAGCGGTAGGATTGGAGCCATGTCCTGTTCAAGCTCGGCGGGAACCCGCAATCGCTGCCCCGGGATCGGCAAGGGTGGCAGCGTCGGACAAGGAGAGCGACGATGATCAGAAGATTCATCACATGTCTCGCCCTGGTAGCGATCGCAGTCGCTTCGACAACCGCCACTGCGCAGGGTCGCGGGGGCGGTGGTGGTGGCGGTGGCGGTGGTGGTGGCGGTGGTGGTGGCGGAGGCGGTGGCGGTAGTCGCGGGGGTGGCGGGGGTGGTGGCGGTGGTGGGGGCGGAGGCGGTGGCGGTAGTCGCGGGGGGGGCGGGGGTCAGGGCGGAGCATGGCATGGCGGCGGCGGCAATGGCGGCGGCGCGTGGCACGGGGGCAACGGCGGCGGCGCATGGCACGGCGGTAGTGGTGGCGGCGCCTGGCATGGCGGCAATTACTGGCGTGGCACCGGGTACGGGTACGGCTATCGCGGCGGGTACGGTTACCGCGGCGGCTGGTATGGCTACCGGAGCCCGTACTGGTATGGCTACCGCCCGTATTGGTATGGGGCCGCGTACGCAGCCGCCCTGCCTTTCTACTGGGGCTGGCCCTACTACTATCCGTACTACACAACCGGCTATGCTGCGGACCCGTACTACTCCGCCCCGACGACGTCGTACGGCAACACGTTCTATTTCGAGTCCGCCGCCACGGATGGCGGCGCGTATCCCGAGCAGGCGGTCCCCGCGCCCGCACAGTCGTACAGGTACTATTGTCCCGACGTGGGGTATTACCCGGCAGTGAGATCGTGCGCCAAGGGCTGGTTGCGGGTGGTTCCCGATTCGGTGCCGGCGGTGCCCGGTCCCTGACTACCGTTCGCCCGCACCGCAGCATCACGCTCGTCGCCGCTGTTTGCCATCCAGCGGCGCGCAGCCTACGATAAGGCATCGATCGCAAGGAGGTGCGACAGCATGCGAAGGAAACGAGTCTGGGTTTGCGTAGCTGCCATTGCCGCAACGCTCGCGGCGGGTTCGGCCGCTGCCGTGAACTGCTACACGGTCTACGACCGGAACGACAATATCCTCTATCGCGGCACGCTCCCGCCCATCGACCTCTCCGATCGCGGCGAGGCCGAGCGCCTGGCGATGCGCCAGCGGGGACAGCATCTGGTCGCTGCCGATGCCGATCGCTGTCCGGGCATCGAATATTTCACCGGTTCGGCCGGCTCCGCGGCGCTGTCGGTCGACCAGATCGTGGGGGGCACGCAGGTGCGAGGGATGTCGCCGAGCGGCGTCCCGATGAACGCCGCGACCACGACTTCGCAGTCCGCTGGCGCGACTTCCGCGTCCTCCACGGCGTCCAAGAACACGAGCAAACGAACGACCTCTTCGTACTAGTGGACGGTAACGGTTGTCGCGGTTATGGGCGTGGCGGTCTTGCGCCGCAGGCAGCGTCCACTCCACGGCGACGAAGGAAGGGCAGACCCCAATAGGATCGTAGCGCCTGCACAGACGCGGCTGCCGCGTCGCAAGCAACGACATTCCGGGCGCGGGACTCGCGGGACGCGCGGCATAATGGCTGCCGATGGAATCTACACTGCATGTCCGCGTCTGGCGCGGCGCGAAGCAAGGCCGCTACGTCGACTATGACGTCCCGCGCAGCGCCAGCCAGACCGTCCTCGACGTCGTCACCTACATTCAGCGCCGCCTCGAGCCGTCGCTCGCCTATCGATTCGCCTGCCGCGTCGGCATGTGCGGCTCCTGTGCGATGACGGTCAACGGCGTGCCGCGCTGGACCTGCCGCACGCATGTGGAGAAGGTCGCCCAGGATGGCACGCTGACCATCGGTCCGCTCGCGCACCTGCCCGTGATCCGCGACCTGGTGACCGACATGCGCGAATTCTTCGACAAGTGGACGCGCGCTCGCGGCACCTTCGCCGGTCGCGCGACGCGCCACGACGATTTCGTGCGCGTCGCGCCGGCCACGCCGGCCCGCGTAGCAGCCGACGCGGGCATCGAATGCATCGGCTGCGGCGTCTGCTACGCCGCGTGCGACGTCGTGGCCTGGCGTCCCGCGTTTCTGGGACCCGCAGCGTTGAACCGCGCATGGACGCTGGTGAACGACGTTCGCGACGACGGGCAGAAAGAACGGCTTCGCGCCGTCGCCGGCGACGCCGGATGCCATGCCTGTCACACGCAAGGCTCCTGCGCGGAAAGATGCCCGAAGCGCATTGCCCCCACGGCAGGGATCGCGGGCCTGAAGCGTCTCGCTGCACGAGCTGCCATGCGGGGCGACCTGTGACCGGCGCAGCGGTGCAGGCGAAGCTCTGGTATTGGCAGCGGATCAGCGCCATGGCGCTAGCTGTGTGCGTCGTGGTCCACCTCGCGCTCATCGTTCTGGCGGCGCGCGGCGGCCTCACCGCCGCCGATATCCTCGGACGAACGCGCGGCAACGTCGGCTTCGCGGTGTTCTACGCAGCCTTCGTGATCGCCTGCACCGTGCATGTCCCGATCGGGCTTCGCACGATCGCGCAGGAGTGGCTCGGATGGCGCGAACGTGCGTCCTCCGTGGCGGCTCTCCTCGTTGCGGCGTCGATCCTCGTGCTGGGCCTGCGGGCCGTCTACGCCGTGGTGGCGACATGAGCGCATCGCTCGCGCTGCATGCGCATCCCTCGTGGTGGGCGTTCATCGTGCATCGCCTGTCGGGACTCGCGTTGGCGCTCTTCCTCCCGCTGCATTTTCTGGCACTCGCGACGGCACTCGCGGGCGCCGATGCGCTCGACGGCTTTCTTCGGTACACCGACCGTCCGCTGGTCAAGCTGGCGGAATGGGGGCTGGTCGTGCTCCTTGCGTTGCATCTCACCGGCGGCATACGGCTGCTGCTGATCGAATTCGGACCGTGGTCCGGGCTGCGCAAAGACTGGATCGCGGCGACGTTCGGCGTCGGCACGGTGGTCGGGCTCGTCTACGCGCTGCGGCTCGCCGCATGAAGATCCGCCTCCACGACATAGAGGAAACGGCAAAGGTGCTGTACGTGCGCGCGCTGAAATCGCTGCCGCCCGACGTCAAGGCGGGTTTCGACCGGCTCGCCGCGGCGGAGACGTCGCCGCGCGGACAGGCGACCCTCGCGACCATGATCCGCAACATCGCCGTCGCGGAAGACACCGACAACCTGCTATGCCAGGACACCGGCGTGCCGATCTACAACGTGTGGATCGGACCCGGCGTGGACGTCGACGGCGCGGGATTGAAGCGCGCCATCCGCAACGGCTGCGCGCGAGCTACACATGAGCATCCGCTGCGCTCGTCGATCGTGCATCCGCTGACGCGGCGGAACGAGCAGACCTCGTGCGGCATCGAGGTGCCCGTCATCCACGTCGATTTCAGCGACAAGGCCGAGACGCTCGAGATCGAGATGGTGCCCAAGGGCAGCGGATCGGAGAACAATTCGTTCCTCAAGATGGCGGTGCCGGCGGAAGGCGTGGACGCGATCCGCACGTTCGTCGTCGATTGCGTTCTCGCGGCAGGTGGCAAGACCTGTCCGCCCACCATCGTCGGCGTCGGCGTCGGCGGCACGTCGGACCTTTGCGTCGCGCTCGCCAAGCGGGCGGCGACGCGACCGCTCGGTACGGCATGCGCCGACCCGGATGGCGCAAAGCTCGAACGCGAGCTGTCGTCGGCGGTGAACCAGCTCGGCGTCGGGCCGCAAGGACTGGGTGGCGACGCCACGGCATTCGCCGTCCACATCGAGCTCGCCGCGACGCATATCACGATGAATCCGGTCGCCGTCAACATGCAGTGCCACTCCGCGCGGCGGGCCCGGGCGACGATCACGCCCGCGGGCATCGCCTACGGCTACTGACGCCGCCACGATGGCGCACCACGATTTCACCACGCCCGTCACCGAAGTCCAGGTGCGGGACCTCGTGGTCAACGACACCGTTACGCTGCAGGGGACGCTCTACGGCATTCGCGACGCGACGCAGATCCACATGTTCGACCGCGGCCGGCGCACGCGCTTCGACCTGGCGGGCCATGCCGTGATCCACACCGCGCCGAACGTGAAGACCGTGACGAAGAGCGCGGAGCATCCCGCCGGCTACGCGCCGATCTGTGTCGGCACGACCACTTCGGACCGCATGGAACGATTCACGCGTCCGCTGATGCGCGATTGCGGTGTACGCGTCATCATCGGCAAGGGCGGATTGCGCGACGAGTCGCTCGCGGCATTCGGCGAATTGGGCGGGGTCTATCTCGCGATCATAGGCGGCACGGCGGCGCTCGAGACCACATGGATCGAGGCCATCGAGGATGTCGATCTCGACGACCTCAACCCCGAATCGCTGTGGCGATTCCGGGTGCGCGACTTCGGACCGCTGCTGGTCGCCATGGACAGCCACGGCGGCAGCCTCTACGACACCGTGCGCGATGCCGCGGCGGCGCGCCGCGCACAAGTCCTCCGCTCGCTCGGCGTGACGCCGCGCGGCGGCTAAGGCCGTGAAGCGGATCGCGACCGACGTCCTCATCCTGGGCGCCGGCGGCGCGGGATTGTTCGCTGCGCTGCACGCGCACCAGGCGAATCCCGCGCTCTCCATCACGATCGCAGTCAAGGGTCTCCTGGGCAAATGCGGCTGCACGCGCATGGTCCAGGGCGGCTACAACGTGGCGCTCGCACCGGGCGACTCGGTCGAGCGTCATTTCCGGGACACCATCGAAGGCAGCGCATGGCTCGCCGACCAGGACCTCGCCTGGACACTGTGCGAGCGCGCGGTCGAGCGCATCCACGAGCTCGAAAACGAGCTCGGCTGCTTTTTCGATCGCAATCCCGACGGCACGATCCATCAGAAGGCGTTCGCGGGACAGACATTCGACCGCACCGTGCACAAGGGCGACCTGACCGGCATCGAGATCATCAATCGCCTGGCCGAGCAGGTATGGGCGCGCGACATCGGCCGGCTCGAGGAGCATCGGGCCGTCGAGCTGATCCGCACCGGCGACGGTCGCGCAGTGGCCGGCGCGCTGATGATCGACATGCGCACGGGCGAATTCGTCTACGTCGCGGCGCGCGCCGTGCTGCTCGCGACGGGGGGCGGACCGACGATGTACCGCTATCACACGCCGTCCGGCGACAAGAGTTGCGACGGCATGGCGATGGCGCTTCGCGCCG
>Ga0207683_10005520_pt1 | contig 10839 bp, 11 predicted proteins | sample KBSM73metaG_FD_184333 | JGI IMG/M metagenome (GOLD analysis project Ga0207683, IMG submission 184333) | Miscanthus rhizosphere microbial communities from Kellogg Biological Station, Michigan, USA - KBS M7-3 metaG (SPAdes) (version 2) | ecosystem: Host-associated > Plants > Roots > Rhizosphere >...
TCGCCCGTCATCTGCGGGACGGTCGGCGGGTCGTACTTGAAGAGGTAGTACCACGGGCCGGCGGCGGGGTCGACGCCCGCTCCGTTCGCACCGGGGCAGATCACGGCGCCCTCGCCGCAGGTCACGACGACCATGCCCTTCGGCACGGCGAAGAGCTCCCGGCCCGCCGGAAGCTCGCCGCCCGACTTCTTCAGCGCGGCCTCCTTCGAGGCGTACGGCCCGGAGACGACGCGCTTCGTCTTCGGATTGACGATGTAGTACGCATCGGACTCGCCCTTGACCTGCGACTGGACCTGAGCGAGGAGTGTGTAGAGCGACGCCGTTTCGACCGGCTGACCCTGGATCGAGATCGACGGACCGACGAGCGAGGTCTCGAGGTCGTACAGCTCGAGCTGCGCTGTCGTGCCGATGATCTCCGCCGCGGCCTCGGGATCCTTCACGCCGGGGAGCTGGATCACGATCTGGTCGGAGCCCTGCGTGTAGATCTGCGGCTCGGACACGCCGAGCTTGTCGACGCGGTTCCGCATGATGTCGACCGAGCGGTCGAGGTCTTCCTTCGTGAGGCTTCGATCCGCCGGCGGGACCGCTTGCAGCGTCACCTCCAGACCGCCCTGGAGGTCGAGCCCGAGCGTCGCCTTCTTGTGGATGGGCGAGGCGGGAATCGCGAGCAGCACCACGCCGACGAGCGCCGCTGCCAGCAGCCCGAGGACGACGAAGGAGTTGCGCCTGCTCACGTTCGGCGGCCCAGGTTAGCGGCGGTCGTCCTCGGCCGGGACATCCCCGACGGCCGTCCTAACCGCTTCTTCGCCGTCCGTAACCGCAGATTCATCGCCGTTCGCGCTCGCTTCCCGGGCGGCCTCCTCGTCGACGACGTCGGCGTCCTCTTCGTCGTCCTCGAGCTCCTCGTCCTCATCCTCCTCTTCCGGCGGAAGCACGGCCGCGATGCCGCGCCGTGTCATGTGCACGGTGAGGCTCGGCGCGAGTTCGACGACGACGTCGTCGCCCTCGACCCGGGTGATCGTGCCGTAGATGCCGCCGGTCGTGAGGACGTCGTCTCCGACGCCCGCGTCGTCGATCATCGATTGCTGCTGGGCCTGGCGCTGTCTCTGCGGGCGGATCATGAGGACGTACATCACGCCCAGCATCAACGCCATGATGATCAGGAATTGCACGGTTCCTCCTCCGGTGGGGCGGCGAGCCGGGCAAGGGCCTCTTCGCGAAACGCCGAGAATGCTCCTCGCTCGATCGCCGCACGCGCACGCGCGGTCAAGTCGAGTACGAAACGCAGATTATGCAGGCTGAGCAGGCGTAATCCGAGAAGCTCGCGTTGCGTCACGAGGTGCCTGATGTACGCGCGGGTGAACCGCTCGCACGCGGGGCAGTCGCATTCGTCGTCGAGCGGTCTCGAATCCGTGCGGTATCCCGCGTTGCGCAGATTGAGCCGTCCCGCCCACGTGAGAGCCGAGCCGGTTCGGGCGGTGCGCGTCGGGAGCACACAGTCGAACATGTCGATTCCGCGGGCCACGACCTCGAGGACGCCTTCCGGATCGCCGATGCCCATGAAGTAGCGCGGATGGGTCGCGGGTAGCGCCGGAGCCGCCCACTCGACGCACTCGAGCATCTCGTCCTTCGACTCACCGACCGCGAGCCCACCGAGTGCATATCCGTCGAACGGCAGTGCGGTGACGTCGTCGATCGAACGCCGACGCAGGTCGACGTCGGTGGCCCCCTGGGTGATCCCGAACCGAAGCTGACCCTCGGCACGAGGAGCGTCGACCTGCCGCCGCGCCCAGCCCGTCGTTGTCGCGACGGCTCGCTCGAGCTCGTTCGGGGGCGCTCCCGCCGGAACGCAGACGTCGAGGCACATCGCGATGTCTGAGCCGAGCCGCCGCTGGATCTCGGCCACGCCCTCCGGCGTGAAGCGCGCAGCCGCCCCGTCGTAGACGGATCGGAAGGTCACGCCGTCCGCGTCGAGCGCTGCGATCGTGTCGCGGAGGGAGAACACCTGGAAGCCACCCGAGTCCGTGAGGATCGGCCCACCCCAGCCCGAGAACGCGTGGATGCCGCCGAGTTCCTCGACCAAGGTCTCTCCCGGTCGAAAGTGGAGGTGGTAGGTGTTCGCGAGCACGACGTCGGCGCCGAGGTCTCGGACCTCGTCGGGGTGCAACGACTTGACCGTTCCCTTGGTCCCGACGGGCATGAAAGCCGGCGTCCGGATCTCGCCGCGAGAGGTCACGAGGACACCAGTGCGTGCGGCACCGTCGGTTGCGTCGACGCGAAAGCTCACAGCACGAGCATCGCGTCGCCGAACGAATAGAAGCGGTAGCGCTCGGCGATCGCCGTCCGGTACAGCGCGTGTGTCTCCTCGACCCCGACGAACGCCATCACGAGCGCGAGCAGCGTCGAGCGCGGCAGGTGGAAGTTCGTGAGCAGCGCGTCGACGCGCTCGAAGACGAAGCCCGGCGTGACGAAGAGCCTCGTCCTCCCGACCAGCTCGCCCGTGCGAGCGACCGTCTCGAGCACACGCACGGTGGTCGTCCCGACGGCGAGCACGCGATCGGCCGAGGCGATGCGGTCCCACTCCGCTTCGGCGACCGCGTAGCGCTCGCCGTGCAGCTCGTGGTCCTCGACCACCTGCTCGGTGAGCGGACGGAACGTGTCGAGGCCGACGTGCAACGTCACCCTGGCCGGGTCGAGACGGTCGACCAGGAGGGATGTGAAATGCAGCCCGGCGGTGGGCGCGGCCGCGGAGCCTGCGACGTCGCCATACACGGTCTGGTACCGCTCCCCGTCCTCGAGCGGCTCGTGGATGTACGGGGGAAGCGGCGCCTCGCCGGCCGGCTCGCCCTCGAGCTCGACCGTCCAGCGACCGCCACCGAGCGACTCGACGAGCTGCACCGGCCCGAGACGCTCGCCCACTCGCAGTCGGCGCGACGGCCTGGCGAGCGCCTCCCAGCGACCGTTGCCGAGGCTCTCGACGAGAAGCACCTCGACGGCCCCGCCGGACGCACGCTGCAGCTGCAATCGCGCCGGCACGACGCGTGTGTCGTTCACGACGACGAGCAGATCACCGACGACGTCCGGCAGGTCGCCGAAGCTCAGATGCTCGACGCCTCCCCCCTCCCGCCGGTACACGAGCAGCCTCGACGAGTCGCGTGGTTCCACGGGGCGCTGGGCGACGAGCCCGGCCGGGAGGTCGTAGTCGAGGACGGAGGAGTCCATCCGGCGCGGAGAGTAGCCTCGCCCGCTATGGACGCCCTCGCCTTGGAGCGCGCGAAACAGCGGATCGCGGATGCCGCGGCCGGTCGTCCCGCACCGGGCGCGATCGAGGCGGCCCTCGAGCGCTCACGCGACCAGATCGAGGCGCTCGCCGCCGCAGCGGCCGAGCTCGAGGCCTCGATTCCGGCACATGTCGGCCATGCAGTCCGTGACGGGCTTCGCGCCGAGGTGCTCCCGGTCGCGCGCCACATCGCGGAGATCCGCGGCCTCCTGAACCAGGCGATTCGCCGACTCGAGCGGCTCGAGGGTGACCTGCTCGCCGAGCGGCACGCGCGGGTCGACGATCTCGCGCTCCTGGTCGAGCTCGTCAGCTCCGGGTGGCATGGTGTCGACGCTCGGCTTCAGCGTCTCGAGGCCGCTCGGGCCGCCGTCGACCCGACGGACGCCGACGTCGAGGAGCTCGAACGCCTCGAAGCCGCCGAGCGCGCGCTCGAGCACGCCGCCGCGGCGTAGACCCGACCTACAGCACCGGCGTCACGGGCAGAAGGAGCCGGAAGCGGCTCCCCGCGCCGATTCGCGACTCGAGTTCGATGCCGCCCCCGAGGGCCACGGCCAGCTCACGCGCGATGGGGAGACCGAGGCCTGTCCCGTCCGCATCCTCGGAGACGAACGCCTCGAAGATCCGTGCCCGCTGGGTGGTTGGGACGCCAGGGCCCGTGTCGAGGACGTCGACTGCCACCCGCCCGTTCGCCGCCGCGAGTTGGAGTTCGATCCGCCCTCCGTCCGGCGTCCATCGGAACGCATTCGAGAGGAGGTTCGTGATGACCTGGAGCACCCGGTCACCGTCCGAGACGATGACCGGCGCCTGCGAAGCACCCGACAGCCGGTAGTCGATCTCCCGTCGGCGGGCCTCCTCGGCGAACGCGCCGTACGCCTGATCGAGAACGCGCTCGAGGTCGACCTCCTCCCTCCGCACCGTGAACCGGTGAGCTTGAAGCTTCGCGAGGTCGAGGACGTCTCCGACGAGGCGCTCGAGCCGATCCGTCTCCGCCGCGACGATGTCGAGCGAGGCGAGCACCTGCCCGGGCTCGGTCACGATGCCCTCGCGAAGGGCCTCGACGTGGCCGCGGATCGCGGTGAGCGGCGTCCGCAACTCGTGCGACACCGACATCAGGAAGGACCGCTTGAGCTGCTCCGCCTCAGCGAGCTTCTCGACCATCCCGCGGAACCGCTTGCTGAGCAGCGCGATCTCGTCGCCTCCCTTCGCCTCCGGGATCTCGACGTCGTACCGGCCCGCGGCAACCTGCTCCGTCGCGAGCGTGAGCACGCGGACCGGCTCCGTGAGACGGCGCGAGAGCCAGAGGAAGAGGACGCCCCCGAGCGCGATTCCGACTGCCAGCGCGAGCGCTAGCCGACCGAACAGCTCGAGCCACTGCTCGCGGAGCTCGGCTTCCGGTTTCGCGACGATCAACCAGCCGAACGGCTCTGTCCCGCGGACGAGCTGGACCGGCTGCGCCGCGGCGATCAGACGGCGCGACTCGCCGGGTGGCGTGAAGGTCACGATCACTTGCCGGTCCCGGTCGAGCTGCGCACCGCCGAGGGCGCTGCGGGGGAGACGCGTGAGGCCGAACCGCTGCCCCGGGAACAACGACGCGCCGATGTAGTACAGCTCGTCGCCGGTCGCGAGCTCGAGCTTCTGCGCGGCGAACTCCGGCGCCTTTGCGCCCTCGTCGGACGAGCGAAGCGCGGACTCCGCGTAGAGCGCCGCGAGCCCGGTCGCCTCGCGCCGAAGCTCTTCGACCGACTGCTTGCGCGTGACGTCCTGGAAGAGGCGCACCGCGAGAGCGATCGAGGCGAGCCCGAAGACGAGCACGACCGCAAGGAACAGCGCCGTCAGACGGAACCGGAGCGTCCCGAGCATGTGCCTCAGGGTAACCCGCTAGATGGTCGCCGCTGTCCGATCGGACGCGACCTTGTACCCCACGCCCCACACGGTCACGATCGGCGATGCATCGCCCAGCTTGCGGCGGATCTGACGGACGTGTACGTCGACCGTGCGCGTGTCCCCGGCGAACGTGTAGCCCCATACGCGCTCGAGCAGCTGGTCGCGGGTGAGCACGATCCCGCGGTGGTCGAGAAGCTCCCAGAGGAGGTCGAACTCCTTCGGCGCGAGGCGGATCTCCTCGTCGCCGACATGTACCTCGCGCTTCCCGGCGTTGATCGTGAGGTCTCCGTGCTGGAGTTCCTCGGACTCGCTCTTCCGGCGCTCCGGCGCTGCCCGGCGGAGGATGCTCTTCACGCGCGCGACGAGCTCGCGCGGGTTGAACGGCTTCGTCATGTAGTCGTCCGCACCGACCTCGAGCCCGATGATCTTGTCGATGTCCTCGTCGCGTGCGGTGAGCATGAGGATCGGGATGTCGGAGGTCTTGCGAATACGACGACAGAGCTCCACACCGTCGCCGTCGGGCAGGTTGAGATCGAGAATCACGAGTGCCGGGACGTCGCTCGCGAGTTGAATCAACGCCGCCTGGGCGGTCGCGGCCGTCTTCACGCCGTAGCCCGCGTTACGCAGGTACGCCGCGACGAATGTCGCAATCGAGGTCTCGTCCTCGACGACGAGGATCGTGGTCGGATTCGTCGTCACGGCGCTCGCCTCGGATTGGGCTCTGCGGGTGGAGGCTCGAGTGCGAACCGCTCCGGCTCCGTCGGCAACGGCATGCACGTCAATGGCTCGGCGCTGCAATCCACGCCCGGCGTGCTCGAGTACACACCGACGTCGTCACCGGCGAAGCGAGGCTCGCCGTCGAGCATGACGGTGCCCTTGCCCACGGCCGACAAGGCGATGCCGGAGCCGCGCGCGACGATCTTGTAGCCGCCTCCGAGCATGCGATAGCGGAGGCCCTGCCCCTTGTAGAGCACCGTTCGCGGGCCGATGCGCTCCTGCGTCAGCTTCTTCCCCGCGACGAGTGCGGTGTAGCGGTCGTTCGGTGTCTGGTCGGTGACCCGGAGCGTCCCGGTGGCCAGACGGCCGAGCACCGAGCCGCGCAGGTCGATCATCACGACGCCCCGCCCGGAGTCGACGGACAACGTGCCGCCCGTCGGCTCGCTCGCCCACGCAGCAGAACCTCCCGCAGCGAGGGCGCAAAGGCAGAGGACGAGGACGAGCTTCCGCATGGCTCCGACCAAGTATCGGTATCCGGAGTGTGACCGGGATGAGTTGGCTGTAAGGAGAGTGTTAGCGCGGCCGCGGGTCGCGACGAACCATAGATTCCACCCGGATGCAGAACCTGCTCCGATCCCCGCCGTGGGCCCTCGTCGTTCCGGGGGTTGCGGTTCTTGCGCTGGCGGCGACGTGGGGACGCAAGCCGGGCGACGTCGTGCTTGCTCTCGTGGCCGCGTTTCTCGCAGGCGCAGTCCTCGCGTCGGTCCACCACGCGGAGGTCGTCGCCCATCGCGTCGGCGAGCCGCTCGGGTCGCTCGTCCTCGCCGTCGCAGTGACCGTCATCGAGGTCGGACTGATCGTCGCGCTCATGGCCTCGGGCGGCTCCGAGACCGACACGCTGGCGCGCGACACCGTGTTCGCGGCGGCGATGATCACGTGCAACGGGGTGGTGGGCCTGTGCCTCGTGGCCTCGACGCTCCGCCGCCGTACTGCGACGTTCAATGCGGAGGGCACGGCGACCGCGTTCGCGACGGTCGTCACGCTCGCGACACTCTGCCTCGTACTCCCGACGTTCACGACGAGCTCGCCCGGGCCGACGTTCTCCGCCACGCAGCTCGCGTTCGCGGGCGTCGCGTCCGTGACGACATACGCGCTCTTCGTCTTCGTGCAGACGGTGCGCCATCGTGACTTCTTCGTCCCGCCCGACCTCCCGCAAGGTGCCGAGAACGCCCACGCCGCCCCGCCGTCGAATCGGACGGCGTTCGTCAGCCTCGCGGCGCTCCTCGTGTCACTCGTCGCAGTCATCGGCCTCGCCAAGGTCGAGTCGCCGGCGATCGAGGACGCCGTCGACGCCGTCGGCGCGCCACAGTCGGCAGTGGGGGTGGCGATCGCCCTGCTCGTGCTCTTGCCGGAGACGCTCGCCGCGTACCGAAATGCCCGGCGGGATCGCCTGCAGACGAGCTTCAACCTCGCCTACGGCTCTGCGGTCGCGAGCATCGGGCTCACGATCCCGGCCGTAGCGCTCGCGTCCATCTGGCTCGACGGCTCGCTCGTACTCGGGCTGACCACGACGCAGATCACGCTCCTCGTCCTCACCGCCGGCGTCGGCTCCCTGACGATCCTCCCCGGTCGCGCGACGCTCCAGGAGGGCGGCCTCCACCTCGTGATCTTCGGAGCCTTCCTCCTGCTCGCGGTGAACCCGTGAGCGCCGCGTCGCGTCAGTCGTAGGCGTAGAAGCCTCGCCCGGATTTCCGCCCGAGGAGCCCTGCGTTCTTCATCGCCACGATGCGCGGCGGCGGCGCCATCCGCGGCTCGCGCAGCTTTTCGTACAACGCCTCCGACGCGTGCACGTGCACGTCGATCCCGACGAGGTCGACGAGCGTGCACGGACCCATCGGCCAACCCGCACCGGCCGTCATCGCCGTGTCCAGTTCCACGGGCGACACACGAGCCTCGTCGAGGACGCGGAGACAGTCGTTCAGAAGCGGTATGAGGACGCGGTTGACGACGAAGCCCGGTGTGTCATGGCAGCGGATCGGCGACTTTCCCATCCGCTCGCCTACGGCGAACGCGGCATCCATGGCATCGTCGGACGAGAGCTCTGCGCGGACGATCTCGACGAGCGGCATGAGCGGGGCCGGATTGAAGAAGTGCATGCCGACGATGCGCTCGGCAGTCGACGTCGCCGCCGCGATCTCCGTCACCGACAGAGCCGACGTGTTCGTCGCGAGGATCGCATCCGGGCGGACGGTCCGCTCGAGCTCGGCGAAGAGCTCGAGCTTCGGGCCGAGGTCCTCGACGATCGCCTCGATGACGAGGTCGCAGTTGGCGAGATCGGCCAGGTCGGTCGTCAGCGCAAGCGAGCCAAGCGCGGAGTTGCGCTCCGCCGCAGTCATCTGCTCCTTGTCGACCTTCCGCTGCAGGAAGTGCGCGATCCGGTCGTGCGCTTTCGTCCCGAGCTCGTCCGTGACCTCGCGGCCTACGGTCTCGTAACCCGCCTGGATCGCCAGCTGCGCGATCCCGGCACCCATTGCGCCGAGGCCCACGACACCGACCCGTCTGATCTCCGGAGCGGCCACGAGCCGCGATCCTAGCGACGCCGGCTCAGGCCTGGCTCGTTGCGGATCTCAGCGGTTGAACCCGCGGCGGCGAGCGACCTCGTCGATGCGGGAATCCGCACCGCAGGCGTAGATCGCGAGCACCACGAGCCCCAGGATTGGAATGAGCGCGAGTGCGAACATGACCTCATCGTGCCCGAGCAGGACCATCAGTACCAGTCGATGAATTCGGGAGATCGATCAGGGTGGCTGATCGACCAACGGGGATCCAGAAAGCGGTCTAGAGTCGCTCGACAACGCCCGCAATGGCCTGGCCCTGGCCGATGCACATCGTCGCGATGCCGTAGCGCGCACCGCGGCGCTCGAGCTCGTTCAGCAGCGTCGCGGTGATGCGCGCGCCGGTCGCTCCGAGCGGGTGCCCGAGGGAGATGCCGCCGCCGTTCGGGTTGACGTCGCCCGCTTCCCAGCGGTCGTGGAGCTCCGTGTCCGCGAGGAACTGAAGGACGACCGACGCGAAGGCCTCGTTCACCTCTATCACGGAGATGTCGTCCCAGGTGAGCCCCGCCTTCGCGAGCGCCCGCTCGCAGGCGGGCGGATTGCCGTGGAGCATCCGGTACGGGTCGACCCCCGCGATGCCGAACGACACGAACCGCCCCCGCGGCTCGAGCCCGACCCGCGACGCGGCCGCCTCGCTCGCAATGAGCATCGCCGCCGCCCCGTCGACGATCGCGCTCGAGTTTCCGGCCGTGACCTTCCCGTCCTCCCTGAAGGCGGGCTTGAGCTCCGCGAGCTTCTCGGGTGACGTGTCGCGACGCGGGTTCTCGTCGACCCCGACGAGCACGGCGGCACCGCCTGCGCCGACCTCGACCGGGACGATCTCGCGCTCGAAGCGGCCGTCGTCGATCGCGGTGATCGCGCGCCGGTGCGACTCGTAGGAGTACGCGTCGAGATCCTCGCGCGAGAGGTCCCACTCGTCGGCGATGACCTCGGCCGAGATCCCCTGCGGAACGACCTCCCAGCGCTCGTACAGCTTCGGCGAGAAGCCCTCGAACCCACCCGCCGCCAGGTTCGAGCCCATCGGCACGCGCGACATCGACTCGACCCCGGAGGCGACGACGACGTCGAGGTGCCCGGCCTGGATCGCGGCGGCGGCGTTGAAGGCTGCCTGCATCGAGGAGCCGCACTGCCTGTCGACCGACGTTCCGCACACCGTCTCGGGCCAGCCGGCGACGAGCGACGACATCCGGGCGACATTCAGCGCCTGCTCACCGACCTGGCTCACGCAACCCATCTGCACGTCCTCGATCTCGCCCGGCTCGAGGTCGAGACGGCCGACGAGCCCGTTCAGGACCTGCGCCGCGAGCTCGTCCGCGCGGACGCCCGCGAGCGCGCCGTTTCGGCGGCCGATCGGCGTACGGACCGCGTCGACGATCAGCGCGTCGGTCATGGGGTGACCGTAGCACCGCGCGGCGGGCGTAGAGTGCGTCCCATGGCAACGACGGCGGCGGAGAGAAAGCTGCTGCTCGACGGGCGGTGGCTCGAGACCGGAGCGTGGCTCGACGTCGTGTCGCCGTACGACGGGTCGGTCGTCGCGCGCGTCGCGCAGGCCGGCGCGTCGGAGACCCGAGCGGCCGTCGACGCCGCCGAGCGGGCGATGCGCGACCCGCTCCCGGCGCACAGGCGGGCCGAGATCCTCGTGCGTGTCGCAGGCGCGCTCGGCCGGCGAGCCGACGAGGCCGCGCGGCAGATCGCGGCCGAGGCGGGGAAGCCGCTCAAGGCGGCACGGGTCGAGGTCGCGCGGGCGATGTCCACGTACACGATGGCGGCCGTGGAGGCGCGAAAGCTCGCCGGCGAGATCGTCCCGATGGACGCGTCGCAGGCCGGCGAGGGCAAGCTCGCGTTCACCGTGCGGCTGCCTGTCGGCGTCGTCGGCGCGATCAGCCCGTTCAACTTCCCGCTCAACCTCGTGGCCCACAAGATCGCACCGGCGCTTGCCGCAGGCTGCGCCGTCGTGCTCAAGCCGGCCTCGCAGACGCCGCTCTCGGCGCTCCTCCTCGCGGAGCTGGAGCACGACGCGGGCCTTCCCCCCGGGTGGCTCAACGTGCTCGTCGGCCCCTCGGGCGACATCGGCGACGTCCTCGTGGAGGACGAGCGCGTCGCGCTCATCACGTTCACGGGCTCGGGCGCGGTCGGCTGGGGCATCCGCGAGCGCGCACCGCGCAAGCGCGTGAACCTCGAGCTCGGGAACGCGACGCCGGTCATCGTCGAGGCGGACGCCGACGTCGACGACGCGGCATCCCGCTGCGCCGCGAATGCCTTTTCCTTCGCGGGGCAGAGCTGCATCTCGGTCCAGCGGATCTTCGTCCACGAGAACGTCTACGACGCGTTCCGTGACGCGTT
>Ga0207683_10005521_pt1 | contig 10838 bp, 11 predicted proteins | sample KBSM73metaG_FD_184333 | JGI IMG/M metagenome (GOLD analysis project Ga0207683, IMG submission 184333) | Miscanthus rhizosphere microbial communities from Kellogg Biological Station, Michigan, USA - KBS M7-3 metaG (SPAdes) (version 2) | ecosystem: Host-associated > Plants > Roots > Rhizosphere >...
TTTTTATACCTACAATAGGTCATATTTTTTTGGCTTATATATGGGCTTATTATAAAACTCCGGCAGTTGATTTTCAGTTTTCGGCTTTAAAACTTTTCTTTTTGGTTTATTTATTTCTTTTGAAATCGGTTTCAAGGAAATTACCGGGGCTAACCGGGGAACGGTAAAATCATGAGTATACTGGAGCGATGCGCTTTTATTATTCATAGAAAAAGAATCATTGAGTTGACAAGAGATAATATTGAAAATTTCATGCCATTGAAATAAATATATGCACCGGTGAATAAATATTTTTATTTGTGATGGGACAATGAAGAGTAATTAAAATTCTGATCGGGTGTCATGCATTTTGTTTAAAATGATCCTGGTCGGGCAAATGATGTTCAACCCCAGCCATTCGGAGGCGTCAAACTTTGACCCATAGCATAAATCATCACATTAAAAAAAAATCAGGCCTTTGAATTGCTATCATTAGCGTGGTATTTGGATTACATTAAATCCCAGTTAAGATGAACAACCGAACCATGATCCAATTTTTTCATTGGTACTCTCCCGGCAATGGCATTTTATGGAAAGATTTTGCAAGACAAGTTTCTTATCTCGCCGGATTAGGCTTTACCGACGCATGGCTGCCGCCACCCTATAAAGGAGGAACCGGAGGCGCATCTGTTGGATATGATGTCTATGATCTGTTTGATATCGGAGAATTTAAACAACAAGGAACTATCCGTACAAAATATGGAACAAAACAAGAATACATCAGGGCTATAGCAAAAGCGCACAAAAAAAATATTGATGTGATCGCCGATACCGTTTTTAATCATAAGGCCCATGGGGACGAACTGGAAAAGATTCCGGTGCGAAAAGTAAATCCCGAAAATAGGACAGAGTTCATATCCGGGCCCATGGAAATCGAAGCCTGGACAAAATTCTATTTCCCGGGAAGGAATAAGAAATATTCCGAGTTCGTTTGGGATTTTCACTGCTTTTCAGGACTCGATTGGGCAGAAGATCTCAAAGAAGCAGCAATATTCAAAGTTTTAAATGAATATGGTGAGGATTGGGAAAAGCTGGCAGAAGAAGAATATGGCAATTATGATTACTTGAGTTTTACCGATATCGAATTCAGAAATCAACATGTAAGGGAGGAATTAAAATATTGGGGCCGGTGGTTCCTGGAGACCAGCGACGCGACTGGCTTCAGGCTGGATGCCGTCAAGCACATCAGCCCTGATTTTATCAATGAATGGATCGACCACATGAACAGCGTTTCACCCAAAAAATTGTTTTTTATGGGTGAGTATTGGAATGATCAGAATGCAGAAAGTTTGAAAAAATATATCGAAGTTTCGCAGGGCCGCATGCAATTGGTCGATGCACCACTTCATCACAATTTCTATCGCCTTTCCCAGCAAGGCCGGGATTATGACATCAGCAAAATATTTGAAAACACTTTGATCTCCCTGCGCCCTGAATTAACGATCAGCTTTGTAAGCAATCACGATTCACAGCCTTTGCAGTTATTGGAAAAACCGATCGCTGAATGGTGTAACCCGTTGGTTTATGCGATTATATTGCTGCGAGAGCAGGGGATTCCCTGTGTTTTTTATCCCGATCTGTATGGAGCTGAATATACAGACAAAGGGAAAGATGGGAATGATCACCATATTGTTTTAAAAAAAGTGAACGACCTGCCTTTCTTGCTTCTCACCAGGAAATTTCTTGCATATGGTAAACAACGAGATTATTTTGATCACAAAACCACGATCGGGTGGACAAGAGAAGGCATTGGAGAAAAAAGAAACAGCGGATGCGCAGTGTTGTTAAGCGGCGGCGACGATGGGTGGAAATACATGGAGTTGGGGAAAAAACATGCACGGCAGGTTTTTGTCGATTGTCTTGGCAAAATAGAAAAAGAAATTACACTGGATAAAAATGGCGGAGCAGAGTTTTATTGCAAAGGTGGAAGCGTTTCTGTATGGATAAATAAAAAAGCAACCCAACGATTCACCAGGCCGTCATAACCTGGCCCACTCACTTATTTTCATTTTGCCTGAATCTCTCTTGTACAGCGGTTTGCTCCGCTTCACTGATCTGCGAAGTTTTTTTCAGCACCCCGATAAAATAAGCTACTTCTTTTTCGGTGGCGGGGCACGCTATATTTTCGCCTTTTGTATCAGGGCTCGCTCCTTTTGGTCTCATCTGCGAGTCAGCAAGTAAATTTCCATCTTTGTCAAAGATCAGCCAGAATGGGATGCCTTCGTCATCACCGTGATATTTCGTCCGCAATTCATCGGCCCCTGGGTTTTCAAGATCTTTTTTGTCCCGGGATTCATCTACCACCAAATGCGTAATGACGTAATTTTTGTAAAAAAAATCTTTGCAGCTCTTATCATTGATCGCACTATCCATTTTATGACACCATCCACACCATGAAGCGTGAAAAATAATAAAGACATTCTTGTTTTCTTTAGCAGCCATTTGCATAGCTTCCCGCATTATTTCGCCGGCTGATGGCTGACCGTGTTGGGCGAAGGAAGTTTCAGTATGAAAAAGAAAAGCAGGCACAACCGCCAACAGGTAAAACCTCATAAATTTTTTTTATAAAACTATGAAATGAAAAACAGTCTTTTCCGATATAATTTGCTAAACCATGATAGATTTGTCCCCGAAGCCTGTTCCTATTATAAAGAATTAGATTTTAAATTTGTTTCCTTTATGTTGTTTTTACATGACCAAACTATCTGTTAATATCAACAAATTTGCGACACTTCGTAATTCAAGGGGCGGCAATAATCCCGATGTTACAAAAGCCGCCATGGATGCTCAGCGTTTTGGAGCAGATGGCGTTACCGTGCATCCACGACCCGATGAACGACATATCCGGTACAATGATGTGAGAGAGATCAGGAAGATCATCACCACAGAGTTTAATATTGAAGGTAACTGTACAGAACAAAAATTTATTGACCTGGTACTGGAAGTAAACCCCCACCAGGTGACCCTTGTACCTGATGCTCTTGACCAATTGACATCGGATCATGGGTGGGATACCATCAGGAACAAGGATTATCTCAGGGAAACGATCGCGATCTTTAAGAATGCAGGCATTCGTGTTTCTATTTTTGTTGATCCCATCATTGAAATGGTTGAAGGCGCCGCCGGAACTGGTACTGACCGGATAGAGCTTTACACCGAGGATTACGCCAAACAATACGCTCTTGGTAAAAGAGATAGGGCGGTAGTACCTTATGTGGCTGCGGCAAAAAAAGCAAAGGAATTAGGCCTGGGATTAAATGCAGGTCATGATCTTGATCTTCATAATTTAAAATTTTTGAAACAGAATATTCCCTGGCTTGATGAAGTAAGCATTGGTCATGCACTTATTTGCGACGCGATCTACCTCGGCTATGAAAATGCGATACAACTATACAAAAGGCAGTTGACGTAAGACACTCACTATTCACTATTCACTATTCACCACTTTTTCGACAACGTTCTTCGCCGAAACCAGTGCCGCTTCCACTGTTCCGAATGATGGTCCTTCATAAAAAGCTTCGCCGGCAAAAAAAATAGTCTCCTCTACCGGGACATTCAAAAGCTTCTTCGCTTCAATTGATCCTACTGCGTCATAGCTATATGCCCCGATTGAATAAGGATCCTTTTTCCAGTTGGCGACAGATGAGGCAATCAACATTTGTTTTAATTCGTCGACTGTTTTTTGAAAAACATTTGATAAGGACTGGAATGCAAGATCCATGATACCCTCGTCATCGTTATTTTCCAATGTCCATGCCTGTGGACCACCTGCCCAACCGGTAAGCAATGGATAAGAAGAAGGCAGTTGTGTCCACCAGGTGGGAATGATCTCATTAGTTAAAAGAAAACCGATGCCTTTTTTCTTTTTTTCCCAAAAAGATTCCTTGAATTCCAGCATCACTTTTATTACTGTACCAAACCCAATTTTCTTTGCGGTGTGTAAATAATTAGCAATACCTGGTTGAAAAATAATTGATCGGCCTGATTGAAGAAGTCCAAGCGAAGCGGTAACAATCACCTTCGTTGCATTATAGGTCTTCTTGTTTGAAGTAATGATGTTGACATCATTTTTGCCCCATTTAATTTTGACAACAGGTGTAGACGTATGAATAATGACGCCGGATCGGAGACATTCTTTCTCCAGGAAGTTTATCACTTGATCAAACCCACCAGGGATCCTGTATTGTTCATCCTCCTCTCCCATCCATTCTTCTCTAAGAGCAAGCACACTGGCCCGGGAAGTATCCGCGAGGTCAAAGCCGTTTGCAAAACGAACTACTGACGTTCTGAGATCAGTGTATTTTTCATCACTAAAATTCTCTTTTAGAAATTCATCCATGGTCATATCCTTGCTTACTGAATTCATCTTTCTGATTAATTCATCCCAGCCGAGGGTGAAATCATCCTGTGTTTTCCAATCACCATTTACGACACGGATCATATCTCCCTGTACAGGTTTATACCCGATCCCCGATTCTTTTAATAGTCCTATGGTCAATGGAAGATTACCATGAATAAATTCAACGCCTTTCTCAACGGGTTGTGTAAATAAGGAGTTTCGTATTGTATGTATCCGGCCGCCAAGCCGATCAGTAGCCTCAAGGATGGTGACAGCATATCCCAGCTTCGAAAGTTCTCGTGCGGACATTAGTCCTGAAACCCCGCCACCTAAGATGATTATATTCTCCATTCTTTAAAAGTATCCATACATTTCACTCATCCAGGAAATCAGAATTTGGATGGTTGACAAATCATAATTCGATCCGGTATTCAAATTTGGAAGGATCATCAAAAAAATCATCACTTGTTACCGAAACGGTGACCTTCTTTTTATCGTCGGATAGTTTTACAGCTTTGCCTTCAACTTTCTTAGCTGCCCTGGGAAGATTGATAATGTAGTTTATAGTGATCGGGGAACCCATGCCCGACATTTGTTGAAGCGACTTCATGAATTCATCATCGGCAGCAGTTGCGTATTTCGTTTTGTTCAGGGTCCTTGAAATAAGCTTTTTGGAAATAGTGTCGTCAAAAAAATTATCGAAGGTTTTTATTTTCTTAGAACTGTCTGCATCAGCAGCTCCAGCCGGCATTTGATCCCCACCGGGTAATTTTTTTAAAGCCGATACTGACAACTTTGGCAAAATCTCTTTTAGCAACTCCACCTCACTTAATTGTTCAAAGGGGAAATCTAATTTTACCAGTAACTTTTCATCCTGCATATTCAAGGTCAACTTCATCGTTCCTTTGTTCACTATTCTCCTTTGCTCTGCTGTAAGCCCTGCTATGCTGTCTGCAATACCGGTCAAAGCGATCGTTGTATCTGTATTTTGCATTTTATTTGCCTCATCACCACCCATTTGTTTTAAGAGACCGATCATATTACTCAGATCGGTCGTATTGGTAAATATGCCACTTCCGTTTTTATTGATGGTAACTTCCTGTGTGGTTTCAAAACAACCCACCAGCAAAATGCAACAGGTCATGATAAAAAGAGAAATATATCTTTTCATGATTTTGTATTAAATTTTGTCAACTACTAAAATTAAAGATCAGGCGATCATCTTTACTACCATCTCCTTCAATAAAGAAGCATCCGTAGCACCTGGATTATTTATTCCAATGCTTTTAAGGTTATAATCGCTTAATAATAACAATAGTTTTTCAATATCGGCATAGCTATAAAGAGTGATCGTTCTCAAATAATCTTTTATAAAAAAGGGATTAATACCTAAGGATGCCGCTATTGTCTTTTCATCCCTTGTGTTCAACCCATATATCATAAATGCTTTGCTGAAAAATGTATACAAGGAAGGAAGTATTAACTGGATGGGAGCAGCTTTTGGATTTGCTTCAAAATATTGAATGATCTGGATGGCCTTAGAAAGATTTTTAGTTGCCAGGGCTGCCTGCAATTCAAAAACATTAAAGTCCTTGCTCACGCCTACATATTGCTCAACATCTGTTTCGGTGATACCCTTTCTTTTCCCGAGATTGATCGCAATTTTATCGATTTCATTTTCTATGCGGGATAAGTCATTACCAATATGATCCACCAGCAACATCAGGGCCTTTTGCGAGATATTTAGTTCTTTTGACTCTACCAGTTCTTCCGTCCACTCAGGCAATTGATTATCGTATAATTTTTTTGTAGTCAGCACTACACCTTTTTCCTTCAGCAGTTTTGCCAAACGTGTGCGGCCATCAACTTTTTTTTCTTTATAAGAGACTACAAAAATGGTCGAGGTGAGTGGGTTTTCGATATAGGCCTCCAGCTTTTCAATATCACGCATTTGCTGTGCCTCTTTTAAAAGCACAACCTGCCGCTCTGCAAACATTGGATAGCGGCGACAGGCATTTATCACGGCCGCCCAATCTGCATCCTTGCCGTAAAACACAGATAAATTAAACCCTGTTTCAGATTCTTTTAGAATATTACTTTCAGCATACTTCATTACTTTATCAATAAAATATTCCTCTTCGCCTTCCAGCCAGTAAATAGGTTTATAAGTTCCTTTTTTCCAATCAGAAATAATCGTATTTGCAAGCATAATGCGCTAAGTTACAAGGTTTCTTTACCCCAAAAGTTAACATGATCATCAAAAAGGGGATTCTGGCACGGTTTTTCGCAAAACAGGGCAGGCTGAAACTTCAACATGAATAAACCCACCCGCACCCAGCGGGATTTTTGTAGAAATCAGCTTAGTAAATAAAATTTTATATCATAAAAACCTTCGACAATGACAAACACTAATTATCCTTCAGCTACTCCAAACCCTCAGCCAAGAGGTAGCAATAATAAAGGTATTATTATTGGTGTCCTGGCTGCAGCATTATTAGGTACTTGGGGTTACTGGCTTTACAAGAACAACCAGTCCTCGCAGGAAATTACAAGTCACGAAACAAAAGAAACAGCGTACATGTCTGCGAGAGACTCTGTACAAATGCTGTACAATGACGCCTTATCTCGCCTTGACTCTATCACAGGAAACAACAACAACCTGCAGGGTCAGTTGACAGACAAGAACACTGAGATCTCTAAGTTAAAATCAGAGATCAATAGCATTTTACATAAGAAAAATGCTACGCAAGCTGAATTAGCAAAAGCAAAGGATCTTATCACTCAGCTTAATTCAAAGATCGAAAATCTTGAAGCTGACAACGCAAGACTTACTGGTGAAAATCAGCAGCTGACTTCTACGAACACACAATTGACTGAAGAAAAAACAACTCTTCAGCAAAACCTGCAAACCACAACCGCTGAAAAAGATGAATTAGCATCAACAGTTGATGTGGCTTCTACATTTAGCGCTTCTAACTTCCAGATCAGCCCGATCCACGAAAAGAAGAACGGCAAAGAAAAAACCACGACTACGGCAAAACGTGTTGACAAACTCGTAGTTAGTTTTGATGTTGAAAACCGTATAGCTAAATCAGGTCCTGCTGATATGTATGTAATTGTAACGGCCCCTGATGGTCATGTGATCTCCGATCCTTCAATGAACTCAGGAACATTTACTACCCGTAATGAAGGTGACAAAACATTTACTTCAAAAGTAAGTGTGGATTATGAACAAGGCACACGCAAAGCAATGAGTGTTCCTATTCGTCAAAATGATTTTCAAACCGGTGATTACAAAATTGAAGTATATCACAATGGTTTCAAAGTAGGCGAAGGTGTAAAGACACTTAAAAAAGGTGGTTTATTCGGTTAATTGAAGTTTCCAACTCCTACAACCACGCCGTCCCGACTTGTCGGGACGGTTTTTTTATTGCCCATCCGAAGAATAACAGCTCATCATTTTTACCCGCTTAAAAATATGAAGGCTCAACTTCCTATCTTTGCGGTTGGCAGGTCTTACACGACCAGCTCCTGCTCAACCTCCCCAGGGCCGGAAGGCAGCAAGGATAGGCGGTTGTAGCGGTGCGATGTAATCAGCCTGCCTTTTTTTATTTATTCAAATCATTATTGTTCGCTATCATGAAGTTTTTTATTGACACAGCCAACCTCGAACAGATCAAAGAAGCAAACGAACTGGGAATACTTGATGGGGTCACCACCAATCCATCGCTGATGGCCAAGGAAGGTATTAAAGGACAGGATGCTATCTTCAAACATTACAAAACCATCTGCGAAATGGTCAATGGTGATATAAGCGCAGAAGTAGTGTCAACCGGTTTCAAGGATATTGTCGAGGAGGGAAAAAAATTGGCTGCCATTCACCAAAATATTGTTGTGAAAGTGCCGATGATTAAAGATGGGGTAAAAGCAATGCATTGGTTCACGAACAATGAAATTCGCACTAATTGTACGCTTTGTTTTTCGGCAGGCCAGGCTATACTGGCCGCAAAGGCAGGAGCTGCATATATTTCTCCCTTTATTGGAAGAATAGATGATATAGGCTGGAATGGCGTTCAGCTGATCGAGCAAATCGTAAAGATCTACAAGATCCAGGGATTTAAAACAAAAGTGCTTGCAGCATCGATCAGGAATCCAAATCATATTGTACAATGTGCGGAAGCAGGCGCCGATGTTTGTACCTGTCCGCTTGAGTCTATTCTTGGTTTATTAAAACATCCTCTTACGGATATTGGCCTTGCCAAGTTCCTGGAAGACGCGAAGAAGTCGATGTAATCACGTGAATCAATTTCCCTGCGGTTGCAAAAGAGAATTAAGCGAAGTGAACCCGATCAGTTCATCCGCCCGGGCGCCAAAGGCATGATAGTAAACCAACACCATGTAGTTATTTTCAGTCGCCCAATAATTTCCTTCTGTATTTGCAATTGAAAAATTCCCCGCGCCGGGATTATCTGTTATCGTAACGTAAGAATAGTTGTAATAGCCTTGTTTCAGGAAAAGAGTCTTTTCATAGGCCCCGCGGTCGGCATTAAAAATCATCTTTGTTGAGTCATTGATCCCGTAACCCGTCAATTCACCGTAGATATAAATATTTTTCCCTTCATAGGGACGATTGGCCGGGGGGAAATAACTAAAATGTACCCGGGCATAGTCACTTTGCCAATAAGGATTTACGTTATCAGAATTTTCAATGGTAAACAGGCCATTAAGATCACGGTAATAAATATAAGGTTGTTGCAGCCGCTCTCCATCGGGCTTTACAAATACGTCGGTTGTATTTTTATTTTTATCAAGACGTTGCACCCGGTCGCTCATTAACCGCAAACTGCGAAGATCGATCCATCTCCATTCTTTCCCTGCCGGGAATGAGGTAACGGCTTCATCATTGTACCCAAAATAATTACCACGAAAAATATTCGGTCGGTTCAAATACAACGCGGTCGGCCAGGCAAAGTTTTGAATCAGGACAACGCGGACGTCCTGCTGATTAAAAACATTGACAGTGCTGTTTAGCGTAACTCCGACATTTACCTTTTGATATTTCTGGAACCATTGAGCATTAAAAGGCTGCTGAATTTCTGCCGCAATTGTTGTCCTGTTATCCACTACCAAAAAGCGCTTTGTAAAAACAATTTTGGAAGTGTCCCCATCCAAAAAAACTTTTAATAAATAATTTCCGGAACGAACAGGAACGCAATTACGGTCGGGTAGCACAGCCTCGTAATGTGTATAGCGGGTTAGAGCAATAGAAGAATTCCTGTAATCGCTTATCCGGACATTTTGAAACCCCCGTATATAATCAAGCGTAAAAAGAGTGGAGGGTGTCCAGTCGGCATTACAAAGCAAATAGGTGTAATAGTAACTTTTGACGTCTGCATCCATGTCATCAAAATGGAGTTCAAACTGATCGGCACTGTTTAAGGTCATCACAGGATAACTGTAAATATCAGCATACCTGGTAAGAGTGGCAGAACGAATATTGGATCTGTAAACATGATCGGGAATTTGTGCATGACTAACTATAAAACAAACCGCCAACCATGCCGTAAGGATAATTTTCATAAAGTGAGTTTATGGGTCATTACATTGAACATATCATGAAATTCGGGAAAAAAGAGGATAAATCTTTTTCGTCAACTACTTTTGTTAACAAGACATCTTCAAAGAGACAAAATTCAGCCAGTGAAGGTTGCAAACTTTATTGCCAATCGGATTGCATTTAACCGTCAAAGATCTTTTTCACGGTTCATTATTCGTCTTTCCATTGCGGCAACAACGATCAGCGTTGCCGTAATGATCGTGACACTCGCCTTCACAAATGGGTTCCAGGAAACAGTGAGCCAAAAGATTTTCAGCTTTTGGGGGCATGTACGCGTGCAGTATAAACAGCCAATGAAAAGCACTATTGCAGAAGAAGAGCAGATAGAAAGAAACGATACGGTTGTACAGTTCATCAGGCAAAACCCAAATGTTGTCAGCATTCATCCTTTTGCAACTAAATATGCGATCCTAAAAACAAAGGATGAAATGGATGGCGTTTTAATGAAGGGACTGGATAGCAGTTATGATTTTGATCATATCCGGCGGTTTCTGAAGCAAGGAAGATGGTTGAATTTCAATGATACAACCTATAGTCGCGAGATCATTATTTCCAGTTATACAGCCAATGAGTTGAAATTAAATCTGAACGATAAAGTTGTTATCTATTTCATACGGCCTGACGGATCATTGCGACCTGATAAGCTTTCAATTGTTGGCATTTATAAAACCGGCATTGAAGATTATGACAAAACCTTTGCCATCGGCGATCTGAAGCTGATACAAAGATTGAACGGGTGGCAGGCAAATGAGATCGGTGGATATGAAATTTTTCTGAAAGATTACCACCAGATGCAAAAAGTTTCTGATGACATTTATTATACCATAGAAAAATTTCCGTCCA
>Ga0207683_10005522_pt1 | contig 10835 bp, 15 predicted proteins | sample KBSM73metaG_FD_184333 | JGI IMG/M metagenome (GOLD analysis project Ga0207683, IMG submission 184333) | Miscanthus rhizosphere microbial communities from Kellogg Biological Station, Michigan, USA - KBS M7-3 metaG (SPAdes) (version 2) | ecosystem: Host-associated > Plants > Roots > Rhizosphere >...
GGACTTCTTCACCGTGCGACGCGGCTTCGGCTCATCGTCGTCGTCGTCATCGCTGTCGGTGTTGCGCTCACGCTTGAGGACGTTGCGGCTGCGGGCAGCGGTGCCCGTGTCATCGTCGTCATCGTCCTTGGCGCGGTCACGCGGTGCCTTGAAGAAGTCATCGAAGTCGGGCGGCTCGGCGTACTTGTCGATCTTGTGCTTCCGCTCCACCAGCTTCTCGTCGGCTGCGGAGAGGGGCACATTCTCGTCGTCGGCCCAGTCGGCGTCGTACTTCGTCTTCTTCTTCACACCCTCGCGCTCGATCTCGATGTCCCGGTTGATGAGGCCGTGCTTCGCGTCCATCTTGCCGAGCTTGCGAGCGAGGTTGATGCCGCCACTGAGAATCATGATGCGGTCCTCAGTCTTGCCATCGTCGTCTTCGTGGTCCCGCACGATGACGTTGCACCAGAACTTGTACCGGCGCGGGATGTCCTTCTTGCAGCCAGGGCACGGGACGCCCTTCTCCTTCTGATCCAGGCACGGAACGTCGGCGTGGTAGTGCTTCGCGTTGCCGTCGTCGTCCTCCGTGGTCATCGGGACGCGGTGGACATAGGCGTCCTTGAAGTCCGCGCCGACATCGACAACACGGCACGTCACGACTTCGCCGTCTTCCAGCTTGAGCCAGCGGTTGCCGCCCTGGTTCTCATCGGCGCGCTTGGCTGCGGCTGCGACGTTCCCGAGTGTGGTTTCACCTCGGGTCCTCTTGGGCCGTCGCTTTACTGTGGGCATTGCGTATTGCTCCTTGTGGTGTGGTGGTGGTTGCGGTGGTTGCGTTTCGTTGCGCTTTACCGACTCGACTCGACCATGTTACCGCCCCGATCGGAAACTCGCAAGATCCGAGTCGTCGGCACGGCGTGCTTCAAGAGATGGGCGAGCATGCGTGTACGACCAGCGGCCAGCAACTTAGCCGGGTCCGAGACGTGGAAGCCGACCACCTTCAACGACATGAATGGTTCCAGTTTCTCCACGATCCCCTCGCGCCACTGCTTGCCGTCGCCGTCGCTCTTCCAGTAGCCCCAGATCGTGTTCTCGCCGGCCGTGTCGCTGTCGAAGAACAGGATCAGCGAGTCGAAGTGGTCGCGCAGGAGATGTGCCTGTGTCGCTGAGAGCGCGGCTGAGCCTGTGCCCACAGACGGGTATCCCGCGCGCCTGAGAGCCATCACATCAAGCTCGCCCTCGCACAGCACCGCCCAATCCGTGTAGACAGAATCCAGACCGAATATGTACTGCGACTTCTCGTAGCGCGTGAACCCGTAGCGCGGGGGACGGTCGGCCCTGTCTCCGATGACGAGGTACTTGGCGATCTTCTTGCCGTTCTTATCGCGCCGCTTCTCGCCTACGTACCGGGCTTTGACTCCAACAATGCTTCCCGATGCATCGCAGACAGGTATAGTGATGCGATTCGATCGGGGGTCGTACCCGATGGCCCACTCTTCAAGGTCTGCTGGTGTAAATCCTCGATCAAGGATGTAAGCCGACCAGTCAGAAAGTTCAGCTTCCACGCCTGCGGCGTAAGCATCTGACCAGTCAACACCGAACTGGTCGTGGTACTGCTCCCAGGTGATGAGGGAACCCTCGCTCTCATCTCCCTCTCCTTGCTGTAGCCGTCCCAGTCTCTTCTCAAACTCGACACTAATCTTGCCTCCTTCTGGCTCGGTAAACCCCGGTGCGTACGTCTCCTTGAGGCTGTCGCGGGCCTGCTGCCGGCTGATGCCCTCATGCTCGGCCAGGAAGCTGATCGCGGTCCCTGAGCGCTTGCAGCCGTGGCAGTGCCAGCGTGTCGCCTTGTCCTTCTCGAACTCGCCCGTGTTCATGTACGCACTAGGCGTCTCATCTCCGTGGCTGTGCCCTGAGAACGGGCAGGAGAAGTTCCACTCGTCGCGCTCGCTCATGCGGACGTTGGAGACATCGAGGCGTTCGAGGAAGTCCTGCACGTCCACGCGCACCAGCCACTCTAGGCTCTCCATCTCCTTCTTGAGATGTGTACCTAGCATAGACGCGAATACGCCTTGAGAGTGAACGGGTTGTTGCTCATGCGCGCCAGCGTGTCGGCGTGGCACGGCTTCGGTGCGCAGCAACAGGCGAGCACCTGTCCGCGTAGCTCGTAGAGGTCCGCTGTGGGCGCTGCGTTCGCTCGCTTGATCCAGTTGTGGTGCATGGTGATGACTTCTTCGCGCGTCACGCGGCCATGCACGATCACGAACGGGTTGCCCCACCGCTCGGGGCGCATGACCAGAACGTCGTAAGGGACATCATCACCAATGTTGACTACAAGCGGGTGAGTCATCAGACCTTCTTGGCTGTGCTCCCCGGCCGAGCGCGATCGTAAGTTTTGCCCTCGCGCGGGCGGTACGTCGTGTCCATCGAGCTATCGCTGCGGCCGGCGCGAGCGAAGTTCGAGCGCTTGCGACGCTTGTGACGCCCACCCTTCGGCCGACTATGCTGCTGCCTTCTCATGAACTACCTCCAATCCGTACATCTTTCGCATTCGCTTGTAGATGCTGTCGTCGCTGGTCATCAGCTTCTCGCGCTCCTTCATGAGAATCTGACCGAGGTGGTTGTTGCCGCTGCGGAAGCACTTGACGCACTTGCACGACCCCCAGTAGTTGTCGTGCCACCAGTTGATCTCCACGATCTTTGTCGTACCTGTTGCTGCCAGCCACACGCAGAACTCGGCGTAGTAGGTCTTCTGCGCGATGAGGTTGCGCATCATGTACCACTTGCGCCGGTCCCAGGCGAATAGCTCGTCCCTGGTGAGGGTCCAGCCACGCCCAAGTCGCTTCGCCACGCCAGGGTCGATCCCAGGTGCGCGCAAGATCACCTGACGCCACGGGTATCCATCGTGCTTCTCGGCCTGAAACAGCCCCTCGACGTGGCAGTTGTCGTCAGCGATCCAGAAATTACTGCCTGGACTATGTACTGTTCTCCCGTTGATCTTCTTCGTCAGCGTGACTACGCCGCTGCTCTTGAAGACCAGGGGTTCGTCGTCGTCTTCACGTCCCACGGATTCGTCTTCCCTCCAACGTTCCTCTCGATCATCAACGCCTGCTTGTCAGCCGGCGAGTACGTCTTGTGCCCATTGCGCTCAGGGAACCGGTGCTCCTTGCCCAACTCACCGATGTCCATGTTTTCCATCTCGCAGCGCATCTCGACCTTCATGTTACGCACCCCGTCCCGGTTCTTCAACAGGACGGCGTTGACAATGTTCTCGTCGGTCGTCTCTTCTTCGTCATCATTGACTACAGGAGCTAGGCCGATCACCACGTCGCTGTCCTTACCGACCGACTGGTAGGAGGCGTTGGCGAGCGTGATGTTGCCCTTCGCAGCCTCCTTGCCGCCCTCGCGGTTCAACTGCGACGCGCTGAGGTGCGTGGTCTTGAGCAGGCGTGCGTTCTGCTTGAGGCCCTGGCCGTTGTACTGCACGGCTTCCCAGCCCTTCCTATCGCGCGGCGACCCCATCAGTTCGAGGTAGTCCACGACTACGAGATCGGGCTTGTAGCGCAGCGACTCCGACATGACCTTGTCAACAGTGCAGTTACGAAGATCATCGCGGATGATGATGTCGCGCTCATGACGGTTCGCATCCGCCTGCTCCGCGATGTTGTACCACTGTCTCACGTCGCCGGCCTCAAGCTCCAACGCCTTCATCGCGTGGTACTTCACCTTCGAGGCCATCGTGTCGAACTTGCGCAGCAGCGCGTCGCCCTCCATCTCCAAGCTGACGAACAGCACGGTCTTGGCTTGGAGGTAGTAGCTGTACGCGACGTGCATCATCATCGTGGACTTGTAGCCACTGGTGTAAGCCATGAAGATGATGAATTCGTGCGGCTGCAACCCGAGCATCGTGCGATCGAACGTCGGGATGCCCATGTACGTGCCGTATAGCTCGCCCGACTTCGCGCGCTCCTCGTAGTCCTTGACACGCTTCGTCATGTCAGAGAACCGGTGCGCACGCGGTGCCGGCAACGTCTCGGTCAACTGCCGAGCCATGTCGAGCGCGTGAAGCTCGATCTCCTCAATGGCGTCAGGATCATCGATCATCTCGTGATAGGCCCGCACCGTCTCGACCGCCTTGCGGTGACGGACCTTGTTCACGAAGCGCTCAATGTGGTACGTCAGCGGGTCCTTGCTGACCTTCGCCGCGAAGTCGGGGAACGACCTCTTGACGACCTGCAACGACGGCGGCTCCTTATGCCGTCGTTGAAACCACTCCATGTACTCATAGATGTCACGGCACTCGGGGTCTACGAAATGTTCGGCCTCGATGCCGCGAGACTGGACGACGGTTAGTTCGCCAGTGGTCAGAGCCTTGCTGATAAGGGCGCGCTCTGGATCAGCCACGGGCTACTTGCTGCCGTTCTTGTCTTCTTCCTCGTTGTAGCGAGCGACCGCGTTCTCGATCTGCCAGCGGTCCTCGCTGATGATCTCCTCGATGAGATCCTTGAGGAAGGTGTACTGCGCGCGGATCGCCTTCTTGCTCGCGTCGCTGGTGTCGCCCGGATCTTTGATCTTCCGGTAAACAGTGACCGGACCGATGACAACGTTCGCGTACTTGCCCACGGGGACCGTTTCGGCCTCGGCCCAAGAGATCACCATCTCGCCGTCCTGCACGTTCAGCAAGTCTGCAACTACGTCCTCCTGCGTGCGCGTCCGCTTCGTCGGTGCGGACTTCGCGGGGGCCGATGCTCGGTCATCGTCTCGCCCTGTCTCGCGCGGCTTCGAGCGCGGCTTCAACTTCATTGGCGGCATTGCTTACTCCTTGTCGTTGACGGACTGCTATCGAAGGACGAGCTTGATCGCCTTCTCATCGTTTCCACTACTGACAGCATGGTTGAAACTCCCGACGAGCTTCCTGACCTGTTCCTCCTGCCAGTCAGGAACAGGATACGCGAGTTCCATGCCGGCTGCCTCGAAGTACGTGCGGAGGGCGCGATCGACGTTCTGCCACCGCTTGTATCGGGGCTGGCGCCCTTGCTTGGTGTGATCGTTGAGCAACCGCTGAGCGATCTTCTTGGCACCCCACCCGCGCTCGATCCAGTCGAGCACCTTGTTGATGTCGTGCTTTGTCAGATACTTCGGCCGGCGCAGTGAAGCGATGTGTCGAGCCTCATCGGCGGGGTCGGTGAGGAAGTTGCCTGGGCGAATGTCGTTGGCCTTCATCCACTCGATGATCCCGTTCTTCCCGTATACCTGATTGTACGTCCAATAGCGCCAGTCCTTCGTCCCGCGCCTGGGCAGCAGCCTCTTAGGAAGCCGACCGTAATGCTCCCACTTGTAGATCGTGTTGCGCTTTCGATTGACGATCTCACACAATTCATCGATGTAAATGATGCGTTCGTTATTGTTCGCCATTAGGGATTCCGTTCTCTCGCGCGCACGTTATAGATGAAGGACTGAGGGAGTTGACATATGTGATTGACTTTGGTGGAAAGGGCGGGGGTGGAGGGAAGGGGGATGGAGGATGAGCGAAGCGAAGACGAACATCCAGCCAGGTTTTTCCTCATTGCTGACTGTATCTTCGGATCTCGAACCCGTACACCCGCCCGATTGCTGCACAGTAGATTGAGCAGTATCTACGCCCAATGAGTACGGGGTTATGGCAGCAAGCACAGCGGCACCAGTCTCGTACATAGGTCACCGCAGGCCGGCTGCGATCGAGAAGGGGCTGGGGTTGGACTCCTTGTAGGTCATGATTGCCGCCGTGCAGAGCGCATCAGCCGCAGCGTTGCCCTCTCGGGGGATCCACCTCATGTCCCACCGCTGCTCGCCCGTCTCGTCGTTGAAGTAGTGCTTCTTCAAGAGCTTGTCTGCGTCGCGCGCCAGCATCTTGAGACGATCGTCGTTGCGGCGGTGCCCCTGCGTCATGTGTCCGTAGATCAGTTTGCTGTCCGTATAGATGTCGAGTTCGTGAACTTGGTTGTCGATCGCCATCTTGATACCGACGACGAGGCCGGTGTACTCCGCGAAGTTGTTGCTGTGCCAGCCGATGTACGCGGAGCGCTCGACCGTACGCTTGCCCATGTGCAGCACGCAGGCGTAGCCAGAAGGGCCAGGGTTGACCGGACGGGCACCGCCGTCGAAGAACAGGCGCGCTGCGCTCACGGGCGCTCCCAGATGCGGATGATGACGAGATGGCCGTACTCCATTCGTCTATCGACATCAATGCATTCCCAACCTTCGGGAGTCCAGCCCACAGGAGCGGTCTGTGTGAGTCCACCCATCTTGATGCGATCGCGGATCTCGGGATCCTCCTCGCGTGTCCTTAGAGCCTGCTTGTTGTGGCGAAATAAGATGCCCATCAGGCCATGTGCTCCGTTCCTCGCCAGCCGGCTCGCTCAGGCTCATAGGGAAGACGTTCGATGTCTTCGCGCGATGCTCCCGGTAGCTCCATGTAGATCTTGTTGGTGAGTTCGTTCATACCTCTGTCGAAACTGACAAGTTCCTTGACGACATATCGCTTGGCCGAGAACTCCGCTGACACAACCTGCTCGGGGTGCGTGAACTCACCCTCCTTCATGTGCGGGCGAAGATCCCACTGACGGTCCCTACGCGCGCCCTCAGCAGCCTCGATGTAGTCCACACCCTGTTGCCAAGAGCGCTGCTCGATCACGTCACCGTTCTGCATCTTGAACTTGACCTTTACAAGAAACCAACTCATCGCATGATCCCCGATCCTAGTCCGGCTCCGTTACCGATCTCCTGTGCGTACTCCTCATCCAGCGACACGTCCAACCCGAGCGGTTGGTAGCACTTCGTCAGCCTGCTGCGGAACTGACTCGCCAGCGCTGACACCTTCACGTCCGCGTAGTCGTACACAATGATGTCTTTCTTTCCTTCCCAGATTCGTGTTCCTCGCCCTAGCCACTGCTCGACCGTCCCAGGGTTTCTCGTCGGGAACGGGAGATGGATCCTGTCGATACGCGGGATGTCCAGGCCCTCGCCGGCCACGGTGCTGAACAGAACGAAGCCAGGGTTGACCTCTAGCTGCTCGAACATCTCGCGCTTGTTCTTGGCCGTCGTCTTGCCAGTGAGCGTGTAGTAGTACGGGTACTTGATGCCGAGGTGATGCAGCATCTTCCAGATCGAGTCAAGCTGAGTGATCTCATTGCTGATGACAACTTGGCAACTGCCGAGGTTGTTGCGGATCACGTTGGCGATGATCTCGTTCCTCTTGTTGTCTGAAACAAGGTCCTGCTTGATCTGGTGGTAGTTGTTGCGATGTCCGTGCGGGACCTTTCCGCTTTTGCGACAGCCAGGGACCTCGCACTCATCAATCTTGCCCGTGCGATTGTCGCGCTTCACTCTGTGGTCGCCCCAGAACGGTTTGTCGAAAGCAGTGTGTACAACTTCGACATGGGGCTTCATCAAGACCCCGGCGTCCCTCAGTTCCTCGTCTTCGTCTCGGTAGAAGATCGGGCCAAGAGTGAGGCGCGCAAGCTCGAACTCGCCCGTCTTGTCAGGAGTCGCAGACACACCAAGCCGATACCGAGCAGTTGAAGAATCCAACAGGCGCCGATAAGTATCAGCAGTAGCGTGATGGCACTCGTCCAAGACGACGACACTTTGTCTCCCTAGTAGGTTCTGTACTTTTGGCTCATCCCATTTACGGTAGAGCGACTGGACTGTAGCAACTGTAATACGTCCTGTACTCCATCGACCCTCACCGATACGTCCAACCTCTGAGGCGGGGATTCCGATGCGGTCACCGATCGCCTTGACCCACTGATCAAGGAGAGGAGTTCTGTCAACAAGGATGAGAGCAAAAGTGGGATGAGTCTCCCAAAGAAGCCCGCAGATCGTGGCCGTCTTTCCGCTTCCTGTAGGAGCGCGATACATGCCTTGCTGATGGCGACGAATAGAGTCAACAACAGGCGCTTGATGTTCACGGTACGAATACTCCTCGAACCCATAAGGCTCTCCCACCTCCCAGTGCCGGCAGTCCACCCACCGAGCCTTGATGCCGTTGTCCCTGAGCAGCAGCTTTAGTTCGAGCGCGAAGCCGCGTGCCATCACTACCCAGTCGCCGTTGAAGACGGGATCGTTGCCGTCCACGCGGTGATCGTAGAAGCGTCCCAGGATCCACTCGGGGATCATCTGTTTCGCCTGCCACTTGCGCCCCTGCTCTTCGGCCTTGACGCGCGCCTGGTTCTTGACGGTCAGCCTGTCGAAGATTTCCTCAACGAGATCGTGGCCGATCATGTTCCCATCGACGCGCAGCCACTTATCGACAACAATGTCAACTGTGCGCATGGATGGTGTAAGGCACTTCTGCCTTCCTCAGCCGATCGACCATATCCTTCGTGCCCTTGCTGTCAGCGATGCTGTCGTGGAACGCATGACCCTCTGCAAGATGGTGGCGATGTTCACGAAGCTGCCAGGCGTTGCGATCGATGCCGGCGCGTCGCCAGTTCTTGCCGTAGCGTTCCTTGGCAAGCTCCCACTGAGCAGGGTAACCGTGGAACGGGATCTGTAGCTCGACGCACGCCTCGATCGCCAACCAGTCTGCGCCGACCCAATAGCTCTCGTTGTACCCACCGTTCTCGCTGTCCTTGCGCTGTGCCCCAGAAATGACATGCAACTGCATCTCATCCCGACGAGTTCGCTTTTCTATGTCAGCAATGACATCATGAATCATCTCGTAGTCATCCCAGTCACGAGCACCGCAGACCAAGATGTAGAAATCGCCGTTGAACGCCATGCCGTGATCATACCAAGGCCATGCTAAAATTTCGAGCTATGGCGAGGCAGGGGCTACTAGAGCACGGTACAGCGCTGGGCGACGTGGTTCGCTACGACCACAGCGGTCCTGTAACCAGTGGGCAGAAGAGAAACAAGGGGTACATCGTCCCCGGCCAATGCGGCTTTCGTGGCTGCACTGATGACCGTGTTGGGGGAGTGTGGGCAGAGGGCGGGAGTTACATGTGCGCGATCCATCGCATGCTCTTCGATCCCTTGCGCATCAGGAAGCGTGAAGGATTGAAGCAGAAGAAGCATGAGGAGCGCATGGAGGAGATGGACTCCGAGTCTTGACGGGTGGGCGACGCCACGATCGCCGCCCCTGCCCGTCAGTGCAGCAACCAGCCGCCGTCATCAGCGAGGTCGATCCACTCCTCGACCACAAGCTCGGAGATGAGCTTGCTGTCACCAAGCCGGCGCCTCTCGGCACCAAGAGCAATGGTGTCATCGATGTTGATGTGCAGCGTCTTCGGTTCGGCGCGGTTCACCATCTGGCAGTACAACTGCCTCGCCGCCGCGCTCGGCTGTATCTCGCCGGTCGTGGACATGGTGCTACAGCCTCGATCCCCGTGAGGTCATCACGATCCACAGCGCGACGACTGCGGCGACGACCGCTCCGAGGATGAAGGCAATCCATCCGACACTGTCTACATCGGGGTCATCACTGATGATGAACACCACTGCCCCGAGCACTGCGATGATGATTGCTCCAACGAGTACATCTCTCTTCACTTTTCCTGCCTCCCTTGTTGTTGACGAAGTTGGACACCCCTCCCGCGCTCTAACCCCGGCCGGCGAGGATGCCAGGGGAGCGCAGGGAGGGGGCCACTGCGGGGCACGACAAACCCCGCAGGTAGTGTGGCTGGGGTGTTCAGTTCTCGCCGTTGTTGCCACGGTTGGGTACCGGATTCACGTTGTCGCTCGGCGTGGTGGGGTCTATGTCATAGGAATCCGGGTCGGAACCCGGTCTGACAGGATCCTGATCGTTTCCCGGCCCTCGGTTGCTGATCCTCTTCGCCTGCACGGAGCCAGGCGGACAGTTGATACCACCAACAGGTGTACAGATTGATGGCGGTGTCGGGATGATCGGCGGGATCGGCGGCACAGGGATGTTGACAGGGGGCCTCGGCGGACGCGGCACGGTCGGCGTGGTCGGCGGTGGAGTGCTAGTCGTCGGCGGGGGTGCTGCCGGCGCTGCTGTTGTCGGAGGCGGCTGTGTCGGACTGGGACTCGTTGGCTGCCGAGCCGGGGGACTCGATGTTGCCGGTGGCGACGGCCTCCCAGAAGGCGGCGCGGGCGCGTTCGACGCCGGGGGAGTCTGCGTCGGGGGCTGAGAAGACCCGGAAGGCGCCCGTGGTGTGGTCGATGAAGAGGAAGAGGACGGTGTACCTCCTGTTGACGTTGCTCTCTGACGTGCTCTTGCTCGCTGACGAGCGCCGATGCGGTTGGCTTCTGTGATGCGACGAGTGGCCTCAAGCTCGGCGCGCTCGGGAGGGGTGTTCCCGGACTCTACGACGCGCTCGACACACTCATCAGGACTGAGGCCGAGACAAGCTGTGGTGGGTGGGCTGTTGGGGTCTACCGAGAAACGTTGGACCTCGCGGTAGGACTGGCCGAGGAACAAGACCGACAGCGCGATTCCCAGCGCGCAGCCACTCAAGAGTCCTCTCCTCCGCTCGATCCAATCAGTGAAACTACTCATGTCAATCTCCGGGTACTACATCTACTCCTAGGAATTGGGGCTGGGGGTAGGCGTTGTTGCAGTTACGTACGATTCGGGCGTACTGCACGGCGCGGCGTGCGCTCTGCTTCGCGTTAGCGAGGATCAGAGGCTTGAAGTCCTTGAGCGTGGTGCCATCGAAGTTGAACGGCGGCACGTAGCCAGGCTTGCCCTTCTCGCCCTTGCCGAGCACGCCTACTGCACTCTGGTTTGCCTGATCCGACAGGAGGATCGGGATGGCATTTGTGATGACACAGTTCTTGCGATCGTTCTGGTTGTTCTCTACCTCCACTGGATACACGATTGCCAGCGCTGTGATGCCGGCGCAGAAACAGGAGAG
>Ga0207683_10005524_pt1 | contig 10832 bp, 14 predicted proteins | sample KBSM73metaG_FD_184333 | JGI IMG/M metagenome (GOLD analysis project Ga0207683, IMG submission 184333) | Miscanthus rhizosphere microbial communities from Kellogg Biological Station, Michigan, USA - KBS M7-3 metaG (SPAdes) (version 2) | ecosystem: Host-associated > Plants > Roots > Rhizosphere >...
CAGATTTACTCGGGTTCGTCGTCCTTGGGAGACACGACAGTCAGCGGCAGTGTAAGCATCGGCTACAACAGCTGCGATGTAAAAAAAGCCTTATCGAGTCAGCCCCTCAAACTCGTCAACTGGAAACAGAACTATTGAGTTCTCGAAACTAAAGCAGTTTCCACGGCGCTCCCGAGCTCATGAGCATCGTTGAACTCGCGTCCGTACTGAATAAATAACTTGCTGTCCCTGGACAGTTTATTTTTGAAAGCGGTAATTTGATTCAACAGGTCACGGATTTCAGCTGTTAACATTCCATCGACTTCGCTTGCTTTTTCCTTCAATCGATTAAACTCGCCACGGATCGGGTCATTATCATCTGCTTTCGTGCGGGATAACGGCGGATCGCTGCCGTTATTGCGAAGCTCTTTTTTGTCGTTTAGACCTCTATTCAGCAAGTTGGTAGCCGGCTCGCGATAACTTGCGCTATTGAGCCCCGCAACGTCGTCTGTTTTTATAATCTGCGCGATGAAATTTTTCTCAACGCCGAACACGCCACCATAGGTATCGAATAAAACCTGATTGCCTTCGCGCCAATAACGCGCAGTAACGTAATCGTTGCCGTTTCGTAGCTGGATCAAATATCCGGCATCGGCATTCCCGATCGTGGTGGCAATCGTGAGAACTACTCCAGCGGCTAACAGGATGCGCACTTACCCCCCTAAAATATAAAGCCATTTTATCATATCGGGGATATTTGCCTACCAGATTTCTTTTGTCCCTGCCGCTTGACACTGTGCCGCCCTCAGCAGTAATGTCCGCAAACATTTCGGTGGATATGGGCGTGATAAACATCCGAGGATTTTCAGCCGTAGAACTCATCACCGCCGTAGCGTTGATAGGGATTGTCGCAGCCATCGCTCTGCCGAGTTGGATGAGTCTATCTCCGACTTATTCTCTAAATAACTCAGTAAGACAGATTCAATCCGAGTTACACAGCATAAAAATGCGCGCTGCCGCTGAAGGCGTTCCATTTCAGATGGCATATTCACAGGGTGCGACCGTTTATACCATTAAGCGTGCTGCACAGACGGTTACGACGAAGCCGATTGCGGAAGGAACGATGATACAAAAAGACGGCCTGATATCTTTCTCTCCGCAAGGCACGGCTGGTGGTAACCGAGTCCGCCTTCGTAATGGCGCTGGCATATGCAAGCAAATTGTCGTGAGCGCGACAGGTCGAGTCAGAATCTGTGCGCCACCGAGTTGCGCGGAAGATTGCTAGGGTGAGCGTACGAAGATCCTAAACGCGAACGCGGGTGTGACGTTTTCCGAAGTCCTCGTTGCCATCAATATAGCGGTTATCGCAATCTTGGCCTCTACGCTCAGCAGTATAGGGATGAGCCAGCGGCAAACGAGTAGCTCGAATTCTACCGTTGCGTTCCAATTGGCTCAAGACAAGCTGGAAGAATTACAAGCACGAGTAAATCTCGCAGAGACTGATCTCTGTCCGGGCGGCGGCGAGCATGCGCTTAGCCCCAAAGGGGGCGTTATTGGGATTTTTGACCGGTGTTGGCGTGTGACCCCGTCCACCTTCGGCGGTGGTCTCCAACAAATCGACGTCAAAGTCGCTTGGCATGATTATGAATCACGGGAGATTACAATTTCCACATTGCACTACAGCGGAGACTAACCTGTGGCGCGATTATCATTTTTCAACGAATCCGGCGTAACTTTAATTGAACAACTGGTGTCGTTGCTCCTCGGTTCTGTGCTCATCACATCTCTTTACACGTATTTTCGTGCAGAGCTCTACCGAACGGCATCAGTGGAGACCAAAACCGGTAGTTTGGAGGATGCGCGCGGTGCGATGGACATCATCATCCGCGATTTGATGAATGCGGGCTCCTGGCAAAATGGATCTCCGCCGCTGGAGACCGGAGCCGCAGATGATCCCGACCAAGATTCAGATGACGTATGCAATCGCGTGTATGCCGCCAGTCCGAGCACAATTCATATTCAAATGGACCTAAACGGCAACGGGAACTGTGTCGATCTCGATCCACGCGAAAACATTCGGTACGAACTTGCTAATCCAACGGCAACTTGTCCCGGTCCTCAGATCATTCGGCGTAACGGTGACTGCCTAGTCGCGAATGTCGTACCCGGATTGCCCGGGAAAGTATTTACGTACTACGACGCCAGCGGAGCGGATCTCGGAGCCAATCCAGCACGGGATGCGATTAAACGTGTAAAGATCTCCTTCGGTGTACAAGTAAAAAATCCTGATCCGAACGGTTCGGGTAACTTAACCTCTACGGTGCTGAGCAGTGTCGAGTTTCGCAACTAGGCTTCGTGGATTGATAAACGCTACGCTGGGCCCCCTGAACTCTGAGGGAATGGTTCTAGCGAGCTGTCTGACGATTCTTTCCGTCCTGCTGGCACTGGGAATCGGAGTCCGTGTCATGCTGCAGAACGATTATCGAATTCTGGGTAATCTGCGCAGCAGCACGCATTCTTTTTATTACTCTGTGGCCGGAATTGAATGGAGCAAGAACCAGATCGCTGAACTCGATATTTTTCCTCCCACACCCGCCAATCAGACCCAGTCGTTCGCCAATGGCGCGTTCGATGTCAGATTCTCTGTGCCCGCGGTGACAGGACCGTTAACTGCGCGGCTCACGGTGCGCTCAACCGGAACCGTTGACAATGCAACGCATGTCATCGAAGCGCAATTAACGAAAGCCTACGAGCTTTCCGACGCCGCCCTCACGGTTCGGGGGAATCCCGCGCGGGCTGTTCTCAGTGGCGGCGAGATCCTGATTTCCGGCACCGATCACGATCAGACAAATGGAACTCCGAGGTCCGGAGCCAAGCCTCGGCTGGCTATTTCCGCATCCAGCGAAACAGTCCGTGGACTCTTGTCTCAGTCGATAGAAAATCCAGAGATTCTCGACGGAGCCAGCCTAGCACCGCTGGTTGCGCAGAGTGATTATCTTCCGGCAAATTTCATCAACCAGCTGGCCGGCGACCTCTGTTCGGTTCCGACGGCTTTACTACACCCGATTTCCACCATAGGAAGTCTCACCATCGCTAATCAGATTTGGGGTTCTCAGTCTTCTCCGGAAATCCATTGTGTCGATGGCCTATCAGTATCAGGAGATTCAATCACTATTACAGGAAACGTAAGCGGGGCAGGGATTTTAGTCGTAAGTAACGCCGACTTGGTTCTAAGCGGCTCGTTCCATTGGCAAGGCCTCGTCATTGTAAACGGGCAGGAGGTCGGCTTAAGGACCGCGGGAGCGAGCATCAAAGAAATAGTTGGTGCAGTTGTCCTCAATGAAACGGGCGCTCCGTCAAGCACCACAGCAATTATGGAGATTCAGGGGAACTTGCGGCTGCTATTTAGCCGAGAAGCGCTCAAAACAGCAGCCGAGCTGGTTCCAGCTGCGACGCTCACCAGCGCTTACGGAAATTTGCCATTTCTGGTTACGCAGAACTATTGGCGAAACGTTGCACAATAGTAAACGGCTGGGCCTACTTTCAATTTACAACCGCCCTTCAAGATGCTAAATTACGGATCTACAAACACTTTGAGAATTAAAACCCAGGTCTTTCACCGCCTTACCGCAGTCTGAATTCCGGCGGCTTTAGCGCGCGAACATCGAGCGATGGGGGAAGGGGCGTGAGAGGGAGTTCGCATGGATACAAAAAAGACCATAATGGTTGTTGACGACAATCCGGACATTATCACTATCGTCAAGACCATTCTGGAAGGCCGCGGTTATACGGTTTTTAGTGCTTCGAGTGGTCCTGAGCTTTTGAACATACTGCCAAATCAAAAACCGGATCTAATTATACTAGACATCATGATGCCGGAGATGGACGGACTTGAAGTACTCACCCGATTGAAGGGAAAAACCGAAACTGCAAGCATTCCGGTTATTTTACTGACTGCGAAAGTACAGTATGAGGATGTTCTCGGTGGTTATAAACTCGGGGCCGATTATTACATCACCAAGCCTTTTACCAGCACTCAATTGGTGAATGGTATAAACCTGTTGTTGGGCGAAGGCAAAGCCTAAACGAATTCCTACCGCGGCGATTCTTTCATCGCGCTGTTGCACTTTGCACCTTTGCGTGTTTTTCTCCATTTTTCGGAGCCATGGGCCAGTTTATTACGTTTGAAGGAGGCGAGGGGGCCGGTAAGACTACCCAGATTCGACTGCTCCAAAAACACTTTCAACAATTGGATGTTCCTTGTGTCGCAACGAGGGAGCCCGGGGATACGGCGCTTGGCGACCTGATTCGGAAGATATTGTTGGAAGTCGGCGTTGATGCCATTGCGCCTTTAACCGAGTTGTTCTTATACCTCGCTGATCGTTCTCACCACGTTTCACAGATTATCGTTCCGGCAATTAGCGCCGGGAAGATTGTTTTATGTGACCGGTTCACCGATTCGACGCTGGCTTACCAGGGTTACGGTCGGGGTATCGATCTAGCTTGGTTGCGAGAATTAAATAATGCCGCCACTAGCTTCATCCGACCGGATTTAACTTTTTTGCTCGATTGTCCTATCGAAGTTGGATTAGCCCGAGCAGCTGAGCGTAAATTTGAAGCGGGCACGTCACGAGAAGATCGGTTTGAGCGGGAGACGGTCGAGTTTCATGAAAAGGTGCGCGCCGGTTTTCTCGCTCTAGCACAAGAGCAGCCAGGACGATTTTGTATTATAGATGCAGCGAAAACAGTGGACGAAAGCGCAGCAGACATTCGTGAGATTGTCCACCGGAAATTATCTCATGAGCCTCGCTGAATTTATCGGGCATACAAAGCAGCTTGAAATGTTGCGATTCGCACTATCCGCTGAGCGGTTGCACCATGCTTATCTTTTTGTCGGACCGGATGGTATTGGCAAACGCACAGCAGCTATCGCGCTCGCCAAAGCGATTCATTGCGAAGAAGGCATTAATGATTTTTGCGGAATTTGCGTCAACTGCGCGCGGATCAGCGATGGCAATCATCCGGATTTTAGGCTGATTCAGCCGCTCCCGGATAAAAAGGAAATTAGCATCCAGCAAATCCGCGAACTTGAGCGCGAGCTAAACTATCGTTCTTTTGGCGGCAAGCGAAAAATCGCACTCATCGATCCGGCAACGCTGATGAATCTGTCTGCACAAAATGCGCTGTTGAAAACGCTCGAGGAACCACCGGAAAATTCTTTGATCTTTTTGATCGCGCCGAACTCCGGCGGTTTGTTGCCGACGGTGCGGTCGCGTTGCGTCAGGCTTAGTTTCGCGCCGCTGAGACGCGATGAAGTCGCGGCCTACTTGGGGTCGCAAAAAATGATCATGCCTAACGATACTGAATCTCTGGCAGCGATGAGCATGGGGAGCATCGGCCTGGCGCTCAAACTCAAAAAAGAAAAGCTCTTCGAAAAACGAAGAGATTGGGCGAATACTCTTAGCTCTCTCAAACTAGGCGACTATCACTCCGCAATGGCCGCTGCCGAGGAGCTTGGCGAGGATCGCGAGGAAACGGTGATTTTTCTAGGTTGGGCGGAAAGTTGGTATCGAGACCTGTTGGTTTACCAAGCGACTCATCGTTCGGACGAGTTGGTGAATCTAGATATGCTGGCCGAAATCGAGCGACAAGCAGCAACGATCAAGCCGGATCGACTATACTCATCGATGCAAAAGGCTATTAGCGCCGGCGCAGGGATTCAACGCAACCTCAACCGACGCATGATTTTGGAAGATCTGTTGTTCAGCGTCGTGGGACAGTCTTAATGGAACCGGTTTACATCACAACGCCAATTTACTACGTCAATGCGGAACCGCACCTCGGCCACACATATACGACCGTCGTGGCCGATACTCTGAAACGTTACTATCAGTCGCTCGGTTACGAGGCATTTTTGCTAACGGGTACTGACGAGCATGGAGACAAGATCGCCCAAGCGGCAGTTACCGAGGGGACTAGTCCAAAGGAGTATGCGGATCGAATCAGCGATTTGTTTCGTTCGACCTGGGACGCGTGCGGTATTGCCTATGACCATTTCATTCGTACCACTGACGGATATCATCAAGAATACGTGCAAAAGATCCTACAAAAAATCTATGATGCCGGCGAAATTTATTTTGGCGAATACGGTGGACTTTACTGCTACGGCTGCGAGCGATTTTACACTGAGAAAGAGCTGGTGGACGGCAAATGCCCCGATCACCAGGTCGTACCGGACTATATTAGCGAAAAAAATTATTTTTTTCGGATGAGCAAATATCAGGAGCGCTTGATCGCGGAGATTCAAAACAAGCCGAATCTCATTCGACCGGAGCGCTATCGCACAGAAGTTTTAGCTTTTCTCCGCGAGCCCCTGGAAGACCTCTGTATCTCGCGGCCAACCAGCCGTCTCCAATGGGGTATTCCGCTTCCCTTTGATGCTGATTATGTGACTTACGTCTGGTTTGACGCATTGCTGAATTACGTGAGCGCTTTGAATCATCGGGGCGGCGATTCGGTGCAAAGTTTATGGCCGACGGCGCAACATCTCATCGCCAAGGATATTCTCAAGCCGCACGCGATCTACTGGCCAACGATGCTCATGGCCGCGGGCTTGCCGCTATACGATCACTTGAACGTGCATGGCTATTGGGTGATGGATTCCGGCAAGATGTCCAAGAGCTTGGGCAACGTCGTCCGTCCGCTCGAGATGAAAGCGCGGTTTGGCATGGATGCTTTTCGTTACTTTCTGCTGCGGGAAATGGCCTTCGGTCAGGATGCGAAATTCTCCGAGGAGGCGTTGATCACGCGGATCAACGCCGATCTGGCCAACAATTTGGGCAATCTGGTGAGCCGCGTGCTGGCGATGCAGCAAAAGTATTTCGCCGGCGTTGTGCAGCCGCTCGGCTCCGAATGGGCCACAGAAGATCGCGAGCTCCGCGCCAAGTTTGCTCAAGCTGAAACTGATCTCAACAGCTATATGGCAGATCTACAATTTCATCGCGCTTTGGAATCCGTCTGGTCGGCGCTCGATCATGCCAATCGTTATATCGTTCAGACCGCGCCGTTCACCTTGATCAAAGATCTGGGCAAGCAACCGCGGGTCGGCGAAGTCTTGCATCACCTTCTGGAGGTTGTCCGGACACTGGCCCGGGTGCTGGCGCCGTTCATGCCTGACACCGCCGCAGAATTGCGAGCTCTGCTTGGCATCAATGCCAGCGTATTGAGTGCGCCCTGGGGAAAGGCCTTCAGGGCCGGCCACAACGTCAATCCGCCCAAGGTCTTGTTCCCACGCATCGAGACGGACACCAGCAAACGATGATTGTGCCATCGTGTTGATCGACAGCCACGCTCATATACAGGGCAAAGAATACGATAAGGAAGTCGAAGCGGTAATTGAGCGCGCGCGCGGCGCGGGCGTCGAGAAGATCATTGCAGTCGGTGGTGCGGGTGATATATCGAGCAACACCGATGCGATCGCGTTGGCCGATTCCTTTCCCGACATCTACGCCACCGTCGGCATGCACCCGCACGACGCCAAAGACGTGGGAATCGAGGAGCTGCAGGCGCTGCGCGAGTTAACCACGCATGCCAAAGTCATAGCGGTAGGTGAGACAGGGCTCGATTACTATTACAATCATTCGCCCCGCGGCGTTCAGCGTCAAGTCTTCGGCCAATTCATTCGCATGGCGCGGGAAACCGGCTTGCCAATCGTGGTGCATGAACGGGACGCCGCGCAAGAAGCCGTTGAGCTCTTGCGCAGCGAAGGCGCGGGAGAGCTGCGGGGCGTGATTCACTGTTTCACGGGCAATTACGAAGCGGCGTGCGCTTATCTCGATCTCGGATTCTACCTTTCTTTCACCGGTATCATCACGTTTAAAAACGCCGAAGCGTTGAGAGATGTGGTCCGAAAAGTACCGTTGGAGCACATGCTCATCGAAACCGATTCGCCCTTTCTCGCGCCTGTGCCTCATCGCGGCAAGCGCAATGAGCCGGCATACGTTCAGCTGGTGGCGGAAACCGTTAGCAAAGTCAAACACATTCCTTTCGAGGACGTCGCGGCGGTGACGACTGCCAACGTCGGCGAGTTGTTCAAAATTTGAAATCATCCTCGTGTGCAGCTCGTTGTTGTCGCCGCAAACTCGTGTTTAGATCAAGGTTAAAGGAAAGGAGGCGCTCATGAAGGGAAACGCTGACGTGATTAAAGTTCTAAACGACGTGCTGCGCAAGGAACTCACGGGCATCAATCAATACTTCATTCATGCCAAGATGTGCAAAAACTGGGGTTACGAAGTGCTCGCCGACGTTCACTGGCACGAGTCGATTGACGAAATGAAACACGCGGATCGGTTGATTGAGCGGATTATTTTCCTCGAAGGCGTTCCCAACGTCGCGGCTTACGATAAGATTTCGGTTGGCGCAAACGTCAAACAACAACTCGAGAATGATCGCGGACTGGAACAGGCGGCATTAACCGTTCTCAAGCCAGGCATAAAGACCTGCCTCGAGGTTAACGACGACGCGAGCCGGGAGCTGCTCGAGCATTTCGTCCTGGACGAGGAACACCACATCGATTGGATCGAAACCCAACTGCACCAGATCGAGGAAGTCGGACTACAAAACTATCTCGCGCAGCAAATTCATAAATAGGGCGAGCGTTCTCCTTTGCGATCAACATCCGACGCTTAGGGCTTGTCGGTCCGGCGCAATCCGGTTTGCTGCATGAAGGATAGGGACGATATGTGGCGCGTGCGGCTAAACTTTTCCTCACCGCTGCCGCCGGCTTTTTCATCGAAGTGAGTGACTTCCAAAACGTAGCGCCCCGCCCAAGGCATGGGCAAGGTCACGCGGCCCTGGTCGTCGGTGACGAGAGGTTTTTCCCATTTGGACGGACCGATGATGGTGAGCTCGGCTTTGGGCAGCGGCGCGTTGAAAAACAACAGCACGAAACTTTTGCCGTTGGCTGTGATGGGCACCAGCTCGAGATCAAGCTTGACCACGGTTTCGCTGCGCCCGGCCTTGGCATAGTAAATCGTCTTGGTGATGCCGCCCTTTTCCTTGTCCTCGCGTGGTGGGACGCTGCTGTCCACGAAGCGCACGTCGCCACGGCCTTTCGCAGGAAACTCCAAATTGTTTTCATTGCGCTTGACCGGCAGCGGCGTTTCGCTTGCGCCGAGAAAAACTCGCGGCGCCTTAAACCCGTCGAGCAAGCCGCCGGTTTTTTCCCGGATATCGTCGATCCACTCGCCAAAGTATGCACGCACGGGGCCGTCGCCGTCACGTTCGAGCCAGACAAAGTGAGCATGGACGCTGTCGAGCAGCGCCAGAATCAAGATCACGGCAGTGAAAAGGGGTAGCATGAAGCTCTCCTTATTTTTGACTATGCCGATGTTGCGGCCCGGGTTTCCAATTCCAAGCTTGCTAACACGCCGTGAATCCAGTCCGTCGCCGGCACCTTGTAATCAACATCGCAATCGACGCGTGGGTAGAGGCGGGTAGCGCCGTGGCGCTCCAGTGCGGCGTCGAGGTCGCGGCCACACTTGCAGAAGTGATCGAAGGTTGTATTTCCGAGCGCGAGCACGGAGAATTTCACGCCGCGGAGTTCCAAGCCGTTGCCGTGCACTACGGCCTGCCAGAATGGCGCAGCATCCTCGGGCGGTTCACCGTCCCCGTGGGTACTGGTGATGACCAGTACGCAGCTAGCCTCGTTTAGCATGTTTGCTTGGCAGTGTGCCATGTCGTGGACGCGCGCTGCGCGGCCGGTGCGACGCACCATGGCGGCGACCTTGTTGGCGAGTATTTCCGCATTGCCGGTGACGGTGCCGTAAAGGATCAACACGGCATCGTCGTTAAAAGATGCCGAGGACCATTCGACAGGCGCTGCCTCGCGTACGACATGTTCGTGAGGACGGATGGCGCTGTGCGGCAAATCGAGTTGCGGCTCGGTCAATGTTTGCGCTAGGGGCGCGTCGATAGCTTCGAGGGAGGCGAAACTAGTTTCGGGCATGGAGATTTTCCTTCCGTTAGTTTGGATAAAATTGGTGTAGTGATTAGCTCTTCGGGCTCGTGGCGCCACGAACGAAAGCGCCGCCATGCCATCGCCAGACCGGTAAAAACGAGAAAACAGCCGCCAAGAGAAGCGAGACCGGCGACGGTTGGCCGGCGAAGCCGAAAGCTTCGCCGGTGTGGAGGTTTTTTCCGAAAGTACGGTCTAAACCCGCGCGCATCCAGGTGCGGAGCTTGCGCCCGGTGCTGTTGCCGTCGTAGGGCTCCCATTTGACGACTTCGCCGGTGATGCGATTGAGAGTGAGTTGTGAGCGTTGAAACGGATGAAAGGCATTGGGGCCTTGTATCGAAGCAGTGACCTGGCCGTCGCCACGCGACGGAAAACGAAGCATGATCATCACCCAACCAGGCACCTGCTTTTGGGCGCGCGTCATCAGAATGTCGAAGCTTGCCGGTGAGCCTGCAGCGCGCGTTTCAGTGCGCTGACCGCGACGAGGCGGCTGTTCAGCGGCGGCGCCACCGGGACCTACGGCACGGCGCGGCGGCTCGCCGCCCGTAAGCGTGTAGAGTAGATCGTTAGCCCACGGGTACGACATGACGGCGGCGCTAAGAGTCAGCACGATGAGTACAGTCGAGCACCAGAAGCCGATGACGTTGTGCCACCAACAACGGCACGCCTCCGGAAAAAAACGAAATCTTGGAGGTCGGCGCGAAGATCGCGTTCTTCGACGGCGCGCTTAACCTGCAAAGCGCGGTGTTCCGCATCGACAAGACCAACGCGCGTACGCCCAACCCCATCGATCCTACCCTGCCCAATGTCATAACCGGCAAACAACGCTCCCAGGGTT
>Ga0207683_10005525_pt1 | contig 10832 bp, 9 predicted proteins | sample KBSM73metaG_FD_184333 | JGI IMG/M metagenome (GOLD analysis project Ga0207683, IMG submission 184333) | Miscanthus rhizosphere microbial communities from Kellogg Biological Station, Michigan, USA - KBS M7-3 metaG (SPAdes) (version 2) | ecosystem: Host-associated > Plants > Roots > Rhizosphere >...
AACCCGCCCGCGCAGTCTCCCCGAGCCGTCGCATCCCGAGATGTCGATATACCTGCTCGACCTCAGGCACCATCGAATTCGGAACCCCCGAGAGAACCAGGCGCCCGCCGTGCTGGACCCGTTGCACCAGAGCCGGCGCCAGGTCGATCAGCGGGGCCGCGAGTACATTCGCAAGCACAAGCGGCCACGACCCGCTCAGCGCTTCGGGTCCGCCGCGCACCAGATCGAGTCGGCCGGCGAACCCATTTAGCCGGGCATTCTCGCCGGCAACGACAATTGCGTCGGGATCGGTGTCAACGCCGACGACGCGCGGAACGCCCGCGATCAGAGCCGCCAGTGCCAGGACTCCGGAACCGGTGCCCACATCCAGCATGCTAGGCGGAATGCCGAGGTCGAGCAGTTCTTCGAGCGCTTCCAGGCAGAGCGCTGTCGTTGGATGGAGCCCGGTGCCGAATGCAGGGCCGTCGCTCAACCTGAGAGCGCCGGGTTGCGGAGGCATATGAGCCGGCTGCAGCACCAGGCGGCCCACGCGGACGCTGCGCGGGCGCAGGATCCACACCGACCCATCGTCTCGTCCCGTGGCAGGGGAGACTGACACGCTCGCCGCTCCAAGGGCGGTGTGGAGGCTCTCCGCGTCGACGCCGTCAGGCATCAGCGCCGCAAGCCCCCCGGAGGTCAGCTCGACGTCGAGCGCACCGAGCGACACGAGCCGGTCCAGCGCATCGCCCGGCGGATCGCGAACATCGACGCGGAACGGCACCGGCAGCCTACGGTCCGGTCTGGCCCAGCTTCGCCTTCAGCCATTCATCCAGCACGGCGTTCGGCGTCACGACGAACCAGTTCCGGTGCATCGTGAAGTAGAGCGGATGATCGACCTCCGTGGTCCGCGGGGGCTGGCGTCCATTCAGATCGGCGATTTGGTAGACGTGGTGGGAGCCGCGCCCTCCGCGGGAGTAGGTGACGCGGATCCGTTCGGCGTCGTTCTGCCCGCGGAAGATCATGATGTCGAACTGGCCGCGTTCGGTGCCTACAAAGGCCGACGCCTTCGCCCCCGCCATCACTGAAATGTCCGAACTGGTCACTTCGGAGACCGTCAGCCCGTGCTGCTCGAGGAACCGCACGAACGGCTCCGCCTCCTTGAACTCGTCCGGAACAGGAAGGCCGGCAGGGGGTTGCGGCGTCGCGGGCGCAGCGCCTGCCATGATGATCGCCAGGCACAGCGCGAAGACGTGCCTCATCTGGGAAGAGTCCTGGCCGACGCTTGTAACCGCTGGTAGTCGGAGTAGGTCGCGTTACGCGAGATGAGGCTGACGCCCCGTCCCGGTCCATCGTCGTTCCTGTAGTCCTCGTCCATCGATACGGGCACGAGCATCTCGACGTTGCCGTCTCTCTGGTACCTGACTCGAATGCGTGCGGACCTGCGCGCGCCGATCGCCACGCTCAGGTCGGTGCGGACGATGCGCCCGTCCTCGGCGAGATGCGCGATTCCGGAGACGACGGTATCGAGGTCGGCAGGTTCGTTCCGAATGACCGATGGGCGCACAGTCTCCGAAAACTTGATTCGGTAGGTGACCACGCCGTCGATCCGCTCCGATCCATCGGTGACGAACTGGAACCGCGACTGCATCGCCTGTGTGAAGAACATGAGGACCAGCGTCGGGTCGTTGAACACTCGGCCAACGTTGCCGATGTCGAAGCGTGCACCCTCGACGGCCAGTGCCCTCAGGCTTTCTGTGCGATCGATCCGGCGCGACGAGAGGACCCGCATCACCCGATCGTGCGAATCGGGCACGCGATGGCCGTCCACCCTGGTCACATTCCTGATCGTCATCGACGCCGCGCCATCGCCGACGGCGGCGAAGAACATCTCGGATTCGATGTGCCGCATCTGGCTGGTGCGTCCCCCGGTTCGGCGCACGGTCTGCTCGTAGTGCTCGCTACTGACCACTTCTGAAAACGATCGCTGGAAATCGCGCACATACGAGGCGCTGCGGAGAAGCAGCCGTGCCAGATTGGGAGGCACGTCGGCCGCCAGTGCCAGCGGTGCCTTCGAGCCAGGCAACGCGAGCGCGAGCGCCGTCGCGGTGGCCACGCGCAGCCAACCTGCACCGGTGACAAGCCTTTGACCAGATTGCATGGCTAACGTAGCGTCGGGTCTAAACAGGTTGCTGGCTTTTTCAGCAACCTGCTAAAGCCCGACGCCACAGAGTATGCCGCTTCGCAGCCTGCCGCAGAAGAAAGTCCGCCGAGGCACCTGGGCCTATTTCTGAGACGGCTTGAGGGCTCCCCTGAGCTTGTCGGCGAGCGAGCCGAATGCCTCCGGGGCCGAGGCAACGCTGCGTTCTGTGTACTCGCGCAGTTCGTCGGCTTCCTGCGCCTCGGTAACCGCCTTGCGGCTGACGCGGATGCGCCGGCCCGACGGGTCTGCTTCGAGCACCACGACTTCAACATCGGAGCCGACGGGAAACGCCTTCACCACGTCGCCCTCACGTGCGATCCCTGTTTCGGCCAGCGGCATGAGGCCGGTTCGTCCCGGCGCGAGAAACACGAACACACCGAACTTCTCGTGACGCTCGACCTTGCCCGTGACACGGGCGCCCGGCACGATCGTGGGCTGCGAAGAGGCACTGGCCTGCGTCGAGCCGTCCGCAACGAGCGCCACGCCGATCCGCTTCTTCTCGAGGTCGATGGTCAGAATCTCGAACGGCGCCGTCGTCCCAGCGGCAACCGACTGCGTCCATCCCCTGGAGTGACTGGTCGGCGCAAAGGTCGATACGTGGGCGAGCGCTTCGACGCCAGGTTCCAGTTCCACGAACGCGCCGAAGTCGGTGAGCCGCGTCACGCGGCCTGTGTGCACCTGCCCGGGCTCGTATCGGGTTTCAACGGTCTGCCACGGATCGGCGGTGAGTTGCTTCAGCCCCAACGCGATTTTCTGCGTCTCTTCGTCGACTCTCAGGACCTTGACGGTGACGTCGTCGCCCGCCTTGAGCAGCGTCGATGGATCCGAGATCCGCGCCCAGCCCATCTCGGACACGTGCAGCAGTCCCTGGATGCCGCCGCCAAGATCGACGAACGCGCCGAAGTCGCGCACCGACGTCACGCGGCCCGTCAGCACGGCACCAGCGACAACGGTCTTCCTGATCTCGTCGGCGACGGCGCGCTGTTCCTCCTCGAGCACCGCCCGCCTCGAGACGATGATGTTCCGTCCGCCTTCCTTGTAATCGGTGATGCGGAACGTGTAGACGCGGCCGATGTGCTGGGACGGATCTGTGTTTCGAACGGTATCGATCTGAGAGAACGGGCAGAAGGCTCGCTGGCGGCCAACACGGACCTCGTAACCGCCTTTCACGTCCCGCTCGACCTTGCCTTCCACCGGCAGGCCTGCGCTGTACGCCTCTTCGAGGTGCTTGTCGGTGGCTGCGCCGCGTGCCAGCCTGCGGGACAGTGTGAGACCGCCCTCTGTCGACACGACCACCGCGTGAACGCGGTCCCCGACGGCGACGTCCAGCACGCCCTCGTCGTTCTTCAGTTCGGCGATGTCGATGACCGCCTCGCCTTTACCGCCCACGTCAACGAATCCCACTTCATGACCGATCCCGACGAGGGTGCCCTCGACGGCCTGGCCGCGTTCGATGCGCTTTGCCTGCTGGGACGCTTCGAACATCGACGCGAAATCTTCATCGAACTCGGCCACGGCGTTCTTCTCCTGGTCTGCTTGCACACAACGGCGATCTGAACCTGCCTGAAATTATAGGCTGCGTCGATTCCCCGTCGGCGTCCATGCTAGATTCGCGATGAAACCAGGCATGTCGGGTGCGACGGAGACACCGGTGACCCCGCAAGGGCGTCGTGGGCGCGCGGCCGCGACGAGGCGATGATCGACGCTCGACTGGCCACACGGCTGTACGAGGATTCCGGGGCCGCCCGGTGGCGCGTCGACAGCGATACGTTCGCGCGGGCGGTTGATGCCAGCCTCGCAAAGGCGTTCGCGGGACGCATGCCCTCGGCGCACGACGTCAAACAGTACGTGTCGAGCCTCCACCTGCGGGATCTCGCCCTGGCGTGCGCGTGCGCGATGGGAGACGAGGAGGCGTGGCGTCATTTCGTCACCGAGTTCAGGCCGGCGTTATATCGGGCCGCCGATGCCATCGATCCGACCGGTAATGCGCGAGAACTGGCAGACTCTCTCTATGGAGAACTGTTCGGCCTGAAGGCGGGGGCGGGCGGCCGCCAGTCGCTCTTCCGTTACTTCCACGGCCGGAGCAGCCTCGCGACCTGGCTCCGAGCGGTGCTGTCTCAGCGCTACGTCGACCGCCTCCGCCAGCGCCGGAAGACTGAGCCGCTGCCGGACGAAGACGGGCCGGGCGCCCCGTCGGTTCGAGCGGCTGATCCGGACCCCGAGCGCAGCAGTTTTGTGGAGGCCATGCGGAACGCGTTGAGCTGGGCCATGGCGCGGCTGGCGCCGAAGGATCGTCTTCGTCTCGCCTGCTACTATGCGCACCAGATGACGCTGGCACAGGTCGGCCTGCTGCTCGCTGAACACGAGGCGACCACTTCACGCCACCTGGCGAGGACCAGGAGTGAGGTGCGCGAAGCGATGGAGCATCATCTCGCGACAACGCAGAACCTGACGCGGGAGCAGATCGAGGCGTGCTTCCGCAGCGTCGCCGAAGACGCCGGCTCTCTGGATCTTCGAGAGTTCCTCGGGTCGTCGCCTCCGCGCAAGCATCTGGCGCTGGATCGTTCCAACAGGGGTGATCTGTGAACACAGCCCGCGACCGGGAACAGGTGCTGGAACAATGGCTGAAGCAGTCGGGCGGCGCGAGGTCCGCTCCGACGCCAGAGTGCCTCGATGCGGAGACGGCAGGCGCCTGGGCCGACGGCCGGCTCGGTGGAGCGGCGCTTGCCGAAGCACAGTTGCATGTCGCCGACTGCGCGCGGTGCCAGGCGCTCATGGCCACGCTTCTCCGAACCACGCCGCAGCAGGTCGCGGCTGCGCTGGCGCCGAAGCGTCGCTGGCTTGTGTGGGCGATGCCGATGGCGGCCGCAGCCGTGCTCGTCGTTGGCGCGTTCGTCTGGACGAACACCCCCGCGCCAATCGCGCCGGTGGATCAGATCGACGTGGGTCCGATGCCCCCGCCGGAGGGAGCGCCGCCAAGGCGCGACACCAGGCGTTCGCCGCCTCCGGCGAACCGGAGCACTGGCCCGGCGAAGGGACTTGCGGATTCGGCGCCCAGCGACAAGCCTCGCGCGCCTACTGCGGCGCCAGGCGGGGAGGATCGACTGAAGGAAGCTCCCAGCACCCCGGCGGCACGGGCGGATTCAGCGCGGGTATCGGGCAACCAGGAAACACAGGCCGCAGCCCCGCCCTCGTTTTCCTCGCCGCAGGCTGCCCCGTCTGCGCCCGAGCCCACGGGCGCCGGGTCGGCGGCCACGGCGAAGGATTCCTCCGCCGTTCAGGCAGAGGCGCGACGCGAGTCAAGTACGCCGGCCGATCGCCTGCTGACACGGCCCACCGCGCCGGCGGGGACGTCGATCCAGGTGATGTCGCCCAACCGAGCGGTTCAGTGGCGTATCACCGGCGACCTGGTGGAACACACCACCGACGGCGGATCGACCTGGGCCACAGCCGGGGCTCTCGGATCGATCACGTCAGGTTCGGCGCCGAGCGCACAGGTCTGCTGGCTGGCCGGACGCGGCGGGCTCGTCGTCCGCACGACGGATGGCATCAACTGGTCCCGGATCCCGTTCCCGGAAACCGTCGATCTCGTCGCCGTCGGGGCCGTGAGTGCGCAGACCGCCACCGTCACGGCGGCCGACGGCCGCGTCTTCGCGACGGCCAACGGCGGACAGTACTGGCTCGCCGATCGCTGATGTAGCCCCACCTTCCGCCTCCGCTGAAGCTACGGCGGACCGGCCGAAGCCCTGGCGGAGGCCGGCCAGGTTCGTCACGCCTGCAAGAATTCCGGGCGGCTCCGTTCTATGGACAGAAGGAGCCACTCATGTCCACACGAACGTTCGGCGCATCCCTGGTTACAACTCTTCTCACCCTGGCGGTTGTCGGACGCGGCACAGGGCCGTCGCGCATCGCCCCCCCAGTCGAGGCAGCATCGACGGGGCAGGCGCCGGTCACCGCGACGCTCGACGACCAATCCGATCTCGCGGTGACGGTCTACAACTCCGACCTGGCGCTCGTCCGTGACGCACGCAACCTGCGCCTGGGCCTCGGCGTCGCCGACCTGCACTTCATGGACATCGCCGCGACGGTCAACCCGGCAAGCGTGCACTTCCGCTCCTTGTCAGACCCATCGAGGGTGAGCGTGCTCGAGCAGAACTACGAGTACGACCTGCTCGAGCCTGACAAGCTGCTGCGGAAGTATGTCGGCAAGGATGTGACCCTCGTGCGGCGCCGCGTTGCGCCCGGAGGCGCCGCTACCGACGAAGAGGTGACAGCGCGTCTTCTCAGCTACAACACGGCGCCGGTGTGGCAGATCGACGGTGAGATCGTCACAGGGATCGGAGCCGATCACATCCGGTTCCCTGAGCTACCCGGAAACCTGTACTCGCGGCCAACCCTCATCTGGACGCTCGATAACCGGGGCGGCGCACAGCACCGCGTCGAAGCCTCCTATCTCGCTGGCAAGCTGTCGTGGCAGGCGGATTACGTGCTGACCGTTGGCCGCGACGACAAGCTGGCCGACCTCGATGGCTGGGTGACGGTCACGAACGCGAGCGGAACATCTTTCCGCAATGCGAAGCTGCAGTTCGTGGCCGGCGAACTCAACCGGGTGCGCCCGATGCTGGACAAGGAAATGCGCGCGGATTCCGTCATGCGTGCCGCGGCGGAATCGGCGCCAGCGATGACGCAGGAATCGTTCTCGGACTACCACCTCTACACGCTCGAGCGGAAGACCTCCGTGAACAACAACGAGACGAAGCAAGTGAGCATGCTGAACGCCACCGCCTTTCCCGTTGTGAAGCGGTACATCGTGGACGGACAGTCGTACTACTACCGGAGTCCGCACCCCGGGTCGGCCACCAAGGACGTCGTGCAGGTCTTCTACGAGATGAAGAACGAGGCGAAGTCGGGACTGGGGCTGCCGATGCCGGCCGGTACGGTACGGGTTTACCAGGCCGACTCGAAGGGCGGCACGCAGTTCGCCGGCGAGGACCGGATTCCGCACACCCCGAAGGACGAAACGATCAGCCTGCGGATCGGCCACGCATTCGACGTGACCTGCGAGCGGAAGCAGACCGATTTCGAACGCGTTGCCACCAACGTCTTTGAGTTCGAATACGAGATCACGCTCCGCAACCACAAGACGATTCCGGTGTCGATCGACGTGAACGAACCGATCGGCGGCACGTGGCGGATGGTCCGCGCCAGCCACGAGTGGACAAAGACGTCGGCCTGGGCCGCGCAGTTCAAGGTGCCGGTGGCGGTGGACGGGACGGCGCTGGTGAAGTACCGGGTACGCGTCACTTACTGACAGTACGTAGCTGCGGGTCTTCAGACCCGCGCTGAGGGTCGGGTCTAAAGACCCGACCCCACGTACATGAGCCGACGCCACGTACAAGATGTGTTCAGAATAGAGGGATGACACACCCGAGCGTGATCAAGCCGGCCGAACACGCGCAGTGGCGCGCCGATGCGATGGGGAAGGCCACGATCTACCAGTCCAGTCGCCTGCTGGTCGGGCTCAATGCATTCGAGCCCGGCCAGTCGCACGCACTGCATGCTCACGCCGGCATGGACAAGGTGTACTTCGTTCTCGAAGGCGAAGGGCTTTTCCTGCTCGACGGGGAAGCGCTGCCGATGCGCGCGGGCGACCTGCTCGTGGCACCGGAGGGCGTGCCGCATGGTGTCGACAACAACAGCGCGGGGCGGCTGCTCGTCATGGCGCTGCTCGCGCCGGCGCCCGCACAGCGCACGTAGCGACGCCGAGTCCGGCGTCTCCTGTCATGGGGTACCATGAGAGCGCGTGAATTCGCTGCTGGCACGCCTTCATCCCTATCCTTTCGAGCGCCTGCGCATGCTGTTCGACGGTGTGCAGCCGGCCGCGCTCCGACCGATCCGCCTGTCAATCGGCGAACCGCAGCATCGAACGCCCGAACTGATTCGCGAGGCGATCGCCTCACACCTCGATGGTCTCGCCGTGTACCCGACGACGGCGGGGCTCGACGCGCTTCGCGAGGCGGTGGCGAACTGGTTCGTGAGGCGGTACGGCCTGGCAGCGCTCGACCCCGCGACGCAGGTGCTGCCGGTCAACGGTACCCGCGAAGCGCTGTTCGCCTTCGCGCAGGCGGTGATCGATCGCTCACGCCGCTCGCCGCTGGTGGTCTGTCCGAACCCGTTCTATCAAATTTATGAAGGCGCGGCGCTGCTCGCAGGCGCCGAAGTCGCCTTCCTGAACCAGACAGCCGATCGCGGCTTCGCGCTCGACTTCGATTCGCTGGACGACGAGCAGTGGTCGCGAACGGCACTCGTGTACGTGTGCTCACCCGGCAACCCCACCGGGCGCGTGCTCGGCCTCGACGAGTGGCGACATCTCTTCGAGTTGTCCGACCGCCACGGGTTCGCCATCGCGTCCGACGAGTGCTACTCGGACATCTACGACGCGCAGGCACCGCTCGGCGGCCTCGAGGCGGCTGTCCGTCTCGGACGGCCCGACTACCGCAACCTCGTGGTCTTCGTCAGCCTGTCCAAGCGGTCGAATGCGCCCGGCATGCGCTCGGGAGCGGTGGCGGGCGACGCCAGGCTGCTCGAGGGCTTCCTGCTGTACCGGACCTATCATGGCAGCGCGATGAGCCTCTCCGTGCAGCACGCCAGCGCCGCAGCCTGGTCCGACGAAGCGCACGTGGAAGGGAACCGCGCGAAGTACCGCGCCAAGTTCGATGCCGTGGTTCCGATTCTCGCGCCCGTCCTCGACGCGGCGAAACCGGAGGCTGGCTTCTATCTCTGGGCCCGCGTCCCGGGCGGCGACGACGAAACCTTCGCGCGAGGGCTGTTCGCCGCTGCTCATGTAACCGTGCTGCCCGGCCAATACCTGGCCCGCGACGCACATGGCATCAACCCCGGCCGCGGCTACGTCCGCATCGCACTCGTGCCGGAACTCGCAGACTGCGTCGATGCCGCGAACCGCATCGCCGCATACTGCCGCTGACCCGACGATCATGGACATCCTGTCGATTGCGCCTCTCATCGACGCCGCCTTCGAGCGGCGGGCGGAAATATCACCGTCTTCCGCCCCGCCTGACCTGGCGGGAGCGCTCGATCGCGTCATCGACGCGCTCAACCGCGGCGCGATTCGGGTCGCCGAGAAGGTCGACGGCACCTGGGTCACTCACCAGTGGATCAAGAAGGCGGTCCTGTTGTACTTCCGCACGCACGACAACCAGGTGGTCGCCGGCGCGGGCGGAGTCAACTGGTTCGACAAGGTGCCGCTGCGGTTCGACGGCTACTCCGAATCGCAGTTCCGCGAGGGCGGCCTCAGGGTCGTGCCTCCGGCCGTGGCGCGCGCCGGCGCCTTCATCGGGCGCAACGTCGTGCTGATGCCGTCCTACGTCAACATCGGCGCATACGTCGACGAGAACACGATGGTCGACACCTGGGCCACCGTCGGCTCGTGCGCACAGATCGGGAAGAACGTGCATCTGTCTGGAGGGGTCGGCATCGGAGGGGTGCTCGAACCGCTCCAGGCGAATCCGACCATCGTCGAGGATCACTGCTTCATCGGGGCACGCAGCGAGATCGTCGAGGGCGTGATCGTCGAGGCGCACTCGGTGATCTCCATGGGCGTGTTCATCGGCCAGAGCACGAAAATCTACGATCGCGCTACGGGCGAGGTGATGTACGGGCGTGTGCCGTCCGGCTCGGTGGTCGTCCCGGGCAGCCTGCCGTCCACGGATGGAAAGTACTCGCTGAACTGCGCGGTCATCGTGAAGCGCGTCGACGCTCAGACCCGCTCCAAGACGTCAATCAACGAGCTTCTGAGAACGTAATCGCCGAACTCATGTCGCAGGATCAGGGTCCGGCGGACATCGCCGCTGACACACTCGCCCTCGCACGGCAACTGATCGCGTGCCGTTCGATCACGCCGGCCGACGCAGGGGCCCTTGCGCTGATAGAGGAGCGCCTTCGGACGCACGGGTTTGCATGCGAGCGGATCGAGCAGGAGGGCATCGCCAATCTCTGGGCACGGTGCGGAAGCGGGGCGCCGCTGGTCTGCTTTGCCGGCCACGTGGACGTCGTGCCGACCGGTCCGATCGAGGAGTGGACCGTGCCGCCCTTCGAGGGTGTCGTGCGGGACGGACTTCTCTTCGGCCGTGGCGCCGCCGACATGAAGGTGTCTGTCGCGGCCATGACGACCGCGGCCGAGCGCCTGGTCGCCTCCCTTCGGAACGGCGCCGGCTCCGTTGCGATCCTGCTGACTGCAGACGAGGAGGGCGACGCGCTGCACGGTACGGCCGCTGTCGTCGACACGCTCATCTCGCGCAGCGTGAGGATCGACCACTGCATTGTCGGCGAGCCGACGTCGGCCGGGCAATTCGGCGACACGATGAAGAACGGCCGCCGCGGTTCGCTCAGCGGCAACCTGCGCGTCAAGGGTGTGCAGTGCCACGTCGCGTATCCGGAGCGCGGGCGCAATCCGATCCACCAGGCCGCGCCTGCCCTGGCAGAGCTCGCCGCCACGGCGTGGGATCGCGGGAACGACTACTTCGGCCCCACGACCTTCCAGATCTCGAACATCCATGCCGGCACCGGTGCCCCGAACGTCGTGCCCGGCGCGCTCGACGTGCAGTTCAACCTGCGGTTTTCCCCTGAGTCGCCG
>Ga0207683_10005527_pt1 | contig 10830 bp, 7 predicted proteins | sample KBSM73metaG_FD_184333 | JGI IMG/M metagenome (GOLD analysis project Ga0207683, IMG submission 184333) | Miscanthus rhizosphere microbial communities from Kellogg Biological Station, Michigan, USA - KBS M7-3 metaG (SPAdes) (version 2) | ecosystem: Host-associated > Plants > Roots > Rhizosphere >...
AGCAGGCCGTGGTCGCGCGCCGCGTTGGCGACGAACTGTTCGAAGCCGGTCTTGACCACTTCGAGCGCGGTCTGCGTGCGCGCGAGCATCACGCCGTCGGCGAACAGCTTCACGTCCACCTCATACGAACCGGTCGGCGCGTTGTCGGGGATCGGGATCGCGGCGCGGAACAGCGCCGGCGTGAGGAAGGTCACGCCGTTCTGCTGCTCGGTATAGAGGCGCTGCTCGAGCTTCAGCCGCAGGAACGCGAGGCGGAACGGATCTTCGCGGATCGAGTCAGCGATGTCGCCGGCGATTTCCTGCGGCAGCAAGGTGCGCGCGAGGCCGGTCTGGGTGCGGCGCAGCGTGTTGACATCGGCGATGTCGTTGATGGTGCGGTTCGCCAGCACGGTGAGATAGGACGGCACACGCACGAAGGTGCGCTGATCCGCATTGACCCAGATGCCGGCCATGCGCTGCTTGCGGAACGTCACGATGGTCTCGCGCGGGCCGCTCACCGTCACCACGATGTCGTAGCCGCCGCGCCGCGCGACCGTCTGCGCGTCGCGCTCGACCGAGCCGAACAGCACCACGTCGGCGCCGGTGAAGTTCGAAGCGATCAGCACGCGCGAGGTCGACAGCGTCGAGATCAGCCGCTCGGCCGACGCGGGCGGCGCGCCCGCGACCATGGCGGCCAAGGCGAGCGCGATGAGCCACCGCGCGCTCATGGCTTTTGTTCCTCCGTCGAGCGGATGGTGAACTGTTCGGTCGGCGGCACCACGAGGTCGTAGGCAAACCGCAGGCCGACCGAGAGCACCAGGACGCCGAGCAGCAGCCGCAATTGCTCGCCGCTGAAGCGCGCCCCGGCGCGCGCGCCGAATTGTGCGCCGATCACCCCGCCGATCATCAGCATCAGCGCGAGCAGCGCGTCGACCAGATGGTTGGTGGCGGCGTGGATCACGGTCGCGTAGGCCATCGTGACCAGCGTGAGCACCATCGAGGTGCCGATCACCACGCCGGTCGGCACGCGGATCAGGTAGATCAGCGCCGGCACCAGCATGAACCCGCCGCCGATGCCCATCACGGCGCCGATGAAGCCGATGACGAAGCCGATCACCCAGATCGGGATGACCGAGACGTAGATCTTCGACACCTTGAACCGCATCTTCAGCGGCAGACCGTGAATCCACAGATGGCTGCCGGGGCGGCGGATCTCGGCCGGGCGCCCGCCGCGCGAACGCATGATCGCGCGCACGCTCTCGGTGACCATCATGGTGCCGACGATGCCGAGGAGCAGCAAGTACGAGACCGCGATGGTCAGGTCGAGCTGGCCGAGCCGGCGCAGCAGCGTGAACAGCATGACGCCCGCGGTGGTGCCGATCAGGCCAGCGGCGATCAGCATTGCGGCCAGGATCGGATCGAGCGCACGACGGCGCCAGTACGAGATCGCGCCGGAGAACGAGGAGGCCGCCACATGGCTCGCGACGCTGGCGACCGCGACCGCCGGCGTGATGCCGATGAAAATCAACAGCGGCGTCATCAGGAAGCCGCCGCCGATCCCGAACATGCCCGAGATGACGCCGACCGCGAGCCCCATGAAGAGGATCAGCAGCACGTTGACGGGCAGTTCGGCGATCGGCAGATAGATTTGCACGAGCAGGATCCGCCGATACGCGGGCTCGATCCTTCAGAGCACGTTCGGCAACAGTAAGAACCGGTCTGGCGTTGCTGTTATTCCTTAGGGTCTGGCGCCATCCGAGCCGACGACCGGCATTTTCGGCCCGCGTGGCGTTCTCGCGGAGGCAGGAACCTTAAACGGATTCTTGCGGCTTCGCGCAGAAAGATACGCGCAGGCGTGATGAAGGTTCTGTGAATGGCGCGATCACGGCGCGAGCGCCGCGCCGTCGCATTGTCGCCATAGGTGCGGCATGGTCGCCATAAGCGCGGTTACGCGCGTCTGCGACGGGAAATCATGCGGCGGGGGGCTGCAGTGTGTCTTATGACTGCTTGCGGCGGGGCGCCGCGGCCGGCTTCACAGGCGCCGACGTCGCGGCCTTGTCCCAGCCGCCGGCCGGGGCCTTGACGTTCATCGCCTCGTCCGGAGGCGTATCGGGCGCGAAGGTCTGGACCGCAAGGCGCGCCGCTACGAGCGACTGCTGGTCGAGCCGGCCTGCCACATCGTCACGCTTCTTGGCGGCGTCCGCGTCGCCTTGCTGCGCCGCGAGCGCAAACCACTTGTAGGATTCGGCGAGGTTCTGGTCGACGCCGATGCCGCGGGCGTAAAGGATGCCGAGATTGTACTGGCTGTCGGCGACGCCGCGGCTCGCGGCCTTGCGGAACCACTGCGAGGCGGTGGCGTAATCCGGCTTGCCGTCGATGCCTTCCGCATACAACACCGCCAGATTGTGGATCGCCTTGGCGTTACCCTTGTCGGCGGCCTGCAGATAGAGCGAACGGGCCCTGTTCAGGTCCTTCTTCACGCCCTGGCCCTTCTCGTAGAGGCTACCGAGGCGATATTGCGCGGGCGCGAGACCGTGAGTGGCGGCGCTCTCGAACCATTGCGCTGCAAGTTCCAGATCGGCCGGCACGCCGCGCCCTTCGGAATAGCGCACGCCGATCTCGTATTCGGCGGCCGGGTTTCCGGAAACAGCGGCGGCGCGCAGCGCCGGACCCGCGATTGCCGGGGAGAGCTTGTCGGCGAGTGCCCCGTTGGACGGCGCATCGGGCTTGGCGGCGAGCGCCGCGATGTTGAGCGGGGGCTGCTGCTTGACCGAGCCGGTGACGTCGCCGGCCGGACGCGCCGGCTCGCTCGGCGGAGGGGCCGCGATCCAGGTCGGCGCGATCAGGCCCGCGGTCGGGGTCGGCGCGGCCAGCGGCGAGCTTGAGGACTGGCGTTCCGGCGCAGGTCCGACAGCGGGTGCCGGCGTCGCGGCCGGTGCAGGAGCCGGCGCAGGAGCTGGCGCTGCAGCCGGTGCTGCAGCCGGAGCGGCCATCTTGCGCGGCTCGCTCGCCTGCGTCTGGCTCGGCGAATTGCGCGGCGGTTCCGGCGCTTCGCCCCAGCCGCCGAACATGCCGACAAGCTGGACCGTGCCGTAAAGCACCAGCAGCGCGCTGACGCCGACGGTGAGCGCGCGGCGGCGATTGGCGAGGAAGCGGCCGATCAGGCTGGTCGGCGTTTCTTCGACCGCGTGCTCCTCGGCCTTGGGTGCCTCGACCGCGCCGCCTTCGCTGGCGGCGGCCTGCGCGGCGCGCCGTGCGGCCGCGATGAAGTTCGCCTTGCCGGTGACTTCGCCTTCGCGCTTGAGCGTGCCGAGCGCGGGTCCAAGGGCGGCCTCGGAGGCCGCGATCCGCTCGGCCGGCGAACGGCCGCGCGCGACGCCGATGCCCGGCTCAAGCGGCGTATCGGCGGGCAGGTCGGGGTCGATCGGCGGGCGTTCGGTGCGCTGGACATGGACGAACGGGGCCTGGCGGGCAGGAGGAGTCGCGGGCGCGATCGATGCGGGCGGGACCTGGTCCGGCGCGGCCGCGCGCGGCTCCGGCGTCGGCTCGTAGTGCACCATCGGCTCGTAGATCGGTTCGCGGACGCGCACCGACGCGGCCGCGCGGAGCGGGTCGGCAGTGCGAACCGGCGCGGACGCCGACGCGGCGTGTATGCCGGTCTCGACACTGGCGAGCCGCTCGACCAGGCGCTCCAGCGTCTCGTGCACGGCTTCGAGCGTGTCCTGCGTGCGCTGGTCGCTTTCGGACTGATGGGCGTGCAGCGTTTCGAGGTCGCGGCGCACCAGTTCGCTGTCGCCGCGCGGCAGGTCGGAGACGACGGCGCGCGCGACCCGCTCGGCGGTTGCGGCCGATTCCTCGCGCGCCTCGCGCACCTGCAAGGTCAATTGCTGGATGCCGCGCTCGATCGCGCTGAGATCGCCGGAGCGCTGGTCCGCGGTTTCGATACGGTCGGCGATGCTCATGATGCGCCGTTCGAGCTGCTCGAAGGCGGCCTGATCGCGCGACGTACCGTCGGCGCCGTTGAGTTTCTCGGTCAGCGACGAGATCAGCGCCGCGAGATTCTGCGGCATCGGGCCGAGGTTCTCGACGCGGGTGTCGAGCGCGTGGGTGAGGTCGTGCACGCGCTGCGCCAGTGAATCGAGACCGTTTGCGCCGGTGGTCGCCGCGATGTGATCGATGCGCGCGCCGAGCGCCTGCACGTCGCCGGCCAGCGCCGCGACGCCTTCGGCCGAGGCCACGCCGTGCGACAGCTCGCGCAATTCGTTGATCGCGGCTTCGAGGTAACGCAGCATCTCCGGGTCGGACGTGCCATGCGCCATCCCGTCGATCTTGTGCGCGAGTTCGGATACGCGCTGGTCGAGGCCAGCAAGCCCTTCGGCCGGCGTCATCGCGTTGAGCGCGGCATGGACCTCGTTGAGGCGATGCTCGATGCCCTGCAGCGCGGAAGCGTCGCCGCGGCCGTAGATGCGCTCGATCCGTTCGGCCAGCGCATGCATGTCGGCCTGCAGGCCTTCGAGCGCGCGGCGCGGCAGCGCTTCGTTCAGCGCATGCGCTATGTCGGCAAGATCGGCGCGCAGCGACGCGATCGCGTCCTCGACGCCGCCCGGCTGACGCAACGACTCGATCTGCGCCGTGATCTGGCTGAGCTGGCGCTCGAGATTGGAGAAGTCCATCGCCGGAGCCGCAGGCGCCTGATAGGCGGGCTGGAATACCGAGGCTGACGGCGGTGCGGCCGGCGCCTCGTCGAGCGCGCGCTGGCGCACCGCGATTTCGGCGATGGCCTGATCGATGCCGAGCGGATCGGGGGGCAGCGAAGGCGCCGGCTTCGGCTCGACGGGCGCGCCGCGGCCGGAATCGGAGGGCACGCGTCCCGAAGTGAGCTGTTCGAGGCGGGCGTTGAGCTTGGCGACCGTGTCGGAGAGCCGTGCGCCGCGCAGTGAGGGCGCTGCTTCCTCGCGTGGCGCGGGTTTGGCTCCCGCGTTCGCCCCGCTGCCGAACGTCGAATCGAGCCATTCCTCGACCGACATTCCGGCGCGTCTCGCGGCCTCGCGCGCTGCCTGGTACAGCTCGGGGCTGAGCCCTCGTTCGTTCCACGAAGCGCCTGAATTCATAAGCTTGACCCGCAGACTTTCCCGGTCGGACGGACAAGGCCGTCCACCCACAAACCACCGCCGGTAAACGGAAGATCGACGGCGCGCGCGCTCCCGGCTTCCGAAGCCTGACTTTTCCGCTTTAGGGTAAATAAGCCGTTAAACTTCCGGCATTTGGCGGGGTTTGGCTGCCCCCGAGGCGGACGTTGCCACACGGGATCATGGGCGTCTTGACGACTCACGCGCCGTAATTGCAGATTCGGTTCGGGTCGATCCCCAGACCAGATTACCGTTATGTGACCTCTCCTTACGTCAACAGCCTCGCTTTTGTCGGGTGTTGGCCCTATCTGGGGAAGGACCTTGGGGGCCACGAAATATAAAGAGCAGGCGACCAGCGATGGACGACTCACGTGACACGGAGAACTCCGCCGTCCGCATTTGGGCTGCCCCGGACTCCGGGAATGACACTTCGGCGAATGACACGTCAGCGGTGACCAAGGCCGCATTCACGATCGGCGAATTGTCGCGTGAATTCGGCGTGACGCTGCGTGCGCTGCGTTTCTATGAGAACAAGGGGTTGATCTCGCCGCATCGCGACGGGCTTAACCGCCTGTATTCGCAGGGCGATCGCACGCGGCTCGCATTGATCCTCAAGGGCAAGAAGCTTGGCTTCACGCTCGGCGAGATCCGCGAGATGATCGCGGCGGAAGAGAACGAGACCGACCGCGACGCGCTGACCCTGAGCCGGGAGAAGTGCCTGGAGCAGATCGAACTGCTCCAGCGCCAGAAAGCCGAGATCGAAGAAGGGCTTGGCGAGTTGAACCGGATCTACAAGTCGCTCTCGGGCAAGCTCGGCGACCAGCGTCCCGGCTGACGCCGTCGTCTCTGCACGACAAACAAGCAGCCTTCCGGACTGGACGCCGGCCCGGCGATGCGCCGGTTCACAGACATTTGCGGGTGCCTATCTTTACGTTTACGTAAACTAGATGTAAGAGACTGCGGCATCAGGGCGGAGAGCAGCGCGTGACCGAGATGGAGATTATCGACGGCATCCGCCTCGTGTCCGATCTTGCAGCCGGCGCGGATGCTGGCGCGCCGCGCGGCCGCGACGTCTTCACCATCCGCGATCTCACCAAGGAGTTCGGCGTCTCGGCGCGCACGCTGCGCTTCTACGAGGAAAAGGGCCTCGTCGATCCGGCGCGGCGCGGCGAGCAGCGCCTCTACACGCGGCGCGACCGCGCGCGGCTCGCCTACGTGCTCGCCGGCAAGGCGGTCGGCTTCTCGCTCGAGGAAGTGCGCGAGATGCTCGACCTCTACGACGTCGGCGACGGGCAGGTGACGCAACTCAAAGTCGCGCTGAAGAAATTCGATGAGCGCATCGAGCGGCTCAAACGGCAGAAGTCCGAGATCGACCGCGTCATCGCCGAACTGAACCGTGCCAGTAATGGAATGAGAGCGAGGCTTGCTGCCCGCGATGCGGGCGCGACCAAAGAATAAGAGGGAGAGATACGATGCCGACCTACAAGGCGCCCGTGGACGACGTGCAGTTCCTGCTGAACGATGTGTTTCACATGGAGCGCTACGGCAACCTGCCGGGCTTCGCCGATGCGTCGCCCGACACGCTTGCGGCGATCCTGCAGGAAGCCGCGAAGCTCGCCGAGGAAGTGGTGCAGCCGCTCAACCGCGTCGGCGACATGGAAGGCTGCAAGCGCAACGCCGACGGCAGCGTCACCACGCCGACCGGATTTAAAGAGGCCTACAAGCAATACGCCGAGGGGGGCTGGATGGGCGTCTCGGTGCCGGCCGAATATGGCGGGCAGGGGCTTCCGGGCACGCTCACCGTGATGATCAACGAATTGCTCGGCGGCGCGAACGTCGCCTTCTCGATGTATCCGGGCCTGACGCAAGGCGCGATCGCGGCGCTGCTGCATCACGGCTCGGCCGGGATCAAGAAGACGTACCTGCCGAACATGACGTCGGGCAAATGGACCGGCACGATGAACCTGACCGAACCGCATTGCGGCACGGATCTCGGGCTCTCGCGCACCAAGGCGGTGCCGCAGGGCGACGGCAGCTACAAGATCACGGGCACGAAGATATTCATCTCGTCCGGCGAGCACGACATGGCGGAGAACATCATCCATCTCGTGCTCGCGCGCCTCGAAGGCGCGCCGGCCGGCATCAAGGGGCTGTCGCTGTTCGTCGTGCCGAAATTCTTCGTCGAGGCGGACGGCTCGGTCGGCAAGCGCAACGGCGTGATGTGCGGCTCCATCGAGCACAAGATGGGCATCCACGGCAATTCGACCTGCGTGCTCAACTACGATGACGCGATCGGTTGGCTGATCGGCGAGGAGAACCGCGGCATCAACGCCATGTTTACGATGATGAACGAGGCGCGCCTCGGCGTTGCGGTGCAGGGGCTGGCGATTTCCGAAGCCGCGTATCAAAACGCCGCGATTTACGCGCGCGATCGTCTGCAGGGCCGTTCGATCTCGGGCGTGAAGGCGCCCGACAAGGCGGCCGACCCGATCATCGTGCATCCCGACGTGCGGCGCATGCTGATGACGATCCGCGCGCTGAACGAAGCGTCGCGCGCTTTGGTTCTGTGGACGGCGCTGAAGGCCGACGTCGCGAATCGCTCCGACGATGAGAAGGCGCGCCAGGCGGCCGACGATCACATGGGGCTGCTCACGCCCGTGCTCAAAGGCGTGCTGACCGACAACGGCCTCTCGAACACCGTGATGGCGCAGCAGATCTTCGGCGGGCACGGCTACATCGCCGAGCACGGCATGGAGCAGTTCGTGCGCGATGCGCGCATCACGATGATCTACGAAGGCGCTAACGGCATCCAGGCGCTCGATCTGGTCGGGCGCAAGCTCGGCCGCGACGGCGGGCGCGCGATCACGGCGTTCTTCAAGGAGGTCTCCGACTACGTGAAGGAGCATTCGGCCGACGAGGCGATGAAGCCGTATGTTGCGCCGCTCAGCGAGGCACTCGCCACGCTGCAGCAGGCGACGATGTGGTTCATACAGAACGCGCTGAAGAAGCCGGACAATGCCGGCGCCGGCTCGACCGACTACATGCATCTCTTTGGGCTGGTCGCGCTGGCCTACATGTGGGCGCAGATGGCGAAGGCCGCGCAGGACAAGCTGAAGGCCGGCGCGAACGGCGCAGAAGAGCGCATGAAGGCGAAGCTCATCACCGGCAAGTTCTTCATGGAGCGCGTGCTGCCCGAGCACGCGACGCATCTCAAGCGCATCCAGACCGGTGCCGACACGATGATGGCGCTGCCCGCGGAGGCTTTCTAACCTTCCTTCACCTCTCCCCGCTTGCGGGGAGAGGTCGACCGCCGAGAGGGATGGTCCTTGTTAAAAAGACCCTCTCCCCAACCCTCTCCCTTTCAGGGAGAGGGGGCACACCGAGCGAGTTGAGCGATGAGTGGCAATTCGAACAACCTCACCGGCGGCTGCCAATGCGGCGCGGTGCGCTACGAGTGGGTGGAGAAGCCCGCCTATTCCAGCGTGTGCCATTGCCGCATGTGCCAGAAGGCGTCGGGCCAGCCCTTCATGGGCCTGACCGGCGGCAGACAAGAGCATTTGCGCTGGACGCGCGGCGCGCCGTCGATCTTTCGAAGCTCGAACATGGCAGAGCGCGGCTTCTGCAAGGATTGCGGCACGCCGCTCACCTACGCATTCGACGGCAACGGCCGCATTAGCGTGACCATCAACAGCCTCGACGATCCGGAAGCGATGCCGCCGACCAAGCAGTACGGCACCGAGGGTGAGGTCTCGTGGGTGAAGGGCATTCACGATCTACCGGGCCAGACCAGCGATGAATGGCTGAAAGACAAAGCCGCGCATCTGGTGAACAATCAGCGCAGCGGATAGAGCATGATCCGGAAAAGCATGTCCTCGACGCCGATCGGGGATGGGTACCGGTTTTCGGAAAAGATCATGCTCGAGGAAAACGAGACCTGAGGAACGGCGCATGGAATCCCTGCAAGTCCCGCGTCCCGCATGGATGACCGAAGACCTCGTGCTGCTCGAGGAGCAGGCGCGCCGCTTCCTCGCGAGCGAACTCGTGCCGCACATCGACAAGTGGACCGAGGACGGCATCATGGAGCGCTCGGCCTGGGACAAGCTCGGGCAAGCGGGTTTGCTCTGCGCCGCGATGCCGGAAGAATACGGCGGCGCCGGCGGCACCTTTGCGCATGAGACGGTAATCAACCGCGCGATCGCGCATGCCGGCCTCGACTCGATCGGCGCACCGCTCCATTCGGGTATAGTCGCGCCATACATCCTCAATTACGGCACCAGCGAGCAGAAGAAGAAATGGCTGCCGAAGCTCGCCACCGGAGAGCTGATCGGCGCGATCGCGATGAGCGAGCCAGGCACCGGCTCGGACCTGCAGGGCGTGCGCACGAGCGCGAAGAAATCCGGCAACGGCTATGTGCTGAACGGCTCGAAGACCTTCATCACCAACGGCCAGCATGCGAACCTGATCATCGTGGTGGCGAAAACCGATCCGGCCGGCGGCGCCAAGGGCACCTCGCTGATGGTGGTCGAGACCGACGACGCGCCGGGCTTTCGCCGCGGCCGCAAGCTCAACAAGCTCGGCATGGACTGGGCCGATACTTCGGAGCTGTTCTTCGAGGACGTGAAGCTTCCCGCCGAAGGCCTGCTCGGCACCGAAGAGGGCCAGGGCTTCGTCCAGCTGATGCGCGATCTGCCGCAGGAGCGGCTGATCGTGTGCACCGCCGCGATCGGCATGATCGAGCGCGCGCTGCGCCTCACCATCGATTACGTCAAGGAGCGCAAGGCGTTCGGCAAGGCGATCATCGACTTTCAGAACACCCAATTCGAGCTCGCCGAGTGCAAATCCGAGGCGACCATCGGGCGCGTCTTCCACGACCACTGCGTCGAGCGGCACATCCGGCATGAACTCGATACCGTCACGGCGTCGATGGCCAAATACTGGCTGACCGATCTGCAGAACAAAATCGTCGACCGCTGCCTGCAATTGTTCGGCGGCTATGGCTATATGGACGAATATCCGATCTCACGCATGTACCGCGACGCCCGCGTTCAACGCATCTATGCCGGCACCAACGAGATCATGAAGCTGCTGATCGCGAGAAGTTTGTAAGTCACACCTGTCAGTTCAGGATCCCGGCTCTCGCGCTTCGCGCGTCGGCCGGGATGACAAGAAATCGAGGAGGAATAAAAATGACCGATGCATTCATCTACGACGCGGTGCGCACGCCGCGCGGCAAGGGCAAGTCCGACGGCTCGCTGCATGAGGTGACGGCGCTGAGCCTCGCCACGCAGGCGCTCGGTGCGATCAAGGCGCGCAACAAGCTCGATCCCGTGATGGTCGACGACGTCGTGCTCGGCTGCGTCGATCCGGTCGGCGAGGCGGGCGGCGACATCGCGCGCGCCGCGGCGCTCACCGCCGGTTACGGCAACACGGTCGCGGGCGTGCAAATCAACCGCTTCTGCGCCTCGGGGCTCGACGCGATCAACTTCGCCTCCGCCCAGGTGATGTCCGGCCAGCACGACATGACGATCGGCGGCGGCGTCGAGTCGATGAGCCGCGTCGGCATGGGCGCGTCGGGCGGCGCATGGCCGATGGACCCGTCGATCGCGATCCCGACCTACTTCCTGCCGCAGGGCATCTCGGCCGACCTGATCGCGACCAAATACGGCTTCTCGCGCGACGACGTCGACGCCTATGCGGTCGAGAGCCAGAAGCGCTCCAAGGC
>Ga0207683_10005529_pt1 | contig 10830 bp, 9 predicted proteins | sample KBSM73metaG_FD_184333 | JGI IMG/M metagenome (GOLD analysis project Ga0207683, IMG submission 184333) | Miscanthus rhizosphere microbial communities from Kellogg Biological Station, Michigan, USA - KBS M7-3 metaG (SPAdes) (version 2) | ecosystem: Host-associated > Plants > Roots > Rhizosphere >...
TGGTGGCGGCGACCGGGCACCGCATCTGCAACGACTGCATGAAGGCCTGCATCTATCAGAAGCAGGAGCCGGTCGACATCCCGCAGATCGAGACGCGCACCCTCAAGGACGTGCTCGGCCTGCCGTGGGGCTTCGAGATCTACTCGCTGCTGACGCGCTGGAACCCGCTCGACCTGCGGCGGCCGATCCCGCGGCCGTCGACCGGACGCACGGTGCTCGTGGTCGGGCTCGGCCCGGCCGGCTTCAACCTCGCCCATCACCTGATGAATGACGGCCACACGGTGGTCGGCATCGACGGCCTCAAGATCGAGCCTCTGCCGGCGGCGCAATCGGGAGTCGAGGCGAACGGGGCGCGTGTCCCGTTCGAGGCGGTGAAGGACATCGCCACTCTGCGCGAGGATCTCGGCGACCGCGCGATGGCGGGCTTCGGCGGCGTCGCCGAATACGGCATCACCGTGCGCTGGGACAAGAACTACCTCAAGCTGGTGCGCCTGCTGCTCGAGCGGCGCGCGTCGTTCTCGATGTTCGGTGGCGTGCGCTTCGGCGGCACGGTGACGGTCGAGGATGCCTTCGCCCTGGGCTTCGACCACGTGGCGCTGTGCGCCGGCGCCGGCAAGCCGACCGTGCTCGACCTGCCGAACGGCCTCGCCCGCGGCGTGCGCGCGGCCTCGGATTTCCTGATGGCGCTGCAGCTCACGGGTGCGGCCAAGAAGGACTCGATCGCCAACCTGCAAATCCGCCTGCCCGTGGTGGTGATCGGCGGCGGCCTGACGGCGATCGACACGGCGACCGAGTCGCTCGCCTACTATCCGCTGCAGGTCGAGAAGTTCCTGGCACGCTACGAGGCGCTTGAGAAGAAGCCGGTGTGGAGCGAAGAAGAGCGCGAGATCTCTGACGAGTTCATCGCCCATGCCCGGGCGATCCGTGCGGAGCGCGCCGCAGCGGCGCGCGAGAACCGGTCGCCCGCGATCGAGGCGCTGGTCAACGGCTGGGGCGGCGTCACCATCGCCTATCGGCGCCGGCTGATCGACTCGCCGTCCTACACGCTGAACCACGAGGAAGTTCTGAAGGCGCTCGAGGAGGACATCCGCTTCGCCGAGGACCTGTCGCCGGTCGCGGTCGAAGTCGACGGCTACGGCGCCGCCAAGGCGCTCAAGGTCTCGGGCCAGCAGGGCGGCGAGAAGGTCGAAGCCACTCTGTCGGCCCGCACCATCCTGGTCGCCGCGGGCACGCAGCCAAATACGGTCCTGGCGCGCGAAGACGCGACGCATGCCTTCATCGACGGCAAATACTTCCGCGCGCTCGACGAGAACGGCGAGCCGGCGACGCCCGAACGCGTCGCCAAGCCGGCCGAGGTACGCGTGCTGATGTATCGCCATGCCGACGGCCGCTTCATGTCGTTCTTCGGCGACCTGCATCCCTCCTTCGCCGGCAACGTGGTCAAGGCGATGGGCGGTGCCAAGCAGGGCTATCCGGTGCTGACGCGAGCCATGGCGAAGCTGCCGGCGGCGCAGCGCTCGCCGCGGGAGATCCTCGCCGAGGCCAACAAGGCGTGGCGCGCCACGGTCGTGCGCGTCGATCGCCTGACGCCGACCATCGTCGAGGTCGTGGTCGAGGCGCCGGCGGCGGCGCGCAACTTCGAGCCCGGCCAGTTCTACCGCCTGCAGAACTACGAGGCGCGCTCGAAGAAGATCGACGGCACGCTGCTCACCATGGAGGGCCTGGCGCTGACCGGCGCCTGGGTCGACAAGGACAAGGGCCTGCTGTCGCTGATCACGCTCGAGATGGGCGGCTCGTCCGACCTCTGCGCGCTGCTCGAGCCCGGTGAGCCGGTGATCGTCATGGGCCCGACCGGCACGCCGACCGAGATCGAGCCGGGCGAGACGGTCGTGCTGGCGGGTGGCGGCCTCGGCAATGCCGTGCTGTTCTCGATCGGCCAGGCGTTCCGCCGCGCCGGCAGCAAGGTGCTCTACTTCGCGGGCTACAAGCGCGTGATCGACCGCTACAAGATCGAGGAGATCGAGGCGGCCGCCGACGTCGTCGTGTGGTGCTGCGATGAGGACCCGGGCTTTGCTCCGACACGGCCGCAGGACAAGGCAGTGGTCGCCAACATCGTCGAGGCGATGCAGATGTACGCCGCGGGCGAGCTCGGCGAGCAGCCGATCGCCTTCAACGACGCCGACCGGCTGATCGCCATCGGCTCGGACGGCATGATGAACGCGGTGCGGCTCGCGCGGCACTCGCTGCTCAAGCCCTACCTGAAGCCCGACCACCGCGCGCTGGGATCGATCAACTCGCCGATGCAATGCATGATGAAGGAGATCTGCGCCCAGTGCCTGCAGCTCCACAAGGATCCGGTGACCGGCAAGGAGTCGGTGGTGTTCTCCTGCTTCAACCAGGACCAGGAGCTCGACCGCGTCGACTTCGCCTGCCTGCGCCAGCGGCTGCGCCAGAACAGCGTGCAGGAGAAGGTCGCCGCCCTCTGGCTCGACCGCTCGTTGCGGCGGCTGGGCGCGCGATGAGCGATCGGGTTAGTGGCCTGGGAAGAATCGTGAGAGATCGCGAGCGTGATGCAGGACGTGCGCGATCTCGAGCCGATCTTCCTTCACGCGATAGAACACTGTGTGTCGCGGCCTTATGAAGTAGCTGCACAGGCCCGGCGACAGTTCGTCTCGCAGTCGTCCCGCCAAAGGAAATAGGGCAAGGCGCGCCAGACCCGCATAAATGCCGTCGATGGTCTGGTCGGCAACATCCGGGCTTTCACTAGCGATGTAGCTCCAGATCTCCACCAGTTTCGCCCGGGCAGCGGGAGCCAGGATGGATCTGCAACAGGTCTATTTGCTCCGATTGCGGAGCCGTTCACGTCCGCTCCGCTTCAGGTCCTCGATGTCGAGCGGTACACCTTCGCCCCGATCCAATTCGGCGATGGCTGCGTCGATCTTCGTCCGAAGTTCGTCGATCGGAGGTTCCAAAAGAACGAACTCCCGAAGGGCCTCTTCAACGGCCTCATCAACCGAAGAAAATTCGCCGGCATCTACCCTCGCACGCAGGCGCGCTTCTACGGCGGGATCGAGAGTGACTGTGATCGACATGGTGGCGCTTTCAATCCTGGTATCATACAGGAGATCAACAATGCTTGCGAGCCTGCAGCGGACCTTGCAGACTCCCAACGGCTGCTTCCCAGGGGAGTTCCATGATGACTGCTTCCCATCCGCTCAAGATCGCCAAGCTGGCAAACGCCTCGCGGGTCGAGTTCGGTCCGCTGTCCTTCTACCATCCGCTGGTCGCCGACGGCGACACGCCGGTGCGCACCGGCATCCAGACCGCGGCGCCGGGTTACGTTGCCTCGATGCACTGGCATCCCTACACCGAGCTGCTGTTCATCATCGACGGCGAGGCCGAGGTCTGGCTGCAGGGCGAGGAGGCCACGCCGCATCGCCTGAAGGCCGGCGATTGCGTGGCGGTGCCGCCCGAGACACCGCACGGCTTCCGGGTGCTGGGCGACAAGCCGCTGCGGCTGCTCGGTATCCATGCCAGCGCCGAGCGGGTCACGACCTATCTCGAGCGCGAGACGGACGCGCACGGCTATCCCGTGTTCAAGGCTGGCGAACGAACCTGAACAGCACCTTGTCGGCGGTGTAGTAGCGCAGTTGGTCGGTGACCTTGGGGAAATAGGCGCTGCCGATCGTGACGTGCATGAAGGCGTTGAGCGCCAGCGGCCGCACCGAAACGCTGAAGCCCGTTTCGGCGAAGGCCCGCGAGACGTCCTCCAGCGAATGATCGTAGAGCGGGATCGACGAGGTCTCGGCGATCAATTTGCGCCAGCGCGGCCACAGGCTGGAATCGGTGTGGCAGCCGATGGCGGCGATATAACTGCCGCCGGGCCGCAGCGCCGCCTTGATGTCGCGCGCATGCTCGGCCACGTCGGGCAGCAGGTAGATCACCTCGTGGCTGAAGGCGAAGTCGAAGGTCTGGCCGAGCGTCGCCGCCTGGTCGGCCACCTTGTAGGCGATCGGCCGCTGGCCCTTCAGCAATTCGGCGCGGGCCACCGATTCGCGGGCGATGTCGATGCCGACTGCTGCCTTGAAGGGGTGGTGGTCGTAGAGCAGCCGCAGGAAGCCGCCCTGGTTGCAGCCGTAGTCGAGCACCGTCGACTCGCGAATGTCGTGCGGCACCGAGACCTCGACCATGCGCCGCCAGATCGGCGCATGGGCGGCGCCCATCGCTTCTTCATCAGCGGGGTTGCGGTTCCAGGTGGCGATCGTCGAGAGGCGGGCCATCGCTTGCTCCCGTTGCGGGTGCAAGCCTAACACGTTTGGGGCCCCAAGGTTTCACCAGCAGGGGCAGCGCGATCATCGCGCCGAACAGGACGATGCCCACGGCGATCGCGGCGAACACGCCGTCGAGCCCGGCGCCCAGCCGCTCGATCGCGAACCAGCCGCCCGTGGTCGCCACGATCAGGCGGGCGATGCCGGCGAAGAACGGCGCCTTCATGCGGCCGGCGCCTTGGCTCGCGAAGCTGAGAGTCATGCCGAGCCCGAACAGGCAGTAGAACGGCGCCACATGGGTGATGTAGGCGACGGTTGCGGCGATCACCTGCGGATCGCTGCTGAACAGCCGCGACCAGCCCTCGGGCACGAGTGCCACGATCCAGCCGAAGGTGCCGATCAGGAGGAAGGCAGCGAGCCCTCCGATCCAGGCAACCCGTACCGCGCGCTTCCAGTCGTGCGCGCCGACTGCGACGCCGACCAGCGTGGTGAGGCCCGAGCCGATGCCGAAGGCGAGCGGCACCAGCATGAACTCGAGCCGCACGCCGATGCCGTAGCCCGCCAGCGCGGCGACGCCGAAGCGTCCGACCAGGCCAGTCACCAGCATCGCGGTGAGGTTGGCGGTCAGCGCCGAGAACGAGGCGATCAGCCCGACCTTGAGGATTTCCCAGAACAGCCGCCGCTCGAGCGGGATGCCGGTGATGGCCGGCCGGAAGCCGAGCTTGCCGCGCCACAGGGCGCGCGCCTGCAGCAGCGCGGCACAGGTCATGGTGATGACCGAAGAGGCGGCCGGGCCCGCCATGCCGAGCCCGTTCCAGTCGCCGAGGCCCAGCGCCAGCACGCCGGACAGCGGGATCTGCAGGATCGAGGAGATCAGCATGTAGCGGCCGGGCGTCGCCGCATCGCCGCCGCCGCGCAGCAGGGCGGCAAAGAAGAAGTTGGCCCACACCGCGGCCGACCCGGTGAACAGCACGTGGCTGTAGGTCTCGGCATTGGCGAGTGCCTTGCCCTCGCCGCCGAGCAGGCGGAACAGGGTCGGCGCGACGGTCCAGGCGAGCAGGCTGAAGAGCAACGCGAAGCCCAAGCCCAGCACCAGCGCATGCAGCACCAGCGCCCGCGCATCCTCGAGCCGCTTGCCGCCCAGCGCGCGGGCCATCGCCGCGGCGACGCCGCCGCCCATGCCGCCGGCCGCCATCATCGTCATCAGCATCATGAACGGGAAGACCAGCGCGAAGCCCGCCAGCGCCTCGGTGCCGAGCCGGCCGAAGAAATAGGTCTCGGCGATGGCGACGAAGGTCTGCACGACCATCACGGCCGTGGTCGGCGCCGCCAGCCGCCACAGGCTGCGGCCGATCGGGGCGGTGAGCAGGGGATGGGACAGGAACGCCTCCGGAATTACGTGCATATGCACGATATCAGGGCGCGCCTTCCTGTCACCTGACAAAAGGCCGGGTTGCCATTAGCTTTTGCGGCCATGAACGACGCCATGACCGACAAGGACCGCCCGCTGGCAAAACCCACCGTCCAGGTGGAGAACGACCGGGTCATCGTCACCGAGTGGCGCTTCCCGCCGGGCGGCCATATCGGCTGGCACAAGCACATGCACGACTATGTCGTGGTCCCGGTCACGACCGGCGAGCTGCACATCTTCGACGGCAGGGCGACCGTGCCGGCGCCGCTGCGCGCCGGCGTCTCCTATGCGCGCCAGACGGGCGTCGAGCATGACGTGATCAACCCCAACAGCTTCGAGTTCGTGTTCGTCGAGATCGAGCTGAAAGCCTAGCGCGCCCGCGACCCTGCCGCGCATGGGGGCTGCATTGACTTGAGCGGGCCCAAGCCTCATATCACCCTCGTCAGCGGTCCGGCTCGCCCAGCTTGAGCCTTTGGTGGACCGCCCCCGACGGTCCATCGGATGTGGGCTAAGTAACGGAATATAAATGAGTTTTGAGAGTTTGGGGCTGAGCGCCCCGGTCCTGCAGGCAGTCTCCGAAAAGGGCTATACGACGCCCACCCCGATCCAGGAAAAAGCCATCCCCATCGTGCTGATGGGCCGAGACGTCCTCGGATGCGCCCAGACGGGCACCGGCAAGACCGCCTCCTTCGTGCTCCCCATGATCGACATCCTGGCCGGCAGCCGCGGCAAGATGCGCATGCCGCGCTCGCTGATCCTGGAGCCGACGCGCGAGCTCGCCGCCCAGGTCGCCGAGAACTTCGACATCTACGGCAAGTACAACAAGCTCAGCATGGCGCTGCTGATCGGCGGTGTGAGCTTCGACGACCAGGAACGCGCGCTCGAGAAGGGCGTCGACGTGCTGATCGCCACGCCCGGCCGGCTGCTCGACCATTTCGAGCGCGGCAAGGTGCTGCTCAACGACGTCAAGGTGCTGGTGATCGACGAAGCAGACAGAATGCTCGACATGGGATTCATTCCCGACGTCGAACGGATCGTGAGCTACCTGCCGAAGCTGCGGCAGACGCTGTTCTTCTCCGCCACCATGCCGCCCGAGATCAAGCGGCTCGGCGACCGCTTCCTTCAGAACCCGAAGGAAGTCACCGTGTCGCCGCCGGCCTCGGCCGGGACCAACATCGTCCAGGGCATCGTGGTCGTGCCGGAAGAGGACAAGCGCGAGGCTCTGATCCGGCTGATCAGGGAGCAGGACATCAAGAACGCCCTCGTGTTCTGCAACCGCAAGCGCGACGTCGCCACCCTTCATACCGCGCTCAAGAAGCAGGGTTTCAATGCCGGCGCACTGCATGGCGACATGAGCCAGCCAGCGCGCATGGAGACGCTCGACAAGTTCAAGCAGGGCGAGATTCAGATCCTGGTGGCCTCCGACGTCGCCGCCCGTGGCCTCGACATCGTCGACATGAGCCACGTCTTCAACTTCGACGTGCCGTTCTCGCCCGAGGACTACGTCCACCGCATCGGCCGCACCGGCCGCGCCGGCAAGACCGGCCATTCCTTCACCTTGGCCTCGCCCGACGAAGGCGGCCTCGTCGAGGCGATCGAGAAGCTGATCGGCACGCAGATCCCGCGCATCGTTGTGCCGGGCATGGAGACCATTGCCTTCGAGGCGTCCGACGGCCGCCGACGCGGCCGGGGCCGTGGCGGACGCAGCGGAGGCCGCAGTGGCGGAGCGCCGGAACGTTCGCGCGGTCCGCGCCGTGAGCCGCGCGAGGAGCGTGCGCCGCGCAGCGAGCAGCGCGAGCAAGCGCCGGTCGAGCTGCAGGCCGAGGCGGCGCCGGTGGTGCGCGAGCCCCGCGCCGAGCGGCCGCATCGCGAGCGTCGTCCGGAGCGCGAGCCGAGGCGCGAGACTCAGCCCCGCGAGGCCCCGGCCCGCGACGCTCAGCCCCGCGAGCCCCAGCATCGTGAACCGCGTCGCGAGCCCCGCCACGAGCAGCGGGGCGAGCGTCCGGCCCGCAGCCAGGAGCGTCCGCACGACCGCCGCCGCGAGCGCGACGACGGTGCGGTACCAGTCGGTCTCGGCGACCACGTCCCGGCTTTCCTCGCCCGTTCCGGACGCTAGACTGCGACCCGCAACAGAGGCGGGACATGCAGACGATCTTCGTCATGGTGAAGTGCGACCTCGGCAAGGCCTACGAGGTCGCCGATGAGGCGGTCGGGGTCGAGAACGTCTCCGAGGTCTATTCGACCTCGGGCCAGTACGACCTGCTGATGAAGTGCTATCTCGACGAGAAGACCGACATCGGCCACTTCGTCACCAGCAAGATCCAGACGCTGGCCGGCGTGAAGGACACCTTCACGCTGATCACGTTCAAGGCCTTCTCCTGAGGTCGAGTCGTGGACGCGAAAACGGCGCGTGATCGCCACGCGCCGTCGGGAGTAGTCTGTCATCCCGAGCGTCGGCGAGGGATCTTTCTGCGGCCTAAAGATCCCTCACTTCGTTCGGGATGACAGTATCGCAGCCATGCTGCGATACTGTCAGTTGATCAGCCCGTAGAACTTGCCGGCGTTGGTGCAGGTGATCATGCGGGTCACCTCGGGCGAGACCTCGGCGAACTGCTCCTTGATGTACTTGTCGGAGTTCGGCCACACGCCGTCGCCATGCGGATAGTCGGAGCCCCACATCAGGCTCTCCGCCCCCATGTCGTCGATCAGCTTGGCGCCGATGCGGTCGAACTGGAACGTGGCCTTGCACTGGCGGCGCCAGTAGTCCGACGGCTTCATCTTGAGGCCGAGGTCGGTGAAGCGGTCCTCCCATTCGAAGTCCATGCGATCGAGCGCATAGGGGATCCAGCCGCAGCCCGACTCGCCGAAGGCGATGCGGACATGCGGATAGCGCTCCAGCACGTTGGCCGCGATGATCGCCGCCAGGATGTTCACCAGGTTCATCTGGAAGCCGGACACCACGGTGAAGAACACCGAGCGGCCGACCCGGCCGGGGTACTTGCCGATCATGTCGGGCGGCACGTTGGGGAAGGTATGGAAGTGCAGCGGCAGCTGCACGTCGTTCACCGCCTTCCACAGCGGCTCCCACATCGGATGCCACATCGGCTCCATGTCCCACGAGCAGGAGAGCTCGAGGCCGCGGATGCCCATCTTGGCGACGCGATAGACCTCCTTCACCGCAGCATCGATGTCGCCGTAGGGCAGGCAGGCGAGGCCGATGTGCCGGTCCGGATAGTGGCTGCAGAAGTCCTTCAGCCAGTCGTTGTAGATGCGCAGCATCTCGTTCGACGCATCCTTGTCGTTGAGCCGGCTCGAGGCGCCCAGGATGCCGTAGATCACCTCGGCGTCGACGCCGTCGCGGTCGAGGTCCTTGATGCGCAGGTGGGGATCGGAGACGCGGCGGATGTCCTTGGCGCCGTCCTCGTAGAGGCCGGTCTCGGCCATCACGTCGACCCGGTGATGCTTGCCCTTCTGGTACTTGCTGCCGGCGGGGCCGACGCCGTTCTTGAAGCCGAAGGAGGCGCCGTTGTTGGCCGTCCATTTCGGGCCCTCGTCGGTGTCGATGACGAACGGCATGCGGTCCTTCATGTCGCGCGGCGCCATCGACGTGAACAGGTCGGGCGGCATCCAGGGCATGTCGAGATGGCAGTCCGCGGAAATCCGATTGTATTTCATGGCGCAGCTCCCTTTGGCGGCAATTGTGCGCGCTTGCAGGCGGGCCGGGCAAGGGTCAGGTTTCGACAGTCAAAGGGAGGAACAATGGGCAGGATGGCCGGCCGGACCGCCGTCGTGACCGGCGCCAGCCGCGGCATCGGCCGCACCGTCGCCGAGCTGCTGGCGGCCGAGGGTGCCCGCGTGGTCTGCGTGGCCCGCACCCTCAGGGAAGGCGATCATCGGCTCGAGGGCTCGCTCGACAGCACGGTCGCCGCGATCCGCGGTGCGGGCGGCGAGGCGACGGCGGCGGCGGCCGACATCTCCGCTGAATCGGAGTGCCTGAAGCTGGTCGAGACCGCGCGCGCCGCCTACGGCCGGATCGACACCTTGGTGAACAACGCCGCGCTCAATTATTACATCCCGACCGTGGAGTATCCGACCAGTCGCTGGATCAAGGCCTTTGCCGTGAACGTCCATGCGCCGTTCATCCTGTCCAAGGCGGTGCTGCCGGACATGATCGCGGGCCGCCGCGGTGCCATCGTCAACATCAGCTCGGGCTCGGCGATCGGGCCGGGCCGCGGGCCGTACAAGGACCAGACGGTGCGCGGCGGCGTGATGTACGGCGCCACCAAGGCGGCGCTCGAGCGCTTCACCCAGGGGCTGGCGCAGGAAGTCTCGCAGCACGGCGGCATCGCGGTCGCCTGCGTCTCGCCCTCGCGCACCGTGCCGACGCCGGGCACGGTCTATCACAAGCTGATGGCAAGCCTCGACGATCCGCGCGGCGAGCCGCCGATCATGATGGCGCGCGCCGTCCTGCTGCTGGCCAGCGAGCCGCCGGACAAGGTCAACGGCCGCGTGACCTACAGCCAGCAGATCCTGAAGCAGTTCGGCTGGATCGACAAAGGCGTCGGCCGCGGCATCGACACCGTCGGCACCGGTTACTCGCAGATCTGAAGGAAACGCGGATGAAGGGAAGCTGCCTGTGCGCCGCCGTCACCTACGAGGCGACGCTCGACGACATGAAGATCGGCCATTGCTCCTGCCGCACCTGCCGCAAGGCGCACGCAGCGCCGTTCGCCGCCACCGCCCGCGTGCCGCGCGACAGGTTCAGGGTCCTCACCGGCGCGGACAAGCTTCGCGCCTTCGAGTCGTCGCCAGGCAGGTTCCGCAGCTTCTGCTCGATCTGCGGCAGTCACGTTCTGGCCGAGCGGCCGGCCGATCCGCATGTCGTCCTCCGTGTCGCCACGCTCGACGACGATCCCGGAACCCGGCCGTTGATCCACATCTGGAAGAGCCACGAGGTGCCGTGGTGTTCTTACCGGGGTGACATCAAGGAGTTTGCCGAATGGCCGCCCGGGCGCGCGTGATGGACGGGGAGTACGACTACATCGTGGTCGGTGCCGGCTCGGCCGGCTGCGTGCTGGCCAACCGACTCTCGGCTGATCCGACGGCGCGCGTGCTGCTGCTCGAAGCGGGCGGACGCGACGACTGGATCTG
>Ga0207683_10005532_pt1 | contig 10828 bp, 3 predicted proteins | sample KBSM73metaG_FD_184333 | JGI IMG/M metagenome (GOLD analysis project Ga0207683, IMG submission 184333) | Miscanthus rhizosphere microbial communities from Kellogg Biological Station, Michigan, USA - KBS M7-3 metaG (SPAdes) (version 2) | ecosystem: Host-associated > Plants > Roots > Rhizosphere >...
GGGTGCGAACCTGCTCGAATGCAGGGTTGGGAGTGGCGCGGCGCCTGGCTTTTTTGATTCCGCAATTTTTGCCGGGTCCACCGCGCCGACATGAAAATTGACCGCTGGGATCGAATGTTCCGGCAGGAGGCTGTATTCGGAAAAATCTTCGCCGCCCATGGTTGCCTCGACCATTTCGACATTTGGATCGCCGAGCGTTTTCTTCCAGGCTGCGACAAGTCGTTTGGTTAGCTCGGGATTGTTGTACATCGCGGGTGCGAAGTGATCGCGCTCCACGGTCACGGTTGGCATTTTGTCGGCTGACAGCCCGGCGGCAGTCGCGCAGCCCTTGGCGATGCGCTCGATTGCGGCGAGGACGCGTTCCCGTACGTCCGCTTTGTAGGTTCGAACGGTCAGCTGCATTTTCACTTCATCGGGAATGATGTTGTGCTTGGTCCCGCCGTGAATGGAACCAACAGTGACGACAATGGGATCGAGTGGATTGTTCTCGCGACTCGCGATCGTTTGCCATTGGTTGATCATTTCCGCAGCCAGCACGATCGGGTCTTTGGTTCGATAGACATACGCGCCGTGACCGCCAATGCCGTGCACGGTCACATCAACCGAATCGACATTGGCGGAGGTGTAACCCTCGGTGACGCCGATGTGGTCGATCTCCAGGTCGGCTTTGTCGTGAAACCCGAGCGCGTAATTCGGTTTTGGCCAGCGGGTGTAAAGCCCGTCGCGCAACATGGCGCGCGCACCAGTGCCAAGTTCTTCCGCCGGTTGCCCAACGAACACGATCGTGCCGTGCCACTGGTCTTTCATTTTTGCCAGTGAACGCGCCACGCCGATGAGTATCGAGACGTGCGCGTCATGTCCGCAGGCGTGCATTACGTGCACTTCATCGCCCTTTTCATTTTTGGCTGTGACCTTGCTGGCATAGGGCAATCCGGTTTCTTCCTGAACCGGCAACGCGTCCAGATCAGTGCGCACCAGCACGACCGGCCCGTCGCCATTTTTCATCAGGCCGACAACGCCATAGCATTTCTGATCGGCGCTTTCGTACTTGCCCACGTTCTCGGTCACGTCGCACCCGACTGCTTTTAATTCCTTCGCAAGTAGGCCAGAAGTGCGCTGTTCCTGAGTCGACAATTCCGGATGAGTGTGAATGTCTTTGTAGATGGTGAGGAGCGACGGTAATTCGGCGTCCGCGATTTGTTGCGGAGTCTGTTGCGCGAAAGCGGGCATCGAAATGCCAATGCAAAGCGCGAAAAGGAAGTGGGACCTCATGGCACGACTCTACATCGGCGCCGAGCTGTTTGTCAGCCGCTCAAGTTCCAAGGTTTCAGGTAACGACAGGCCGCGTAGCTGAAGGCGTCCAATCGTGCATTCGCGCGCGCGGCTTTGCGGAACGACTTTTTCGGCGCACGCGCATGCGATCAAGCGCGAGGTAAATCACGGGGGTGGTGTAGAGGGTAAGGATTTGCGAAACGATCAAGCCGCCCACGATGGCGAAACCGAGTGGTTTACGTAGTTCACTGCCGACACCCATCCCGATAGCGAGTGGCAATGCGCCGAACATAGCAGCGAAAGTCGTCATCATGATGGGCCGGAACCGCACCAGGCACGCCTGAAAGATCGACTCTTCGGGGGTGAGTCCCTCCTGCCGTTCTGCTTCCAACGCGAAATCGACCATCATGATCGCATTCTTTTTCACAATACCGATGAGCAAGATGATCCCGATGATCGACACGAGATCGAGTTCGTTCTTCGGCAAGAGCATGGTTAGGAGCGCGCCGAGTCCCGCCGAAGGTATCGTTGAAAGAATCGTGATTGGGTGAATCAAGCTTTCGTAAAGCATCCCCAGAATAATGTAGACGGCCAGCAGCGCCGCCAGCAGCAACAACGGCATCGTCGTCCAGGAAGCTTGCGCAACCTGTGCTGTCCCGGCGAAACTACCGCGAATACCTGATGGCATTCCTAACTCGCGCTTTGCGCGCTCGACGATCTGTGTCGCCTCGCTTAAGGAAACGCCTTCCGCGGTGTTAAAGGAAACGGTCACGCATGGAAACTGTCCCTGGTGATTGACTGAGAGTGGCGTGTTATCCAACTGAAAATGGGCGATCGTGCTGAGCGGCACCTGGCTTCCGGAATTTGATTTGACGTAAATTTTGTCGAGCGAACTCGGGTCGAGATAGAACTGCGGGTCGACTTCCAGAATGACGTGATACTGGTTCTGCTGTGTATAAATGATCGAGACCTGTCGCTGCCCAAACGCGCTGTAAAGCGTGCTGTCGACAGTCTGCGGTTGAATCCCAAGCCTCCCGGATGCATCGCGATCGATGACGACCGTCTCCTGCAAGCCGCGAAATTGCAGGTCGCTTGTAGCGTCCTTGATCTGAGGATACTCATGCAACTTGTTTACGAGTTTTGGCGCCCACGAATTCAGCTCGTCGATGTTTTGATCGGACAGCGCGTATTGATATTGCGCTTTTGACGATCTTCCGCCGACTCGGATGTCCTGGCTGGCAGTGAGGAAAAGTTGGGCACCGGGAATTTTCGAAAGCTTCTGCCGGAGCCGTGCGATGACTGCGCCAGCGTCTTCGCTGCGATGGTCTTTGCCCCAACCTGTGGGTTTCAAGCTGATGAACATGCGGCCATTGTTCAGGGCCGATCCAGTGCCGCCACCGAAGAACGAGCCAACGGCCTGCACGGCCGGGTCTTGCATGACCGTTTGCACGACCTGCTCCTGCTTTTCTTTCATTGCTGCAAACGAAATATCCTGCGCCGCTTCAGTCGTTCCCATCATCTGGCCGGTGTCTTGTTGCGGGAAGAATCCTTTCGGGACGTAGTAGTAGAGTCCCACCGTAGCAACGATGACGACGAGCGTGACGATGAGCATGATAGCTTGGCGGTCGAGAACCCATTTCAAGGTGCGTTCGTAGAATTGGTGCATCGCATTGAAAGCGCGCTCGCTCATTGCGCTGACCCGATTCTGACGTGAGTGCGGTTCGTCCCGCTTCAAAAAACGTCCACAGAGCATCGGCGTAAGTGTTAGTGAAACGACGCCAGAAACGAGAATCGCCGCGCTCAAGGTGACAGCGAATTCATGAAACAATCGGCCGATAATTCCGCCCATAAACAGGAGCGGAATGAAAACGGCCACGAGCGAAAGACTGATCGAAATGACCGTGAAACCAATTTGGCGCGCGCCTTTTAGCGCCGCTTGCAGCGGCGACTCACCTTTCTCGATGAAGCGCACAATGTTTTCGATCACGACGATGGCATCGTCGACGACGAAGCCGGTCGAAACGGTCAATGCCATGAGCGACAAATTGTCGAGGCTGTAACCGCACAGCCACATCACGCCGAAAGTGCCGGCAAGCGCGAGCGGCATGGTGATGCTCGAGATGAAGGTTGGCCAGAATCGGCGCAGAAAAAGGAACATGACCATGACGACCAGCGCCATCGTAAACACGAGAGTCATCTGCACGTCACGAACGGACGATCGGATCGTAATTGTTCGATCGTTCATCACATCCAGATTCACACTTGGCGGCAGCCAGGTCCGCAATTGCGGGAGGATTTCGTGAATCAGATCGGTTGTGCGAACAACGTTAGCGTCCGGTTGTTTGAAAACGACCAGCAGCACGGCGCGTTTGTTGTTGAAGAGGCCGGCCTGATCGCGATTTGCCTGCGCGTCAATTGCGGTGCCGACATCGCGCAGAGGGACCGCTGCGCCGTTATGCTGCGCGACAATGATAGGCTGATATTGTTCGGCGTGTGTTAATTGATCGTTGCTCGCGATGACGAAGCGCTGCTCCGGTCCGTCCAATGCACCCTTTGGTGAGAGAACGTTCACCTGGGAAAGCGTGGCGCGAATGTCTTCGAGGCTAAGTCCCATCGAAGCGAGCGCGACCGGATTTATTTGCACTCGCACGGCGGAATTCGCGCCGCCGCCGATTGTTACCTGGCTCACTCCGTCGAGCTGGCTGATGCGCTGTCCGATGATTTGGTCGGCAAGATTATAAACCTCCGACAACGGCTGCGTATCCGATGTCATTGCCAGCACCATGATTGGTGCGTCCGATGGATTCGCCTTGCGATATGACGGCGGCTGCGGCAATCCGCTGGGCAATTCACCCGAAGCAGCGTCGATTGCACTCTGCACATCACGCGCAGCGCCATTGATGTCCCGATTGAGGTCGAATTGGATGGTGATGTTTGATCCGCCTAAAGAACTGACGGACGTGATTTCAGAAACGCCGGCGATTTGTGCGAAGCGTCGCTCGAGTGGAGCGGCCAGCGACGAGGCGGCGGTAGCGGGATCAACGCCGGGCTCCTGCGCGCTCACCGAAATTGTCGGGAAATCGACCTTTGGCAGCGGCGCGACCGGAAGAAAATGATAAGCGACCGCACCCAGCAGTAACACTCCCGCCGCCAGCAAAGATGTTCCAACGGGGCGGCGAACGAATGGCTCCGACACATTCATGGTCAAAAGCCGAGTCGATCAGTTTCTCCATCCACGCCGGCAAACTCTGGTTCCGGTTCAGAATCGAATTCCGATGTCGATCGCAACGGCAATTCGGCCTGCGCGATGCGAGCGTGACTGCGGCGTCCCCCTATCCAGGAACCAAACCGGTCCAGATAAAGATAAATTACCGGCGTGGTGTAAAGGGTGAGAAATTGTGAGAGCAACAGCCCGCCGACAATGGAAATACCGAGCGGCCGACGCAATTCGCTGCCGCTGCCGGTCTCAAGTGCTAGCGGCAATGCCCCTAACAACGCCGCTGCCGTTGTCATCATGATGGGGCGAAAGCGTAAAAGACATGCCTGATAAATCGACTCCTCCGGCGACATTCCCTCCTTACGTTCCGCTTCCAGCGCAAAATCGATCATCATGATCGCGTTCTTTTTCACGATACCGATGAGCAAAATGATTCCGATAAGCGCGACTAACGAGAAATCGATGCGGCAAATGAGAAGCGCGAGCAACGCGCCCACGCCCGCGCTGGGCAGGGTCGAAAGAATCGTGATCGGATGAATGTAGCTCTCGTAAAGGACTCCCAGCACAATGTAGATGACTACGACTGCCGCGAGAATGAGGAACGGCTCGCTCGTGAGCGATGAACGAAATTCCGCCGCCGCCCCCGTGAATGTAGCTGCAATCGTATTCGGTAATCCAATTTCGCGTTCCGCCTTTTCGATTGCCGGAATGGCGTGACTAAGGGAACTGCCACTGCGCAAATTGAAGGAGATCGTGGCTGCCGGAAATTGACCCTGATGGGGAATGGAAAGTGGCGCGTTGCTCACATGCACGGAGGCGAAGGCACTTAGCGGCACTGGCTGACCGCTGCTCGATTTCACGTAAATTTTGTCGAGCAAATCCGGTGACTCGCGGAACTTCGGTTCGACTTCCAGAATGACGCGAAACTGATTAAGCTGGGTGAAAATGATCGAGACCTGCCGCTGCCCGAATGCGTCGTAAAGGGTGTCGTCAATCGCTTGGGTGAGGACGTTGAGGCGTGACGCTTTCTCGCGGTCAACGTCGACATTCAGTTGCAGGCCGTTGGTCTGCTGATCGCTTGCCACATCGCTCAGTTGCGGCAGTTGACCGAGCTTCTGCACGAGTTTCGGCGTCCAGTCCGCGAGTTCGGCCGCGTCGGCATCCTGCAGGATGTATTGGAATTGGGTGCGACTGATCCTGGAATCGATTTGCAGATCCTGCGCCGCTTGCATAAAGAGCGAAATTCCTTCGACGTTGCGCGTCGCGTTCCGCAATCGTTCGATGATTTTCTCCGCGTTGGCGCGCTGATTGTGCGGCTTGAGCACGATGTAAAGTCGTGCCGTGTTGACGGTGGCATTCACCGTTCCCGCGCCGACCGAAGCGGAAACGCTCGCGACGTCAGGATCCTGCCGCACGATTTCGGAAACGGCGTGCACGCGTTCCATCATGGCCTTGAAGGAAATATTCTCCGCGGCATCGGTCACGCCCACGATCACGCCCGTGTCCTGTTGCGGCAGCAATCCCTTGGGGACGATGACGTAAAGGAGAATCGTCGCCACCAGCGTGGCGAGCGCGACATTCAAGACAAAACGTTGATGCGCGAGCACCCAGCGCAGGCCGCGTTCGTACCAATCGCGGAACCGGGTCCAATATTCCTCCGTTCGCCGGTAGAATTCGCCGGAGTGTTCCTCATCCTCGCTCTCTGATCGCAAAAGTTTCGCGCACATCATCGGCGTGAGCGTTAACGAAACGAAGGCCGAGACGCCAACTGCTACGCTTAGCGTGATCGCGAACTCGCGGAACAAACGCCCGACGATGCCAGTCATGAACAAAAGCGGAATGAAAACGGCGACGAGCGAGACGCTCAGGGACACGACGGTGAATCCAATTTGCTTCGCGCCTTTGAGGGCGGCCTCTAGCGGCGTATCGCCCGCTTCTATGTAACGCACGATATTCTCAATCATCACAATCGCATCGTCGACGACGAAGCCGGTCGAGATGGTCAGCGCCATCAGGGAAAGATTATCGAGGCTGAATCCGGCGAGATACATGATGCCGAATGTGCCGATGAGTGAGAGCGGCAAGGCCACGCTCGTGATCACGGTCGTCCACAGTTTTCGCAGAAAGAGAAACATCACCATCACAACGAGCGCGATGGTTAGAAGGAGGGTGAGTTGAACGTCGCTGAATGAGGCGCGGATCGTTTCGGTGCGATCGGCCAGCACTTCGACATGCACCGATGGGGGTAATGTGCTGGTCAGGCGCGGCAACAATTGTTTCACGCGCTCGACCGTTTGAATGATGTTCGCACCCGGTTGCCGTTGAATGTCGAGCAACACGGCCGGTTGTTCGCCGTTCCTGTTGCTGACCCAGGCGCCGAGCTGATCGTTTTCCACGCTGTCGATGACGTTAGCCAGGTTGCCCAGGCGAATCGGGGCACCGTTCTTGTAAGCGACAATGATGGGCTTATACGCGTCCGCGGAAAAAATCTGATCGTTCGATCCGATGGTGAACGATTGGCGAGCCCCGTCGAAGCTCCCTTTCGGCGCATTGACATTGGCCTGCCCAAGAATTGTGCGCACATCGTCAAGGCCGAGTCCGAGTGAGGAGATCGCCGCCGGGTTCACCTGGACGCGCACGGCGGGCTTCTGATTCCCCTGAATCGTGACCAGACCGACGCCGGTTACTTCGCTCAACTTTTGCGCGAGGAGCGTGTCCGCGAAATCGTTCACGCGATCGAGCGGCAGGCTGTCCGAGGTGATCGACAAGGTAAGGATCGGCGTATCGGCGGGATTGACCTTGTTGTATTTGGGCGGGTTCGGCAGGTCCTTCGGCAAAAATCCGCCGGCAACATTGATCGCTGCCTGTACATCCTGCGCGGCGACATCGATCGGCCGGTCGAGGACGAACTGGAGCGTGATCGTCGAGGTCCCGAATGAGCTGGTGGAATTCATCGAAGCCAGGCCGGCGATTTGTCCGAACTGGCGTTCGAGCGGGGTCGTGATCGCCGAAACCATCACGTCCGCGCTCGCGCCCGGATAGAATGTCGTCACTTCAATCGTCGGAAAATCGACTGTCGGCAGCGCGGAAATTGGCAGCAATTTATAACCGAGCGCGCCTAACAAAATGACGCCGGCCATCATCAACGAAGTCGCCACCGGCCGACGAATGAATGGCTCGGAGATACTCACGATTTCGTCGTTTTCGCCGTGCGTGTCTGAGATTTTCTTTCTGGCGAAGGGGACGACGCATGCGGGGTCGTTAGTTCAACATGCGCGCCGGGCTGCAATTTGTATTGCCCGTCGACAACAACTTCCTCCCCGGGTTGCAAGCCATTGTCGACCAAAGCCAGGCTTGCCTCCGTTTGCGCAATTTTAATCCGACGCATCTCCACGCTCTTGTCTGGCTTGATGACGTAAGCATAGGTCCCCTGCGGTCCACGCTGCACCACGCTCGAAGGAATAACGGTCGCATTCTTGCGCGTCGTCAAAACCAAACGCGCGTTCACGAATTTTCCCGGCCAAAGTTTAAGGTCGTTATTCGGAAATGTTGCCTTCAATTTTACCGTTCCCGTCGTTTGATCGATTTCGTTATCCACAACCGTTAACGAGCCTTGATCGAGCGCAGTCGTGTTCCCGCGATCCAAAGCCGAGACCGGCAAGCCGCCGTGGGCGCCACCCTGATTCAGAATCGCTTGCAGACTTTGTTCGGGCAACGTGAACACAACCGAGATCGGCTGAAGCTGAGTGATGACAACGATGCCACTGGTGTCAGTCGCGTGTACGACATTGCCAACGTCGACGAGGCGAATTCCGATGCGCCCATCAATCGGCGACTTGATCTGGGTGTAATCGAGCTGCGTCTTGGCGTTGTCGATCGCCGCCTGATCCGCCTGTACGGTTGCCTGAAACTGATCGACTGTGAACCTCGAGGTATCAAAAGTTTGCTGATCGAGGACTTTCCGTGCCAGCAAATCGGTGTTGCGTTTTAACACGACCTGCGCGTTCCCCAATTGCGCTTCGTCCTGCGCTTTCTTGGCCACGGCCTGGTCCATCGCTGCTTGATATGGCCGGGGATCGACGACCGCTAACAAGTCGCCGGTTTTAACATCCTCTCCTTCGCGAAAAAGCACCTGGGTCAATTCGCCGTCGACACGTGGCCGGACCGTCACGGTATTGAACGCCTGCACCGTTCCGAGGCCATCCAGGAAAATCGGAACGTCTTTTTGCTCAACTTTTCCCGCCACGACTGGCACCGGACCGCCGGGTCCGCCGGCCCCGCCACGGCGGCCGCCTCCCGTCGACGGATTGGATTGAGCAGTGTCGGTACGATGGTGGCAGCTCCACCAGCCGAGCACCAGTAACAGGCAGCCGGCGATGACAAAAAGGCTTCGTTTCGACATATTTTTCATCAAGTGATGCCGCGAGGGCACACCAGTCCCTCTGTTATGACAGGAGAAACCTGTGCGCGGTTGCGAAAATCGTTCGCTTTCCTCAAATAGAAATCGTTTGCTTCCACCCCCTTGGAGGCAGCGATTCCTGCCTCTGGATTTTTCCTGCTTTCGCGATTTGCTTTTCCGGCTCTCTTGAACGGGGATGGCTTTCGAAGATAACACGTTACTTTTCGGCGCCGATCCTGCGCCGCGCATCGTTGCGATAGAGTTGGGCGAAACCGGAACAGTAAAAGTCTACCGCCGCGAAAAAGACGGCAGCACCGCAGTGGATGTTGAGCCGTTTCATCCCTTTGTTTGGACGGATGGCGATGTCACCGATCTCGGGCTCGAGAACGCGCAGAAACTTACCGGTGACTTGAGGTACAATTGGCTCGTCACCGTCGATAGCTGGAAGGAGTTGATCGCGTTGCGCAACGGCTTAAAAAAAGCGGGGCGCAGTTTCTTTGCCCTGAGCGATCCGGTGCAGCATTATCTCAGCGCGACCGGCCGAACCTTGTTTAAGCAACTGCCGTTTGAAGAGCTAAAGCGCGTCCAACTGGAAGTGCTTTCACCAACTGGCGAAAGCGATCTGGCTGATGCATCGCAAAACCCCATCGCTAGCATCGCCTTGTCTGATAACAGCGGTTGGGAACAGCTCATCGTGATTGATCCCGAGAATGCTGAGGAGTCCGAACGTGACGCGCTCAAACAACTCACGGCAATTATTAAGGAACGCGACCCGGACATAATCGAAGGGCACGATCTTTTCCGGTTTGATCTGCCCTATTTGGTGGCGCGGGCCCGCAAAGCCAAAGTGAAGCTGGATTGGGGGCGCAGTGGCGGATTCCTGCGCTCACGCCCGTCGCGCCTGCAAATCGCGGAGAAAACCATCGATTATCCAAAGTTCCAAGTCGATGGGCGCCACTTCGTCGATACTTTTCTTCTCGCCCAGTTCTATGACGTGGGCATGCGCTCCCTCACCGGTTTCGAGCGCATTGACGTCGCGCAGCACTTCGGCTTTTGCGATGCGGCGGAAATTTCCGCGCTCACCGGCAAGGCACTTCAGCGCGAATATCTAAGGAAAAGCGAACGTTTCCGGAAACGCGCTTTGTGTGCTGTCCGAGAGACCCGTGCCTTAGCTGACCTGCTAAGCCCGAGCTATTTCATCCAGGCGCAGATCTTCCCCTACAACTATCAGGATGTGATCGTGCGCGGCAACGCCACCCGCATCAATGCCCTTTTTCTGCGCGAGTATCTGCGGCAGCGCCACAGCATTCCGGAAATGCCGATGGCACGCAGTTTCGAAGGTGGCTTCACCGCAATCTATTTCACTGGCGTCGCGCGCAACGTCTGGCACTGCGATGTCGCTTCACTTTACCCATCGATCATGTTGCAGTTCGATTGCTTTCCGGTCACCGACCAACTCCAGATCTTCCGGCATTTGCTGACCGATTTGCGCAGTTTCCGTCTCGAGGCCAAAGGGCAGATGCAGTCCGCTGACAAAGAAGGAAATCGCCCGAAGTGGCATCACCTCCATGCGCTGCAAAACACCTTTAAGATTCTAATTAACAGCTTTTATGGATATCTCGGGTTCGCCCAGGGACACTTTGCCGACTTTGACGCGGCGGCGCGCGTTACCCAAATCGGTCGCGATTTGCTACAAAAAATGATTGCCTGGCTGACCGAACGCGGCGCGCAAGTCATCGAAGTTGATACCGACGGCATCTACTTTGTGCCGCCACCATCTTCGCCCGATTCTTTTGCCGGGGCAGGCGTGTCGCCTGGAGACGCAGCCGACACGGCTGTCACTGCAAGAGAGATCGACCAACTGCGCCAAGGTTTGGCCAAACAATTGCCGCCCGGCATCGAAGTCGAGTTCGACGAGCAGTTCGACGCCATGTTCAGTT
>Ga0207683_10005533_pt1 | contig 10828 bp, 6 predicted proteins | sample KBSM73metaG_FD_184333 | JGI IMG/M metagenome (GOLD analysis project Ga0207683, IMG submission 184333) | Miscanthus rhizosphere microbial communities from Kellogg Biological Station, Michigan, USA - KBS M7-3 metaG (SPAdes) (version 2) | ecosystem: Host-associated > Plants > Roots > Rhizosphere >...
GTCCGCAGTTCCTGCGGGTTGTGCGCGCGTTCGGCCTCGGCGCCGAAGCTCTGGCCATAGCGCACGAAGTCGGGATTGGCGAGATCGTTCGCGATCATTCGGTTGCCATACTGCTCCTCCTGAATGCGCCGCACATTCCCGAACGCACCATCGTTGAAGACCACGCACGTCAGCGGAATGCGATGGCGAACGGCAGTGGCAAGCTCGTTCGAGGTAAAAAGAAAGCCGCCGTCGCCGGAGATCGAGAGCACCGGGACGTCGCGGCGGGCGTGCTGCGCGCCAAGCGCGGTCGCAAACCCCCAGCCGAGATTGTCCTGATAGCCCGGCGACAGAAAGGTTCTCGGCTTGTAGACCGGAAGCAGCAGCCGCGCGGCAAAACCGATCTGGGTGACTTCATCGACGAAGATGCCATCCTCGGGCAGTTCGGCGCGGATCGCGTCGAGAAACCCGATCTGCGGCGCGAGTTTCGCCAGTCGCCGGCTCATCTGGGCTTGCCGGTCCTCCATTTCCGCGCGGCGGGACGGACGGCCATGGCCGGAGAGCGCGTCGATCAGGCCGCTCAGGATCGGGCCTGCATCGCCGATGAGGGCTGCAGCGGGTGGCGCGAATCGTTCGGGCTCCTCGGGATCGGCGTCGACGCGGATGATGGCGAGGCCCGGGTCGATGCCCCACTGCGTAAAGCCGTAGAACAGGCGAGTGCCGACGGCGAGCACCACATCGGCCTCGCCCCACAATTCGCGGCCGAGCGGCAGCGTGACGCTGAGCGGATCGCGGCTGTCGAGCACGCCCCGGCCGCGCCGATAGGCAAGTACCGGCGCCTGCAGCAGCCGCGACAGTTCGGCGACTTCAGCTGATGCACCTTGCGCGCCGCCGCCCGCGACGATCAGCGGTCGCTTGGCAGCAGCGAGGCGCTTGGCAGCGTCGCGGATCGCGTCATCGTCCATTGCCGCTTGCGATGCCGGCAAGGGTTGCGCTACCGCGGCTGCCGGAGCGCTGCGACCCCACACGTCTATCGCGCATTCCAGCACCGCGGGGCCTGGACGGCCGGTCCGCATAGCCTGGACGGCTTGGGCGACGAGTCCTGCGGCTTCGTTTGGCTCGCGGATACGCGCGCAGAAGTCGACCAGCCGCTCGATGATGCCGCGCTGGTCGCGAATCTCGTGCAAATGTCCGAGCCCACGGCCGATGGCCGATTGCGCTATCTGCCCGATCAGCGCGAGCACTGGCGCGTTCATTCCGTAGGCAGTGAGCAGCGCGGCCGATGAATTGAGCAGGCCGGGACCGGGCACGACGGCATATGCCTGCGGTTTCGCGGTCGCCAGCGCGGCGCCCAATGCCATGTAGGCCGCCCCTTGCTCATGCCGCGTGTGGATGGTGCGGACGCGGTCGCCGGCCCGGAACAACGCGTCGAACAGGGAATCGTTGTGGACGCCCGGCAGCGCGTAGATCGTGTCGATGTCGTGAGCGACGAGCGCGGCAACGGTCGCCTCGGCCGTCGTCATGCGCATGCACGCAGAGGCAGGGGATTCGTTGCTTTGCGCCGGGTCTGTCATGGGGGCTCGGACTTCGGGAAAGGCCCGCCGAGTGTGCAGATCGCGATGACGCTGTCGAGGCCCCTTTGGATTGCGTTGGCCTAAATAAAGCGCGCTCGCGATCCGCCGATCTAGTCCGGTGGGTCGCCGCCGTCACGGCCGCCGAGATTGCGCGCGAGGAACCGCTCGACCGCGCGTATGTAGGCAACTCGATTCGCAGTGCGATTCAGTCCGTGTCCTTCGTCCGGGAACAGGAGATACTCCGCGTCATGATTGCGCGCGCGTAGCGCAGCGACGAGGCGATCGGATTGATCGCGCCGCACACGGACGTCATTGGCGCCCTGCACGACCAGTAAGGGCACACGGATTGCGTCCACATGGTTGAGCGGCGAGCGCTCGGCGAGCACACTGCGCTCGTCGGGCTTGCGGGGGTCGCCATAGAACCGTGACCAGAACCCCATATCGCCCACGCGCCAATACGCGGGCCAGTCCTCGATCAGACTGATCATGTCCGAGATCCCGACCCGATCGACGGCGGCAACGAACACGTCGGGGGTGAAAGCGGCGCCGGAGAGCGCCGCGTAACCGCCGTAGCTCGCGCCCATGATCGCGACACGCTTGGGATCTGCGAAGCCTCCTTCGACCGCCCACCGCACGCCATCGATGAGATCATCGTGCATCTTGCGGGCAAACTCGCGCGTGCCGGCGAGGAGCAGATCGCGACCGTAGCCGGTCGAGCCGCGATAGTTGACCTGCAGTACGGCGTAGCCGCGATTGGCCAGGAACTGCACCGTCGGATCATAGCCCCAGTGGTCCTGCGCCCAAGGACCGCCGTGGACGAGCAGCACCATCGGTCGTGGTCCGGTCGTTCCGAGTGGCACGGTGAGCAGGCCGTGCAGCGTCAGACCGTCGCGCGCGGGAAAGGTCACTGGCTGCATCGGGGCCAATTCATCCCGATGCGCACCAAGCGGTGACTGTGCGAGGACTTTCTTTTCGCCGGTGGAGCGGTCAAGCAGATACACCGCTTCGTCGCCGCGATCGGACTCGACGGCGAATGTGAGCCACCGGCGCTGCCGATCCTCGCTAAGGATGCGCAATGCGCTGCGCTCGCGCGCGAGCGAGGGGCCGAGATCGGCTTGCAGGAACGCGTCGTAGAAGCGCCAATCCTGGAAGCCGGGCCACGCCCAAACGTAGCTCACCGCGCCGCTTTCGAGGACACGCCCCCCATAGAGGTCGGCGACTGGATGCTCATAGAGCAGGTCCTCACGGCCATTGCGCAGGTCGATCCGCACCAGCGCCACGCGATTTCGACCGCGGTTGGACAGCGCCCAGGCATAGCGCGGGTTCATCGGATACCCGAGGATGCGCACGTGATCTCCGTAGGCGCCGCGGATCGCCTCGCGCCAGCCGCCCACGCCATCAGGGACCTCGGCGACCCAGCCGGCGTCCGGCAGGCAACGGAAGCGCATGCGCAGGCGATTGGCCTGCGACATCGACCACCCGCAAACGTCGCCGGGATTCTCTGCGAACAACGTGAGCTGCCCGGTCGTGAGGTTCAGCCGGTAGAGGTCGAACATCCGCCCGGTGCGCCCCGTGTGGCTGACGATGACCGCGTTGGGATCGTCGCTGAGCGCGCGGACGAGCTGGATGCGCACGCCATCGAGCGGTGTCAAATCCCGGGCGACGGGGTCCGCCGCGTCTGTGTCCACGGCGAAGAGATGAGCATTTTCATCGCCGTTGCCGTCCATCAGGAACAGAAGGCGCTTTCCGTCGCGGCTCCATCCGTAGGTGTCCGCGCCGGGCCAGGGGGCGCGCGCCTCGCGCGGCGTCTCGACAATGCGTGCGGTGGTCTCGTCGAGCCGCCGGAAATGCAGAGTGGCGCGGCCTCGGTTCATTGCGATCCAGGCAAGCCGGGTGCCATCGGGCGATACCCGATAGTCCCAACTGGCGTCCGGGTTGGCAAAAAAGAGGTTCAGGGGCAGAAGCGGAGCCTCTTCCGCCGCACCGGGGCCGGCGGTGACCGTGACGAGGAGCACTGCCACGAGCGGCAGCATCGCACGCTGCACACGCATCGGTTCCTCCCGCGTTGGCGAACCGCGCTGACCGCTTCAGGCGGTACGAACGTCCTGCGCCATCATAGCTTTCCCGTCCTTGACAAGCGAGGCCGCGCATGTGCCTTTCCGCGCCACAAGTATCGAGGCTCGTTCATCATCATGCATCGCTACCGCACCCACACCTGCGGCGTCCTGCGCGAAGGCGACATCGGCAAAGAGGTCCGGCTTTCCGGCTGGTGCCACCGTATCCGCGATCATGGTGGTCTGCTGTTCATCGACCTGCGCGACCATTACGGAATAACCCAGGTGGTAGCCGATCCGGACTCGCCGTCCTTCAAGCACGCGGAGAAGCTGCGCTCGGAGTGGGTGGTGAGGATCGACGGCAAGGTGCGCAAGCGTCCAGCCGGCACCGAGAACCCGGACCTGCCGACCGGGGCCATTGAAATCTACATCAGCGAGATCGAAGTGCTCGGTCCCGCCGGCGAACTGCCGATGCCCGTGTTCGGCGACCAGGAGTACCCGGAAGACATCCGACTGACGTATCGTTTCCTCGATCTGAGACGTGAGCGGCTCCATCGCAACATCATGATGCGGGGCGCGGTGATCGACTCCATTAGGCGGCGCATGAAGGAGCAGGGCTTTTTCGAGTTTCAGACCCCGATCCTGACGGCCTCCTCGCCCGAAGGCGCCCGCGACTATCTCGTGCCGTCGCGGCTCCATCCGGGAAAATTCTACGCACTGCCGCAGGCGCCGCAGCAGTTCAAACAGCTGATCATGGTGTCCGGCTTCGATCGTTACTTTCAGATCGCGCCTTGTTTCCGCGACGAGGATGCTCGCGCCGATCGTTCACCCGGCGAGTTCTATCAGCTCGACCTCGAGATGAGTTTCGTTACCCAGCAGGATGTGTTCGAAGCCGTCGAGCCTGTCATGCGCGGCGTGTTCGAGGAATTCTCTGGCGGCAAGACGGTCACGCCGAAATTTCCGCTTATCCCGTACAAGGACGCAATGCTCGAGTACGGAACGGACAAGCCGGACTTGCGCAACCCGCTCGTCATTTCCGACGTGACCGAAGAGTTCAATGAGGCGAGCGTCACGTTCAACGCCTTCAAGAATTTGATCAAGGCCGGCGGTGTGGTCCGCGCCATTCCGGGACCTGCTGCCGCCGCGCAACCGCGTTCGTTCTTCGACAAGCTCAACGATTGGGCGCGGCAGGATATGGGCGCGCCAGGCCTGGGCTACATCGTCTTTGATGCGGACGGGGGTAAGGGACCCATCGCCAAATTCATCCCGCCCGACGTGCAGGCGAAGATCATGGCGAAAGCCGGCGTCGGCGCCGGCGACGTCGTGTTCTTTGCCGCCGGCAAGCCTGCGGCCGCCGCCAGGCTGGCGGGCGCCGCACGCACGCGCATCGGTGAGGAACTCGGCCTCATCGCGAGGGATCGATTCGAGTTCTGCTGGATCGTCGATTTTCCGATGTACGAATGGAATGAGGAGGAGAAGAAGATCGACTTCTCCCACAATCCGTTCTCCATGCCCAACATGGCGCTCGAGGAATTCCTCGCGCTCGATCCGTCGGATCGGGAGACGATTCTTTCGATCAAAGCGATCCAATACGACATCGTCTGCAACGGCATTGAGCTCTCCTCGGGTGCCATTCGCAATCACCGGCCGGAAGTGATGCGCAAGGCGTTCGCCATCGCCGGTTACGGCGAGGATACGCTGGAGCAGAAATTCGGCGGCATGCTGCATGCGCTTTCGCTCGGCGCTCCTCCGCACGGCGGTATCGCACCGGGCATCGATCGCATCGTGATGCTGTTGTGCGGTGAGGAAAATCTGCGCGAGGTCGTGTTGTTCCCCATGAACCAGCGCGCCGAGGACTTGATGATGGGCGCGCCTGCGGAGGTCACTCCGAAGCAACTGCGCGAACTGCATATCCGGCTCAATTTGCCCGAGAAGAGCTGACTGGCCCCGCGGTTCTGTATTGTGGATGGCGCCGGCCAATAGGCGGCGCGTCAGCCTCTCTCGACAATTAGGCAGGCGCGTTGCCCGCGGCAATGGCGCAGTCGTTAGGCGCAAGCGTCGGACGCCGCCGCCCGGCGTTCGCGTGAGAACGGCGTGAGGCCGCTTGATTCAGGCACAAAATCGGCGTTCACTTTTCGAACCGTTCCAAAAAAGGCGGCGGCCGTCTCGGCCTTCCAGTTGCCCCGACAGGTCGTCGCGCCGGCTGCTTAAGCCGGTCGCATAAAGGTGCGTTGCTCGCACCGCTCGGGGGAGGAAGCCATGGACGACATCGTGCGTCGCGCCTTCATGAAGGGCGCGGGGATCGGAGCACTCGCCTTCACGGTGGGTGGCGTCGAAGTCCTGCTCACGGCAGCACAGGCACGGGCACAGGGTGTTCCCTTGCGCGTACTCACGCCGGACGAAGCACGGACGCTCGAGGCGGTGGGCGAGACGCTGGCCCTCGGTGCGCGACAAGCAGGGATCGCGCATTTCGTCGACCAGCAACTTGCGTTACCCCCAGGCTACGCGCTGCTGACCCTTCGCATGAGCGAGGTTCGCCCGCCATATGTCGACTTCTACCGTGCCGCCCTGAGCGGGATCGAGCGCGCGAGCCAGTCGTTGCCCGGCCGGACGTATGCCGCTCTTACTGCCGACGAGCAGCGCGATCTCGTCACCCGTCTGCGCCAGAACAAGATCGAGGGTTGGCAGGGACCGTCGCAGTCCTTCGTGTACGGGACGCTTCGCAATGATGCGATCGATGTGGCCTACGGCACGGTGGAGGGCTTTGCGCGGCTAGGCGTGCCCTACATGCCCCATATCCTTCCCGAGCGGAGCTGGTGACATGGCGACACGCGAGAAGGCGGACGCCGTCATTGTCGGAGCGGGAGCGGCGGGAGCGGTGTTCGCAGCGGTGCTCTCGCGCGCCGGCAAGCACGTGGTGGTGCTCGAACAGGGGCCGGACTGGCAGCTCTCCGACCTCATCAGCTCCGACATCTGGGCTCGACGCCTGCGCGGCAGTGGTCCGGCCATCGTCTACGAGGGCCGTCACCCTGTCGGTCGCACCGCCGATCATGGCTGGGGCACGGGCGGCGCGGCGCTGCACTACTCCGCCAATTTTCCCCGCCTGCTGCCGTCCGACTTCAACATGAAGAGCGAGCACGGCCGCGGGCTGGATTGGCCGATCTCCTACACCGACGTTGCTCCCTATTACGACCGCGTCGCGCGCGAGATCGGCGTTTCCGGCGACGCCAAGGCGGAGGAGCGTTGGCGCCCGCCTGGAGCCCCTTATCCGATGCCTCCGCTCAAGACGTTTCGCCATGGCGAAGTCTGGGTGCCGGGCTTCGAGTCGGTCGGCATCACGGTTGCGCCGGGTGCGGTCGGCGTCAACAGCACGGAATACCAGGGCAGGGCCGCCTGTATCCACGACGGCTGGTGCGGCGCGGGTTGTCCCACCGGCGCACTCGCCAATCCGCAAGCCACTTATCTTGGCGAGGCGCGTGCCAAGGGCGCGGAAGTGCGGGCCATGAGCTACGTGACGCGGATCCTCACCAATGCACAAGGCACGCGCGTGACTGCCGTCGAGTATTTCGACGGCAAGAAACAGCGTCAGGTGCAAGAAACGAGCTTGGTCGTGCTCGCCGCCTTCGCTTCGCAGAATCCGCGCCTCATGTTCAACTCCGCGACCGACAAGCACCCGAACGGTCTCGCCAATGCGAGCGGCCTTCTCGGCAAGTACGTCATGGCCCATGCAGGTGCGGGCGTGTCGGCCATCTTCGACGAAGACCTGCAGAATTACCTGGGCTCGTTCGGCTACCAGTTCGTGTCTTACGACCGACACCCCAAGACCAGCCGCAAGACCGCGTTCGGAAGCACCTTCTGGAATACTGGCGCGGCGCAAAAGCCCACCGACCTTCGTGGCATCGCCAATGTGCGTCCCGATCTGATCGGCAAAGAGCTCGATGAATTCCTCAAAGGCAAATCACGCGGCCTCAGCCGGATCACGGCGATCTGCGAGGCTTTGCCGAAACTCGAGAACAGGATCGACCTCGCGCCCGAGAAGGACGAGTTCGGCTTCCCGCTCGTGCGCATCAATCACACCTTCGATCAGGATGCGGTGGGGCTTTGGAACGCTGCGCTCGACGAAGGCGTGGAGATCGCGAAAGGCGCCGGCGCGAAGGAAATCTGGCCGGGGCGCGGGGGTATCGCGCCCCAGCACCTGCTCGGCGGCACGATCATGGGCACGACCGCGGGCAACTCGGTCGTCAACAGCTATGGCCAGACTCATGAGGTTGCCAATCTCTATGTGGCCGGATGCGGAATTTTCCCGACCGAAAGCTCGGCCAATCCAACCTTCACCCTCAACGCGCTGTCGCTCCGTGGCGCCGAACAGCTAGTCACGAACTGGAACAGCATCGCGACCTGATCTCGCTGAAGCATGCGCGAGCAGCGTTGACGGGGATGAAAAGGAGGGTCACGATCACTTTGGAATAATTCAGAACAAGCCGGACGCAACGACCGGCGAAGCGTTTGGGAGCGCCGATAGGGAGGACTGCATGGATCAGATAGAGCGACGCGCCTTTATGAAGGGCGCGGGAAGCGGCGTACTCGCCTTCACGGTAGGCGGCGTCGAAGTGCTGCTTACCCCGGGGGCGGCGCGGACGCAGGGTGTGCCGTTCCGGCTGCTCAACGCCAACGAAGGCGAAACCATCGAGGCGCTGGGCGAGACGCTGGTGCCCGGCGCGCGCAAGGCCGGCATTGCGCATTTCATCGACCACCAGATCTCAGTGCCGGCGGAGGAGGCGCTGTTGCAGGCGCGCATCTTCAACGTGCGTCCACCGTTTGCGAATTTCTATCGCGCCGCCATCGGCGCGGTTGACCGCGGCAGCGAGAAGGTCACCGGCCGGAAATTTGCGGCGCTGTCGACGACCGATCAGCGCGATTTCGTCAACAATATGCGCCAGAACAAGATCGAAGGCTGGACCGGACCGAGCGGAGGGTTTGTCTACACCATCCTGCGCAGCGATGCCGTCGATGTCGTGTACGGAACGATGGAGGGCTACGCCGCCCTCGGCATCCCCTACCAAGCCCACATCGTGCCAACGAAGAGGTGGTGACATGGCGAACGAAAAAGTGGATGTCGTCATCGTCGGCGCCGGCGCGTCCGGCTCGGTGTATGCATCGGTGCTGGCCAAGGCCGGCAAGAAGGTCGTGTTGCTGGAGGCCGGTCCCGACTGGCAGATGTCCGACCTGATCAGCTCGGAGATGTGGGGACGGCGGATCAGGCCGGCCGGCGCCCCTTTTCTGCTCGAAGGCAAGAATCCGTTCGGCTATGCCGGCCAGGCCGGCTGGGGCGTGGGGGGTGCAGCGCTGCACTATTTCGCCAATCACCCACGTTTTCTGCCGAACGATTACAAGATCAAGAGCGAGCACAACCGCGCGCTTGATTGGCCGATCTCCTATCAGGATGTCGCGCCGTTCTACGACAAGGTCGCCCATGACATCGGCATGTCGGGCGATGCCAAGGCGGAGGAGAAGTGGCGCCCGGCGGGCCAATCCTATCCGATGCCGCCGATGAAGACCTTCCGCCACGGCGAAATCTGGGTGAAGGGCTTCGAGTCGCTGGGCATCCGCATGGTGCCGGCGCCGGTCGCGATGAACTCGACCGAATTCAAGGGGCGGCCGGCCTGCATCTACGACGGCTGGTGCCATGTGGGCTGCCCGACCGGTGCGCTTGCCAATCCGACGGTCACCTACCTCAGCGAGGCCAGAAAGGCCAAAGCCGAGGTGCGCGCGCTTTGCAGCGTCACGCGCGTGCTGACTAACGCCCAGGGCACCAAGGTCGCCGGCGTCGAGTATTATGACGAAAAAAAAGTGCGCCAAGTCCAGGAAGCGAACGTCGTCGTGCTGGCCGCGTGGTCGGGACAGAACTCCCGCCTCTTGCTCAACTCGGCGACCGACAAGCACTCGAAGGGGCTCAACAATTCAAACGGCCTCGTCGGTAAATACATGATGACGCACTCGATCGCGGGGATCAACGCGATCTTCGACGAAGACATCCAAAACCATCTGGGCACGATCGGCGCGCAGTACATGTCCTACGACCGCTACGGCAAGACGAGCTATAAGGACGCGTTTGGCAGTACCTACATCACCTGCGGTGCGGCGCAAAAGACGCACGACTTTGCCAGTACCCGCCCTGATCTGTTCGGCCCTGACCTGCATGACTACATGAAGCGTGCTGCCCGTGGCTTTACCCGGATCAGCATGTTCGGCGAGGGCTTGCCAAACATTGAGAACCGGATCGAGCTCGCGAGCGACAAGGACGAGTTCGGCATGCCGCTCGGCCGCCTCACTCACAGCTTCGACCAGGACGCGGTCGCGCTGTGGAATGCCAACCTCGAAGAGGGGCAGAAGGCCGCAAAGGCCGCCGGCGCCAAGGAGGTCTGGGTGGGGCGCGCCGCCATACCGACGACCCACCTGCACGGTGGCACCATCATGGGTACGGACGCGGCCAACTCGGTGGTCAATAGCTTTGGCCAGTGCCACGAGTTGCCGAACCTCTACGTCGCGGGGCCTAGCATCTTCCCGACCGAAGGTGCCTCGAATCCGACCTACACGATCCTTGCCGTGTCCCTGCGCGGGGCCGAGCAATTGGCGGCGAAATGGGCCACGGTCGCGGGGTGAGGTAAAAATAATGCCGTCATCCGGGGCGCTCCACCGATCTCGGGTTTCCTGAGATCGGTGGCTCCGGAATGACGAAGCTGCTCGACGCTCACTGCGGCTCGATGCCGGCGGCTCGCGCAATATCGGCGATCTGCTTGACCTGCGCGGCAATGAACAGCTTGAATTCAGCCGGCGCACTACCGAGCGGAATAACGCCGATGCCGGTCAGCCGATCACGCAGGGCAGCGGTTGCGACCGCCTTCCGCACCTCTTCGTGGAGCCGGGCGAGGATCGCATCGGGCGTCTTTGCGGGCGCAAACATTCCGGTCCAACTGGCGAGCCCCTCCATTCCGGGTACGCCGGCTTCCGCCATGGTCGGCACGTCGGGGAGGCGCCCAAAGCGTCTGGCGGCAGTGTAGGCCAGCGCCCGTATTTTCTCGCCCTCGATGAAGGGGAGCGACGACGGCGGCGTCATGAACATGACTTGAACGTCGCCCGCGATCAGCCCGGTGACGGCCGGCGCGGCCCCGCGGTACGGCACATGCACCATCTGCGTCCGGGTGAGCGACTTGAACAGTT